>Ga0116188_1001408_pt1 | contig 20909 bp, 20 predicted proteins | sample AD_JPNTR2_MetaG_FD_89807 | JGI IMG/M metagenome (GOLD analysis project Ga0116188, IMG submission 89807) | Active sludge microbial communities of municipal wastewater-treating anaerobic digesters from Japan - AD_JPNTR2_MetaG | ecosystem: Engineered > Bioreactor > Anaerobic > Digestate | place...
AGAAATCGTTCCGGAATCTCTCAGAGTTCCATCCAGTTGACCGACCATCCGTATTTTGCCAATTCGACGTTGACTATAAGCGACGGTGCGGATAAGGTCACTTGGATTCACCCCGCCGGCGTGAACCTGTCCGGTCCCGGCGCCACCGTCTCCCTTTCGCAACCCCAGCAGGACCCCGATCTGCGTCTGTCGCTCGAAGGCGAAGGCCACCGGCCCCGCCTGACTCTCGTAAACCGTCCTGAGCCTGGTGCTCCACCCTCTCCTGTGGTGGAGATTCGTGACCAGGAAGGCAAGACTACCTGGGCCGCCCCCTGATTCCTGACTTCTGAGATATGATGAGTAAACAGGGAGGAGACCGAACGAGCGCGGCGGTCGAATGCCGCGTTTTTGCGTTTTATGGGATTTTGCGCGCTCGTGCTGGTTTGCGCACGAGGATGAACAAACAAACAACCGAACACTATGACGTCCCTGCTTAGGCGCACGGAAATGATTGACCGGCGCCTCAAACGGCTGTCGATAGAAAGAGGCCACCTCGATTTCTGGCACCGTCGAGGCAGGGGATCTTTTCACCTTGAAAACATCCATCATGTTCAAGGAATTATTGACTGGATCCTGCGCCTTACAGGCCTCTCGCGGCGCGGGGCTCGAAATGTGCTGGACCTGGAATTGAGGTGGATCGATTTCTCGTTCCCGGATCTTCCGCCGAGTTTTGACGGTTACTCGATTCTGCATCTTTCCGATCTGCATATTGACTGCCTGCCCGGGCTAAGCGAACGACTTGCCGCGATCGTGAGCCGGCAGGAAGTGGATCTATGTGTCCTGACGGGAGACTATCGCTTTGACGTCAAAGGGTCTTGCGAACCCGCCTTCGAGTTGATGCGCAAGGTGCTTCCCTGTGTGCGGTCGCGCGACGGGCTGGTCGGAATTCTGGGCAATCATGACTTTCTGGAGTCAGTTTCGATCCTGGAACAGATGGGCGTTCGAATGCTGTTGAACGACTCGCTCGAAATCAGACGAGGATCGGAGAGCATCTGGCTGGTGGGCCTCGACGATCCGCATTACTATGGCTGTGATGATCTGCCGGCCGCTTTGAGAAATGTGCCGCACGGTGCATTCAAAATCCTGCTCGTGCACAGCCCGGAGATGTTCCGGGAAGCGGCCGAGGCCGGTTTTGCCCTGTACCTTTGCGGCCATACACATGCCGGGCAGATTTGTCTCCCCTGGATCGGCCCCGTGGTGCGTAACGCGGCATGCCCGCGAGATCTCATCGCTGGGCGATGGCGCTATGGGCGGGTCCAGGGGTACACCAGCGCGGGTATTGGCGCCTCTCTTTTCCCGGTTCGCTTTCGCTGCCGTCCGGAAGTGACAATCATACGTCTTCAGCGAATCGTCAATTGACGATCGCGTCAATTAACGGCCGTCAATCGTAAAATCCCAAACCTCTGCAGTTTATCTACGGTCCGCACTATTTGCTTCGCTGGTCGTTTGTCGCTACCATGGATTTAAACAGAATCTCACCACGCTTGTTTCCCGAAAAGTCAACTCCGATTATGAAGGAGGGAGTTGTGAAGACCAGTTTGAAACGTAGTCTTGTCTGTCTTGTAGTACTCAGCGGTTGCGGGCTGCTTCTGAACGCTCAACAGCAGTTCCTGCTGCCGCAGGTCGGTAACGGAACCTTCGAGAACGGGAGTATCCGAACGACCTTCATTCTATTTAACCCCACCAGCGATGCGGTCGAGGCCACAATCAGGCTCAGGAACGACGCTGGTAATCCGCTGCTGGCCACAATTCCCGACTTTGGAACCACTGACCAGTTCGGGCCGTTCACTCTGGAGAGCGGGGCGAGCATGGTTCTGCAGACCGATGGATCGGGAGCGCTGTCAGTAGGGTCGGCTCTGGTTGAGAGCAGCGGTCCGCTAGGAGTATCCGCCGTCTTCTCTCTTTTCGAGCCTGAAGGCAACTTCCAAACCGAAGCGGGTGTTGGGAATGCCGAGGCCTTGACCGAATTTGTGATACCTGTCGACGCCGCAGAAGGTTTTAACACAGGGCTGGCGCTGGTGAATCCCGGCGAAACAGAGGCGAGTATCACCTATCGACTGATCGACACCAACGGTCAGGAAGTTGACACCCTGGACGAGACTCTCGGTCCCCGACAGCACCGGGCCCGATTTGTCAGGGGAGAGAACGAGCTGTTTCCAGAAATCGGCGCTTTCCAGGGAACTTTGGAGGTGACTAGCACCCAGCCGCTCGGCGCAATTACGCTTCGTCAAAACGACTCCCCGCTTTCTTTTACGACGCTTCCGGTTTTCGCGAAGGGCTCGACTCAAACATCCTTCAATCTTCCGCAGGTCGCGAGCGGCACTGACGCGCCGGGGATTCTCCAGATGCGAACCACCTTCGTGATCTTCAACCTGGCCGAGACCGCCACAACCGTAGATTTCAATGTCAGGCGGCCCGACGGCACCGCGTTTCCCCTGATCATTCCTGGCAAGGGAGAGATTACCGGGGCTTTCAGTCATGAACTTGCGGTTGGCGGTTCGGCTTTTCTTCAGACTGACGGTTCGGGTCCCCTGTCAATCGGCTCGGCCCAGATCAGCGCGACTGGCCCTATTGGGGTGTCGGCGATCTTCACGCTTTATAGTGCGGACGGGTCGTTTCTGACGGAGGCCGGCGTGGGTGACTCGCCTGCTCGCACCGATTTCACTTTACCGATTGATGTAACCGGAACATTCAACAGCGGAGTAGCCTTCTTCAATCCAGGAGATGCTCCCGCGACTATAAGCGTGCGGCTCCTGGATGAGGACGGAAATCGCCTCGCCGAAGCCATTCCTTTCGAGTTAGCCGCCAAAGGGCAGACGGCCAAATACGTCTCGGAGCTGTTCTCGGGGCAGTCGGGCTTGCTCGGCTCTCTCGCCGTCAGTTCGTCCGGTCCGCTCGCGGCAGTGACGCTTCGGCAGAACTCTCCGCCTTTGACCTTTACGACCTTGCCGGTCGTGGAAGGGACAGCAAACGGTACGCTCCCTTCGGGAGCTTCGCTGTTGTCCCAGAGACAGGCGGTCGACGCGAGTTCGGACATAACCGTTGACGCACAGCTGGCGGCCGGTTTCGTCATCTCGGGAATCCTGTCAGGACGGATTGCCACGGCGCACGAATTGTTCGCCACGAATGAAGATGGCGAAGTGTTCATGGGACAGATTGACCACACTACAGGGGAATTTCAAATCGTTGTTCCAGCGGGCACTTACAACCTGTCGGTGTGCTATCAGCCGAGAAGGCTTGGGTCGATAAACCTGCCGAACATCCTCTACACAGACCCGGCCTCCTTTCCCGTAAACATAAACGTGACGCGGGACCTGGCCGTACCCGATGCCACTCTGGCGACAGTCAGCGGCGAGGTCGCGGGGTTGGATCAGCTGCCTGACAACACCGGTGTTGCGCTTGTGTTCAGCACCGCCGATGGAAGTGCCGGCGGAACCATACCGGTTAATGAACAAGGGGAGTTTGAGGGGACGCTTGCGCATGGGACCTATACGCCCAGCCTCGTTATCTCCGATACAACTTCGTCACAACCGCTGTTCAGCGTTTTCGACATAAGCCCCGAACCCATTGTGATAACCGGCCGGAGCGAGTTGCATTTCGCTGTTCCCGAGCGCTCAACCATTACCGGTAGAATCCGTATGTCAGATCTGTCAGCGCCTCCCGCCGATTCTCTTATTCTGGCGACGGAACCTGCAGCGATGGGCAGGGGCGGATTCTGCACTGCCGGTTTGGTTCAAAGCGCGGCGAACATCGACGCCGCAGGAAACTACGAAATCATCCTGGCGAATCAGAGATCCTACCGCATGAGTCTGTTTGTCCCAATTGCCGGAGGTGTGCTCCTGGCCGACACGGGACGGGATCTCCAGAACCTGTCCGGCAATCGGGTGGAGGATTTCATGCTCCCGGCGCTCCCCGACGAGGCGACCATTTCGGGAAGGGTGACTGACCCTCAAGGACAGGGATTAATGGGCGTGACCGTAGTTGCCAGCGCCGAGCAGCTCGCTGCCGGTCTCAGCTTTTTTTCAACAGCGGTGACGGACGATGACGGCAACTATACTTTGACGGTTTTAGCCGGCGCTGATTACACCGTAACCTTCACGCCTCCTTCTCAGCAGGAATGAGCAAAAGGGGTCAGGGGAAACAAAGTGTGAACGCTGACCCCTCAACCGCAGGCCGGGAGAGCACGGGGTTTCGATACAATTCGCAGAAAGCGCGAATCACTCAACCCAAGGATTTCGATACGACTCGCACAAGACGCGAATCACTCAACCCAAGGGTTTCGATACGCCGCCGAAAAACGTGGCACTCAACCGCCGTGCTCTCCCGGCCCGCTCACGGCTCCGGGCTTGAGCGGTATTGGTACACACTCTATTTGGCCCCTACGCTCTGCGATGGCACTCCTCGCCGGCCGTCAGTGAACAAGGTACGAGTACCCGACTCGCATTCCCCCGGTTATTTCACGGTCCAGGGCCGCCATCAAGGAAAGAGAAGATATCGCGTGGGAGAGCGCCAACGGAACAATGTTCGGATAGCGCCGGTAAATCGAGCACCAGACAACGCCGCCTACGAAAGTAACAGCGGTCAGAAACGGGTTTGGCAGATGAAGCAGGGCAAAGATTCCGGCAGTTAACAGAACTGCTTTGCGCCCCTCCTTGAGCTTTTCAATGCTCTCCTCCAGAATCACTGCTTGCAGCGCAAACTGCTGCCCCAGCGCCCAGATGAAGAGAAAACCGAAGGTCACAGGAAGATTAACAGAAGCCCAGAACGGCGTCGTAGAGGAGCCGAGGACAAGATAGAGCACCGCGAACAGCACGACAGGCAGGGTGAAAACGGCAGCTCGAATCGAGGCCGGAACCAGCGCCTTCGGGCTGAGGCCCCAGTGGCTTCGTTTTCTGAACTGTCTCCAGGCGGCCAGGCCAAGGACAAGGATTACGGGAACGGTTCTAGCCTTGAATCCGGGATTCCAAATCGGAATAACCAGCCAGATTTGCACCAGGACAATTAGAACGATCGCGATAGTGTACTTCATAGCACGGTCAGGTACGTGTCGTTCCCAGTGACGCCTATAAAGACAACTTCCTCCGCGATAGTGTACTTCATAGCACGGTCAGGTACGTGTCACTGGCCCGCTGCAGGCTGTCGGTGATCCCGGGTTTCTGCAGGGATCGGCGCATGCTGTTGCTGCCCGACATTGGTAATCAGCCGGGCTGAGCGGTTGTGAGTCAGGTAGCCGTACGCCCACTGGAAGAAGACGAGCACGCGGTTCGAAAACTGCACAATATACATGAGATGAACAAAAAGCCAGGTAAGCCAGGCAATGTATCCGCTCAACTTCAGGCCCGCGATCACAGCCACAGCCCGTCGTCTCCCGATGACCGCCATGGTTCCGTAGTCTCGATATCGGAAGGGCGGTAAGTGACCCCGCCCGCGAATAGAAGCAACGATAAGGCGAGCCACATACTTTCCCTGCTGCATGGCGACCTGTGCGACACCGGGCAGCGGCTTCCCGTCAGAGCCCTCCAAATTTGCCAAATCACCGATCACGAAGATATCGCGCCGACCTGGTACAGTGAGGTCCGGCGCGACCATGACTCGCCCCGCCTTATCCAGAGGCGCGCCCGTCCGCTCAGCGAGTATTCCGCCCAGCCGTGACGCCTTCACTCCCGCACTCCAGATCACGGTCCGGGCCTTTAGCACTTCGGTATTACCGTTTCTCTCGATCAGCACGGCATCTGGACGGACATCTTTGACCATTGAGCGAGTGAGCACTCGAACACCAAGTTCCTCGAGCGCCTGCTGCGCTTTGGCTGAGACGTCCGCGTCGTAAGCACCGAGAATCCGGTCAGCTGCCTCAATCACAATAATCTCGGCTTTGGCCGGGTCGATATGGCGGAAATTCCCGCGCAGGGTATGGCGGGCAATTTCGGCCAAAGCGCCGGCCATTTCCACGCCCGTCGGGCCGCCGCCGATGACGAGGAATCGCATCAGTTCACGTCTGCGGGTCTCGTCCGGTTCGTTTTCCGCAGCTTCGAAAGACATCAGAATCCGCCCCCGAATCTCGGTGGCGTCTTCAACTGTCTTCAGCCCTGGCGCCCAGCGCTGCCACTCCTCGTGCCCGAAGTAATGGTGACTGCTACCGGCCGCGACAATCAGCGAGTCGTAGGGGACGATCCCGCCGTCCAGCAATTTGACTTTCTTTTCCTCGGGAAGAATGTCGATGACCTCTCCCAGGATAACGCGCGTGTTTCGATTCCGCTTCAAGATCGCACGCAGGGGCGCAGCGATGTTGGCGGGAGACAGGACGCCCGTGGCTACCTGGTAGAGTAAGGGCTGGAACAAATGAAAGTTCCGTCGATCGATCAGGGTCACGCGAACCGGTGCACGGCGAAGCGAGCGTACGCAATACAATCCGGCAAAGCCTCCGCCGATGATGACAACGTGATGCCTGCCGTCCTGGATGTCTGGCCGTTTTCTCAAGGAGCTCAATACATGTTACCGAATCGCGACTCCAAGGGCCAAGAACGGGCTGCACAATGACCTATTTAACCAGCTCGAACTTCAACCCTCCCCGAATCGGGTCGGATCGCACCTTCCCGACCAGGGCGTCGTCAGCGAAGAACTGACAGAACAGAAGGCCCGAGCCTTTGAAGGCCTTGGCGAACTTTTCTCCCTGCTCACGCCTCTGGGATTCGGTCAAGCGCCCCCACAGCTGGGGGTTAACCTGAACTCGGTTGAGCGGGCCGAGATCGAAGTAGTACTTTACGATGAGCTCCGCACCGTGCTGCTTCCCGCACTCCTCGTTCAGATTATCGATAATTCCCACAACCTGCTGCTGGTCCATCCGCCGCTCCAGCCGGCCAGCGGGCTCGCTTCCCGGCCAGGGCGCACGCTCTTGAGCGACAATCGAGACGAGTGACGACCAAACAGCAAACAACAAGGCAAGGCCAAGCGGCCGTATACGCATGTTTCCCTCTGTAAAACAGACGGAAACCCAAGCCGATTGTTTCAACCGGCGGGAAAGAAACAGGAAACCGCAACCGTGCGAGTTGTGGAAAGTGGCGCACCCGGCCCGATTCGAACGGGCGACCTTCGGTTTCGTAGACCGGCGCTCTATCCAGCTGAGCTACGGGTGCGCTCGTGACGACAGTGTGCAACAGTGTAACAAAAGAAATCGGGCGAGTCGATGCTTGCGTGAGCGCCCGAATCTGATGCAAACACCCTGGGAAACTCTTTCCAAAGCGAGTAGTGTAAGGGTTGGAAGTTTCGCCTTCAAGCGGTTTCAACCAGAGAATTGGACTTTGTCCGTTTATCCACTTCCTGGCTGTCCGCCTGAAGGCGGAGGTGCTATGGATGGATCTGGCTGCGCGCCGTTATACGTGGAATGACTCGCCGCAGCCGCACGTGCTCTTGGCATTTGGATTCCTAAAGGTGAATCCGGAGCCTTGAAGCGTCTCCACGTAATCGATTTCAGTTCCCTTCAAATAGGCCAGGCTTTCGCTGTCGACGTAGAGATTGAACCCGTTCACCTGCACCACATGGTCGCCTTCGCGCTGTTCTTTCTCGAGATTCATGGCGTACTGGAAGCCTGAACATCCGCCGCCCACTACCGCAATGCGCACTCCGCTGTAACTCTCGGTTTGCTCGTCCAGTACTTCCTTAACCTTCAAACTGGCCCTTTCTGTAAGCGTAAGCATGTAATCTTCCCCTCTTTCTGTTTCGGAAATCACTACATTTTACCTGTCACCCTCATTTAACTACAAGGGCAATAAGGCACGGGAATATGACACAGACATCAAGATCCCGGAAAAACCTTCTTAATCAGCGCCCTTGGCGGCACCCCTGGGTCTCGCTTCGGGGACCGGCTGAGTTGGTGTTCGGATTTTGGAGCGCAGCTCATCCAGTGTTTCTCTTAACTGGCGTTGAGCTTCTCCATACCCGGCCCAGTCACCGCCTTTAAGCCGCTCCTGGCTCAGGTCGAACTGCCGGATGGCGTCCTGAAGGAGTTCTTGCAACTCGATCTCGAGCGGCGTGTTCGTTGTCAGAGTCGGTGGCAAAAACGGAATCAACGGGCGTCGCTGCGGGCCGACGGCTATTGCCGCATCCAGTGCCTGCTTGAGCGTCTCTCCAATCACCACGCGATTCTGATACACCACGATGACGCGGGTCAGCTCGGGAATTTCGCTCTTTTCCGCTTGCAGGTACAGAGGTTCTACGTAGAGGATCGAGTTTTCTATAGGGATGACGAGGAGATTGCCGCGGGTTACGCGTGACCCTTTTTGACTCCAGAGAGTGACGAGTTGTGAGAAGTTCGGGTCTTGGTCAATCCGGGCTTCGATCTGCATTGGGCCATAGGTGAGCTCCTGCTTGGGGAACTGGAAGAGGATCAGGTTCCCGTAATGAGGCCCGTCGGACCGGGCGGCCATCCAGGCAATCATATTGTTCTTGTTCTTGGGAGTAAACGGAGTGAGGAGGACAAACTCCTCTTCAGTCTCGCCGGGCAGACCCATTATGGTGTGGTAACTCTCCATTACCTGCTCGGTGTCGCCGTAAATCTCGTGCGGGATTTCCCAGAGATCTTCCTTGTTATAGAAGACCCGCGGGTCACGCATATGGTAGGTGCAGTAAATGGCTCTCTGGATCCCAAACAGATCTTCCGGGTAACGGATGTGAGAACGGAGTCCCGGCTGCAGATCAGACAAGGGTCTGAAAAGGGTAGGGAAAATGCGTCGATAGGTTTGAATCAGTAGATCGTCGGGATCTGACACATAAAAGAAAACATCTCCCAGGTACGCATCAATAACTACTTTTACCGAATTACGGATGTAGTTGAACCGGCGGGCGAAGGGCTCGGCGTAGGGGTAGCGCGCTGCAACCGTATAGGCGTCTTGAATCCAGAACAAGCGTCCCTGGTCAATCGCCACATAAGGATCGTGGTCGTATTCCAGGAAAGGTGCGATCTTTCTCGTGCGCTCCCGGATTGAGCGGTGCAGCAGCACCCGGCTGTCCGGAGCGAAATTGGAGGTGAAAAGGATCTGAAAACTGCGGAGCTCCCAGGCAAAGAGCAGCTTTCTGGTAAATGACCCGATGTTTAGCCCCCGGTCCGCGGCATACGTCGTAAAGACGTTTTCGTCACCTTCCGGATAGTCGAACTCCTTCATCCTGGTCTTGACGAAGACCGGATAATCCGTCTTCTCTCCAAAGTAAATCTCCGGCCGCGTCACTTGCAGATCGACCGTTGAGCGGGGCGGAATATCTTTGATGAAGAAATTGGGCAATCCCTCCTCGGACACCTCGTTAACGGGGCTGGCGCAGACCCCGTAGCCGTGGGTGTACTGGAAATACTTATTGATCCATGTCTGGGCCTGCTCCGAGACCTGGGCGAAATTCATTTCCCGAACCGAGAGCATCACCTGTCGATAGTTGCCATCAACCACATAGCGATCCAGATCAACATCTTCAAACGAGTAATAAGGGCGAATTGATTGGAGTTGTCCATAAGCATCCCGCAGGGGCCTCCAATCCCAGAGGCGAATGTTGCTCACGGTTGCCTGGTTGGCTGCCAGGTCGTCGCTGTCCAGCCGTCCTACGGTCGTAAACTCCCGTATCTGGACTTTTTCAAGGTCGTAAGCCTGAAGAGTGGCATTGATGTGGTGGTTGATATAAGCCATCTCTTTCTCAAGCTCGTTGGGTTCGACCCGGAAGGTCTGAACAAGAGCGGGATAGACGCCCGACAGCGCGTAACAGACGGCGAAAACCCCAAGTCCGGTTAATGCGTACTTGAGGGTTCGCATCCATGGCGCGACGAAAAACAGCAGTGCCACGACGACGACCATGCCTGCCAGGATCCAATACACCGGGATCCAGGCATGAACGTCGGTGTAGCTGGCGCCGAAAGTCACTCCTTTGTCCCTGATCGAATAGAGCAGGTGAAAGCGCTTCAGGTACAAGCGAAGGGCAATGATAAGAAAACCTGTACCGATCAGTATGGTCAGATGAAACCGGGCTGCGCGACTCAAGTGGAGCTGTCGAAAGTATCCGAGGTGGCCGTGAAAGACGTAGCTGATTGCTGCGACAACAAGGCACAGGAAAACCAAAGCGAGGGCAAAACCTGACAGGAAATCCCAGACCGGAAGATTGAAGAAATAAAAGGAGAGGTTTTTCCCGAAGATCGGGTCTGGCGGACCGCCCGACATCTGATGGGAGAACTGCGCGAACATCATCCACCGCGACTGCACGATGAGTCCCAAGACAGCTGAAAGAACCAGGGTGCCCGCTTTGAAGATATTATTGCGTTTCTCGTCCATTCCCAGGACGAGATATTCCTGTCGGAGCCAGACTTCCTGCTCGTAAGTCCGGCGGGATGCCAGCCGGTAACTGCCCCACAGCAGCAGAAACGAAACCCCAAAGCTCGCCAGCCAGCAGACAAACCTTAGCCAGATCACTGTACGAAAGACTTCGTAATAACCGAGGGATTCAAACCAGAGGGCATCGATATAAAGGCTTATGCCCCCGCCGAGCAAAACCCACAGGGCAACGGCGACGGCGCCAAGCAGAACGAGCTTGTAACGTTTCATGAGGTGGCTAGTATCTTTTCACGAATAACGCTGCTAATGTCAAGCGGATGATGAGGTCAACTTGCGGCTGAACCCTTTCACGGCGGCCGGCATCTGTCAAGGTGCTGGCCGCGTTTTCGGTAAGATTGGTGTATACTTTGGCTGAGTCAACCGATTCGATGTCCGAGGTGAACGACCATGAGTAGATTATTGAGTATCACGCTGGCTTTGATACTACTCATCGTTCCCGCCTTTGCGCAAAGAGACAAGAAAGAGGAGGCGCTGCGACGGGAAGAGGGTGAGGATTACTACAAGAAGTGGTTAAACGAAGACGTCAAGTACATTATTTCCCCCGATGAAAAAGCCGTTTTTCAGAAACTGACGTCGGACGAAGAAAAGGAGCAATTTATAGAGCAGTTCTGGTACCGCCGTGACCCGGATCCGATGACTCCGACGAACGAGTTCAAGGAAGAGCATTACCGGCGAATCGCGTACGCAAATGAACGTTTTGCCAGCGGCATCCCTGGCTGGATGACCGACCGCGGGCGGATTTACATTATCCATGGCCCACCAGCCGAGATCGAGTCGCATCCTTCGGGAGGAACCTACAACCGCCCGATGCACGAAGGGGGCGGTACCACATCGACTTTTCCCTTTGAAATCTGGCGATACCGTCACATAGAAGGAATAGGATCGGACATCGAGCTGGAGTTTGTCGATTCAAGTATGAGCGGCGAATACCGGCTGGCGCTTAATCCGGAAGAGAAAGATGCCCTGCTTTACGTTCCCGGCGCGGGTTTGACCCTGGCCGAGGAAATGGGATTGGCGACCAAGGCGGACCGTCCTTTCTTCAATCCCGGCATGCGGGAAAACTACCCGATGATGCACCTGCGTGCCAAGGACAATCCCTTCGAGCGGTATGAAACCTATACGATGGTGCAGCGGCCGCGGCCGATCAAATACAAAGACCTCAAGGAGGTCGTTTCGATCAACATCGATTACAAGCCGTTGCCGTTCGAAGTGCGCCAGGATTATATCCGCTTGAACGACCAGCAGGTGCTCGTACCGATCAGCCTCGAAGTTCAGAACAAAGACCTGAGCTTTAAGGAGGAAAACGGCGTTCACAACGCGAAACTGGCTGTTTACGGGATCATCACCAGCATCACGAACCGGATCATCATGGAGTTTGACGACGATGTCCTGGCGTCATACCAGCCGGAGGATCTGGCAAGGGGGCTGACGGGGCGGTCCATCTATCAGAAGATCGTCACGCTGGACAAGAAAATGCGCTACAAGCTCGATTTGGTCGTCAAGGACATTAACAGCGGCCACACGGGTGTGAAGCGGATCGCGATTGTCCCCCCGATATATGACAACAAGAACCTGTCGGCCAGTTCGTTGATTCTGTCCGATTACATCCACCAACTGCCGCAGGTCCCCAAAGTGGATGAGATGTTCGTTCTGGGTGACGTCAAGATCAGGCCGAGCCTGAGAAAGACGTTTACTAACGATCGTCCTCTGGGTGTCTACCTGCAGCTTTACAACGTGGGGCTGGATCAGGCCAATCTTGCCCCGGCTTTAGCCGTCAGCTACAAGATCATCCGCGATGGCGAGACTGTTGTCGAAGTCACCGAAGAAAGCGGTGAGTCCGTCCAGTACTTCTCAGGGCAGCGTGTTGTCTTGATTAAGAGTCTCCCCATCAAGGACCTGCAACCCGGTCGATACACGGTGGCAGTTGAGGTGAAAGACCTGATCAACAATCAGGATTTGAACCTGCAGGATAACTTCCAGGTCACGCCGCCGCCCCAATTGGCGGCAAAATAAGCCTCCACGAAAATTCTCCTTCGTAGATTTTCCTTCTCGAGCGTTAGTTATAACGGGACCCCATGAAGGGGTCCCATCTCTCGACGAGGAGGAAAAACATGTCGGACAGATGGTGTCTTCTCAACAGCAGTGCGCGCGAAAAAACCGAGAGCGAGCTTCGCAGCCTGTACGGTGAGCATGCCTTATTCACTCGCGTCGGTCAGTTCAACCTGATCCATCTTGATTCGCCGAGCCCCGAAGAGATTGCCCGGCGCGTGAGTGAATTTGATCCGGAGGAACTCTTCGACGATGACTGCCCGATTTGCCAGATGTTGCGAAACGAGCATTGCGATGTTATCTACGACGGCAGTCTCGACGAAGAGAATGACGAACTGGACGAGGAGGCGCCACAGAACAGTTGACGGCCGGGTCTTTCGGGGCAAGGGAGAGCACGGGGTGCGATACGATTCGCACACAACGCGAATCACTCAACCAGCGCAAAAAAACGGCACTTAACCGCCGTGCTCTCCGGACCTGCCTCCGCCTCCAGGCATGATTAGTATTCGTGCCCGTGCCAGATTCGCCTTCCGGCCCAGCGGTGACCGTGCTTTGAACGGTCGCCTCGGCGTAGAATGCGATGGATGACAATCGATTGTGATGAGAAGTGGATGAAGCTGGCATTGGAAGAAGCCCGGCTGGCCGCCAAAGCGGGAGAGGTGCCCATCGGCGCGGCCGCAGTGTTAAACGGTGAGCTCATCGCGCGGAACCACAATCGGAACATCGAGATGAACGACCCGACGGCACACGCGGAAATCCTCGTGTTGAGGGAAGCGGGCCGTCTGCTGGGTAACTATCGCCTGCCTGGTGTCGAGTTCTATGTGACGCTCGAACCGTGCAGTATGTGCGCGGGAGCTTTGGTTTGGGCGCGAGTGAAACGCCTGATCTTCGGCCCGAGAGACGAGAAGGCAGGTGCGGTCTTCTCTCGTCTGGAAGTGCTGCAGCCGGGTCGGCTGAACCATACGGTTTCAGTAACTGAGGGTGTACTGGCGGCCGAGTGCCGTAGACTTCTCCAGGATTTCTTCCAGGCGCGGCGGTCTGGTCAGGCTTAGGCCTCCTTTGCCTGGCCGGCCCCTGATTGGCCCAACCCGGGACCTTCGTGTCAGTGCCGTCTGTTAGCATTCTGATAGAATGAAGGCAGCTGTTCATGAATGAGAGTTCGGACCGTTGGGCAAACACCAAGTTTGCCCATGAGAGTGAGCGCGAATTCGCCCGCTTTCTGGATTTCTACGATATTGAGTGGCGCTACGAACCGACCACTTTCCCGCTTGAACGGGATTCAAAAGGCCGGGTCACTTTAAGTTTCACACCTGATTTCTACCTTCCTCAATTCGATCTTTATGTCGAATTGACAACGATGAAGCAGAGTCTGGTTACCAAAAAGAACCGCAAACTTCGGTTGCTGCGGCAACTCTATCCTGAAGTAAAAGTCAAGATCTTCTATGGCCGCGACTATCGGCGCCTGCTTTTCAAATTCGGGCAAATGAGCGCATGATGACCTGATGGAACCGGCACCCGCACATTCGCCTTCCCAGTTTCTTTTTCCGGAAATCGACACCATTGTTCTTGATGCGAAAACGATTCGCCGGCGTGTCCAGCAGCTTGGCCGGGAGATCAGTCGCCATTACCGGGGAAAGGAACTGACTGCGGTCTGTATTCTGACCGGCGCCTTCATCTTCATGTGCGACCTGATCCGGTATTTGCGTGTTCCGGTCGTGACCGAGTTCATATCCATCAGCCGCTACTCGCGGCGACCAAAGACCGGGGAGGTCAAGATTCTTAAGGATCTACAATCGGACATTTCGGGACGTCATGTCCTGCTGGTCGAAGATATTGTGGATACCGGCCTGACTCTGAATTACCTGGTCCGAAATCTCTCGGTCCGCCAGCCGGCATCGCTGGCTATCTGTGCTTTGCTTGATCGTCCCGATCTTCGGTTGGCGGATATTCCTATCCGCTACACCGGCTTTAACGTGAGTTCCGAGTTCCTGATCGGATACGGTCTGGATTTTCAAGGGAAGTACCGTAACCTCCCCTTTATTGCCACCATGAAAAGGGGGGCATGAATCGGATGAGGTCGATTTCGCCGGTGTTCTATTACGGTCTCGTGGCGTTTTTCACACTGGTTTTCGCGGTGTTCTACGTCGTCAGCTATTCAGTAATCCGGGGGATCGTGGAAAACTACCGCCGATACTACCAGAAAGCCGACCTTCAATGGACCGGCCCGCGAGAGCAGCCTTCCCGAGACTCAAAACGCCGCCTGTTCCTGCTGTTGGCAGCCGCCCTCGGCACCGCCTGGCTCGTAGTCCATTTCATCATCTTTCCCTAGAGCTTCCTCAGGCTTACTTCAGCTCTGCTTTGAAAAACTCGATGGTCCGTCTCCAAGCCTTTTCGGCTGCCCGAGCATTTGCTCCCTCCCGGCCGGACTGAGCCCGAAGAAATCCGTGTCCGGCGCCCTCAAAGGTCTCGTGTTCAAACCTCTTGTTGAGCCGCTTCATTTCGGCGTCGGCGGGAGGAACGGTCGAGTTGACCCGGGCGTCATCGCCCCCGTACAGACCCAGGACCGGGGCCTGGATTCGGCTAAGGGAGGCGGTGTCTGGTGACGTTCCATAGTAGACTACGGCCGCCTTGAGAGCGGGCTGTTCGGTGGCATAGGCGAAGCTGATGGCGCCTCCCCAACAGAAGCCGACCACCCCGTAGCTCGGCAGAGCCGCAGGGAGCGAAGTGGCGTGCTTCGCAACCGCGTTGAGCCGACGAAAGACCTCCTCGTGCTCTAGTCCTCGGATGAGGCCAACAGCCCCATCCCGATCGACCGACTCGGTACCCCCGCCGTTCGGTCCCTTGCCGCTCAAAAGATCGGGTGCAATCGCAATGAAGCCGTCAGCAGCAAGTTGATCTGCCACGGAACGAATCCAGTCAGTCAGCCCGAAAATCTCGTGAATGACGACGACAACCGGTGCCTTGTCCGACCGCTCGGGATAGACCAGCCAGGATTTGATCTCGTCCTCCCCGTCCTTGACCGTGACCCATTCGCCGTGTCGCGGCGAAGAATTGAGTCGCTCGCGCGCCTGCTCCTCTCCGGGCGGAATGCCAGGAGTACCTTGAAAAGCCCCCAGCAATGGCGAACCAATGGTACAGCCAACCAAAACGCTTAACAGGAGTTGTAAGCACTTCATGATCAACAAGGACGGTAGAATGAAGGCAAGAGATTCAGTTGCTCGCCCCTGTTCGCGCAGCGCCTCAAAGCCGACAGTCATCCCATCAGTTTCGTGATGACACGCCGGTCTTTCTTAGTCGGCCGGCCGCTGCCTCTCGGTCTGGATACGGGCGGGCGGCGAAGCAGTGCGGCCAAAGGATCGAGCGCGGGACGGGGCGGAGTAAGATCTTCATACAGCGTCCGGGCCTCGGCTTTCGAGACCGGTTTGTCACGCAGCTCTTTCACTATCAAGATCCTGGTCCAGTCCTCTTTCTCGATTTCCAGCCGGTCCTCTCGTTGTATCGGCCGGTGCGGTTTTGCCGACGCACCATTGACCTTAACCCGGCCACCGGCGCATGCTTGCGCCGCCTGGCTCCTGGTTTTGAAAACCCTGGCGACATGAAGCCACTTGTCGAGCCGAACCAGGAACTCATCCGCTTTGCTCATTTGGGAACAGTTTAAACCCTTGAAGCTCCCGCACAAAACCGAGACAATACTCTCCTTCTTATGACAGAACTTCCAAGTCCAGCCTGGCTCATCGAGCAACTCGGTTTGCAGCCGCACCCTGAGGGAGGGCATTATCGGGAGACTTACAGGTCTTCGGTGCCTGTTGCTGTCGCCGGCGCTGAGGTGACGGACATGCGGCCGGCCGGAACTGCCATTTACTTCTTGCTCTGTCAGGGAGACAAATCGAGGCTGCATCGCCTCCGGTTCGATGAGATCTGGCACTTCTATCTGGGCGGACCGCTGCGGCTGGTGGTCATTTCGGAAAGCGGCCAGGAGGAGTCGTTTACCCTTGGTTCGAACCTGGTTGCCGGACACAAACTTCAGCATGTCGTACCGGCCGGATCCTGGTTTGGGGCCTATCCATTACCCGGCTCGGCTTACTCACTGGTCGGATGCACCGTTGCACCCGGGTTTGCCTTCCAGGATTTCACCCTCGGGGAGCACGAAAAACTCCTCGAGCTCTACCCGCATCTGCGTCAGACTATTCTCCAGCTCACTTAATCGCAGAGAAAAAAGGGTTAAAGGGACAAAGGAAAAGCATTTTCCATTTTTCGTTGTTCATTTGCCATTTTCCATTCGGAGACCTCCCGGACAATGCGGGACCGAGAAGGATGAAATGGAAAATGGAAAATGAGCAAGGGCAAATGGAAAATGCTTTTCCCTTTGCCCCTTTATCCCTTTCCCCCTTTACCCCTGTTTTCCTACCACCTTCCGCTCTTGCGACGCTCCGGTTTGGGCAGATTCTCAAGCGACTTGATGTATTGTTGGATCTCCTCTTCGGACAGGCTCAATTCTTGCAGTTGGCCGGACAAATAGCGTTCGTACCCCGACAAGTCCATGAGTCCATGCCCGCTGTAACAAAAGAGGATAACTTTCTCTTTCCCTTCTTCACGGGCTTTGATGGCTTCATTGATAACGGAAGCTATGGCGTGACTGGTTTCCGGTGCACAAATGCTTCCCTCTGTTTGTGCCCAGGTAATCGCTGATCGGTAGCAGGTCAGCTGATCGATCGCCTGGGGCTCCAACAGACCCTCTACGATTGCCTGGCTGACCAGCGGGGCCAGGCCGTGGTAACGAAGTCCGCCCGCGTGAATCGGCGCAGGGACGAAATCATGTCCGAGCGAGAACATCGGCAGCAGCGGTGTCATACCTGCTGTATCCCCGAAGTCATAGACAAAGGGAGCCTTGGTCATGGTGGGGCAGGCAGCCGGTTCTACCGGCACGATCCGGATATTGGCGCCGTTAATCTTGTCGAGCACGAAGGGGAAAGCGATGCCTCCAAAGTTACTTCCTCCTCCAGCGCAACCAATCACGACGTCGGGTTGCCTCTCGCCCGCTGCATGCAATTGCTTCTGGGCTTCCTGGCCGATAACGGTCTGGTGGAGCAGCACATGGTTCAAAACGCTTCCCAGCGAATAGCGGGTCTGCCCGGACCGATCGGTCACGGCGGCCTCCACGGCCTCGCTGATGGCAATACCGAGACTCCCCGGCGTATCCGGCATTTTTTCTAGAATACGGCGCCCGGCGTCGGTCTGATCGCTAGGACTTGCCACGCAGTCGGCGCCCCAGACTTTCATCATCTGCTTACGCATGGGCTTCTGGTCGTAACTGATCCGGACCATGAAGACCTTGCATTCGAGGTCGAGAAGTTTGCAGGCAAAAGCCAGCGCGCACCCCCATTGGCCAGCGCCCGTTTCCGTAGTGATTCTCTTGACGCCGAACTGCTTGTTGTACCAAGCCTGAGCCACGGCAGTATTGGGTTTGTGGCTGCCGGGAGGGCTGACGCTTTCGTCTTTGTAATAGATGCGAGCCGGTGTTTTCAGGTACTGTTCGAGGTAAACAGCACGCCGGAGCGGCGTGGGCCGCCATCGCGCCAGGATTTCCTGGATCTCGGCCGGAATCTCTATCCACCGCTCGGTGCTCATTTCCTGCTCAATCAGGTTCATCGGGAAAACCGGAGCGAGCATTTCGGGAGTTACCGGTTTTCCGTCAGATGTCAGCGGCGGTTGCATTGGAGTAGGGAGATCGGCGGCCAGGTTGTACCAGCAACGAGGCATCTGGTCTTCATTCAGTAAATACTTGCGGGCTATCATTTCAGATTGTCTTGTCCTTTCTGGAACAGCTGTTTACGTTTGCGCAAGGAAACGACAAATAAACCAAGAACGGAGCCGTGTCAAGGGAGTTTCAGCCAAACAGAGCTCGGAGGGTAGCGCTTTCCAGCGGAGCGAGCCGGCCCGTGCGCTGGGACGCTAATTGTTGGATTTCACCCGCTCCTCGTCGTGTCACAGGTCCGCATAGACAGGTTCTTCAGGACACGGGTCGGGTGCGCTGGAAAGCGCTACGCTCCAAGTTCTGTTCGTTATGATGATCGCCGTATGGTGGGATGCTGCTATTCATCGGGGGCCAGAACCCAGAACGCGGCGAGCGCGGATTTCGGTACAAAAACGCACAAGTTGTTTGCCTCACCGTCAGAGGGGTACAGGTAGAAACCCTCCTTGGTGATCAAATCCAGCCCATTCTGTACCTTGCCTTCCAGCATCTCTCCATCGATGAATTGAGCCCGAACCCAAAGCTCCCGGCTGGCCGGCACTTTTGCGAGGAACTGGATTTCTTCGTGCTGAGGGTCCCCCCCGAACTCCCTGACAAAGAAGACCGCCTTGAGTTCTGACAAGGGGAAGACTTCTTCCTTGCCTTCCCGGGTCAGTATCTTTACTGTTTCGTTGAAGTCCGTCTGGTAAGCAAATCCAGGAATGAGTTTCCCGGAGCGGCTTCGCAGAACGACTTTGCGGAATGTTTCCCTTGGCATTACAAACGGCTCAAACTGGCGAGAGCAGCCATGTCAGTCAATCTTCATCTTCTTGATCTTGCTCAAAAGGGATCGATAGCTGATCCGAAGAATCTTTGCGGTTTTCTTACGGTTCCAGCCGTTCCTTCGCAGGATATGTTCAATGACCTTTCGCTCGGCGTCCAATCCCGCAAGTTTCGCCATTTCTACCAGTGAAAGCTGGTCCGCGCTTCTCTCGACCGGCTGCGCAGCCTGCTGGCTCAGCTTTGAGAATGACGACCGAACGTCGTTGAAGAGGACCAGGGACTTCACGAAGTTTTCCAACTCGCGTATGTTCCCCGGCCATGGATAGGCTACCAGGATGTCGTAATGTTTCTCTTTGAGCCGCGGGGGATCCGGGCGGCCGAACTCCCGAGAATAGACACGCAGGAAATGATCGGTAAGAATCCTGATGTCCTGAGTTCGTTCTCTGAGGGGAGGGATTTCAAGATGGACAACATTGAGTCGATAGAACAGATCTTCCCTGAAGTTACCCCTCTGAACCTCCTCGTACAAGTCGCGGTTGGTGGCGGCCAGCACTCGGACATCGACCCGAGTTGTCCGATCGGCACCGAGGGAATGAAACTCGCCGTCTTGGAGCATGTGCAGCAGTTTCGCCTGGGATTCAACCGTCAGCTCTCCGATTTCGTCGAAGAAGAGTGTTCCCCGGTGTGCTTCGAGAATGCGTCCGGGGCGGTCGCGTTCCGCTCCGGTGAAGGCCCCGCTACGGTACCCGAACAGCTCACTTTCGATAAGATTGTCAGGTAGAGCGGCGGAATTGATTTTTACCAGGGGCTGATCACGCCGAAAGGACTTTTCGTGTATCTGCCTGGCCAGAATTTCCTTGCCGACACCCGTCTCTCCGGTTATCAGGACGCTCAAATCGGTGGGTGCGATCCGGTTCACGATGCTTGCAAGCTTCTGCATCGAGGGAACCACCGAATCCATGACAGGAGACGATTCTGTCCCGGCAATCGTTTCTGCGCTCATCTCCTGGCGGGCATACGCAAACTCTGTGCCATCCCCGGCGCGTTAACCTTCTGCTTGAAAAGCCAGAAGCTCTCTTCGGTCCGGGCCATGCCGGTGTACCTGGGGAAAAAGAAGTGGTGCAAAGGGCTGTGCAGACCGCTTCACAGATTGTGAATTGGCCTTCACAACGGTTGAGTTGCTAGGAGCTGAGTCTGCCGAGCGCCACTCGAAAGAGGTCAAGCAGGGTAGTGGCGTCGGTGGGGTAGACTGAAAACGAAGCCCGGAGGTCACAAGCGGTGCGCCGGCGGAACGCACTGAAAAGGCATTCAGTCTGCAGTCTTTCCAACAAACGAGGCCCAGTGTCTTGGTCTGAATGAGGAAGTATTACAGCGACCAGGCCCTTTCCCACTGATCCCAGAAGATCGGTGGCTCGGATAGTCGAGTCGAGCAGATGAGTCAACTCACATGTCTGATCTCGCGAGGATCGCACGAGCGGCTGGCAGCCGGGCACAATACGCAACAGAAGCAGACAGACCAGAAAGTTGTATCGAGCAGCGCGGGCAATTTCCGCCTTGAGGGACCGGAAGATGTCGGTTTCGCATACGGTGGCAGGGACCGACTCCAAAAACTCCGCCAGTTCGGCAGGTAGTTCTCCCTGGTGGGGTCGTTCCTCTTCCCGCTTCTCCAATCCTGTCTCTCTGTTGTTAGACATAATCATTAAACCCTACCTGCAATTTGGAGGCCAGAAATAAAACGTTATCGATTCTACTGAAGCAAACAAGAGTGTTAGAGGTCTTTTTTCAACTCTATTGGGAGTTAAGAAGGTTTTGATGCGATTGACTTAGCAGCCGCCCTATAGTAATTGTTAACTATAACATTCACTACTTTAACTCCCTTTGCCCTGGATAAAGCGACATCGTGTCGCGGTTTGCAGAATTTGTGAATTCCTGTTCACTTTGCT
>Ga0116188_1001418_pt1 | contig 20845 bp, 17 predicted proteins | sample AD_JPNTR2_MetaG_FD_89807 | JGI IMG/M metagenome (GOLD analysis project Ga0116188, IMG submission 89807) | Active sludge microbial communities of municipal wastewater-treating anaerobic digesters from Japan - AD_JPNTR2_MetaG | ecosystem: Engineered > Bioreactor > Anaerobic > Digestate | place...
ACGTTCGCGGCCCTCCTTGTCGTGATTGTGAGCTTCATGGCGCTTGCGATCGATTTGGCGCATCTGTTCGTGGTCAGCAATGAACTGAAAAACGCGGCCGATGCCGGCGCCTTGGCCGGCGCCCGGTTTTTGTACAGTGCGGATGGAAGCTCCGTAAACCCGAATGCCAACCAGATCGCGTACGAGGCGGCGTTAGAGAACATCAGCGAGAATGTCCCGGTAGAGGTTCAATGGACAGGGGGCAATACCGGAGACGTGGAAAGAGGTCATTGGAGTTTCGCGACCCGAAATTTCACCCCGAACAGCTCGCTGGATCCTCCCGACCTCTGGAACAAGACGACCGAGGAACTTGACGAGGATCCAGACTTCATCAACGCGGTTCGAGTAAGAACGAGGCGGCAACAAACCCCGGCCCTCTCGTTCTTTGCCAGAATATTCGGTTACGACAGTTTCGAGATGCAAAGGGAATCCGTTGCCTACATAGGTTTCTCGGGAACTCTGGCGCCCCATGAAGTCGATCAGCCCATTGCCATATGTAAAGAATCCATCCTTAACCCGCAGGGGGAATACGATTGCAGTATCGGTCGTATGATCAACAGTGGAAACAATCCTGCCACGTCCAATACCGGGGGCTGGACCAATTTCACTCAACCCTGCCAGACAGCCAACCCTCCATCTGTTTCACCCTATGTTTGCTCAACCGGCAATACCGAGATGCTGTTCTATGGGCAAGGAATGGGAACTACCGGAGGTATGCAGGATAACGTCTTCAGGCAACTGGCGGACTGTTTCGATCCTGCCCACCGGGTAGAACCCTGGCAGCTGACGTTGCCGGTCATTGAGTGTCCGGGCAACAACGTATCAAACTGCTCCCGACTCGTCGGCGCCGTGACTGTGTCCATCGTCTGGATACAGAGGGATAATGACCCAGATTATAGCGACGTGCCATACAGGATGGGCAATTGGAGCAGTACCGAACCGAATGGACAGCTTCGTTGGGCGGACTTTGTGAATCACTTCAATCTCAGGAACGCCGACGGAAACCCAGCTCCCTGGCAGATGAAGGCAATTTACTTCCTGCCTGACTGCACCTATCACGAGCCGGCAGGGACGACCGGCGGGGAGAACTTCGGGGTCCTGGCCAAGATACCGGTCCTGGTTCAATAGGCCTGTTCGGCTTGAGAATCTTCTTTCAGCTTGATAGCGTATGCTTCAATAAATCTATCGGCCGGATCCGAAAGGCGAGTAGAGGACGGGGAACCGAGGTTGGAACCTGCATGCACAGGATACTAATCGTCGAAGATGAGCCGGATTTGCGAAAGGGACTCGAGATCAATCTCGCTCGAGAGGGCTTTAAGGTCTTCCAGGCGGACAACGGTGAGTCGGGGATAAATGCCGCCATCAAGCACAATCCCGATCTGATTCTCCTCGATGTAATGATGCCGGGGATGAACGGTATAGACGTTTGGCGGGAGATACGCCGCAGGGGGCTGGAGACGCCGATAATCATGCTGACCGCCCGGTCCGACGAAATCGATCGCGTGGTCGGCCTTGAGGTCGGTGCGGATGATTACGTTACCAAACCGTTCAGCGTACGGGAACTGATCGCCAGGATCAGGGCCCGGTTGCGACGTTCCGCCAAGACGGTTGAAGAAGGATTGACGCGTTATGCTTTCGGCAACGTCGAGCTCGACTTTAAGAAGCTTCAGGCAGAACGCCTGGGCCAGGCGGTTGAGCTGACCCCCAGGGAGTTCGAGATCCTGCGCCTGTTGATCCAGTGCCGGGGTGAATTGGTAACCCGGGACCGGCTGCTCGACGAAGTCTGGGGTTTTGACAACTATCCCACAACACGCACGGTAGACAATTTCATCATGAAGTTGCGTAAGAAACTCGAGGACGATCCTTCCAATCCCACACACATTCTGTCCGTTTATGGCGAGGGTTATAAGTTCGTCGATTGAGGGGCGCGGTCCCGTGGCGCCGAGGTTCCTCGATCCCGCGGATAGGACGGATTACGCGGATGACGCGGACAACGACGACAACAATCGGTGAACTTCTTTTACATTCATTGAACCTCGTTTGACAACTTCCACCCGCTGAAGACTTAGACTGTCTACACTGTCGGGGACCATCCACCCCGGAAACAAAGGAAGCATCCACAAACAACAAGGAGGACTAGCAATGACTGCTTTCTACGTTTGGCTTAAGACGCAACTGACCCAGCTGCGCAATGACCAGAAGGGTGTCACCATCGTCGAGTACGTGATCATGATCGCTCTTGTCGCCTTGGCCGTTGCTTTGGCGAGTCCCAACGTTCGTGACGCGGTTGTCAGCATCTTTGAGGCGGTCGAGTCCGCCCTGACCGATTTGGAGGGTTCGGCCGGCACCTAGACGATTTGCAAGAAAACGAAGGAAAAGAGGAAGGGCGGGCAGCCTTGGCGCTGTCCGCCCCCGCGACCCGTGAGCGGGCGCGGCCAGGTTGACTCGTGGCGGGCTTCAATCGCAATTTCAGGCATCATACTCTTGGTACGAACACCGTTTGATTCCGCGAACTCGCCCGGGTCACCGCGTCCGTCGGATTCGTTACCTCCGAACCATTAACAAAGGAACGCAAATGAACCGCTTTCGAATGCTTGTGATCGCCTTTTCAGCCCTGGTTCTAAGCCTTTTCGTGACGTTTCTGGCTTATCGACTGCTGAGCCAGAGGATTCGTCCTTCCCTGGCGGCCACCACCGAAGTGGTCGTCGCGACCCAAAAGCTCCCCCTGGGGACGCGAGTCGCGAGCGAGCACGTTCGTGTGGTGTCATGGCCCGAAGGGTTGAAGCCCGAGGGAAGCTTTTCAACTCCGGACCAGGTCATCGGCAGAGGAGTGGTGGTTCCTATGCTGCCGAACGAGCCGATCCTGGAATCACGGCTGGCGCCCAAAGAGGCTGGCGCCGGCTTGACGGCAACCATTCCCGAAGGAATGAGGGCCGTATCTGTGAAGGTTAATGATGTTATCGGAGTCGCTGGCTTTGTGCTTCCAGGAGAACGGGTCGACGTGATTCTCACCGGGTCACCGGATAAGAACCAGGGAAACGAAACGTCTAAAGTGATTCTGGAAAACGTCCAAGTGCTGGCGGCCGGACAGAACATACAGCGCGATGAGAACGGAAACCCGCAGAACGTCCAGGTGATTACGCTGCTGGTAACTCCAGAGGACTCCCAAAAAGTGGCCCTTGCTTCGGCGGACGGCCGAATTCAGCTCGCCCTTCGCAATCCTCTGGACCTGGACAAAGCTGATCCGAATCCGATCACCCGGACCGCACTCTACACTCGTGGCTCTTCTATGCCCGAAGCGCCGCCTCCGGTCAAGAAGACAGCGGTGAGAAGGGTAGCGCCTAAACCACCCGAACCCGCGCCAGCGCCTGTCGTCAAGGAGCCGCCCAGGCTCGAGGTGGAGCTGATCCACGGTAATGAAAGGAAGAAGGTCGTCTTTGAGGGCGACGAGAAGTGGCAGCAGGATCAAAAGCGTTGATACGTAAATGCGGCAGGTCGACGGTGGGCCGCTGGTTTGAAACATCGGCGCCGTCATTCTCCAGTGGAAAAGGACTATGAGCAAGAAACTGCGAACGCCATCTTTAGCGATACTGGTTCTGTTCTTGATTGCCCCAGCGGCTTTTCTTCGAGCCCAGGCGCTTGGCGCCGACGCCCTCCGGGTGCAGGGAGGCAAATCCCTTATCGTGGACTCGCAACAACCGCTTCAGCGGGTGGCTGTCTCAAATCCCGAGGTTGCCTCGGCAATCATTGTCTCGCCCCGACAAGTGCTGGTGCACGGGCTGAAACCAGGAAATGTGAGCCTCGTTTTGTGGGATGAGCAAGGCAATTCTCGTTCGTTTGACCTGAAAGTCGAACTGAATGTCGGGGAGTTGCGTCAGGCGATGAAGGAGATGTTGCCCGGCGCTGAAATCAATGTTGCGCAGTCGGGCGCCTCGCTGGTCTTAACGGGTCGCGTCGAGTCTGTCGCACAAGCTGAGCAGGCGGCAGAGGTGGCTAAGACTTACAGCCCGAACGTGGTCAATCTGCTGCAGACGCCTGCCAGAGAAATCAACCGTGCGGTGCTCCTCCAGGTTCGCTTTGCCGAAGTCGATCGATCCGCAGTCCAGGAGTTGGGATTGAACGTCTTCAGCACCGGGGCGGGAAACACCTTTGGAGCAGTAACCACTCAGCAGTTTGACACCCCGCAAGCCAGTGTCGGTGCCGTTCCGTCGGATGTCCAGCGAGGTACCAATCCGCCCGGCAACAGTCTTGCAACCGGGGCGATCGGGAATCAGCTGCACCATCAGCCCGGGGTTTTCGGCTTAGGCGACCTTCTGAACATCTTCCTGTTTCGGCCGGATGTGAATCTTGGCCTGACCCTCAGGGCTCTTCAGCAAAGGAACCTGTTGGAGATCCTAGCTGAACCAAACGTCCTTGCTCTGGATGGGACCGAAGCGAGTTTTCTGGCCGGCGGTGAATTTCCTTTTCCGGTGGTGCAGGGCGGAACCAATTTCACGGCTGTCACCATTCAGTTCCGGGAGTTCGGAGTCCGGCTCAGATTCACGCCGAACATCCAACAGGACGGGACAATTCTCTTGAAAGTCGCACCGGAGGTCAGCTCCCTGGACTTCGCCAACGCCCTTACTATTTCCGGTTTCCTGGTTCCGGCTTTGTCGACCCGAAAGGCGGAGACGCAAATTGCGTTACGTGATGGCCAGAGTTTTGCGATCGCCGGGCTGATAGACCGGCGCATGGTGGAAATAGCTTCAAAGGTCCCGTTTCTGGGGGATATCCCCTTTATTGGCAAGCTCTTCCGGAGCCGTGCGCAGGAACGGAATAACACGGAGTTAATGGTGGTCGTCAGTCCCAGGCTCGTCAGTCCACTGGAGCCGGGTGAAGTCCCGCCACTTCCCGACTTCCCGAAGCCTTTCCTGGATGAAAAAGGGTTTGGTCAGAAGTTCGACGGGAAGCTCGGTGAAGTAGCGGTGCAGGCGAAAAACCAGAAATAAGGGCGGGCGACGTTGAGATTGGTTCCGCGTTCGGAAACAAGTACGATGCGGGGCCCTATGGAGCGCCGGCGAGGTTGGGCCGGCCTCCCGCCGGCCAGGCTGTCTTCTCAGCCGGCCCCTGCATCATAACGAGGTGTTCATGGCTTTTAAAGATTTGGTTGTTGGAATCGTGGCGCCTTCTGCCGAAATCCGCGAAGTGTTTCGGACGCAGCTCGCGGACGCCGGTATTACCGTGCGAATCCAGGAATCCGCTGAATACTGCCTGGGCAGAAACGATTCTTCCACCCGCCGCCTGGTGTCTGCGGGGGTCAGGCTCATCCTTGTCGACATGGAGGAGCCCGGTCCAGGCCTTCAGACTCTACGAGTTCTGAGCAGCACCCTGCCAGATGCCTGGCTCTTTGTGCTGGCCGACAAGACCGATTCTCAAACTCTCATCGAGTGTATGAGAGCCGGCGCTCGCGATGTCATCACCAAACCGCTTGGCCCCCGGGCACTCTCTGAGGCAATGACCCGCTTCCTGTCGGAGCAGTTCCGAGGAAAAACGCAGGAAGAGCCGGGCAACATCTATTGCGTGACGACGGGGAAGGGGGGCAGCGGCGCCACTACGGTCGCGATCAACCTGGCGGCCTCTCTGTCTGAAATCGATCGTCGCCGTGTCGCCTTTATCGATCTGAACTATCCAGTCGGCGACTCGGCGGCTTATCTCAATCTGCGGCCCCATTTCACCGTGTCCGACGCACTGGCGGCGGCTTCACGGTTGGATACCGTCCTTCTGGAAAGCTTCATGAGCCATGCGGAGAGCTTTTCCGTCTTGGCCGGCTTCAAGGAGTACGTTCCCGGCGCCCCGCTTGATCACAAGTCTCTGGCGAAAGTACTCGAGGTGGCTTCCCACGCCTATCAGGACGTGGTTATTGATCTGCCGTCGATGCTGGACGAAAAAGCGTTGCACGCGGTGACTGAGATGGCAAAAGTCGTTCTGCTGATCCTGACTCCGGAGTTACCCGCTCTTTGGAGGACCGAGAGACTGCTGCAGTTTTTCGGGAAGAACGGCACACGAGACAAGCTTCGGCTGATCGTGAACCGATCTAACAAGCGGGACGACATCACCGAGAAGGAAATCGTAAAGGTCCTGGAAACGCCCATATTTTGGCGTCTTCCGAACAATTATTCATCGTCGATTCAATCGATCAATACCGGAAAACCGGTAGTCGCTATCAATCATTCCGATCTGTCTCGGAGTTTTCGGGAGTTGGCACAACAACTCACGGGCCTGAAAGCTGTTTCGAGGAACAAGGGATTACTTGGTCTCCTGTTCCGACAATAGGGAGAATCCATGGCAAGTGCCAGAATTAGCGGAGTCGCTTCATCCGATTATTGGCAGCTGAAAACCAGGATACACACGCGCTTGCTCGAGGAAATAGACCTCGAGAGCATGGACCGGCTCGAAGACCGGGTCAAACGTGAAAGAGTGAGCCAGATCGTGCGGGGGATGCTCGAGCGGGAGAAGACGCCGCTGACCATGGCCGAGCGCGAACAAATGGTGCGGGAAGTTATGGATGAATTGTTCGGCCTTGGGCCACTGGAGCCGTTCCTGGACGACCCCACCATCTCCGACATCCTGGTGAACGGCGCCTACGACGTTTACATCGAGCGTGCGGGGATTCTAGAAAGGACCGACGTGCGCTTTTCTGATGATGATCACCTCATGCGCATCATTGAGAGGATCGTCTCTCGTGTGGGGAGGCGGGTTGATGAATCTTCGCCCATGGTGGACGCCCGCCTGCCGGATGGATCGCGCGTAAACGCGATTATTCCTCCTCTGGCGCTCGATGGTCCGGTGCTTTCTATCCGCCGGTTCGGGAAGAACCCCCTTAAGGCGGAAGACCTCCTGCGGAATGGGACACTCACTCCGGCGATGCTCACACTTTTGAAGGCTGCTGTCCAGGGGAAACTCAATATCTTAATCTCTGGCGGCACCGGCGCCGGCAAGACCACTCTGCTGAATGTGTTGTCCGCTTTTATTCCTCCCCAGGAACGGATCATTACTATCGAGGACGCGGCAGAACTCCAGTTGAAACAGGAGCACGTGGTACGCCTGGAAACCCGTCCGCCCAACATCGAAGGCAAGGGGGCAATCCGGCAGAGGCAGCTTGTTATCAACGCGCTACGCATGAGGCCGGACAGGATTATCGTGGGCGAGGTCCGCGGCGAAGAGGCCGTCGACATGCTCCAAGCGATGAACACGGGCCATGAAGGTTCCATGACCACGATCCACGCGAATACGCCCCGCGATGCTCTCAGTCGTCTGGAAACGATGATTTCGATGGCGAATCTGAATCTCCCCGACAAAGCCGCCAGGGAACAAATCGCTTCCGCCATCAACGTCATTGTTCAAATATCGCGAATGAGCGATGGCACACGGCGGGTCACGAGTATTTCGGAGATCACCGGAATGGAGGGGCCGACGGTTACTTTGCAGGACCTGTTTGTGTTCCACAGGCAAGGCTACGACGAGAACATGAGGGTTCGCGGCCAGTACCGCCCCACCGGGATTCGGCCGAAGTTTACGGAAAGGCTTTTCGGCGCCGGGATCATTTTGCCCCCGGATCTATTCGTCGTGGAGGAGTCCAAGCGGAGGTGAAGGCTGTTTTGGTAGGTCTTCGAGGAGGGGAATGACATGCTGGTTCTGATCACGGTGCTGATTTTCCTGGTGGTGCTGGGCCTGGCGCTAAGCGGCATTTACTTTTTGATTGAGGCGCCGGCTGAGAAGAAGCGCCTGCAGATTCGCCTGGCCGCAATACAGCAGGCGTCGCACGGTGTTCATCAGGTTGAAACCGATTTGCTCCGCGCGGAAGTGCTCAGCGGTATCCCGTTTTTGAATCGCCTTCTTATCGACTTTGCTCCCGTCAAATTCCTGACGCGGTTTTTGGATCAAGCCGACGCCAGGATTTCCGCGGGCACTTTCTTGCTCTTGAGCCTGGCGATGGGTCTCGGGATGATGATCCCGGGGATCCTGCTTCAGCTGCCAATTTACCTCTCGGGAGTCCTGGTGCTAATGGGAGCAGCTATCCCGACGGTTATTGTATCTATCCGGCGAGCCCGGCGCTTGCGAAAGTTCCTGGAGCAACTGCCGGATGCCCTGGATCTGCTGGCGCGTGCGGTGCGTGCCGGGCATGCCTTTACGACGGGCCTTGAACTGATCGCCACAGAGATGCCCGAACCGGTGGCCGGCGAGTTCAGGATTACTTACGATCAACAGAATCTGGGCTTGCCCCTGCGGGACGCGCTGCAGAACTTGTGCGTGCGGGTACCTCTGCAGGATGTCCGGATTTTCGTCACGGCGCTTCAGATCCAGCGGGAATCTGGCGGGAATCTGGCGGAAATCCTGGGCAATCTCTCCTATGTGATCCGCGAGAGATTCAAGCTTCAACGCCAGATCCAGGTTTACACGGCCGAGAGCCGGGTCTCGTTGTATATTCTGACGATCGTCCCCCCCATTCTGGCGGTCGTGTTCGTGCTGGCAAATCCGGAGTACATCCGTCCGCTCTTCGAAGACCCGATGGGGCAGAAAATGGTGATGGGCGCCATCATTCTTCAAATCATTGGGTATCTGGTGATTCGCCGAGTTACCCGAATGAAAGTGTAACAATGCCATGTATGTAATTATTCTTGCCGTTGTAATCGGGCTCCTGGTCTTTGTCGCCGCGTTTACCGGGTTTTATGCCTTGTCAATCCGCTCGCTGGAATTGTCGGGTCGGCTGGGATCTCGCCCAGTCACGAAGGGCAAGGGGCTGCGTCACTACTTCCTGCAAACAACAGAAAACGTCATCAAACCTCTCGGGGAGATGCTCCCTCGGCCTCCGTCGGACATGTCAAAGATGGAGAAGCGACTTGTCACGGCCGGGATCCGCAGAAAAGACGCGGTGTACTTGTTTTATGGCGTGCAGGTCAGCCTGGCGATCGCGCTGCTCCTGGTTTTTGCCGTAACCGGTTATCTGACTTCGGCGCCGCTGCTGTACTCGATTCTGGCTGTCTTTCTGGGAGCTCTTTTGCCTGACCTCTGGCTGCAATGGAAAGGGACGCGGCGCAAAGATCAGATTGAGTTGGGGCTGCCAGACGCCTTGGATCTGCTGGTCGTGTGCGTCGAAGCCGGACTGGGGCTAGACCAATCCCTGATGCGGATTAGCGAAGAGATTCGCCAGGCACATCCAGCACTTAGCAGTGAACTGCAGTTGTACTCTTTGGAAGTTAACGCCGGCCGCTCACGTGCCTCAGCACTCCGGAACCTGGGCGAGCGTTCCGGGGTCGATGATTTGCGCGCCCTTGCGGCGGTTCTGATTCAGACCGATCGTTTTGGGACAAGCATCGCTCAATCATTGCGAGCCTTTTCCGATACTATGCGCACCAAAAGGCGCCAGCGAGCCGAGGAGCGGGCCGCCAAGATGGGAGTGAAAATGATTCCTCCCATGGTGCTCTTCGTTTTTCCGTCCATTTTCGTGGTGGTCATTGGACCGGCAATTATTGGCTTGGTCAAAGTGCTGTTACCTTTTCTTAAGCAGCAGTGAGGGTTGAGCAGGGCAGGTGTTTTCATGGAAGCTCAAATGTTACTTATTATCGGGCTCTTCCTGCTGCTGTTGTTACTGATACCCCTGATCATCAGGTTGCGGAACTGAGAGGGCGGCGGAGGAGGATTTTCAGCGGTCTCCGTCGTTTCGGCCCTAGTGAACAAAAAGACGAACGTTACAGGTGGAAAGAATGCTGAAAATCATCTCGAGACGGCTCCCGCCAATTGCCGCCATCTTATGCCTGTTGCTCATCTTCCCGTCCGGGTGCCGGCAAAAAACGCTGGTCCAGAATACCCCCCCGAACTCTCGGAATACCTACACTCCTGCCTCTCCGGACAGCTTATCTTCACATATCCGCACGGTCTTGAGGATCTCGTCGGAGACCGGCCCCCGCATGGAGCAGGAAATGGCGAGACTCAGGGAAAAGGATCCCGACCTGCGGAAACTGACAGAGCACCTGGCAGCCCACCCCGATGATATCGATGCCCGCCTGGCTGTCGCAAAGACTTATCTTGAAGCCGGCCTCTACTATCCGGCCTACCAGGAATACCAACGAGTGCGTGCCACAGCCGAACCTCGCGCCGATGTCGAACGGGGGCTTGCCTTGATCTGGGATAAGTGGGGCGATTATGCGTTGGCTCACACCTATGCTGTAAACGCCGTTCAGTTGGATCGACTGTCGGCTGAAGCATGGGACCTGCTCGCCCGAATTGAGCTTCATCGCGGGGATTTTGCTGCGGCCGTGACCGCCTTCAAGAAGGCCGAAAATCTTGGTCGCGGCGATGCGGTGCTGTTCGCCAATCTGGGATACGCTTTGCTTCGGTTGAACCGGCTCGATCAGGCCAGAACCTACCTGGAGCAGGCGATTGCCCTCAACCCAGCCCTTCCGCAAGCGCACAATCACCTCGGCATCGTACTGGTACGCCTCGGACTACCGGATCTGGCGCTGGCGCATTTCAAGCAGACCAGCGAACCGGCGGTCGCTCTGAGCAACCTCGGCGCGGTCTATCTCGAACAGGGACAGCGAGAGGAGGCCCGGAAGTACTTCCGTGAAGCTCTCGCTCTTAAGGCCGATTATGGGCTCGCGCAGGATAATCTGCGTGCCGCGGAATCCTGGACGCCGCCTCCTGCCCGGGTCAACGTTTCTCTGGTGCCGGGCGATCGAGATGAACCGGACAGTGCTTCGCAGACCAAGATTGCTCCAGAGGCGCGAGGTTTAGATCCGATTCGCCAAGAGACAGTGCATGACTCAACAGCTGGCGGGAGTTCGTCTGCGGAGCCGCCGCCAAGCCGTGTCGTCGTTTCCATCGCACCGGTCAGGCCGGGGGATCACCCCGTGGCTTCTGATCCCCTGATTCAGAGCAGCTCTCGCCTCGAGCCCGGTTTCAAGGTTCGTCTGGAACCGGAATTTGTATCCGGCAACGTCGAATTCCAACCGATATCGGCAGTGCTTCCCCAATTGCCGGTTTTTCTTTACCAACCGGCTCTGCCCGCGCCCATCCGGCCGTTTGGTCTCAGGGCGGCTGGGGTAGTCGACGTTCGGCTATTGCTGTCGGTCATGGACAACATTGCCGCTCCTTTGGACCTGTTGACGCATCCCGGCCCGGTTGCGGTGACGGGCCAGCCAGGAGCGGACCTCAGTATTCGCGCACTGCAATGGCAGGAACAGTTGCGTGATCCCGCTGCGATGACTCCCTTCCTTGCCTGGCCAACCACCCCGCGTTCCGAGGGGGTGATTCAGACGGATGCTCGGTTCTATGTTCCGTCCCTTGCGGATCTGTTGCTCGCCGCGGCCGCCGTTTTAGCCGTCCTGGCCGGTTTGTTCCTGGCCCGCTCAGCTGGCGCGCGTCCCGAGATAGGTCTGACCCTGTCCGGTTTAGTTATCCTGCTGCTGGGCGGGTAACGAAACCCGACACGTCAAGCTCTTTGCCTACCTGTTTAACCGGGCGGGATCTGGCCGCTTAGGTCACGCCAGGGCGTGTTAATGCGTATGGAAAAGCTTTCCGCGTCCCAGCCGTTTCATGGGATGGAGGAATGGTATGCCGGCCCGCGACGAATTCCAGACTCGTTGCATGGCGGCCAAAGGATGGCGGAAAACCCAGGACTTGGACTCAGAGGCGACAGGAAACACCAACCGGAAGGTGCTTCCTTTGCCGATTTCGCTCTCCAACTCGACCCGCCCTCGGTGCGCCCGCATAATCTGTCGGACTAAATACAAACCCATGCCGAAGCCCTTCCTGGCTGTCGAGTTGTCTCCCCGATAGAAGCCGACAAACAACTTGGCCTGTTCTTCCTTAGAGATGCCGGGCCCTCGGTCCTGGACCTCAAAGACAATCTCATTTCCCCTCTGGTACAGGGTGGCTCGGATGTATTTGGCGTCGCCCGAATATTTTCGAGCGTTGTCCATGAGATTCATCGCAGCCTGACCGGCGGCCTCAACATCAAATCGAACTGGAGGAAGTTCGGGCGGCAGCGAGACGACTACCTGAAAACCGCGTAGGCGCAAGTGCTGGGCGTAATTGCGGACTCTCCTGCCGATTTCTTTCAGAAAGTCCCCTTCGATCAATCTGCAGGAGCCGGCGCCTTGTTCAAAACGGCTCATCGTCAGCACGCGCTCGATCATCTGTCCAAGGCTTTGGCTTTCTCTGTGAATGATTCGGTAGTACGTCGCCCGGGTTCGTGCAGGCAGGTTCTTACTCCTCATCAACGTTTCGCTGTAAAGCTGAATGATGGTCAGCGGAGTCTTCAGATCATGCGAAAAGGCACTGAAGAATTCGCTTTTCATCTCTTTCGAGTGCAATTCGCGGGCAACCTGGGTCACCAGGATAGTCCCCAAGGCAATGACAGCCACGAAGACGATATTGGCCAGGATAAGATAGAGGATGTTCCGCCTTGACTCGTTGATGCTGGCTGACAATTCGGCCGGCGAAATCGTTATTTGAGTCTGACCAGTGCCCTCTGCCGCAAGCCTCTCATCCACCAGCTCGATATTCGAAAGAGAATTCAAACGCTTAAGTGCGGACGAGATCGATCCTACGCCCATCGACAAGAAAATAACCGTAAGCACCAAAATGGCCGAAAGGTAAACGAACATGGCCCTTGGGTACTTGCTCGGCTTGAGCGGTCTCATACTCTGCTTCTCCCCCCCAAACGGGCTTCAGCTTTCACGACAATGTGCAGGTGTTGGATATAAGGGTCGATCAACAGTTTCGCATAGAAGACGGGGGAATTTCCAATTTCCAGCAACAAAAACGCCTATAGAATTGAGCAAGTTTCTGATGTGAAATTCCCGAATCACCAGAGCTAATTGGAAAAATCGCGGCTTTTGGGGCCAACGGCGAGATTCAAGTTAGCTTGCGTCTTCGCCCCGCGCTATCCTAAATCAGCCCGTCGGCCCTAGAAACCGATAGTTGTCAGTGGCTCAACAGGATCGATTCCTGGATTCCTGGAGTTCGCGGAAATCGCGCGCGAAGGTCAGAGTCTCAAGAGACGCTTGGCGTTCTCGGCCATGATCGCTTGCCGGATGGCCGGGGACAAATCGAGTGCTGTCAGTTTCTGAATCTCAGCCTGCTGATCGGCCCACGGGGAATCAGTGCCAAATAGGCAGCGGTCAGTGCCATGATTGTGGAGGATACGACAGAACTGCTCGTCACTCATATGACCGAGGGTGTACGAAGTATCGAAAAACAGGTTTAATCCGACCAAATGGCGCTCGACATCATCCCAGCAACGAAACCCTCCCATGTGAGCGGCGACAATTCGAGCTTCGGGCACCGCCTCGACGACTCGCGCAAGACGTTCGGGCGGGCAGTGACAGGGAGGCGGCAGGCCAATATCAATTCCGGCATGAAGCAGGATTACCAGGTCAAGCTCCGACAACTTCTTGTAAATCGGAATCATCGATTCGTCGTCAACCCAGAAATCCTGGTAATCAGGATGGAATTTGACCCCCCGCAATCCTAGCGCTTTGATCCGTTCCGCCTCACTCTCCCACTGTTCAAACCTGGGGTGGAGCGTACCAAAAGCCAGAATCCGATCGTCCTGGACCTCAGTCGCCCAATTATTGACACTCGGAGTCTGGCTCGGTTTCGTGGCAATGGGTTGGATTACCGAGAAACAGACTCCGGCGCGGTCCATCGATCGCCTGAGGCCGCTGACGGTTCCATCCGTGCACGGGGGAATATCGGCGGCTTCGGACAAAAGCGAAATTGCCCTGGCGGAAAGCGAATCAGGAAAGCAGTGTGTATGAAAGTCGATCATAAGCTTGCCGTGCGACCTCTGATGATAATATGAAACCACCAAGTCTCGTCGTAAGAAGTGCCGTATATCCACGGCGAAATTTCAAGGAGAACGCATGTCAAAATACTGGCTTGTCAAAACCGAACCTTCAGTATATTCCTTCGCAAACCTGGAGCGGGATGGTCAGACCGTATGGGACGGCGTAACCAACAACCTTGCTCAGAAACACTTACGAAGCTTCACTCGCGGCGACCGGGTGCTGGTCTACCATACAGGCGACGAAAAACGGATAGTCGGGATCGCCCGGGTTCTGAATGACCCCTGTCCTGATCCGAAACAACCGGGCGGTGTCCTGGTGGTTGTCGATCTTCGGGCGGAGCAACCTCTGCCTCGTCCTGTTTCGCTTTCAGAAATCAGGAACAGCCCCGCTTTTTCAGAATCTCCCCTCGTCCGCTTGCCTCGCCTTTCAGTTATGCCGATTACCGAGGAGCAGTGGGAAGCCGTCATGCAACTCTCGGGAATCGCGCATGAGCGGGCGACGAGCTGAAAGGCGCGTGCAAGAAGCACGCATTGACTTGGCTGGGGGCGGGCAATAGAATCGAACTTAAGGTCACCCTCGGTATCCTGTTCCCGCGAACTAGTTGGCCGACAAGTAGTGTGGGCGGCTCTTTGACCCGGTTCTACCATCAAATGTCTATGATTTCTTGCCCGAAATGTGCAAACGGAGCTATCGAGCTAAGCGACGCAAAAGGCTTCGTCGAAAAGCGCATATTGCCCCTTTTTAGACTGGCGCCGTTTCATTGTCCCTCCTGTGGGCGGCGGGTCTATCGCTCTCCTCTGGTACCTGCCCTGCCGACGGATGCCGATTATCTCGCATCACCGGCGGCGTTTTTGAAGTCGGAAGACGGCCTTACTTTCCAACAATTGATCGAGGATCTACGCGAAGCAGAGAGAAGAATCGAGAACAAGGCAGTTGCACGAAGAGAGGTGGGTGGATAATATCGAGGTCGCCGACGAGATGAAAATGCGCCTCCTGCTCTTCCTGGCATTAATCGGCGTTGTGTACGCGGAAAGCGGGACTCTCCGGATCCAATCCGAGCCCGGCGCGGAAGTGCTGTGGGAGGGTGTCTTTCTTGCCAAGATCGACTCCGAGGGAAGGCTTTCCGTCTCTGGTATCCCCCCAGGCAGCTTTAAGGTCGTCGTCAGAAAGCCGGGTTTCCGGGATTTTCGCACTTCGGTCACTCTCGAGGCGGACCAGTCGATTGTTCTTGATGCCCCGTTGGAACCCATCTCAATTCTCGCGGGTGAGACTGCCCGGGAAGCTTCGCCTCCGCCTCCTGGCAACGAGACCCGAAAGGCCGTTCGAGCCAGGACAGACACTGGATCTCTCGGTTCCGTCAAGCCAGGCACTTCCTCTCTTTCGTCTGCGCGGGAGGATAGGGCAAATCGACCCGAAGCCGAAGCATCCGAGACCGTGGCGGTTTCTTCTCGGGAGCCAGGACATCAGGTCGCGCAGGAAATTGCAGGCTCTATTCCCGTCTGGCCCTTCATTCTGGGCATCGCGATACTGGCTCTGGTGCTGTGGTTTTCAAGGAGAGTCAAGCCCATCGCTTCCCCTCCTTCCCCTGCCTTGCTGGCCTATCCAGACATCCCCGAACCGACGCGAAAGCCTGAAAGAACTGCATCCTTTTTAAGCGATCTCAAGAAGCGTGAGGAGTTGCTCGAGCAAGGTGTGGAGATCGTTTCGCCGCCGAAGTCACCGGTTATCGACCTGGATGCAGCCAGTGTCCGGGAAGTCGAGGATCAGTAGGCGATGTCGCTTGTCGATATCCACACTCATCTGATTCCCGGTATTGACGACGGGGCCACTTGCCTGGACGACACTCTGGAAATGCTCAGGATTGCGCACCAGTCGGGCACCCGCCGGATAGTCGCCACTCCTCATATGTTTCTGGACGGGTTCCAGAAAAACACGATCCTTCTGGTGAACGATCGATTCGCCGAGACCCAGAGTGCGCTGAAAGACTACAGCCTTCGACCCGAATTCGCTTTTGTCCGGGATATGGAAGTCGTCCTCGGGGCGGAGAACTATGTCTCTATTGAATTCCTCGAAGCCCTTGCGCAAGGCTGCGTCGTGCCAATCAATGGCGGGCGTTATCTGCTCCTGGAATCTTCGCCCTTCTTGCCGATGAATAAGTTCGAGGTTGCTCTGCGGCGGGTGTTGACTGCCGGATACACGCCCGTAATTGCCCACGTCGAAAGAATTATCGCGGTTCAGGAGATTCCGGCCCGGCTCGAAAATTTTGCGCGTCTGGGCTGTCTGTTCCAAGTCAACGCCGATACTTTTCTAGACACGGCCAGCTCTCGTCTCAGGAAGACAGGCCTTGCTCTGGCCGATTTGGGCTTCATTCACGTAGTCGCCTCTGACGGACATCGTCCTCGCCGAAGGCCTCCGGCGCTCCAGGAGACTTATCAGCTGCTCCAGCAGAAGTTCCCTCCCCGTAATGTTCGCGCCTGGATGATCGACAACCCAGGCCGGATCATCGATAACCTGCCGGTGACATCCGCGTAATTTGCGCTATCCGCACTATCCGGGGGAGTGGGACTAAGTTCACGAAGTGGACGACGTGGACCGAGTGGACGTAGTGGACAGAGGTGGATTCACTTCGTCCACTTGGTCCACTTCGTCCACCTTTCAAACGCTTGCGTAAGGTTGACGGGGATTGTAAATTACCCCATGAGGTATCTGGGAGTGCAGAAGGTCTTACTTGCTTTATTTATTGGCTTCTTTTTCTTCTCAAACATACACACCGAGGGACTTCCGGAAAAAGAGTTTTGCGAATGGAGCGTGGCAGAGGCCGTCTCAGTTTTGAACAAATCCCCCTGGGCTCGGCAACTCACCTTCACACGCATTGTGGGAGGCGTCGGCAGCGGCGTCTTCGGTGAAAAGGAAATCTATAGCACTTTCTTCATCCGGCTGCTTTCAGCCGCTCCGATACGACAAGCCTTGGTTCGTCTCCAGCAGATTCAGCACGGCTACGACGCGATGGACGCTGCAGCAAGACAACAGTTCGACGAAGCCGTGGAAAGATTGCTCGAGACTGACCTTGAACAGTGGATTGTCGTGAGCGTTAATTTTCGCTCCAATGACCCAGACATGGAGCGCACCGTTAAGCAGTTCTTCCAAAGCCAGAGTTTCGAGACGATAAAGAACAGGGTGTACCTTTCAACCTCCCGGTTTCCTCAGCTTGAAATTTCGGCTTATTACCCGCCACAAGGGGACGCCATTGGCGCGAAATTCGTTTTTCCTCGTCAAATAGATTCCGTCCCGGTGATCTCCGCTACCGACAAGGTCGTCACTTTTCGGCTCGATCCCGTCGGGACAGCCGATGTTGTCGTGGATTTCACCCTCGCCTCCATGAAGATCAACGGAGAGTTGGTCTTGTGAATGAGCTGGCGATGGTGATGGAGCGGCGTCTCACAATCAGTCGTACACTCATACTCGCGGCGCTTGCAATAGCCCTATGCTTTCCGCTAACGGCGGCGCGCCTGACCGCTCGCGTTCAAGGCCCTGCGGGGGAACCAGTCCCGGCCCTCGTCGTGCTCATCAAGAATCTGGACACTGGAGAACAGGTTGAGGTCCGTACCGATGATGAGGGCGTTTTTTCCGTCGAGTTAGGCGGAGGGGAATATAGCCTTGTGCCGGTGAGTCCATCCGGTCTGGAACAAGACCAGACTTTGCGTCTCACACTTGCCCCTGATAGTGATCAGCAGCTTGAGCTGGAGTTTATAGAAGATAACGCTCAGGCGCGGGGATGGCTGGCAGTCAGCCAATCCGAAGAGCCAACGGTAGCGGCCAGGCCCGAAACGGAATCTGAACTGGTGGTTATTCGCGACTTCGATTTGATGCTTACTCGGCTGCCTTTCAAGCGCCGGGCTCAGGCGGAGTCCCCGCTGGAGGATCTGATCAATCCCTTTCAGGCATCTCGGCGGGGTGTTTTCCACGGTTCGCTGTATGAATTCCATCGCAACGATAATCTTGATGCCCGCAATTTTTTTGATCCGGCTGGCGAGCCGTTGCCCGAGTACAAAAGGAATCAATTCGGAGCTAGCGCGGTCGCGTCCCTTACTCCCAGTTTTCAAATCATGGGGAGTTATGACGGATTACGCATCATCCAGGGATCAACCCTGCTCTCGCATGTCCCCACATCGCGGATGAAGCAGGGCGACTTTAGTGAGTTGCTTCAGCTGGCGGACCCTATTCAGTTGAAGGACCCACTGACCGGAGACTTGTGGACTGATAATCGATTTCCGGTCGCCAGGATTCACCCGATTTCCGCCAAGCTCCTTGAGCTGCTTCCGGACCCGAATCGCTCGGATCCTGACCGAAATTTCGTCAACAATCAGCCGGTCCTGCACAACCAGAACGCGGTAACGTTCAAGCTCGATTACCAGTATGCCGGAGCCAAGATCTCGTCAGACTACAACTTTAGCGAGAGCGAGATAGCCCGGCCAGGCAGTCTGCCAGCCTTTTCTACGCAGGAAGAAACGCGCCAGCAAGACATGCGCGTCGGCCTGGCCTACAATTTCACCCACCGTCTTCTCCTTGATTCGCAGTTCAGATTTGTTCGTACTCGCATGGAACGACTCTCCCAAAACGCCGGTCGTGCGGGTCTGCTCGAGTCAATTGGCATCGCGGGTCTTAGTGTTTCCGATATTCTTGACGAAGGCTATCCCGCCTTCTATTTGTCTGGATACACTTCATTTGGCGATCCGGCATCTCCTGTTTCCTCGGTGTTTAACGGGTTTTTTACCGATGTGACCCTCACCTACGCCCGTGACTCTCACACCGTCCGCTGGGGGGCGGAGGTTGATTTCCGACAGTACAACAATCACCGTTCCGGCGGGTCTCACCGAGGGACATTCGGGTTCAATGGCTTGTTCAGCGGCGATGCCTTTGCGGATTTTCTCTTCGGGCTGCCCGAAACTGCCTCCCGGGCCGTGGGCGTGGACAGAAGCGATTTGAGGGGCGCCGACCTTGAGTTTTTTGCAGAAGACACGTGGAAGATCTCGCCTCGATGGACTGTCTGGTCCAGCCTGACCTACAGCTATTTTCCGCCGTACAACGCGGTTCACGACAACATTTCCGGCTTCGCTCCTTTACTCCTTGACCCCCCTCTTACAGGACAACTGGTGATTGCCGGGTCCGATGCCGCTCGGCGGCTGGGCCTTCCCGACTCGCCCTACAGCATGGTGTTCAGCGACAAGAACAACTTCAGCCCGCGTATCGGCCTCGCCTATAATCCATTCCTCTCCAATCGGCTGATTGTACGTTCTTCATACGGAATCGGTTATGAAGCCGCCGCGGCGGGCCACTACCTGAGCTATCTCGGGCACAACTTCCCTTTCTACTATGTGGAGAGTGTTCAGTCTCCGGCTGGATTTCCGACAATCGATCTCGCGAGTCCCTTCGACGCCTTAGCGCCGGTCGAGTTGAATGTGCGGGGTATAGATCCGCGGCTGCGCAATCCCTACTACCAGGACTGGCATCTCTCCTTAGAAGCGGAGCTCTTCAAGCATTGGAGATTTGACGCCGGATACTATGGAGGTAATGGAAAGCGGCTCTACCGAGTCTTGCCGGCAAACGTTCCCCTGCCGGGCCCCGGTGATCTTCAACCTCGACGCCCAAACCCGGCGTTCGGCCGCTTCACGATGGTGACCAACAGCGGCAACTATTCAAGACATGCTGTGTCGTTTAATGCCCAACGCCGGTTTTCCGGGGGGCTTTCGATTGATGCGGGACTTAGCTGGACGCGTGCTTTCGCCGATACGTTCTCGGGGGCGCCGAATAACCTTAGAAACCTGAGAGCCGAATGGGCGCCGGTCGGATATCAGCCCAACCGGAGATTGTCACTGCGCTACATACTCGATTTGCCATTCGGGACTGGACGTTTACTGGCGAACAATCTCGAGAACAGCTGGCTTCGGCAGATTGTGTCGGGTTGGCGTTTGACTGGAATAACCAGTATCCAGGATGGTACTCCATTCACTGTCTACCTGGCCGGAGATTTGAACAACGATGGCTTGGGTAACGAGAGGCCGGATAGAATCGGGCCGGGATACCTGCCGCCCGCAGAACGGTCGATTGACCGGTGGTTTGTCATCGAAGACTTCCGAGAGCCCTTGCCATACAGTTTTGGTAATTCCGGTCAGAACATCCTGATGGGGCCTTCTTACCAGAACTGGGACGTCAGCCTTATCAAGCAGACGCGCAGGTCTGATGGGAAAGTGATTGAGCTCCGAGTCGAGCTTTTCAATGCCTTCAATCATGTCAACTTCTACCACCCGGAACGCGTCCTCGGCAACTCTACCTTTGGCAAGATTTTTGGGGCCGGGCGCTCACGTGAAATCGAAGTAGCCCTGAAGTTCACGTTCTAAGAGAATCGCCCTCGTCCTCCGTGATACGATCAGCACTTATGGCTACAACCGAGAACTTCATCTCCTGGCTTCGATCCGAGCTTCAGCAAATCCGGGATAGCGGCATGTGGAAAGACGAGAGAGTGATTGTCTCTCCGCAGGGCTCGTCCGTCTCTACTTTGGATGGAGAAGTCGTCAACCTTTGTGCCAACAATTACCTGGGGCTGGCCGATGATCCCGAGATCGTGCAGGCGGCGGTTGAAGGTCTTCAGGAGCGCGGGTTTGGGATGGCTTCCGTCCGGTTCATTTGCGGCACCCAGGATCTGCACAAGACCCTGGAGCAGCGGATCGCGCGGTTCTTGGGGACTGAGGATGCAATCCTCTACACATCTTGTTTTGATGCTAATGGCGGTCTTTTCGAAACCTTGCTCGGGCCCGATGACTGCGTAATCAGCGATGCTCTGAACCACGCGAGCATAATCGACGGCGTTCGGCTTTGCAAAGCTGAGCGCAAAATATACCGGCATGCCGATATGGCCGACCTGGAACAACGGCTCCGTGAGGCATCCTCCAAGCGGTTCCGGATGATTGCCACTG
>Ga0116188_1001423_pt1 | contig 20797 bp, 20 predicted proteins | sample AD_JPNTR2_MetaG_FD_89807 | JGI IMG/M metagenome (GOLD analysis project Ga0116188, IMG submission 89807) | Active sludge microbial communities of municipal wastewater-treating anaerobic digesters from Japan - AD_JPNTR2_MetaG | ecosystem: Engineered > Bioreactor > Anaerobic > Digestate | place...
CCGGTCGCTGACCGCTCTGCAGGCCCGTTGGAGCGCTTCACCACCCGGCCGGGCCACTGGTTGCCTCTCTCGTCGTTCCGAGGCATTTGTCAGTTTCACAGTCGGGGAATCGGTTATCTTACGCTGCAGAGGGAAGGCGGACCGGCCGGTACGGGCGCGGCCAGCAGTCCGCCGCCACGTAAACTCCTGGGAGTGTAAAGAGATGAGAGAAAGAAACCGGGCGGTTCGATCGTTGGTCGTCTTGCTTGCTGCAGCCGTCGGAGGGCTGACGCTCAGCGCGGCGACAAGCCTGGAAGAGAATTGTGCCGACGGACCGCGATCCGAAGTCCGACTGCTGACCTTCAACCTCCGTTACGGCACCGCCTCCGACGGTGAGAACGCTTGGCCTCATCGCCGCGATCTGGTGGTTGAGATTCTGCGGCGCGAGCCCTGGGACTTCGTGGGGATGCAAGAGGCGTTACGCTTTCAAATCGAGGAACTTGCGGTCGCCGTGCCCGAGTTTCGATGGATCGGAAGAGGCCGGGACGACGGCGACGAAGCCGGCGAACACGTTCCTATCTTTTACCGAGGGAACCGCTGGCGCCTGGTTCACGATGAACATTTCTGGCTTTCGGAGACTCCCGAAAAGCCCGGATCCCGGTCTTGGGGTAATCAGCTCCCGCGCATGGTGACGGCCGGGCGGTTTGTGGAAAAGAGCTCGGGAAAGGCCGTCTGGATCTTCAATACGCACTTTGATCACCAATCGCAGGAAAGTCGCGAGCGGAGTGCCCGCCTGTTGGCCGAGCGGGTGTCGCGCCGGGATCCTCCCGATCCCGTGGTGGTCATGGGAGACTTTAACGCCGGGGAGGAAAACTCGGCCGTCCGTTTTCTAAAGGGTACCGTGCCGGGAAGCCCGGTTAAGCTGATAGACAGTTTCCGCCTAATCCACCCCTCCGCGGACGATGTGGGTACCTTTCATGGTTTCCGCGGCGGCACAGCGGGGGAGAAGATTGACTATGTCTTCGTCGAACCCGGCACAGCAGTGTGCTCCGCCGACATTCTGCGGATATCCTTTCGGGGAAAGTTCCCCTCGGATCATTATCCCGTCTCGGCGACCATCGAGTTGAAGTAGTCGACCACCGGCACATCGGTCGGCCAAAGGCTTTCATGTTGCGTTCCGGCCTGCCGTCTCACGCCGTCGGTAGGGCTGTCACCCGGGTTGCAGACAGCTGTCGAGGATGCGGCATCGCTGGTGAGAGCGAGGTTCGGGGTGGGACGGCCGCACTGTCCGGGGTTGCCGTAGAGCCGACCTGATTCTGCTGTGGCTTGCCGACGGGAACCGGGTATCCTAGACCCGGCAATCGGAGTCTGGGGTCCGGTTGTGGTATGGGATATCCTGACTCCCTGAAATGGCTCTTCTGCGAGATGAAGTTACCGAAATCCTAAGCACCGTCCGTCTGTTTCGCGACCTGACCCGGCAGCAGTTGACAGACGTCGCCGCCGCAGCCGGACTCGTGAAGAAGGAACCGGGCCGAGCCTTCTTTATACAGGGTGCGGAGGCGCGCCGCCTGTATGTCGTGTTGAAAGGTCGCGTCAAGATCGGCCGGATCACCCCCGAAGGTCATCAGATTGTCGTACGCTACGCCGGGGCCGGTGACCTGTTCGGGTGTGTCCCCCTCTACGGTGGGACCGAATATCCCGCTACCGGAGAAGCCGTTACCGCTTCGGAGGCGTTGTACTGGAATAGGATGACTATGGATCGGCTGATGGGCTGCTATCCTCCCATCGCCCTCAATGCCTTAGAACTTCTTGGACAGGAACTCTCCGATATTCGCTCGCGCTACCAGGAGCTGGTCACTGAGAAGGTTGAGCGACGAGTGGCAAGGGCTCTCCTTCGCCTGATCAATCAATCGTCGCGAAAAGTCGACGCCGGAATATTGATCGACTTTCCTCTCTCCCGGCAGGACTTGGCCGAGATTACGGGAACCACGCTGCATACGGTCAGCCGAATTTTGAGTGCTTGGGAGCAAAGAGGCATCGTGACGTCGGGAAGGAGGAAGATCGTGATCACCCGCCCACGGGCCCTGGTATCCATAGCCGAAGATTTGAGCGAAGAAGATTTGTGAGGCGATCGGAGGGACTACCCCTCTGCTCCTGCGAATTTTTCCCACTATTTGATCGGGCGCAAAGAAAAGCACAGGTCACCGGGTTAGGCTGATTCGTGCATTCGCCGACCGGATCGGCGGCATCTGTAGCTCGGCCCGAGGCTTTCGGACGGAGCGAAGGCGCGGATCAATGCGGATGCATCAAACGATGGTAAGGAGAACAACATGGCCCGTTTTGACATGACCGAGAGTGTAGGGAGCGTTGTCGCACGCGAGCCGCGTCTTTCCCGTGTCTTCGAATCCTTCGGCATCGATTACTGTTGTGGTGGAAGGAAGTCCATCGCCGAAGCCTGTACCGAGGCGGGCCTCGATCCTGCTCAAGTTCTAGAGCGGCTGAATAAGACTGCGGCGGCCCGTACAGGCAACGACGCCGGTATCATCGCCGCCGATATGTCCTTGACGGAGTTGGCCGATCACATCGAGCAGACGCATCATGCCTATCTGAAAGCCGAGCTCCCGCGGCTGGATGTGATGACCGAGAAGGTCTTGACCGTACATGGCGGCAGGGACCCTCGACTTTCGGAGCTTCGGGAAACGTTCATTTCACTGGCCGGGGAGTTATTGTCCCATTTGCAGAAGGAGGAGAAAGTGCTCTTCCCTATGATCAGGCGCCTCGAGGCTTCTGAGGAGCCACCCACGTTTCATTGCGGCTCCCTCTCGAATCCCGTCAGGCAAATGGAGTTGGAGCACGATTCCGCCGGCAAGGCCCTCAAGCGCCTGAGAAAGTTGACTGACGACTACCAGCCGCCCGAGTGGGCTTGCAATACCTTCCGAGCGATGGTGGAGGCTCTGGCGCGACTGGAAGACGATCTGCATCAGCACATTCACAAGGAGAACAACCTCCTCTTTCCGAAGGCCTTGGAGTTGGAGGCTATGAGGCTCATGGGGTAGAAGGAGCAACCGGCAACTGGAAAGTGGTCGAACGAAGTCAGTGGAATGATTCCCGCGGTGCACTGGATCCTTGCCGAGGTCTGCGGCTGTTGCTTTGGGATGTTGTCTTTTGTCGATCGGATTGAAACGGCGTGCTTAGGCTGCATGACAACCCCGTTGGGAATTCGGGTGAAAGCGGCTGCAGTTTGGATGCGGAGCCCGCGCGCTCCCGGGCGGAGGCCAGGCGTACTCGGCGCTTGAATCTCGGCCCCTTTTCTGCCGTCGGGCGGAGCCCGAGCGACTCTTCCCGCCGAGTTCCGGTCTCAGTCATTCCCGGCGCGTGCGGCGGCCTTTTTCCTCCCGAGAAGGATTACTGAAGCCGGACGCTAAACGCGAGTCGACCCACAGCTACACCCGCCGGGCAGGGGATAACGGATTCCGCCCGCCCTAAGCGATAAGCCTCGGAGCTGAGATCCGGGGGTCTCAAACCTCCGGTTCGCAGAGTCGAGTTGAGGCTCATTCAGCCGACGCCCGGTCGCGTATCATCCCTCAGGCGACGTGGGAGGAAGAGCGCCACCGCCCTCCCCAGGGCCGGACGGGGTCTCGGCGGGCATTTGCTGCATCATGAGACGATCGATCTCCTCCCGCTTTTCGGCTTGCACCCGCGCGGTCTCTTGCAGCAACTCCGCCTGCGCCTCGGCCACGACGTCGTCCACGGACTTCTTTGCCCACTCGGAATCCGGCATGGCTCGTTTCACAATGTTTAGCACCTCGTCGATTTGTCCCCGGGCCAGCTCGGCGGTGACCCCGCCGACGGCTACCGCGCGCCCGTATGCCCGCAATGCTCCATCGACGTCTGAAACATTCCGCAAGGCAAAACCCAGGCGAAAAGCCGCGTAATCATGCCGGGGATCGTATCGGAGAGCCGTCCGGAAATACTCGATCGCTTGAAGCAGGTTCGGATCATCCGAGCGGGCACCACTTCGCAACCGGCTCAGATGGGCTCGCCCCAGCGCGTAGTTGGCCTCCGCCCGCACCTGGTACGCTTGTTCCACCCAAATTTCAGGACTGACCTCCGCCGGCCGCTGCAAGCTCTCTAAAACTCTCAACGCCTCGGTCGCCCGATTGACGGCCTTGTCAGGCTCGTTCTGTTCGGCATATAAGAAGGCCAGTTGGCTCAACAGGTCGATCGCAAAGGGCAGTTCTTTCAAAGCCTCTTCCGCGTGCGTGGTGAATGTGGAGAAGTCCCCCGACTGATAAGCGTACTGTGCGATAACGTAATGCGCATGCGGCGTCATTCCACTGTCGGGGAACTGCATAAGAAACTGCTGTGCCAGCTGAGCCCGTTGCCCAGGATCAGTCGCCGCTTGGACCTGTTGCCAGGCTGCAGCCTCTTCGGGGCCGGCTGTCCTACCTACCACCCTGGAAGGCTGGGTTATCGCAGGCAGTTCCTCCTGTGCCGGCTGCTCAGGCTGCTGCAGAACCGCAAGCGCCGTCCCCTGGAACGTCGCCAAGCCGGTCAACATCCATGTTGCCCACCTAGCCGCACCCAATGATTCAGTCACCCTATTTCCCATCTTCCACCTCTCCTGTTCACCACAGCTTCTTTCATCAAGACACGTAACCACGTATTCGAGGCAACCGCCACCGTTGCCGTTTCCTCTTCTTTCGCCGATGCCGCCGGGCCGACGAAGACATTGCAGGAATCCTCTATCTTCCGTCAACCGCGGGCAACTGGGCCAGCGACTCCTTTGCCGCCTGCGTTGCACCCTGTAGATCGCCACCCATCTGCAGTACTGTCTCGAACTTCTCCCGTGCCTCGGCAAACATCCCCTGAGAGGCCAGAAAGCGTCCCCAGCGGACGAAGCTCCACCCCCGGACCCAGTCAGGAACGTCCTCTCTTCCTGCAAGGTGTTCGTAGCGTCGAGCCGCGGCAGCATGGTTGCCCGATTGGGCTTCAATCTGAGCAAGATAGAAAAGGGCGGTAGGTTCCTCCGGTGTCGCCGTGAGAATCTCTTCGAGCACGGCGCGTGCTTCAGTAAAGTCTCCCCGACTTAAACTGTCCGCCGCCCGATTGAGAAGTTCGGTCTGCTTTTGCCGCAGCTCGACTGAACGTCTGCGCTCGTGTTCGGCCGACTTCGCTTGTTCCGCCGCGACTCGGAACTCTTCCTCCCAATTCGCAATCAATTCCGCATCCTTCTCCACCTCTTTGCGATCTACCGCCTGGCAAACCGATTCGAGGAATTCGGGAAGCCGCAGCTCAGATTGTTGCAAGTAGCTGTCCAGCCGGCGAAGAAAAAACGGTGTTAGAACGTACCCCTTGCGGAATAGCTTGACAGTTTCGGCTCGTTCGTCCTCGGGAGGATGAATACGCAGCAGAACACTCTCTACCAGAGACTCACCCACCAGGAGCAAAAACTGATCACGGAAGGATGCGGGCAAATCCGGCTGTTTCTCTGCCAATTCCAGCAGATCTCTGTGCTTGAGAAGCACGCCTCCATGCTTCTCAAGCACCGGGTCCAGGAGAAAATGCAAGTACTCGTGTTCCAACGCTTGCAAATTCTGCATGGGATCACTTACGGGTCCCAATACGATGACGTACGTTTTCTCGATATTTCGGGCGTGGACCACGTTGCGCAGCCCAAGCAGATCGGAGATGACCACCAATGTGCGATCCATGGCTACCCTACCCGGAGTACGAGCAAACGTTTGAACCTCTTGGACGGCACGGGCCATGACCGGATGGTAGGACCTTAGCTCCTCCTCGTAGTATGGACGGACGCGCTCCCATAGTTCGCCAACAGCCGCCTTGTCGTAAAACTCGGCCAGATACCGCTCGAATCCCAGAAGGGGTTTCACATCGTCGGGGATAACCGGTGCGTCTTGCCGCAAGCGAAGGGAAGGGGGGTCCTCCAGCAACAAGGCCAGAGAAATGAAAGCCGTATACTGCTCCACGACGTCGGGAAAACGGTAGGAACGGAATCCGAGGCGCACGGTTTCCAGCACTCCCCAATCGAGTTGCGAAAGAGTTTCCCGTACTACCGGCAACACCCGCGAGTCACGCAAGCTGTCGCGACCGGCGGCGAATCCCGCGGCGGTTACCGCGGTCATGACGGTGAATATCCGCAAATCGTTACGGAACTCCACATTCACGGAAAGAGCGGTTAGACTTTCGGTGTCCGTTTCGGCTCCTACTCCGGAGACGGGTTCCTGGCCGCAGGTCGAGCCGACCGAGCCTGTGGCGACCAGCCAAGCCAACAACCATCGCATCCACTCGCCCCGAACGTTCATGTGCGTCACCTCGTTCATGCTAACCGAAGCCGGATCCCTCTACCAGAGTCCACGAATATGCCGTGCACACCACTATCTTGGAATCCAGGCGGCGTCGAAAGGGGAACAGGCGAGTCGGCCGGATCGAGTCGCACGGCGAACCGGTTTGCAGTTACGAGTCCGATCCGCTCGGTCTGCCGAGTTTCGAGGTTCGAAATCCGACAAAGCCTCTGGACATCCCTTGCCTTCGGCAGGGTTCAATCCAGCCTTCCTTGGAACTGGAATCCATCGACCTCAACGTTCCGGTAAGTAACCCCGAGCCTACCTGTCCTGCGAGAGCGTCCACGTTATGATCCCTACTTTGAGGTACGGTTCGGCGGATTGGCGACTGCGGTTGTAGTTCCTTCTCTCCCGTAGGTGCGGCGATACGTGCGGATCACCAGCAAGGCGACCCCGTAGGCCGGTGCGGCGAGTACCACCGAAAGGAGCATCGATCCGACCACCGCAGGGATCAAGAGACGCCACTGACTGATCAACCAGAGCAGGAGATCCCATGAGAATAGGTCGAAAAAGCCCACTACGGGTGGCACCAATCCGTGTTGGAAACGGAGGAGGCGTATCCCCACCCAGGTGGCGAAAGCATAGTAGGGGACGTTCAGCCACGGCAAATTCGTCCAAACGCCCAGCAACACGGCTACCCGGTTGAGGCGGAACGTTTCGGCGGTTAGAAGCCCTATCACCGTGTGGAGCCCGAACCAGGGCGAGAAGCCGAGATGTACACCCCACGCGTAAGCTGCTGCGATCCGCTCCGGGCTGTCGGGCAAGGCCGCCAGCGCGACGGCCCATTTTCTGACCTTCTTCATCGCCGGAAGTGATCGTACCCCTTCACAGTCGGCACAACCGGCCGTCCGTGGCGTCGGAACCTAACAGCCGGCCTTCCGGCTCGCAGTCGACCGATGATCCTCCGGCTCGGCCAATCGTGAGGACTGAGCGTACGGATGCGCCGCCATTGTCGACTTGAGACCGCCGCCAGCAGAGCGAAATCTTCGCCCCCGTTAATCGCCTTCTCTTCCCATTCCCGACGACCCAGTCGAGACGGCCCCGGCGGAATCCGCTCGAGCCACAGCTCCGCCCGACAGCCACTGGCTTCGGCCAGATGCTGCAGATCGCAGCCCAGGCCGTCGCTGATGTCGATCATGGCATGAACCAGCCCATGTCTTTGCAGCCAAAGGGCCGCCTGCAGCGGGACCTCCGGAAGAATATGAGCGCGCAGCGCGCGGTCAACTTCAGGATCCGCAGCGAACAGTCCGGAACGCTCGTCACCGCTAAGCGGTCCGAAGGTCTGTGCGTGAGCCTCAAGCCACTCCAGTCCCCACCGCGACCACCCCACCCGGCCCAGCAACAAGACCCAGTCGCCGGGACGCCCCCCCGAGCGCAGAACCGGCAAGCCGGCTCGGACCACGCCCATAGCGGTTACCGAAATAAACACCTGGTCACTGGAGGAAAGGTCTCCTCCGACCAAACTCATCCCAAAGCGTTCGACCTCGTCGGCGAAAGCCGACAGGAAGCGTGGCGCATAATCTGCAGGCTTCCCGGGATCGACTGCGAGTGCCAGCCAGCAAGTCCAGGGCTCGGCTCCCATGGCCGCCAAATCGCTTACATTGGCCCGACACGCCTTGCGGGCGAGCAGCTCGGGACCGAACCAACCCGCCCTGAAATCCACGTTTTCAACCAATGCATCTTGCGTTACAACCAGACGTCCGGCAGGAGGATTCAGCACTGTGGCGTCGTCGCCGATCGAGGTCGGTACCGCCGGAGAACGGCGTCCCCGCGTGTGTCGCAGCCACTCGATCAGCTTCGCCTCGCTCCATCGACTCAATTCGTCCTCACCAGCTGATTGATCTCGGTCATAAACTCGTCGACGCTCTTAAAATCCAGGTAAACTGAAGCGAAGCGCACATAGGCTACCTTGTCGATCAGGCGCAGCCGATCCAGCACCATGCGGCCGATTTCCGAGGAGGTAATCTCTCGTGTAGGAGATTCCTGTACTTTTTGCTCGATGAAATCGGCCAATTCCCTCAACTGGTTGGGAGAGACCGGTCGTTTCTCACAAGCCTTCATGACGCCGCGGAGCAACTTGGCCCGGTCGAACCGTTCGCGTCCTCCGCTCTTTTTGCGGACCATAGGCGGAATTTCTTCAATCCGTTCGTAGGTTGTGAACCGACGACCACACGACAAGCACTGGCGTCGTCTCCGGACGGAGTTGCCGTCGCGGGTTTCCCGAGAATCCACGACTCGGTTACCCACATGTTCGCAGAAGGGGCACTTCATCACCCAACGTCCTCAATATCCCGTTCGGCTGTCCGTGCTCGAAAGCGACGGAGAGGGAAAGGGAATAGCAAATTGTACGCCTTACCATACAATCGCATAACGGTAACAGGTAGCAATGCGAAGACGGCAGGGCCGTTCCGGAGAACTTTTTCGGTCTCCCTTTCGTTACGCAATGTTGAAGGGCAATTGACCGGGACATTGGGGACAAGGGAACTTGCAGGACTCGGATGCGAAGCTCGTTCAGCGATGCACGAAAGGAGATCCCCATGCCTGGGAGTCCTTGGTCCGAAACTATAGCGGAAAGCTGCTTAACATGGCGTATCGGTACCTAGGAAGCTATCCGGTGGCTGAAGAAGTTACCCAAGATGTCTTCGTCAAGATTTACCAGAATCTTGGAAACTTCAATCCACGGTCCGGGTCCTTCCAAAACTGGGTGATGCGGGTAGGGCGCAATCTCATCATCGATTACTACCGAGCCCACAAGAGGGAGAAAAGCGTTGCCGGAAGCGATGAACTGGAAGCGCTTGACTTCGGTCCGAACCATCAGCAGCCGACACCGTTCGAAAACGTAGATCGGCAGGAACAAATTGCCTTGGTGCGACGAGGCTTAAGCCGGCTGTCTCTCGAATTAAGAGAAGCGGTGATTTTGCGCGACCTCCAGGGTTATTCGTACCAGGAGATCGCCGAGCTTTTGCAGATTCCGGAAGGAACCGTAAAGTCACGTATCAACCGGGGACGGATTGAGTTGGCCAGAGTGCTGCGGTGTCTCCGGGAAGAGGCACGAGGATGAATTGTGCGCGGTTCGAAACACTTCTGAGCGACTACCTGGAAGAGCGGTTGGATGCGACCGTACGCCGGGCGGTCGAAGCTCACTTGGTCGAGTGTCCACGGTGCGGCGAGCTTCTGCGCGACGTGGGGGAACTGGTCGCCCAGTTGCGTGAGTTGCCGGAGGTCGAGGCACCCGAGTCGCTGACCGAGGCCATTCTGACGCGGACCAGTGGAAAGCCGGAACGCTGGTCCTTTAAGAAGGAGTTCATCGAACCTGTGCTTCGATCCTTGCGTTCGCCTCGGTACGCGTTCGGCACGCTGATCATGTTCGCTTTCTTCTCCTTGATGGTAAACGTCCTTGGACCGGGTTTCTCCGCCTCCAGTGCTTCATGGCTGAATCCAGGTTCACTGGTGGGGCGGGCCGAAGAGCTTTCCGGTGAAGTGTATCGAACGTGGAAAGAATTCGTCGAGTTCCGGCGGCGTGTCGTCGAAGAGATCCGCCTGATGCGGGAAGATCTTTTCGGACGGTTGGACTATCACCTGATCACCATGCTGTTCAAGAGTTACCAGGAATCGGTTGCCCAACAGCAAGAGGACAAATCCGCTTCTGTCGTCGGGCAAGCAAACCAAAGCGAGGAAGAACACCATGAACAATGAACAGTCAGGCGGCACAACGCCGCCCGCGGCCCCGCCGTCGCCTCCCCCGACTCCTCCTCGGCCGGAGCAGGCGCGCGCGGTCCGAGCCGCTCTCTTGGCCCTAATCCCAGGGATGGGGGCCGTGTACAACTGTGAGTACACCAAGGCCGTCGCCCATTTTGCCGTGTTTGCCAGTTTCATCGTGCTTGCGGACTATCACGGCATCTTCGGATTGGCGGCGTTCTGTTTTTACGTCTTCATGATTATCGACGCCTACCGGTCGGCGGAGGTCGGTCCGCCGGAGGAAAGAAGAGGGGGCAGGGAGGAGATGAACTTCCCCGTATGGGGATGTGCGCTGGTGTTCTTAGGCGTCCTGTTTCTACTGGACAACTTGGGAGCCATTCACCTGCGGTCGGCGGCCCAGTTTTGGCCTCTCCTGCTTATCGCCTTGGGAATTTACCTGATTTTGCAGCATTTCCATCAGCCCGGTGCCGCCCCTTCCGGCCCTCGTGAGCTTCAGGTTCAAGACCAGAGTTCACGTGACCAATCGTCCGGATCGCCCGAGGAAGGGAGCTGAGGGAATGAGCCGACAAAAGACTGTGGGGATCTTAGTTTCCGGGCTTGTTCTCGTGGTTCTGGGGGTCTTTTTTCTGGCGGTCAATCTCGGCTGGGTCAGGGTCGATTGGTTGACGGCAGGTCGCCTGCTCCTTCCCAGTCTTTTTCTTCTCTTTGGGCTGTATCGCCTTGTCGGACATTTCGGAACGAGGCCCGATCCGTCAAGCCCGGCGGCTTTTCGTTCTCAGCTCCTTTCCGGTCTTTTCTGGACAACTCTCGGCACGGTTCTTATGTTGCACGTCCTGGACTACTTGGACGCAGTCCAGGTAATTGGAACCTATTGGCCGGCGCTTTTCATCTTGTTCGGTCTGGGGAAGATTGTGGACTACTACCGACTGCAAGGGAAAGTGGGTTTACGCGCCACGGAAATCTTCGGCTTGATCTTCGTGTTGTTCTTCGGGATTACTTGCCGGGCATTCGCCGAATCCCACTGGCCGCTGGTCAGAGATTGGCTTAGGGACGAGATGCGCGTAACTCTTCCGAAGGATCGACGGTCCACAGGATTCAGTTTTCGGGAAGAAACCGAGTTACCACGAGGTTCTGCGCGAGAGATTGCGGTTGAGAACCTGTATGGAGACGTCCGAGTCGGTGGAGAACGGAGGCCCTCGATCAAGGTTGAGCTGGAGAAGAAGGTGGAGCTTCCGGAAGAAGCCTCCGCCGATGCGCTGGCCCGACGACTGAGGATCGTGAGTGAGCTCCAGGGTGATCGCCGGCTGATTGGAACGAATCGATCGGAGTTGGGCGAGGAGGGCAAAAAGATCGCCACTCACTTTACTCTTCTGTCCCCTTCGGATTTGGCCATCAACGTTGGAAACGCCTTTGGTCGTACCATCTGCCAAGGGATCGAGGCACCGGTGTCCGTTCGCAGCTCTTACGGCAAGGTGGAGTTGGAGCGAATCGGCGGGCCGGTTGAAGCCGTCTCCACATATGAATCTGTTGTGGCCAAGGGCCTTGGGGGTCCCTCCAAGCTTGAAACGGAGCGAGCCTTGGTGATGGCGGAGGACGTGACGGGGAACCTTGCTGCGGCAACTACGTACGCTCGGTTGGAAGCCAAAAGAATCTCCGGAGATCTGACGGCAAGAAACCATTTTGGAGAGGTCCTTGTCCAGCAGGTCGAGGGAGACGCCCATGTTGAGGCGCCGGGATCGCGAGTGCATCTGGCCGACGTCGGGGGCTCGGTGGAGATCAATCAATCCTATCGGCCGGTGCGTCTGCGGCGGATCGAAGGCTCCGTGAAACTTGCGTCATCCTACGCAGACGTGGAGCTGGAAGACATTGCGGGAGCCACCGAGATCCAGGTCAAACATGGGAAGGTCAGACTAAGACACGTGGAAGGAGGCCTAAAGATCCAAGGGGCCGTGTCGGAGCTCATTCTCGAAGGTGTTACGGGGCCTTTAGAGGTGGTGTCCAGCCTGCGGTCGGTCGAGGTCAATGGGTGCCACGGTCCCCTCCAGATCGAGAATGAATACGGTAGCGTGACGATCGACTGTCCCGAAATACCCCAGGAGACTATTCGGGTCACCAACCGCAACGGATCCATTCGTCTTCGTTTGCCTCAGTCGGCCGGTTTCACGCTGGCGGCTCAGGTGGAGGGAGGAGAGATCGTCTCGGACTTCGGCCCCGCCCCCAGACTTTCGCCCGAAGGAGTGGCTTATCTTCGGGCGGACGTGGGGGCCGTGCAGGGACCTCTTGTAGAGCTGCAGACGACTCATTCTCGGATTCGCATAGAGAAGAGGTGATTCCCATGACTACGGTGCGTCTTCTCACACTGCTCTTGGTGGGCTTGATGATTCCCGGGTGCGGTTTTCCGTGGGATGAGTGGAGGGGGGACATCCACTATTCCGAGAGCACCCTGACCGGCGGCACCGGCCGGGAACAGAAGCTCTCTGCGCAGGTCAGCATGCAGGTGGGAGAGCTGACGATAGAGCCGGGTCCTTCCGACCTGGCTTTCGAGGCTCGGTTTCATTACAACGACATGGCGCTTGAGCCTAGAGCGGACTTCGAGACCGACGAATCCGGGGCGGCGCGCCTGTCGGTCTCTCTCGAAGGAGAAGCGCACTCGTTTCATTCATGGGGAAAGAACTCCATTCACTTACGCTTGAACCCACGAGTCCCCCTGAAACTTCGGACTGAAACGGGCGTCGGGGAAGCAACGATCGATTTGACGGGCATGCGAGTCGAATCCGTCCGATTGCAAAGTGGAGTGGGCAAGACAAGTCTTGTGGTGTTGGAGCCGAATCCCGTCACGTGTGAGTTTATCGAGATCGACGGCGGGGTTGGGGCCCTTGAGGTCACGGGGCTGGGCAACCTGAATTTCCGCGAGTTTCGGCTGAGGGGCGGCGTAGGGGGTTCCCGCATGGATTTTTCCGGTTCCTGGCCGGTACTGGGGAAAGTCACGGTCGAGGTGGGCGTGGGTGGGGTGGACTTGCTGGTACCCAGGGACCTTCCTGTGGTCATCGAAGCGGAAGGGAACATGTTTTCGAATGTTTCCGTCCCGGACGCCTTTAGCCGCCGCGGTAACCGTTACACCAGTCCCTCTGCGGAGAATTCGTCCTCATTCCTTGAGGTCCGCATTGCCGCCGGCATCGGGGGCGCGAACGTCCGGTGGCGATGAGTCTTAGGGCGATCGAGCCGATCGGTTCAAGGGTGAGCTTGCCGTGGGCGCTCCGAGATTTGGATCTCTCGACCGAGATCTGACGGTCGAGAAATGCCGTCAAGCCGCTGACGATCTCTTTTAACAGCCGAGACCGGGTCTTGGGCCCGGTGGCCTGTCTGCAGTTGGCCCGATGGGTGTCCCGGGGCTGCAGATCTTTTACCTACACTGGTGGGTGGTCCGGAGCTGCCCCGAACCCTTTGACTGACGAGACGAGACCGATCCGCATTGGCGGGTTTTGCAGGACCGGGGCTTTGGAGGTACGTGTCCCGCGCCGACTGGTACGCCTCAGGGGAATTCTCTGCTGTGCCATTGTCGCTTCCGTGTTCCGTCCAAGCCGAGGGCCGGCTTATGCCTATGTTGCTCGACCGCGCCGCATGGTGTTTCTAACGTTACGCCAAGTGCACGGGCATCGTAAGTTGTGTGCGGTATCGGTCCCGCCTGGGGCCGGTCCCCTCCATCCGCCGAAAATCAGGGTGAAATCGAAGACCCTTTCACGTACACTCTGTAGCCGTAACGATTGGTTCCTCTGCGCTACGGAACGGCTTGTCCTACAAGCTGTTATGCGACAGACGCGGGCCCTTTGCGGCTCTTGGGAAATCTGGTTGAAGCGTCCGGACCGGCTTTTTCCGTCCCGGCACCATAAAGGAGGCGACCATAGCAGCTAAGCGATTTTTAACGCTCTTCAAGGGCATTCTTCGTCCGAGCTCTAAGGGCGTGTCCCTTGCGGGCGGAAAACACGAGGATACTCTTGAGGAACTGGAGTATCAGCTGGACTACCGATTTCAGGACCGTTCGCTGCTCGAGCGGGCGCTCACGCATCGCTCGTACGCCTATGAAGCGGGTGAGGCTGGGAGGCTCGTCGACCATTACGAGAGGCTCGAATTTTTGGGCGACGCGATTCTGGGTTTCGTCGTGGCCGAGTATCTTTACCGTCATTCCTCAAGTCTTGGGGAGGGGGATCTGACCCGTATGCGCAGTCACCTCGTATCTGCTCCGCGGTTGGCTCAAGTTTCGCGACGTTTGGACCTGGGCCGGTGGATGCGGCTGAGTCGGGGTGAGGATAGGACGGGAGGCCGGTCGAAAAGGGCGTTGCTGGCGGACGTGTTCGAAAGCTTGGTGGCTGCGATCTACTTGGACGGCGGCCTGGAGCCTGCCCGTCGCTTTATTTTGCAGCACTTGGACGGAGAACTGAGGCAGGTGTGCAGTGGGCGGTACTCGGTTCAGGACGCAAAGTCGGCTTTACAGGAACTCCTTCACAGCCGTCATCTCCCGTCGCCCGGGTATCGGGTTCTGGAGGAGCATGGTCCTGAACACCGTAAGGAGTTTTTGATCGGTGTGTTTGTACAAGGCCGGGAACTGGGCAGAGGTAGGGGAAAATCGAAGAAAGAGGCTGAGCAGAGAGCGGCTTACGAGGCTCTGGGGAAATTGGCCTCAGGAGCGCGAAAGGAACCAGTAGAGCAGGACCGTGCAGGTGTTAAACGTAGCGTGAGCCGTGATGGGGGCGACGAGGCAGCCCCGGCTGAGGTAAAGCCAGCCGAAAACTAGTCCCAAGACTCCTGCGGCGACGGCATTGTCGATCCCCTGCAAGGCGTGTCCATAGCCGAAGAAGACGCTCCAAAGAATCAGCCCGACCCAGGGTCCGCCAAGGTTCTCGCGAAATCGCTCCAACACGAAGGCACGCTGGATTTCCTCCTTGAAGCCTCCTACGAAAATGCTGCTCAGAACTAGTAACCAAGCGTCGCTCGGTGAAGTCACCAGGTCGAGCAGCGGATTCTCCAAGGTAGTCCAGCCGGGTGCCAGCGAGCGGACAAGTCCGGTGACCATGACGACGATGAGAAAGAGGACGGGAACGACTGCCGCACCGAGCACCAGCTCGGTCTTCCAGTTTCGAGGAATTCGGCTTAGCAGACTTAAATCTTGTTCTCGCCATCGTAGGAGGATCCAGATCAAACTCAACGTCACGACGGCTTCCAGCGTCAGCAGGGACACAAATCCTTCAATGGTGGTCAAGAAAAGGTTTGGATCGTAGCCGACGGTGGCGGCCGCCAGCGGAATCACAACAAAGCCGGTTGTAGCGACGACAAGGACCTCCACGGCGTTCCGCCACCGGGTCGGACGCCGTGTGGGAACCGTATCCCCTGTGAGAGCTTCGTTGGGTTCATGCATGCCGGCCCACAGCGGGTGCAGCCTAACGTAAACTCCAGGTATTGCCTAGAACTCGACCTGAGGTGCCTGCGATGCACCTTCCTCGGCCTCGAAATAGGGCTTGCTCGCGAATCCGAATAGAGAAGCCACGATATTCGTGGGAAATCGCCGGATCGCCGTGTTGTAGGCCCTTACGACCTCGTTGTACCGACGACGCTCTACTGCGATCCGGTTCTCCGTTCCCGCCAGTTCGTCCTGCAGAGCCAGAAAATTCTGATTGGACTTCAACTCCGGGTACCGTTCCACCACCAGCATCAGGCGGGACAGGGCTCCCTCCAGCTGACCGGCCGCCGCGGTCTTTTCTTCCACCGTACGAGCCTCGCCCCACTGGCTGCGCAGACGGGTCACCTCGGTAAATACTTGAAGCTCCTGCTGAGCGAAGCCTTTTACCGTGTTGACGAGATTGGGGATGAGGTCGTACCGTCGCTGCAGGACCGTCTCTACTTGCGCCCAGGCTCCGTCTACCGATTCTTCCATGGTGACGAGCCGGTTGTAGGTTCCGACAAAGACGACGATCACAACGAGGAGGACGAGTACGATCGCAATGAGTAATCCAAGGACGACTTTCTTTGTCATGTTGGTATCTCTCTCTTTTGGCCCAAGGCGGTCACACCGTTCCTATGACCTGTCGGTCCTGTTGCAAAGTCGATCCCGGCCGATCGAGCGCGCGGCTTTTCGCCGACAGCCCCGCTACGTCCCAATCGTACCGGATCATTCTAGTATCACCAAATCCCGATACCAACGTCCGGGATACCGAAAGCCGAAATGACGAACATCCGGCATCGCTTCACGAAGAGTGCTTTTCTGTTTGGCTTGGGTCTAAACGCCCTGTCCCTGCCGCCCTTTTCAGTCACTCGGCCCCTTCTCAGTCTCGGCTTGGTGAACAAACGCATCGACAAAATCGGCCAGATGCTCTACGGCCGCCAGGTAGCTTCCGAACAACTGTTCCAAGTCTACCGATCGAGGTTTGAGCGACCCCTGTTTTAAGTGGAAAACGGTCTCGAAAGGTTCAGCGGGGATCCCCGTTCTTTCTGAAAGCCGATGGAGCGCAGGCATTTTCATCGCCGGAGGCGTTTCTCCCAGCAAACGCAGGGTACCGCGGGCAAGAACCAGGATGGAAGAGACAGAAGAAACGAGAAGCCGAAGTAGCAATCTCTTCTTGCCCTCGCTCTCCAGGAAGCCTTGTCGCAACTGGATAAGTCGTGCCTTGGTTTCGTATTCGAGCTGGTGTCGGAGGTTCTCAAGTGCAACCGGCAGCTTCTGCACGATGTCTTCCCCGGCCAGGATGCGATGGGCTTCTTTGATGTCGAGGATCTCGATGGGGAAAACATCACACGATTGCAGCAAGCGATCCCAGGTGAACAACATAGGCGGAGGGTTGCCCGCCTTTTTCCAGTCGTGGACGAGTCGGGCCAAGAGTTTCAGCTCCTCCAACCCCAAGCGTTTCACCACTACGAGGAGGTTGTAATCAGAACCCTTGCCGAGATAGTCCCCGGCGGCAGCCGAGCCGTACAGAACGACCGACCTAAGGCGCTCTCCCAGCACTTGTCTTAGTTCTTCGGCGAATTCCTCTGGCTTCACGATTTCACCTCCCCGGGAGCCTCGACACTCTCGGCGTTCCTTCCTTCCATCTCACCAACTCCGTCCGGCTCCACCTCCACCGGAGGCGCCTCCACCGAAGCCGCCGAATCCACCCCCCCCGAATCCACCCCCGCCGCCTCCTCGGCCGGAGGCCAAAAGGAAAAAAAGTAACCATGGGTGACGAATAACGAGGTACAAGAATAAGATGAGGACGAATATCGCCACCAGCGTATCGACGCAACCTAAACCTCTCTGGGAGCTGTCAGGGGGCGGCCGAGTCTGGAGCTCTCCCGTAAGTTCCACCCCTGCATCACGGGCGATTTCGCGGGCAAAGGCGAGGGCGCCTGCTGTCAGGCCACCCGCATAGTCACCGGCCTTAAACCTGGGAACGACATATTGATCGAGCAAACGGCCGACTTTTCCGTCGGGCAACAGCGGCTCCAGGCCGTAGCCGACTTCCACCCAAATCGTTCGATCCTCGACGGCCATGAGTACCAGAAGGCCCCGATCGTCCTTGGCATGCCCGACACCCCACTTCTCGAACAGCCGGTTGGCGAAGTCGCGGACTTCGTTTCCTTCCAAGGAAGGCAGGGTCACCACCGCCAGCTGCGCTCCCGCCTTGCGATCCAACTCCTGCAACAGACTCTCCAGCTGTCGGCGCTCCACCGGCGTAAAGACGCTTGCAAAATCGCTGACATATCCCTGGGGTTCAAGGGACCCGGGCTGAAGATCGACTTGGGCCGCCGGCAGACCGGCTGCAGCCGCACCGGCCATCCAAAAGGCAAGAACGGGGCCTAAGGAACGCAAAAGTCCCGCCACGGGCTGCCATTCTACACCACCCAGGACGCGCGTCACCTCGGGACGTCGATGCCGACCGTCTTGCCCGCCTAGGGCGGCCGAACCGAGATGTCTCCGGCTCGGTCCGGAATGCGCGCCCGGGTGGCCGAGCGATACTCATCATGCCCTATCCTTTTCCAACATATTCCGAACATAGCCCAGCGTTCGTTCTCCCTCGGATTCCCCGTTCATGCTTTTGCCGTCGTGACGGAATAGCCTAGGATAGAGCCGTTATGACGCTCCTTTGCATGAATCGGCCGCGGCGGCTTGTCGCATGGTGTGTTTTGCTTCAGACGGTCGGCTTGTCCAATCTGTTACGAGGTGAGTCGGCCGCTTATCGCCTCCCGCCGGAACCCATCCCCGCGATGGTCACCCGCCCACCCACGCCGTCCCTCCTTGTGGGTCCCGATCACCGAGTCGGGCTGCTGGTGTATCGGGAGAGCCTACCCCCTATTGCGGAGCTGGCACGCCCCATGCTGCGTTTGGCGGGGAAGCGCTTCTATCCGGAGTTACGGTTGCCTGCCACCCGCAGCGGCGGACCTGTCGTCCGATTGGAGTTTCTCGACTTGGAGACAGGTCGGAAGTGGGCCGCAAAGCTTCCCGAGGAGTCCGAAGTCGCTTGGTTCTCGTGGTCTCCGAATGGGTTACGGGTTGCATTGGCCCGAGTTGCCTCCCACGGTGTGGAGCTCTGGGTGGTGGATGCTCGAAGCGGTGCTTGCGATCGTGTGACGGACTCAAGGTTGAACCTGGTTTCGGGCCCTTGCGAATGGCTGCCTGATTCGGAGCGACTGCTGTGCCGCTTTGTTCCAGACGGACTGGATGCGCCGCCGTCGCCTCCGCGGGTGCCCCAAGGCCCCATCATTCAGGAGACCGGAGGGGTGAGAGCACAGGTGCGGACCTTCCAAGATCTATTGGAAAGTCCTTTCGACGAGCGACTGTACGAGTACTACGCTTCGTCTCAGCCGTCCGTCGTCGACCTGAACGGCGCGCGGCGCAACGTGGGATCTCCGGGTTTGTACGGCGCAATAGAGGTGTCGCCTGACGGCCGGTTTTTTCTGGTGGAACGTATCCACCGTCCCTTTTCCTACGTGGTGCCGGAAGACTATTTCCCGCGGAGTGTGGAAATATGGGGTGTGAGAGGCAGCCTGGTGCGAGTCTTGGTCGATCTTCCTCTGGCCGAGGACGTGCCTATCGGAGGGGTCCGCACCGGCCCCAGGAACTACGGATGGTTACCGTATGGCCCTCCCGCACTGGTTTGGTTGGAAGCCCTGGACGGAGGCGATCCAAAGGCGGAGGCGGATTACCGCGATCGGATTTTGCTGTGGCTGGAACCGTTCGTGAGGGCGCCCGGAGAAATATATCGGGCCGAGTGGCGGATTCGGGATTTGCAGTGGTTGGAGGACCGGTCCTGGCTTCTAACGGAATGGGATCGCGACAGGCAGTGGGTTCGGACATGGCTGTTGGACGCGCGAAAAGGAAAGTCGGTACCTCCTAGGAAGCTCTGGGACCGTGGTCTGTACGACGCGTACGCGGATCCCGGCCGCCCGGTTCAGTGGCCGAGCCCTTCAGGGAAACGGGTGGTCGTGCAGGCGGAAGAGTGGATCTACCTGGCGGGCCGTGGCGGTTCACCCGAAGGCGATCGACCGTTTTTGCGACGGTTCTCGCTCAGGACCGGGGTGACTGAAGACGTTTTCACTTGTCGAGAGAAGCGTTACGAGTACCCGGAGGAGCTCTTGAATCGCGAAGGTACGAGCGTATTGGTGAGCAGTGAAGCCCCCGACGATCCTCCTGATTATTTCGTCTTTGACGCTGTTACGAATACGTTCCGAGAGCTGACGCAGTTTCCGGATCCGACGCCTGAATTGCGGGGTGTGCGGAAAGAGCTGGTTACCTACACTCGTGAAGACGGACTGCTGTTGTCCGGCACGCTGTACCTACCCCCGGGGTACGAGAGCGGTCAAGTACTTCCGCTCGTCCTTTGGGCTTACCCGCGCGAATACAACGATCCCGCGGTTGCTTCCCAGGTGCGAGGGTCACCGTTTGGATACGCTAGAGTCTCGGGCGCTTCCCACCTTTACTTCCTGACCCAGGGGTACGCCGTACTGGACGGACCTTCCATGCCGATTGTTGGAGAAGACGGGAACGATACCTTCGTCGAGCAACTGGTGATGAGTGCCAAAGCGGCGGTGGACAGAATGGTCGCCCTAGGGGTCACTGAGCCCGGCCGAATCGGCGTGGGTGGGCACAGCTACGGTGCTTTTATGACCGCCAACCTACTTGCCCATTCGGACTTCTTCGCCGCCGGGATTGCTCGCTCGGGCGCTTACAACCGAACCCTTACCCCTTTCGGTTTCCAGAATGAACGCAGGACTTTTTGGGAGGCCCCGGAGGTGTACTTCAGCATGTCTCCGTTCATGCACGCCGACAAGATCAAAGAGCCCCTGCTCCTGATTCACGGCCAAGCCGACAACAATTCCGGCACCTTTCCTCTTCAGTCGGAAAGATTGTTTCATGCCCTAAAAGGGTCGGGTGGGACTGCACGGCTGGTGTTGCTGCCGCATGAATCCCACGCCTACGTAGCCCGCGAGTCGGTGTTGCATGTTCTGGCGGAGATGGTGGATTGGTTCGACCGCTACGTAAAGGAGCCGGCGAAGTGACCGGATCGAATGTTGGGTAAGGTCGAGCCGATGGGACGGACTGGGGACTCCGCCCGGAAACGCCGGGATCCTTCCCAGGGAGATGAAATCCGATGAAGATTGCGGCCGCGCGTACTGCAAGGCGAAAGGCGTCTTCACCGGACCGAGGATCGATAGGATGGCTCGAGTTGCCGGGCTTGCGTCTATCCCTCTGCGGAATCGTAAGCGTTACTTCGTTTCTCCGTGCC
>Ga0116188_1001425_pt1 | contig 20744 bp, 15 predicted proteins | sample AD_JPNTR2_MetaG_FD_89807 | JGI IMG/M metagenome (GOLD analysis project Ga0116188, IMG submission 89807) | Active sludge microbial communities of municipal wastewater-treating anaerobic digesters from Japan - AD_JPNTR2_MetaG | ecosystem: Engineered > Bioreactor > Anaerobic > Digestate | place...
ACGTGGCGGCGTTGCAGGCGCTGCCGCCCGACTACTATGAGGCGGCGGCCATCGACGGCGCCGGCATTCTGAGCCGCTTCCGCCACATCACCTATCCGCAACTGCTACCGTTGATGGTGATCAACTTCGTCGGCGCGTTCATCGCCGCATTCCAAGGGATGGGCAGCATCTTCCTGCTGACCTTCGGTGGTCCCGGCGATGCCACCAACGTGCTGAGTCTCGCGATCTGGAAAGAGGCCTACAACAACCTGCGCTTCAGCACCGCCACCACGATGGCGTGGTTCCTCGGTGTCGCACTGATCGGCTTCACCTACCTCCAGATCCGCATCCTGCGCAAGGTCGAGTTCCGGCGCGTCAGCACCAACTGAATAATTCGGCGTATCGGTTAGCGACAGGGGGGAAGAGTTATCGTATACGGGTATGTGAACGAGTACGTGCACGGGGTATGGCCAACGTTCACGTTCTCCAAATCGGTATCGCTATCGGGTTCGAAATCGACTATTGCGCCCACGCGGTGGCTCGCAGCGACAAGTGTAATGATGGCGGCGATCCCGATCCCGATGGCGATAGCGATGGCGCCGCAATGGAACCCTGAAACGCACGATCATCGCACTCCCCTGTCACTAACCGATTACCGTTCGAGTCACACTCTCTCTAGCCGATAGTTGCCAGGTGTGGTATCCTAGTGCACATGTTTGCTTATGGAACTCACTGATATAGGAGGAAAAACATGAGTGTGAAGCATTTATTCTTGGTGCCTCTGGCCGCATGTGTGGCAAGCCTGATCACAGGCTGTGGAACGCTGGAAGGTCACGAAGGTGCGGCGGTTGGCGCTGCGGCTGGCGCGACCGGCGGCGCGTTGATCGGTGCGGCTGCGGCCGGTAGCGGTAATCGCGCCACTGGCGCAGTGATTGGCGGTGCGGTCGGTGGCGTTGCGGGCGGCGTCGCGGGCGATCAACTGTACGACAAGAAAAAAGATAAATAGCGGAATCCGCGCATGGATTGCCCAAGTCCGTTGCGCGCGCACGATGAGAGTTTTTGCGTGCGTGCGTATGAGTCCGGCGTGAACAATCAGGTCACGTTACCGGCTCTTTGTAACTATTTGCAGGAAGCGGCTGGCAACCATGCGCGTGCGTTGGGGCTCGGTATCCACGAATTGCAGGACGCTGGTTTTACGTGGATGCTCGCGCGGCTGCACCTTGTGATCCGCCGCTATGCCGCATGGCGCGAAACGGTACACCTGCGTACGTGGCCGTCCGGCGTGCGCGGTCGGTTGACGGCATTGCGCGATTTCTGCATGACGGACAGCGCGGGCGAAACCGTGTTGTTGGGCGTCAGTGAATGGCTCTATGTGGATCTGGCCGCCCAGCGGATCGCGCGTCTGCCGCAGGCCTTCGCGGCGCTTACGCCGGAGGGTACGCCGCGGGCGCCCATTCCCGAACCTCCCGCGAAACTGCCGGATATCACGGAGCCTGAGTGGTCGGCTGTCGTGACGGTGCGCCACAGTGACCATGACTTCAATGACCACGTCAACAACGCGCATTATGTGGAATGGGCGCTGGAGTGCCTGCCGGATGCATGGCGCGAACAGCGTCGCGTGCGCGAGATGGATATCGCATTCCGTGTGGCCGCGCATCGAGGCGACACGGTGATTACCGAAGCCGCGCACGACGCGGTGGACGGCGACGCGCTGCTCCATCGCATCCGGCGCGACTCAGACGGCGCACTGCTGGCGCAGGCCCGCACCGTCTGGGACTAACCCCCTTTTTTGAGGCGGCTGGTTCTTGCGGCTGGTCGCACGGATTGAGCACAAGGAGAAATGACATGAAGCGAATGATGATCCCGTTCCTGATGGCGGCGCTTTCGGCTTGCGCCCTGTTTGCACAACAGCTTTCAACCACCCCGACGCCGCGTGACGCCGGTTGGATCAAGCGTGTCGAACGCGACGCCGCCCAAGCGCGTAAAGGCGGCTGGGATGTCGTCTTTATCGGCGACTCGATTACCGATTTCTGGCAGAGCCACGGCAAGGCCGAATGGGCCAAGGCATTCGCGCCGTTCAAGGCGCTGAACCTCGGCATCAGTGCCGACCGCACGGAGCATGTGTTGTGGCGTCTCGACAACGGCCAACTTGAGAACAACCAACCCAAGCTCTTCGTGGTCATGATCGGCACCAATAACACCGGCCACCGTCCGGCGGACAAGGAGAGCACCGCCGACACCGTCGCCGGCATCAAGGCGATCCTTGATCGGCTGGCGCAGAAGGCGCCGAATTCCAAGGTGCTGTTGCACGCCATCTTCCCGCGTGGTGCCACGCCGCAAGACGCTTACCGTCAGCGAAACGAAGCGATCAACGCCGAGATCCAGAAGTTCGCCGATAACAAACGCGTCTTCTGGATGAACATCAACGACAAGTTTCTTCAGTCCGATGGCACGCTCTCCAAAGAGGTCATGCCCGACCTGTTGCACCCGAACGCCAAAGGCTATGCGATCTGGGCCGAGGCGATCCTGCCGTTCATCCAGAAGAGCGTCAAGACTTCGGTCACGCCCGACCACCGCATGGATCAGGCGTGGTGGAAGCAGCGTTTTGAACAGAAGGTGGCACTCGCCAAACAGGGCGGCTGGGATGTCGTTTTCTTAGGCGACTCCATCACCCACGGCTGGGAGGGGGCCGGCCGAAAGGTTTGGGACGAACATTTCGGCGCGTACAAGGCGTTGAATTTGGGCTACGGCGGCGACCGCACTGAGCATGTGTTGTGGCGGCTTGAGAATGGCGAGTTGGACGGTTACCAACCCAAACTGCTGATCCTGATGATCGGCACCAATAACACCGGCCACCGCCCGGCTGTGCAGGAAACACCGCAGGATACCGCCGATGGCATCAAGGCGATTCTTGAGTTGATTGCCCGTAAATCACCGTCCACCAAGGTGTTGCTGCTTGGCATCTTCCCGCGTGGTGCCGGACCGTCCGACGCAGCGCGCATACGCAACAGTCAGGTCAACGACCTCATCAAGGCGTATGCCGACGGTACGCGCGTTACCTACATGGATCTCGGTCCGCAGATGCTGGAGTCGGACGGTACGCTTTCTCGGGAGATGATGCCGGACTTGCTTCACCCCAAAGAGAAAGGCTATGGTATCTGGGCGCGGGCCGTGTTGCCCGTGATCAAAGAGACGCTGGGGAAATGACGCGCGACACGCGGTACAAACGGGCAGATGGATAAGTATTTATGACACTTCGATCCTTACTCGATGATGCGGCAGCACGCGACCCGCGCGCGGTCGCGCTCCGTTATCGTCGTGATAATGCTTGGCAACGCCGTTCGTACGCCGAATTGGTTGAAGGCGTCGGTCAAATGGCCGAAGCCTTCAGCCGTTTCGATCTCAAACCGGGCAGTGAGCCGGTTGCGATCATTCTGGACAACGGGCCGGAGTGGATTGAAATCTATCTCGCAAATGCCGCCACCGGCGTGGCGGTCGTGCCGCTCGATCCCAAACTGCGCGCCAGCGAAGTGACCTATATCCTGAACGATTCTGAGGCCGTCGCGGTCTTTACCGATACGCGCCACTTAGCCCTTTTGGAGAACATTCTGCCCGATCTTCCCGCTGTCCGTGCAATCGTCGTTACTGATGGCGGCAGCGAGCCGCTGGCCCCCATCGCCGGCCGTCCCTGTTACGACTACGAGACCTTGCGTGAGAGCGTACGCGGGCAACCCCCGGCCTGGTATGCCTCCCACATCCCCGCGCCACAGGATGTCGCCTCGATCATCTATACCTCGGGCACGACCGGCAAGCCCAAGGGCGCGATGCTCACCCACCTCAACTTCTGCAGCGATGCGCTCGGCAGTCTCGAGGCTGTCAGCGACATCGTCACGTCCAAGGATGATTTCTTGGTTGTGTTGCCGCTCTTCCACGCCTTCTCATTCACGGCCAATTTCGTGGTGCCGCTGGTAAAAGGCTGCGGCATGTACTTCGTCGAAAGCCTGCGCACCATCGGCGACGACATCAAGACATTGCGCCCCTCGGTTTTCATCGCCGTTCCGCTGCTGGCGGAAAAGTTGTTCGACAAGATTGATGACAAGATCAAGCGCAGCGTCGTCGCCCGATGTCTGGTAAAGGTCGGCCTCGGTCGGCTAGTCGGCAAGAAGGTGCTCAGAAGCCTCGGAGGGCGGCTGCGTTTCCTGATTGTCGGCGGCGCACCGTGCCCGCTCCACGTGCTGGAGGGATTCAGCAGGCTGGGCGTACCGATTGTCGAAGGCTATGGCCTGACCGAGTGTTCGCCGGTCGTCTCCATCACCAACATCCGTCAAGCGCGCATCGGCACTATCGGCAAAAAGTTGCCGAACATCGAAATCCGGTTGGCGGATGCCGACGAGATGGGCGTCGGCGAGCTACAGGTCCGCGGACCGATCGTCATGAAGGGGTACCTCAAAAACATCGCCGCCACCCGCGAGGCCTTTGACGGCGAATGGTTGCGTACCGGAGACCTTGCCTCGATAGATGCAGATGGTTTTCTCACCATCCGTGGCCGCAAAAAAGCGCTTATCGTCAATCGCGAGGGGAAAAACATCTACCCCGAAGAGGTCGAAAACGTTATCGCGCGCGACCCGTTGATTGCGGATGTCATTGTGCTTGGTTATACCGTTGGCCAAGTGCCCGGTGAACGTGTGGGTACCATCATCTCGCCCGATTGGGAGGCTCTCGCCGCTGCCCACAACGGCACGGAGCCGCCGCTGCAGGAGGTCGAGGTCCTTGTCCGTGAGCGCGTCCGCAAGCAGTGCGCGAGCCTTGCGGATTACAAGCACCCGCGTAAGATCATCGTGCAGCGCGAGCCACTAGAGCGGACCTCCATTCAGAAGGTGCGTCGCTGCGCCTATCAGGACAAGCTCAACGAGTAAGCACGGCGATCATTCGCTCTTGAACCATTCGCGCAGCAAACGGCCGATGATCTGACAGCCGCGCTCGTTGGCGTGGACGGCGTCGCCCATGAACCAGCCATAGCATTTGCCGCTCTCCTGGATGTAGCTCCACCAAGGGCCGGTCATATCGAAAAACGCGCAGCGCTCTTCGGCGGCCACCTTCATCAGGTTGTGCCGGAAATTGTTGGTCGATGTATCGATCTCACGCGTGAAGCTCTTGATGTGTTCGTCGCGCATAGCGCCGAAGACCGGCGTCAACAGCAGGAACTCGGTGTCGGGGCGTGCAGCGCGGACCTGCCGCACCACGTCGCGTATGGCCTCGGCGTCGCCGCGATTGGAGATGCCGCCGATCAACACGAGGTCGGGCTCGTGACGTAGCACATACTCCTGCACGCGGTTCTCTTCGCGGTAGTAGGTGCAGCCGGTGGAACTGCGCAGTGACGCGATCTTGATGATCTTCGCGCTGGGATAGTCGCGCATCAGCAGCAGTTCGAAAGAGGAGGCGGAGGTGTTACCCATGATGCTGTCGCCAAGCAACACCATGCGCAATGTGCCGCCGCCGCGCAGGGTGGCGAGAGTTTTGGGCAGATGCTCGAAACGCTTCGGCGGCGGTGTGTAGGTGATCGGGTCCATCGCAGCGTAGATGGCGTCGATGCGCTGCAGCGTGTTCAAACCGGCGAAGGCATCCTTGACCGTGCCGTTGAGCAGGAAGCCGCCGATGCGCGCAATGCCGGGCGAAGCGGTCTTGAGTGTCAGCGTGTGCTCGGCATTACGGTCGAGACCGCTGGCCAGCGCGATTGGGCGCATGGCGGGTGCCGTCGCGTCCCGAGGCGACGCGAGTGTCTGAAACGGAGCGCCGTCCACGGCATAGGCCAGCGCCGCTCCGTCTGGCGCGGCCACGTCGATCAGGCCGATCTCCGAGCCTTTGAAGGCGAGCGTCAAGGTGTCGCCGACGCGCTCCGAAACCAGCACGTGGCGGAACGGCGGCACTGGACTGGTCTGCCCCGGCCGCCAAGAACCTTCGCGTTGCACCGCCGGATGTTCATAGGCCACGATGCGTCCGTTGTCATCGCTTTCCGCAAAGAGCGGCGCGGGCAACTTGACGGGCGTCGGTTTTTCGGGAACCGTCTTGGCCGCGATCAATGCGTCGACGAACGCCGTGACAGCCTCGGCATAGAGCCGCGCGCCGGCGTCGGTAGGGCGGATGCCATCGGTGGAGAAAGCCTCGAAACTGATTTGACCGGCCTTGATCTTGTCGGCGGCATAGCGTGCGAGGTTCAGGCTGGGCACGTCGTAGTGGTCGGCGAGTTGCTCACAGATGCGGATATACTCCGGAACACGGTCGGCACGATAATCGGCGAGCAGTTCGGGGGTCAGGGTGTAGACGAGGATCCGGCTGTGGGTGGCGCGGTAGAGCGTGATCTGGCGCAGCAGACCTTCGAGCGCGAGCGCGGCCTGCGCGGGCTTCGTCTCTCGGTCACCCGCTGCGAAATCGAGGATCGCCAGATGGCCGCTGCAGATCACCTCACCGAAGACCGCTTGTCCGCGGCTACAGCGGTAAAGGCCGAACCAGCTTCCACCGGGCTGCATGTGGCGCGTCTCGATTGGGTTGGCGTTAGGGTAGTGACGTTTGAAGGCTTGCGTCATCTGTGTCGAGTAACGCAGGCTCTGATCCTTAAGACCCGCGCCCGACAAAACCTCATTGCCGATGAAAAAGAGATACTGGTTGCCGACCTTGTCATTCTTGAAAAAGTACTGGCTGTTAGGAATGCCGCCGCGTATCTTGAAATAGTCCGCCGCCTCCACCCCGCCGCACATACCCAGCAGACATCCCGCTACACACATGCGTATCAACTTCATCATTCTGTCGTTCATACTCCTTCCTCCAAACCTTTTCGCACAATTCGCGGTTAAAACCAAATCTCGGCTCCCCGTTATTAGTTATTCACTATTCGTTATTAACTCAACCGTGACCGGCCCGTCGTTGAGTAGGCGCACTTTCATCTCCGCGCCGAAGACGCCGGTGCCGACGCGTGACGCGCCAAGCGTGTCGCGCAAGTGGCGCACGAGTACTTCGTAGAGCGGCTCGGCATGCTCTGGACGCGCCGCCGCCACGAAACTGGGGCGGTTGCCTTTGTGTGTATCCGCATACAGCGTGAACTGCGAGACCACGAGAACCGAACCGCCGATGTCCTGAACGGAGCGATTCATCAATCCCGCTTCGTCCTCGAAGATCCGCAGCGCGGGAATCTTGCGTCCCAGCCACGCCACGTCGTCCATGCCGTCGCTGTGTGTGATGCCGAGCAACACCAACAGCCCTTGGCCGATTTCTGCCACACGCTGTCCATCCACTTCGACGGACGCCTCGGAAACACGCTGGATCAATGCTTTCATCAGAGCACCGTGACCTTCAGCCCTTGCCGGTCGACATCAAAATCGAAGAAGCGTGCGTGCTCGTTCGGCGGATGGGCTTCAAAACGCGCACGGATGCGTTCCGCCGCCGCTGCGTTCTTGGCGATCATGAAGATAAAGCCTCCGCCGCCTGCTCCGGGCAGGAGCGCCGCCAGCGTCTCACGCGAGACCGAGGCGAGCAGCGCTTCGATTGATGTGTTGGTTGATCCCGGATCAATGCGTTTTTTCAATTCCCAGTAGTGCGCCACGCCAGCCGCGAATCCGTCGATATTCCGCGCATCGAGCGCTTCTTTGGTCGCCAGCGCCGACACCTTGAGTGCCTCCACGGTTTGTAGGATCACGGGGTCACGCGCGAGATAGCCGGAGACCACATTCTGCAGGATGTTGCGCGCCATGCGCTTCTGTCCGGTGAAGTAGAGCAGACAACGCTGCTTCAACTCGCTGCCTTCCGACATGTCGAAAACCGTCCAGCGCAGCGAGACCGTCTGATCCGGCCCCGGCTGCGTGCGGATCAATTTCACGCCCGGCACGATACCGCCGACTTGATCCTGCCAGCCACCGCCCGTACACATCCGCTGTTCGAGAATCGACGTCATACGGATCAGGCGGTCGGTGTTGAATGGCACGCCCAGCACACGGTCGAGGCAGGCAATGACCGCCGCGCCCAAGACCGAACTCGTGCCCATGCCCGAGCCTTTTGGCAGCGCTGAAAAGATCGTGAGGTCCAGACCGCCGCCCAGTGTCTTGAGCCATTTGGCCAGAGGCTCCTCGCGCTGTGACGGACCGATGCCGGCCAGAATCAATGCGGCCTTGGCTAACGCCGCCCAGTCGTGCGGATCGTGGTGGTCGAGCAACTCGCCCGTGGTGCGGATTTCCTTGCGTTCGCCCAGATCAATGCTCGACAGGCGGATACATCCCACCGTATTGAGTTTGGCCATGACTTGGATCGGATAGAGTCCGTTGAGCGTGACCGCTGCATTGAGTACCGTGCCGCCGCGTTCAGTGCAGATCGGCGGCGTATCAGACCAGCCTCCCGCGAAATCGATGCGCACCGGTGTGGTGACCCATACCACCTGATCGTGCAGGATTGCCGCTGGCCGCGGCTGCCGACAGGGCTCGAAACGCACCGCCACCGACGCCGCCACCTCGGACAGGTAAGAGGGCAGGGCGGGTACGGTGATTTGTCCGGCAAACGCCTCGCTGATCATCGTCATCAGTCGCAAGATACGCGCGCGCAACAGTGGTTCGCCCCGTGCCGCGCCGTCCAATAGGTCGGCAAGCTGCCGCAATGCGCACATCGCCTCTTCAGCGGTGTGGATCTCGTCACACACTTTAGCCGACGGTAGCGCATCGTTCTCCAGCACACGCGTAGCCACGTTCATCAGATTCACCTGACGCCGGATCTCAGCGCGCATGGCCAACAGACGCGCGTGGTTCACGCGGGGTAGCAGCTCGGCCAAACTGTAGCGCTTCCCGCGACCGACGATCCGGTCCGACGGCTCGACGGTATCCTCCTCCGCTGCGGCGATCCGCGCCAGCGCCACAGCTTCGGTCAGCACATCGTCCAATGCTCCCACGCGCCACAGCCGCGCACGCCAGAGACCGTCGTGTTCGTCGTCGCACCACACGCGCGCGGGTTTCATGCCCACGCGCATCAGTACCTGTTCGATCGGCACGTTGAGAAAGCGACAGGGTGCCGCGCCGCCGAACGGTGTTTTGAAATCGTCGTCAAGTCCGTACGCCACTGCCGCCCAGTGGCGTGCGCCGATTGGCAGCACCACCAGCCCCGTACCCGGCGGTAACCGTATCGCCACACTCGCTTCTGGGGGCAGACCAGTCAGGATGTTCTCGCCTTCCAGTTCCAGTCCCGCGCATGCTATGGCGTGTACCGACTCCACCAGTGCATTGCCCGTCGTGAACGGGCACGCGATCCGCGCGTTGAACACAAATGCTCGGCCAGTCTCGCCGCTACTGGTCACGCACGCGCCGCTACCGTTGGCGAATCCGTAAGTCTGTGCCGTGCGCGACAACCCCGAAAATCCCGCCAGTAGCTCACGACTGCTACCGATATGGAAGAAATCACAGTACGGCACGATGTTGACCTGAAACGGCACCCCGCGCAACGCGCGGTAAAAAGCACGCAATCGCCGCCGGTGAGCCGCATCGTGTCCGCGCGCCGTCACAAACCGATCCAGATAACGCGCCTCGTCAAAGTGCGGCGCGGCCGCCATGGTCAGCTCTTCGTAAAGGTCCAGCGGCGGACAGTCGCCGCCGGTGATCGCATCCAACAGCGTGGGTGCCGTCCGCTTTGCACCGCTCTGTCGCCCGACGCTCAGCGCGACCAGCCGCGCGCAGACTTCGGGCGTCAGACTGATGAGCCCGGTGTCCACTGCCACATGGCCGAGTGGATCCACCGCCCCGCATGCACGTGCCTCAGTCTCAGAAGGTTCTTGCAGAAAGTCGACGACCGGCACGCACTCCGTACGTTGCGGGTTCGCACCGAAACCAGACGGCACATACACGCCGTGCCGCGAACCACGCTCGACCGGCCCGAAGTAGGCGACGCCCGTGATGCCCGGCTGCGAAAAATCCACCGACGCATGATCGAAGGTGAGCAGCACGTCGCCGGAGGTGATCAGCACATGGCCGCCCGCAGGCGCGGGCAGAGCCGACACAGTGCGCAGGATCAAATCAAACAGCGCGAGCGGTTGCCCCGCAGGGCCTGTTGTCGGTACCGGCGTAAACACCTTGCCTTGCGCCGCGTAGGCCGGTGTGCGCCGACTGTCGCCTCCCGAGTGGCAGATGAGGATGCGCCGACCAGCAAAGGCTACTTCGCCCCGGCCGTCCGCCACCTGCGCCAGCACATTCAGCGTGGCACCAAGCGAACCCACGCGGCGGCCGCCGGGATCGGTGATCACCCGCGTTTCGGTTCCCGGCGGGATCAACCCGTTTGCGCACCGCCAGGCAAGCTGTGCACGATATCCCTCGGCCTGCGCCTCGTTGGCTGCCGTCAAAATCAGAATGTCAAAGTTCTGCATGGTCGCCTTTTTCCTTTTGCAGTGGGTCCTTCGATTTCGCAAGCGCTTTGATTGCTCGGTCAAAATCGCTTTCAAGCTGCTTCATCTCACGCGCGCGATAAATGGCAAACTCTTTCTCGGCCTTTTCAATGGCCTGTTGATGAGAAACGCGCCCCGTGCCCTTCAAGACTTCCCGCCGGACGGCGAGAATTTGGCGATCCAGCGCATCGACCCAATCCGCCATGGACATCGGTTGCTCCTGTGCGGCCTGAAATTCAGCCAAGTCAAGAAAGGCGGCCACCAGAAGGTTGAGTTGCGACAATTCCCGTTCCGACAAATAGTTTTTGGCTATCTTCACATCGTCTTTGGTGATGTAATCGCCCTTGAAACTAGTCATGCCGACCAGCGGTTTGTCGCTGTCCACACGGTCATGGATGAGTTCCGCAGCCGTGTGGGCATGCACCGCGAAATGCAGTTTGTTCTGGACGGTGGCGAAAAACGTTTTGGTCAAGTCAGAACGCGGATCATAGTCGATGGCGGTGGCGTAGATGTCCGTAACCTTTTGGTAGAAGTTGCGTTCTGAGGAACGGATATCGCGGATACGCTGGAGCAGTTCACGGAAGTAGCGGTTGCCGCCCTGTTTCAGGCGCTCGTCATCCAGGGCGAAGCCTTTTTGGATGTATTCGTGCAGACGCTGGGTCGCCCAGCGGCGGAAACGGGTGGCGATCTGCGATTGCACCCGATAGCCGATGGCGATAATCATGTCGAGGTTGTAATGGCTGATGTTGCGTTTTACCTGTCGTGAACCTTCGGTTTGAACTAACAAGAATTTCTTGTAAGTTGACTCCGACGACAATTCTTTGTCGTTGTAGATGTTCCTTATGTGCTGATCGATGTTCTGCTGCGTCGTGTCATAGATTTCAGCGATCTGGTTCTGCGTCAACCACAAATCTTCATCCGCGAAAAGGACACGCACATTCGTGATGCCGTTTTCGTCCTGATAGAGAACCACGCTGTTGTCCGGCTTCTGCATGACCGAGCACTATCCTATTCTTTGACGATCTCGTAAAGCAGCCGTGCACCTTCCGGATGGGCGACATCGGCGGTGAAGCACAGCGCGCCGTCGACCACGCGGGCAGGTACTCGGTCCAGGCGGCGTCCGCTGGTTGCGAGCGCATAGACAGTGTAAGCTTCGGGATGCTGTACCTTGAGCGCGATCTCCGCCTGCCCCACGCGCACGAGATGCGGCGTCTTGCCCCACGCCAGCAGGGTCTTGCGCGCTTGATCCGCATATTTGACGTGGGTGTTCTGCACATCGGTCAAGTGCGTGAGCAGCAACCGCCGGCTGCGGGTCACCGGCTGGTCGTCAAGCGCACTCACCCAGACCGTGGCGGGCGTCCCGCGCAACGTCACCTTCAATGCACCGGCCGAGATGCTTCCCTCCTCCGCGAAACCGCCCATCGTGCGCTCGGTGTTCAGCGTGAATGCGCCGCGCGCCTGGTCAATCGCCAAGGGGCCGACCGTATTCGTCAACGATGCGACGCATGCCACCGTGCCGGTCGCATACGCTTCGTTCTCCGGCAGCAAGCGCCAGTTCGCAAGAGGCGCCGTTGACGCATACGTCCCGACCTGCGCGTTCCACGCTGCAACGCGCCAGTCGGGCGCAACCCGTTGCGCGATCTCGGGCAGTACCGCGCCTTTGCTGTCCGCCTGCTGCGCGATATGAATCGCTACGCGCGACGATAGGGGCGCGAGGTCACGGCGCAGGAAGAGGCAGATCGACGCACGGTCCGACGCCTGCGAAAGCGGATCGGTCGCCACATCGAAATATCCGGCGAAACTGTTCGTGGAGAACATGTTTTCCAGTCGATGCGAATAAGCGAAGCGCCACAATGCGCTCCAGTCCTGCAGCGCGCCCATCGCGCCGGTCATGATTCCGCCAACGCCGCGGTACATGCCAGGGCCGGAAAAATTGTACTCCGAAACGGTGAATGGTTTGTTGGCGAGGCGGGCGAACGCGACACCGCACGGCGCTGTACATCCGGCACGTAAAGGATTTACATTGGCGCACCAGCTCGGCAATGCCCAGCGCTTGTCGAGAAAACGCGGGTGGTCGACGTAAAAGTGGTCGTCCACATAATCGTACAGCGCCTCGCGTACCGGCTGGAGCGTGGTGTAGTGTATGCCGCAGTTGTAGTTCGAGATCAAGGCGCGGCAGCCGATCTCTTCGCGCAGAAAAGTCTTCATGCGCTTGACCATGCGCGCTTCGATATCGGCCACGAAGCGCGCCACCGCCGCGCCTTCACGACCAGACATGCGCAACGGCATCGTGTCCGGAATATCGGCATAGGCGGCAGGGTTTTTGGCGCGCTGCTCGGCCAGCCACGCGGCCCATGCGGCTTGCATGGCCGGGGTTTGGCGCGCCTCGGCTCTGGCATAACCGATCGATCCTTCGTTGATCAATGCGATGAACGGCATACCCGGCTCGTCGGCGTAGCGGCGGCCGGTGTGCGGGTTGACGTGATTGAGAAACGCACGCGCGAACGCGACCCAATTCTGGAAGGCTGGCTCGTGTACCGCGATCAACGCCTTGAGAACCTGTATATCATCCACCTGACCGTCCTTATCAATGCCGATGTGACGCCAGGCAACCCGGCGCGAGACGTACAGGTCGGTGGTCACATAGAGCCCGCGTTTGTAACAGGCGGCCAGAAAACCGTCGAGCCGCGCCATTTGGTCAGGGTTGAGCGTCAATGCGTCCGGACTTCCCTGCACGCAGCCGTTGTCGTGATGGTGGATACGCACGCTGTTATAGCCCAAGCGCACCAAGCGGTCCGTGAGTTGGTCGGCCTGCTCTTGCGACGGGAAGTTGGCCGTGCCGCAGAAGTTGACGCCGTAGAAACGCTGCGCGACACCGGGCTTGCCTTCAAACTCGAAGTGCGGGCCGACCGCCTTGAGCCACCCGTACTTGCCGGCCGGCGCGTCGGTGAAACCCATGCCGGAAAAATCGAGCGCGGATTCTGGGACAATCTCCTTCTCATACTCAAGCGTCGCCCACTCCGGCCCCGCCTCCAGCACCACCGGCTGGGCGTACGTCAGGGTGAGCGGCGCGTGCGTCTTGAGCGTGAACCCGACCTGAAGCGACTTGCCGACCGGATAGAGCCCCGCGCCACCGGCGATGATGCGGATGCCAAATACATCGCTCCAGCGACGACTGTCTTGGATCAAAACAGAGGTCGGTTCATCGAACGTAAAGACAAGACGCTGCGCGGTAGGCGGCGGCATCTCGATCTCCAGTTCTTTGACTTTGCCGCTGAAGAGCGAAAGTGCACCTTCCTTCTCGGGGAAGACGCCCGACTTTTGGTCAGCCCGCCAGCGTCCGCCGATTGCCTTCTGTGCGGGGAAGCGGGTGTTGACAAAGAGGCTGTTCAGTTCAAGCGCGGCCTTCGGCGTGAAGGTGTAGTGCGCGTGGATCGCACCATCAGCGGCCGGCACCACCTTCACTTTAGCGGCAACCTGTTCTTTGTCCGAAAGCTTCAAGGCGCATGCGCATGTACCGTTCTTCTCGTCGGGGAACGTGAAGCCGGAGGCGGAGACACCACGCTGCCAGCCCTTTGTGAAGAGACTGCCTTTCAGTTCGAGTGCGGGTTCGCTGAGTGTCAAGGCTCCGCCCATGCCGAGCATTGCTTCGCCGCCGAAACACGCCGGCGGCAACACAGCCACCAAACCGGCCACAAGTATTAACGCAGAGATGCGGAGGCGCAAAGATTTTGGGGCTACCGGAGCGGCGTGAATGCCGCCCACAGAACCGGATGCGCACTGCTTTCCCTCCACTGCTTCGTCCCAGCGGCTCCAATGCCGCGCCTCAATCATGTCAATCATGTCAATCATGTCAATCATGTCCCAAATCAGATCATTGCATCGCCATCAACTGCTGGATCTCCTGCTCCCACAGCTCCTCGTTTGGCGTCTCCAACACCAACGGCATGTTCTTAAAACGCGCGTCGGTCATGATGCAGCGAAAAACTTCAATGCCCAGTAATCCCCGCCCCAGCGACTCATGCCGGTCGACGCGTGAGTTGAGTGCCACCTTGGAATCGTTGAGGTGCATGCCGCGCAGATACGAGAAGCCGACCGTCCGGTCAAAGTGCTCCATCGTTGTCAGAAAACCGTCGCGGGTACGGAGATCATACCCTGCGGCGAAGGCGTGCATCGTATCTAGGCAAACCCCCACGCGCGTCCGGTCGTCCACGCCGTCGATGATGGCGCGGATATCCTCGAACGGAGCGCCCAGATTACCGCCGCTACCGGCGGTGTTCTCGATCACCAGCGTCACATCCTGTGTCTGCGCCAGTGCGGCGTTGATCGACTGCGCCACGCGCGCGCACGCCGCTTCTGGCGTCAGCTTTCGCAGGTGACTGCCGGGATGGAAATTCAGCTTGTCGAGTCCCAACGCCATGCAGCGCCGGATCTCATCAATCAACGCGCCCATCGATTTCGCGTGTGCCTCCTCATCCGGGTTAGCGAGATTGATGAGGTAGCCGGCGTGCGGCATCACTTGGGCGGCAGTATAGCCGTCTACCGTCATCTGCTGCTTAAACGCTTCGATGTCAGCGGGCGTGTACGGCGCGGCGGTCCACTGCCGCTGGTTTTTCACAAACATGCCAAAGCCTGTCGCACCTAGCGCTTTGGCGTTCTTCGGCGCGTTGGCCACGCCGCCTCCGATGGACACATGCGGTCCGATGTAATACATGCCTGCTCCCTTTCCTAACGCTCTTTCTCGCCCCACGAAGTATAGCCATTTTTGAAGAGCCACTCCGCAGCGCCAACGTGACCTTGTCGCGCGGCCTGTTTAAATAACTCGACCGCGCGGACATGGCTCATCTCGACTCCGCGCCCATATTCGTACAGGGTTGCCAGATTGTAAGCTGCGCTGGCGGCACCTTGATCAGCAGCGGCCTTGAACCACTTTGCGGCGAGGGCATGATCTTGAGGCACGCCCTCGCCCCGCAGGTAAAGCATGCCGAGATTGTTTTGCGCGGCGGGGACTCCAGCTTCGGCAGCGCGGCGGTAATGCTGTTCAGCCTGCGCGTAGTCCTTCGGTACTACGATCCCGCGGTAGTGAAAAGTGCCGAGCGCATGAACCGCGCGCGGGTTCGCCTGCTCCGCTGCCTTCGTGTACCAGTTGAAGGCGCGCTCATGGTCTTGTGGCACGCCGCGTCCCTCCTCATACATCTGCCCGATGAAAAACTGCGCCATCGCATGGCGCTTCTCGGCGGCTCTGGCGAACCAAGTGAGCGCCCTGCGGTTGTCTTGTTTGACACCGTCACCATCGCGGTAGAGCAGGCCAATGTTGACCTGTGCTTCGGTGTGCCCTTGGTTTGCGGCGCGCGCGAACCACAAGCCAGCCTCGCGCGGATTACGCGGTACGCCGCGCCCCCGGGCGCAGACAAAGCCATAGTTGAACTGGCCATCGGCATTGCCGGACTCCGCCGAGCGACGATACCAATTGGCCGCAGCGATTAAATCTTTTTCGGTTCCGCGTCCCTCCTGATAGAGCCAGCCGAGGTTGTTCATGGCGCTCGAATGCCCCTTCTCGGCGGCGCGCGTGTAGAGCACGAACGCCATGCCCTCATCCTTGGGCACGCCGCGTCCCTGTGCATAGAGCGCGGCCAGATTGTACTCGCCGTTGCGGTCTCCTTGCAGCGCAGCCTGCCGGAAATATTCGCCGGCCTTATCATCATCTTGCGGAACCCCCTGGCCGCGATAGTAGATAAGTCCCAGTGCGTTTTGCGCTAAGGCCTGGCCCTGTGCCGCCGCCTGCTGGTACCAGTCGCGTGCCTCTTCCGGCTGATTCAGATTAAGATCGCAGTCCAGCCCTACCAGATATTGAGCCAACGCGTTACGTTCCCGGGCGTGCGCGCGTATCAATGGCCGTCCCTCATTCAGATAACGCTCCCGCTGTTCGGCCGATAACGCGCAGAGCGGTTCTTGCGCGGCATGCACTGCCAGTAGAAAACGGAAAAACGTCTGGCCGGCATCGGCCATCTCCCGGACCTTCGCCACCGCCACCAAAAAATCATCGGTGCTGCCCGCTGTCCGCGCGTTCACGAAACGCTCGACCGCGACTCGGATCTCCTCCATCGCGGCCGCAGTCTCCTCGTTAGCGCGCACTACAGAAGGAAGCGCAAGCAAGAGCACCGCGCCGACGAGACCAAAAAACGAGGCTCTTGCAAAACTCCTTGTGACATGGGCGTCCCGCCCATGAAACACGGGCAAGATGCCCGTGCCACACCTGCAAGCAAGGGGGGGTGCAAGAACCCCAAATATAAGCCGCAAAGGGCGGCATGATCGCCGCCGGGCAAACGGACGCTCACCCCTCCCGGCACCCCGCAAGTAATGAAACCTGAAAATCCTAAATCCTAAGTCCCAAATCCTAAATCCCAAATTCCTTCGCCTCATTTGAACTTGTCCAGCGAGAGTTGACTGCCTTCGCGACGCGGGTTGAACAAGATCGCGTCCGAAACCGGCGTGTGTTTGCCGAGCACGCTCACATGTTTAGAGCGCCAACCTTTGCGTCGGCTGTAAACGGTCATCTGATGACCGCGCGTCCAGAACAGCGGCAGGTCCATCAGCCATGCAATCCTATACAGTATTCGCAACCAGATGGTGTTCGTACCACGGATTCCGGAACCCCTGCGGCGGCTGTCCCATTGCCGTACCATCTGCACCCAGAAGCGACAGGAAAACCTGAACCCGAGCACATCGAATCCATCTTTCAGCAGGTGGAAGATGTCGGATTCAGTGTAGCTTTCTGCAGCACCGAACGCCATGCGCCGCCCGCTCAGCATAGCCGCCAGGCCCAGCGGTTTGCGATATGCCACCGTCAGCAAGAATATTCCGCCCGTCTTGAGCACCCGGTGGCACTCCTTGACGATGGCACCAGCGTGAAAATTATCTGACAGCACCCCGTGTGCAAGCACGACGGCATCGAACTGCTTATCCTCAAAAGGCAATTCTCCATCCTTGCCGAGGCTCAGTACCGTCTCTTGTCCCAACGCCGCCGCCACCAGCGAGCGCCGTTGTTGTGTGGGCTCCACGGTCATCCAGTACCCGCCGACCAAACGCAGCGTGCGGCTGACGCCCGCATTGGTGAACCCCACATCTAATCCCGTACGGACCGCACCTGGTTGCGCATGCAACAGATGCAACACCGCATTGACCTCGCTCTGCAAGGGCAACGAATACAACGCACTGTCAACGAAGGTATCTCGTTTCTTCTGCATGTTTCCAACTCAGATTGCCTTAAGCATACCATCTCACAAACAGAGCCGTCAACAAACAGGGTTCAAGTTCTCGATGGCGCGCGTGTAAAAAAAATTTCGTTTTTCCTAAAACAGTCCTTGCATTTTTTCCAGCACACGCTACATTGTGGACATAACAACATATCGACGCACTCTCTCGTGGTGCGGCGGTCTGTTGATGTTAACGGGTTCAACCTAACGAAAGGAAAGCGCAATGGCCACAGCAAAGAAAGCAGCTCCTGCGAAAAAGGCTCCCGCGAAGAAGGCGGCAGCGAAGGCAGCTCCTGCTAAGAAGGCGACGCCTGCGAAGAAAGCGGTTGCGAAGGCTCCCGCGAAAAAAGCGGCTCCGGCCGCCAAGAAAGCTCCCGTGAAGAAGGCGGCAGCCCCGGCGAAGAAAGCGGTCGCGAAGGCTCCCGTGAAGAAGGCGGCTCCGGCAGCGAAGAAGGCACCTGCCAAGAAGGCGGCTCCTGCGAAGAAAGCGGTTGCGAAGGCACCGGCTGCCAAGAAAGCAGCTCCGGCGAAGAAAGCCCCCGCGAAGAAGGCAGCAGCCCCTGCTAAGAAGGCCCCTGCTAAGAAGGCGGCAGCGAAGAAGTAACACGCAACGCGACCGTTGCAAAGAAGTCACGCCTGCGGTTTTGCGCCGCAGGCGTGTTTTTTTGCGCGTGCTGTGGCGGCAACCTAGCTGTCGCGGTAGATCACCTTCTGCGGTCCTTTTTCGATCGCTCCGATCAGGACCGGTGCTTGGCGCGCTTTGGAAAGTAGCGCCATGGCGGCGGAGGCGTCTTTCTGGCGCACGATGATGCAGAAGCCGATGCCCATATTGAAGACTCGGTACATCTCGTCGCGGTCGACCCGGCCCTGGCGCTCGATGAAGGTGAAGAGCGTGGGCACGCGCCAGCTTGAGCGGTTGATGACGGCCGTACAATTTCCGGGCAGCACGCGCGGAATGTTGTCCACAAATCCGCCGCCGGTGATATGCGCCATGCCGTGTACGGGCACTTGCGCCATCAGGGCGGTGACGGGCTTCAGAAAACTGCGGTGAAGAGCCAGTAGCGCCTCGGTCACGGTGTAGCGGGTGCCTGGCAACAGATCCTGCGGCGTCAGTCCGCACTGGTCAAAGATCACCTTGCGCGCCAGTGAGAAGCCGTTCGTCTGCAGGCCGCCGGAGGGGAGGCCGATGATGACGTCGCCAGGTTTGATCTTTTTGCCGGTGATGAGCTGTTTGCGAGGAACCGTTCCCACGATCGTGCCGACTAAGTCGTACTCGTTCTGCGGATAGAGCCCGGGCATCTCGGCGGTCTCGCCGCCCAGTAGTGCGCAACCATTCTCCTTACAGGCTTTGCACAGCCCGGAGACCACATCTTTGAAAACCACAGGGTCAAAGCGCGAAGCCCCGATGTAATCTAGGAAAAACAACGGCTTGGCGCCCTGGACGAGGATATCGTTGACGCAATGGTTGACGAGGTCTTGACCGACTGTATCGTGCTTTTTGGCGATGACGGCGACCTTGAGCTTGGTGCCGACGCCATCGGTGCTGGCGACCAGTAGGTTCTCCTTGCCCGGTGATTGAAAGAGACCGCCGAAGCCGCCAATTCCGCCCACGACCCCCTTGGTGGCGGTAGTACGCACCATCGTCTTGATGACCTCGATGCCGGACATCTTAGAATCTATATCCACCCCGGCCTGCGCATACGCAGAAACTTTTTGAGTGTCATCGGCCTGTTTCATCATCCGTACCCTCGTACCTCGGTCATTTTCCAAAGAAATCGCCACAAATTATCACATTAAACCCTGTGATTCCAGTGTAAAAAGTACGGTTCTTACGCTTTAGCGGTGATCACGGCCTTAATGCGGCGGACGCCGGCTGATGAGGACTCCTCTTTCTTGATTTTGAAGCCGCCCAGCTCGCCGGTGGTGGCGGCGTGCGGGCCGCCGCAGACCTCCAGCGAGAAGTCGCCGGCGGCGTAGACCTTGACTTGCTCGCCGTATTTGGCGGTGAACAGGGCGGCTGCGCCTTTAGCTTTGGCCTCCTCAATGCTCATGGTCTCCATCGTGACCGGCAGATTACGTTGGATCACGTCGTTGACGATCTCCTCCACCTGCTTGATCTGCTCGGGCGTCATTTTTTCGGGATGCGAGAAGTCGAAACGCAGGCGCTCGGATGTGATGTTGGAGCCCTTCTGTTGGACGTGCGGGCCGAGCACCATCTGCAACGCCTTGTGCAGCAGATGGGTGGCGGTGTGCAGGCGCGTGGTGGCGACCGTGTTGTCGGCCAGTCCGCCCTTGAAGGTGGCGTCGCCCTGCTTGGAGAGTTCCTGGTGCTTTTTGAACGCCTCTTCGTAGCCTTGGCGATCCACGGCAAGCCCTTGCTCGGCGGCGAGTTCCTCGGTGAACTCCAGCGGGAAGCCGTACGTATCGTAGAGCTTAAAGGCGGTACGCCCCGAGAGGGTGGTTTGTCCGTGCTGCTTGAGCGCGCCCGCGACCTTGTCGAACTCGCGCTGGCCGGCGGCGAGCGTTTTTTCAAAACGCGCCTCCTCAGCGGTCAGCTCATCAAGCACCGTCGCGCGGTTCGCCTCCAGTTCGGGATAGACATGCTTGTAGTTATCGATCACGATTTCCGCCAGGATGCGGGTGTAGCCAGGCTCGATACCCAGCATCTTGGCATAGCGCACGGAGCGGCGGATCAGACGGCGCAGCACGTAGTTCGCACCGATGTTACCGGGCTTGACGCCGCCTTTGGGGTCGCCGAGGATAAAGACCGAGGTACGCATGTGGTCCGCGATGATGCGTTCGGCGCGCACGGCGGTCTCCTCGTCAGGACGGACGGTCGACAGCTCCTTGATCCGGGCCATGAGCGGCGCGAAGAGTTCGGTCTCGAAGACCGTTTCGAGGCCGTTCATCATGCAGATGGTACGCTCGACGCCCATGCCGGTATCGACGTTGTGCTGCTTGAGCGGCTCATAAGTACCTTCCGCCGTCTTGTTGTACTGCATGAAGACGTCGTTCCAGATCTCGATGTACTTGCCGCAATGGCAACCGGGACGGCACTCCGGGCCGCAGGCGGGTTGACCGTTGTCGATGAACATCTCGGTGTC
>Ga0116188_1001428_pt1 | contig 20733 bp, 17 predicted proteins | sample AD_JPNTR2_MetaG_FD_89807 | JGI IMG/M metagenome (GOLD analysis project Ga0116188, IMG submission 89807) | Active sludge microbial communities of municipal wastewater-treating anaerobic digesters from Japan - AD_JPNTR2_MetaG | ecosystem: Engineered > Bioreactor > Anaerobic > Digestate | place...
ATCGTGTACAACACGTTCCCTTGGCCCGAAAAAATAACGGAAGATCGCCGGGAAGAAATTGAACGTTTGGCGCAGGCAGTATTGGACGAGCGGGCCATCCATTTGGGGCAGGGGGCCACGCTGGCGGACCTGTATGATCCGGTGTCGATGCCGCCGGGCCTTGCCAAAGCCCACGCCGCCCTCGACCGCGCGGTGGACCGCGCCTATCGCCCGGCCCCCTTCGATAGCGAACGCTCCCGCGTGGAGTTCCTTTTTGAGCGCTACCAAGCCCTCACCACCCTTTTCCCGGAAAAACCCAAGAAGCGGGCTCGCCGCGCCTCCGCCGGTGCATAATTTCCCCTGTCGCTCTCAACGGCACCGGTTGCCCAAAAATCCGCCAAAATCGCGCCAAAACACCAAAAAATACGCTAAAAACGGCATTTTTGGCCACTTTTTGGGCCAAAACGGCCCAAAATCAGCTTTTTTCCCGGTTTTTCCGGGCTTTTGTTGGGAGGGAACGGCTGGAAGGTCTGCGACCGTTCCAGCCCTACAATTCAATCGGAAAATCCCCTCTGTTTGCGTTTTTTTGCGCCGCTGGTGTCGTTTGCGTTGAATCTTTTCCAACATTTTTCTTCCCTTGGCGTTCTTGGCGTCTTGGCGAGAAAAAACAAAAAGATAACCTCGCGCAGAGACGCAAAGCGCGCAAAGGAAGAAAAACAGTCCCCAACAATCCAACCGGCTGCTTTTGTAGGGCAGGAATGGTTGAAGAATGAAACCTTCCCGCCGGGAACCCTCGACCGCGCGGTGGACCGCGCCTATCGCCCGGCCCCCTTCGATAGCGAACGCGCCCGCGTGGAGTTCCTTTTTGAGCGCTACCAAGCCCTCACCACCCTTTTCCCGGAAAAACCCAAGAAGCGGGCTCGCCAGCCTAAAACATAAAAGACATCAAAATGCCCGCCAGCCCAAAGCCCGGAAAGATTCGCATTAAAAAAGCGCGGATTTTCCATACTACCTTGTCATCCAAGGTACCTTGTGTCACAAGGTAGTGGTCTTCCCTGAATGGGGTGGGGAAAAATGGCGCTGATTGCGCGCCCAGCAACGCCTCCATAGCCGGCTTTTCCACGCCGTGGAAAATCCCGCCCGCGCGGGATAAACTGACCTCAAAGGTTGCCGCTGCGCTCGCTATGGCTCGCTGGCTCGCCCGGCTGTGCGGTCGCTATAGAACTCGCGTTCGCCCGGCGTCCTTCGGACTTGGGCTCGGCACTCGCCTATTTTCCATTGCGTGGAAAAAAATCGGCCTTGCACCCATTATTTTTCCACACTGTGGAAACATAATTTCCACACCGTGGAAAACCTTGAAGCCGTTTCAACGCGAACGCCGCAACCGACCCAAGAATCAGCAGGAAAATAAGAAACCCAGGAGCGCAGGAAAAGGCAGAAAGGCGCCTTGTCATCACACCGAAAAGTTTCTTTCCTGTTTTCCTGTTTTTCTTGCGTTCCTGATCGGTTTTGTTTTTTTCCCGGCTTGCGTCTTTTGCATCTCTGGCGACGCTTGCGTTGATGTTCTTCGGTTGGTTTCCCCGTTTTATTTTTTTGGGGGGGCAAGTGGAGCGGGCGATGGGAATCGAACCCACGTAGCCAGCTTGGAAGGCTGGAGCTCTACCATTGAGCTACGCCCGCGAAGGATGCAAGTTGGCGCGCATTGTGCGCGAGGGGTCGGGATGGGTCAAGTCCCGGATTTCAGGGCAGGCGCGGCAGGTCGGCATGCACGCCGAGCGCCAAGCCCTGCGCGAGGATTTGTTGCGCCACGTCCTGCCACAGCTCCTGCACGGCGGCGAGGTCGGATTGGGGGTTCATCCGTTGGCCTTGGGTGAGGTTATCGGTAATAATTCCGGGGCGGTGGATGGCGGGGCGGGCGAAGCCTTGCGGCTGGCCAGTGGCGGCCGGCTGGCAGGGGAAAAAGCTATACATCCCGGCAAAGGGTTTTTCCACCGTGGCGCCGATATACAGCCGGAAGGTGGCGGAGGGGGTGAGGTTGCGGACTTGCGTTTCGTAGGCGATGGGTTCCAGCGCGGCGTGGAAATACTCGGGTGGCACTACGTCGGCCAACTGTTCGCGGTAGGTGTTGAGGGTGCAGTCCACGTAGTCGCGCACCACAAAAACAGTGTCCACCACGAAGCGGGTGCGGCCGCGGCCGGAGCCGAAGAGGATGACGGAACCGCGGGCCAGGCGCTGCATGGCGGTGGGGCCGCGCTTGTTGTTTTGCTTGCAGATGCTGTAGATGAAATGGTTGCCAAAGACAAACGGGTCGGTGTTCATCAGCGGCGGATCGTTGGGATAAAAAGGAACGGGGGCGGGGGTGAAGAGATATTGCGGGCCATCGGAAACGGGGACCGGATAGGTTTGCACAAGGTGGGTGGGGGGCTCGTATTCACCCCAAAAAACGAGGTGGCCGGATTGCGGGGCCGCAGCGAGGGCGGTTTGGTAGCGCCCGGGGTTCAGCAAAAACTTTCGGCGGTGCGGGGCGGTGTTCCACGAGCGGCCGGAGGGGGTATCGGGCTGGTGCTCAAGGCCGGGATGGATGAATTGCACAAAACACAGGGTGTCGGTCTGGGCTTGGGCCGCGCCGGGCAGCAGGAGGGTCAGCAGCAGCACGATGGAAAGCAAGCGCGTCATGGCCACCTCAAAAAGCCCACGCCAGGAAGACCGGCACGGTGATCAACGCCCACAGGTGGGTCAGCAGCAGGCCGCCGGCAATGAATTCGGTATCGCCACCGTAGCGCTCGGAAAACAGCACGCTGACCATGGCGGAAGGCATTACGGAAATGATATACAGGATGCCGCGGGCGGTGGGGTCGAGCGGCATCAGCCGCAGAATGGGGATCATTACGAGCGGCACGGCCACGAGCCGGATGGCGGAAACCAGCCAAATGCGCCAGCCAAGCATGGCGCGAAAAGGCAGTGTGGCAAAACGGCTGCCGGCCACCAGCATGGACATGGTGATGGTGGCCGCGCCGAGGGTCTTCAGCGCGGCGCGCGCGGTCTGGCCGGCCAGCGCCAGCCAGGCGGGGGGGGCGGGCCAGGGGAAGACATCGCGCGCGACGACATAGGCCAGGCTGAGCAGCAGGGCCACGAAGGGCGGGCTGAACAGCGATTTGAGCTGGTCGCGCTTGCGTTCGGCGCGGGAGAACAGCATGACCCCCAACGACCACAGCAACACCTCATAGCCGATGGATGAAAAGACCAACAACGCCACGCCGGCATCGCCATAGCGGAACAGCACGAGGGGCAGGGGGAGGAACGAATAGTTGTTGATGAGGCAATGGAACAGGAACGCCCGCGCGGTATCCTTGGCCACGTTGCCCAGAAAACGCACGGCCAGCAGGCCGAGGCCGAAGCCGCTCAGCGCAATCAGCATCACCAGCGCCGGCAGCAGCAGGTGCGCGCGCAGTTCGGCCACGGTCAGCTCGGTGACGGCCACAAAAATCAATGCCGGATACACCACCGACAGCGCGAGGTGGGCGAGGTCGTTCGTGCCCTGCGCGGAAAGCATTCCGCGCCGCCGCGCGTAATAGCCGCAGGCGACCAAACCGAGAATGCACAGAATCTGGAAGACGAAGATCATGCAGTGGGCGGACTATATCGCAGGGCCGGCAGGGTGGCAAAGAAATGCGCGGGGCGGCTCACTCCACCGGCGGCGGCGACGGCGATGCAGACCGCGCGCGCCGCCAGCGAAACACGCGGTCGAGAGGAATGCCGTAGTTGATGCCCAGGGTTTCCGTGCCTGGATTGCGCCGGCTGAGCGAGCCGTTGGAAAGATGCGAAAACGCAATCCCGAGGCGCTGACCATGGGGCAGGCGCTTGCTCAACTCAAAGCCGCTGCGGAATTGGGCATCGAAGCCCAAATCAAGGCCGCGCGCCGCGCTGTAATAGCCGCCACCAAAGCCGGGAGTCAGCACCCAGTTGCGGCCCAACTCAATATCCACCAAAATGCCGAGGGCGGCATAGAATTCATCGTGCCTGCCGGTGCCGATGGAGAACCACGGGCCGACGTGATACCACCGGAACGCGGGGCGGTATTCGAGGGTCCAATAGATTTCCCGGTGGGCGTCAAAAATCTCCGCCGCGCCGCTGCCCGCCACGAATAGTGGCGTGGCATTGGTGAACCACGAGTGAGCGGCGGGGGCGGCCGGCGCGAACCAGCCGCCCAGCAGCAACAACAGGCTGAAAACGCAGCGCCGGTCCATCACGCCTTGGGTGGGGGGGGGAGGGGTTGCGAGTTGGTGGCCTTGGGCCGCCCGGTGAACAGGGTGTAGATCATGGGTAGCGCGGTCAGGGTCAGAATGCCCGCCACAATGATCCCGCCCACGGAGGCGATGCCGATACCCGCGCGACTTTCCGAGCCGATGCCGCGGCTCAACGCAATGGGCAACATGCCGAGGCCCGAGGCCAGCACCACCATTAGAACCGGGCGGAACTCCTCTTCCAGCGCGGTCAGCATGGCTTCGCGGCGGCTGACCCCCGCCTTGAGGTGTTGCGCCATTTTATCCAGAATGAGAATGGCGGCGTTCACCACCACGCCAATCAGCATCAGCGTGCCCAGCAGCACGAGGATGGTGATGGCGGAATGGCTGAGCATGAGCGCCCACACCACGCCGATCAGGCCCATGGGCAGCGTCAGCAGAATCCAGCCCGGCCGCGTCCAGGATTCCATGATGGCAGCCAGCGTCAGCAGGGTCAGGAACGCGGCCAGCACCAGCGCCTCGCGGAAGTCGGCCAAGGCTTCATCCATGCGCTCCGACATTCCGGTGCGCCCGAGGGTATAGCCGACGGGGAGGAGCTTTTCGTCCGCGATGGTTTGCGCGATGCTTGAACCGACGGCGCTCATGGTGGCGCCGGGTTTGATGTCGCCCAGAATCTTCACGGTGCGCTGCTTGTCCACGCGGTAGATTTGAATCTTGCTTTGGGTGTCCACCACGTCGGCCACGGTTTCCAACGGGATGGGCCGGCCATCGGCGCCGGGCAGCAGGAATTGCCGGATTTGTTCCTTGCCGGATTCCTCGGCCAGTTTGACGCGGATATCGTAGGTGCGGTCGCCGCGCTTGTAGTTGGCGGCCTTGAGGCCTTCGATGTTGGCGCGGACCACGGTGGCCAGCCGCGCGGCGGGCAGGCCGAGGTCGGCCAGCACGGGGCGCTTGGGCAACACGCGGATTTCGGGCTTGGTGTCGCGCACGGTGGTTTCGAGCATATCCACGCCGGGCAGATCGCGCGCGGCGGCTTGGATGCGCAACGCGGTCTGGTCGAGCACGTCAAGGTCATCGCCGGAGAGGTTTTGCTCAATCTGGAAGTTCTGGCCGCCGCCAAAGCCGCCGGGCGTGGAGACGGAGATGAGGCAGTCGGCCTCGTCCGCCAGCATGGCGCGGATTTCCACCAGCCGGTCGGACATCTTCCACGCGCGCTCGGTCTTGGGCTTGAAGAACATTTCGATTTGCCCCATGTAGACGCCTTCGCTGGCCTGGCCGCTCATGGACATGGCCTTGCCGGCGCTGGTCAGCACGTGCTCCAGGTCCGGCAGGTCTTTGAGCCGGTCCTGGATGCCCTCCAACCGCGCGATGGTGCGCTCGAGGTCGTAATAGATGGGTGTTTCCACGCGGATGAAAATGCGGCCGCGGTCGCTGGTTTCAAAGAAGCTGAACCCCAGCCGCCCACCGGCGATTTTCATGGAGCCGAAGAACAGGACGATGAAACCAATGACCGTCAGCGCAGTGAAGAAACGGCTCCGGGCCAGCGCGCGCAGGCGGTTGGCGTACCACCGCGCGAGGCCTTGGAAGGAGCGGTCCCACCGCTGGCCGAAGCGCGCGAGGGCATTATCGCGCCGCTGGCTGGCAGGTTGCAGCAGCATGGCGCACAAAATTGGGGTGAGGGTAAAACTGATCAGGATGGATACCGCGTTGACGATCAGCGTGGTGATGGCAAACGGCGCCAACACGCGCCCCACCATGCTAGTCATCATGGCAATGGGGAACATGACGATGACGTTGGTGCCGGCCGAGGCCAGCACAGCCACGGTCATCTCGCTAGCGCCCTGCCGGGAGGCTTCCCAGCGGTCGGTCATCACCTCGAACTTGGACACAATGTTTTCCAGAACGACGATAGAGTTGGAAACCAGCACGCCGGTGGACAACCCAATGGCCAGCAGGGTGACCGTGTTGAGGGTTTGGCCGGCCAAGTGCATGAAGAAGAAGCTGATGATAATGGTCACCGGCATCGTTACGGCGACGACCAGAGTCGTGCGCAGGTTAATCAGGAAGATAAAGAGAATGAATGCGCACAGCATGACCGCCTGCCAGATACCGGAGAATGCCGAGGAGAGCGATTGTGTGATATGCGCCGATTCGTCTGAAACCCAAGTCAGCTCCATGCCGCCGGGGAGAGTATCGCGGATGTGATCAAAACGTTTGCGCGATTCTTTCACCACGGAAACGATGTTGCCTTCGGCCTTTTTGACGACTTTGAGCAGCACGCCCTGCTTGCCATCGAGAATGGCGCGCTGGCGGATTTCGGCGGTGGCGAGGCGTACGGTGCCCAAATCGGCCAGCCGGCGACGCGCGCCGTTGCGGTTGGCCACTTCGAGGTTGGCGATGTCCTCCACCTGCTGATATTCGGCGTCAAAGCGCACGGTGAATTCGTTGCCGGCGTCGCGGATACGCCCGCCGGGCAGGCTCAAAATGCCGCCTTGCAGCGCGGCGGTGATATCCGCCGTAGTGAGGCCGGCGGCGGCGAGGGCATCGCGGTTCAGCTCCACCCACACCTCGCGCTCGTTGCCGCCGATTACCTGGACTTCGGCCACGCCGGGCACAGTGGCGAACCGGTCGGCGATGGTGTTGGCGGCATAGTCGTAAAGATCATCCACGGGCGCGTCGCCGGACAGGAAAATATTGGCGATGGGCGCGGCGTTGATGTTGATTTTCTGAATGACGGGGCGATCGGCATCGGCCGGCAGTTTGGTGAGGATCGGGTCAATTTTTTCGCGGACATCCTGTGCGGCAGTGTCCACATTGATGGCCAGATCAAACTCCAGGACCACCTGGCTGACGTTCTCCAAGCTGGAGGACTCAATGTGCTTGAGGCCATCGAGGCCGGAGACGGCATCTTCGATGTATTTACTGACGTCCTTTTCCACGTCTTCCGGCGCGGCGCCGACCCACGTGGTGATGACCGCGATGTAGGGAATGTCGAAGGCCGGCATGTTCTCGATGGAGAGCTTGCGGCACGAGTTAAAGCCCAGCGCAATCAGCGCAATCAGCAAACAACTGACGGCGATGGGCCGGCGGGTGGAGGCATTGGCTAAAAACATGGCAGAGTTTCCTTGCGGGTGGTTCCGGGTTAGAGCACGTCAACCGGCTGGCCGTCGCGCAGTTGGGTTTGGCCCTCAGTCACGACCACCTCGCCGGCGTTCAGGCCGGAGAGGATTTCGAGCCAGCCATCATTCCGCAGGCCGGGCTGCACTTCGCGTTGGTGGGCGAGGCCATCCTTGATCACAAACACCACGTTTTTCTCGTTGCGGACCAGCACCGCAGGCGCGGGTACGCCAAGGCCGGTGCGCGACTCAAACACCAAACTCAAATCTGCCATGCTGCCCGGCACAGCGGCGGCGCCGGCATTTTCAATGCGGCCCTTGACTTCAAAGGTGCGCAGCGTGGTGTTGATGGTGGGGCTGCGGTAGGTCACCGTATGCCAGCCGGCTTCCGCACCGTTGATTTCCAGCCGGAACTTGGTCTGGCCGGGCTCAACTTCAGTGTAATATTGCGCCGGCAGGAATGCGGCAGCTTCCAACACGGCGAGGTCTTCAATACGCAGCACCACGCGGCCCACCGACATTTGCTCGCCGGGCTCGGCGGAGCGGGCGCTGACGTAGCCGGAGATGGGCGCAACCACGCGGGCATCGTCCACATTCTTTTTGGCGATGGCGCGCGCGGCATCCGCCTGTTTGACTTGGCGCTCCGCCAAGTCCACTTGCGCGCGGGCCACGGCCAAGCCCGCGTCCGCGGACTCGAACTGCACCTGCGCACGCTCGTATTCGTTGTCGCTGACGTTGCCGGCGCGATGCAGCCGTTCATAGCGTTCTTTGTCCAGCGTGGCCTTGCGGGCTTCGGCCTCCGCCTTTTGCGCGGCGGCTTGCGCCACGGCCAGGGAAGCCTCGGCCACCGCCAGATTTTGTACGGCGATGGTCAGCGAATTTTGCCGGTTGGCGGCATCCACCTGGAAGAGCTTGGTTTTGCCGGCTTCGACATAGTCGCCCTTGTCCACCCAGATTTCTTCGAGATTGCCATCGGCACGCGCCGCAACGTTGGCGAAGTACTTGGCTTCCAGCGTGCCTTGCACCGTCAGGCGGCGCTCAAATGTGCGCGCGGCGACATCCTGCGCGCGCACCGTGATGACGGGGACGCTCGGCGCGGCCGCGCCGGTGGTTTTCTTTTTCTTGCCGCAGCCCACGGCGGGGGTGAGCGCAATGGCGAGGAGGAGGGGGAGCCAGTAGTGACGAATGTTTTTCATGTTATTTCTCCGAGGGGGTTGCGGATGACAAATCAGGGACCAGCGTCAGACCCATGGCCAATTCCAGATTGGCGAGGGCGATGCGTTCTTGATAACGGCTTTGCACCAGCGCCACTTGGGCGAGGTCGGCGAGGACCTGGGCATCGAGCGCGTCGCTCAACGGGATCAGGCCTTCGCGCGCCTTGGCTTTGTAGTCGGCCACTTTGGCGGCGGTGACTTCATAGGCGCGCTGTTTGACAGCGGCGGCTTCGGTGGCGTCGTGCACCGCGGCTTCGGCAGCCACCACGCCCACAATAATGGATAAGAAGGTGCTTTCGCGGGCCAGTTCGGCCTGCCGGCGTTCCACCTTGGCGGCGCGGTAGCGCGCGCGGTTGGCAAAGCCATCGAACACCGTCCATGCCGCACCGAAGCCGGTGGTCCAGTTGACGGAATGGGCCGCCAGTTCATTGCCGGTCCATGTGCCATTGTGGAACAGCGACAGCGTGGGCAAAAATGCGCAAAAGGCCTGGCGTACTTGCTCTTCCTTGATGACCACCTGTCGGTCGGCCAGCGACAGCTCCGGATGGGTGGCCAGCGCGGTAAGCACCAGATCGGCCACATCGCCGTCGGGGCGGACCGGGTCGCCGGTCTCGCCGGAGAGGGTGATCTCGGCCGTGGGGGAAAGCCCGAGGCCCTTGAGCAATTCACCGCGCAAGACAGCCATTTGGCGGCGGGCGTGATTCAATTCGGTTTGGCGCAACTGCGCGGCCAGTTCCGCTTGGTCGCCTTCCCAATTGGCGGCGAGACCTTCCGCGGCCAATCCACGAGCGCGGCTGGCCATTTCTTCGGCGGCGGCCACCTGGCTTTCCAGCGCGGCGATCATGTCCTGCTGGACGAGGACGTTGTAATAGTTGACGGTGGTTTGCAGCACGATGCCCTGCCGTACATAGTGCGCGGCAATGCCGGCGGCGGCATAGCCCTGACGCGCCGCGGCATAGAGGAACCAGGTCGAGGGCATGAAAATCGGCATGCCAATATCCACCCCGGCCGTTGCGAACTCGCGCTCGGTGATTTTGGGGTCCTTGGCAAAGGATGTGTAGCCCGCTTGCGCTGCCACGTTGGGCAGGAACGCCGTGAAGGCCACATTTTTGCCGATGCGGTACAGCTCTTGGTCGAGGTCGGCCTTGCGCACGGCATAGTTGTTGCTCATGGCGATGCGAACACAATCGGCCAACGATAGCGGCTGGGCCAGTTCAGCCTCTGCGCGCGCGGCCAAGTTTGAGGTGAAGGAATCGGTCTGCTCCTGACGGACGCGTGCGGCATCAAAGCTGCGGCAGCCGGCGCCAAGCGTCACGGTCAGCAGGAGGCCGAAGATACAGATGGGGTGGGTGACACGCATGAGAATTATCCTTTCGGTTTAGGCGTGGCGGCGATTTTCTGCGGCCAGCGCGTCGGTGAACCGGGCCACCAGTTGGTGGAGCATGGGCGCGGCGGTTTCGCCCAGCGATTGCAACGCGGCCGCCTCGAAGGCCAGCAGTTCCTTATACAAGGCCGTGGCCAGCTTGCGGCCCTTGGGGGAAAGCTGAATGATTTTGCGCCGGCGGTCGTTGGGGTGGGGGGTGCGATAAGCCAGTTCCCGTTTTTCGAGCGCGTCGAGCACAAAGGTCATGGTCTGGCGCGGGAGACTGCTGGCTTCGGCCAGCGCGGCAGGTTCGGAAACATCCGCGTGCAGGTGCAGCTTCAGCAGGGGGATGGTTAAATTGATCGGCAACTGCCACTGCTGGAGGCGGCAATTATACTCGCGCCCCATGCGCAGCCAGAGCGGGAGGAGGCTTTGCGCCGGTTGCGGCCGCGCGTGGCCGGCCGTCGAAGTTCGTTTGGTTTTCATCGGTTCTGCTCTCATTTCGTATGATTCGATACGGGATAATACAATGTGGGATTAAAATGTCAAGAGGCCGGGCAAAATATTTTTTTTACATTGCCAGCAGGGGCGGGAATGACTTTGATGGGCCGCATGAAATCTGTGCTCATGTCCCCGGCCGTGCCGGTCTTCGCGCGCTGCGCCCAAAGAAAGCAAGAGGCGCCCACAATGGTGCGGCGTTACGCACGGTCGCCAATGCCATGCTGCAGGCAGGACGCTGATTTGCCGGTGGGCGTCTGGTGGCGCGACGCATGCGGCGGAGTTGAAAACCTTCGATCACAGGACTGACCCCTTGCAGGAGACGCGCACGCCGTTTTTGTCCGTTGTGATCCCGACGATGGGTCGGGAGATTCTGATTCGCACGCTGGAATCGTTGGCGGCGGCGGAGGGGTTCGTGGCGATTGAAATCATCGTGGCCGGGCGGGTGCCGGACGCGACCGTCGCCGCTCAGTTGCGCGATTTGCGCGCGCGCCATGCCAACATCCGCCACTTGGACATCCAATTTGCCACCGGCGACTCCAGCCGCAAGAAAAACGAAGGCGCCGCCATGGCGCGAGCGCCGCTGATTGCGTTTTTGGATGACGATGTGATTGTGGCCGCCGATTGGCCGCGGCGCTTGGCGGAACCGTTTCAAGACCCACAAGTCGGTCTGCTCAGCGGCCCCAGCCTGGTGCCGGAGGATATCAATTGGGTGGGGCGGCTCGCGGGGCTGGCGCTGTCGTCGCCGGCGGCGGCTTATGTGGCCGAACGCTACCGGCCCAACCGCGATGCGCCCTACGCGGTGGACTGGGACCGGATCATTGGCTGCAACGCAGCCTATCGGCGTGAGGCGTTTGAGCAAATGGGGGGCTTCCCGGTGGATTTTTATCCCGGTGAAGAAATGATCGCGGCTTTCCGCACGGAGCAGGCCGGCTGGAAGCTCATGTTTGTGCCAGCCGCTTGGGTGAAGCACTACCCGCGGCAATCGCTGCGCCGCTTCTGGCGGCAGGTGTGGGGCTATGGCGCCACGCGCATCCGGTTGCTGCGGGCCGGGGTATCCTTCAACCCGCTCTCGTTGGTGCCGGCTGCGTGGGTGACCGGCACGGCGGTTCTGCTGGCATTGAGCTTTGTTTGGCGCTGGGCGGGCTGGCTGTTGGCGCTGGAACTCGGGCTCTACGGTCTTTTTGCCCTGTGGGTGACGGGCGGCACGGTGCGGCAAACCCGCCGGTGGGCCGACCTCGGTTTGCTGGTCGTGATTCCCCTGATGCACCTGGCCTATGGGTTGGCCGAATGGGCGGAATTTTTGCGGCCGGGAAAAGATTTTAGTGAAACGGTGGCACCAGCCAAAAACCAGAGCAAGTAATTTTGCCGGCGACGGTTGCATGAACAGTCTGGCCGATGTCCCCGATTGGGGCGGCGCAGAGATATTCGCCGCCGGGAAATATTCAGGTGCGGTTAATTTGTTATCGACGGCAGGGCAAAGTTTTGGGATAGTATCTCGAAAAATCAGGCCGCATGTGCGGCGAGGCCAAGCCACCCGTAAGCAGGTTATAGATTATGGCGAAAGAAAAACTCGACGAACAGGTTAAGCCCTTGGAAACCACGCCCCCCCCCGCCGCGGTTGTGGACGACGCAGACGAAACCGGGGGGTTTAGCAGTACCCGCCCCACTACGGATGCCAACGTCTGGATCCAGATTGTTGGCGCGGTCATCTGCACCATGGCCACCTGCTATTTCCTGTATTTTTGGGGTCATAACGCCGAATTAGGCTCTTGGCCCAGCTACCTGAACGCGCTGGTGAACCAACGCGGGCCGGTTCAATGGCTCGAATTGCTTTGCTTCTACGTCATTATTTTCTTCCTGTTCCAGAAGAACCGGATTCTGCGCAACCAGATCAAGCATATCGCGGCTGACTCCGCCAAGGTCCGCGGCGTGAACATGGAAAGCGAAGAGGAAATCCAGGCCCTGCGCCGGCGCATTCAGGAAACCGGCGGCGACAAGGAAAGCGTGCTGTTGAGCCGCTTGAACCGCGCCCTCGGCTTGTGGGTGTCCACGAAGGACTTGGGCCGCGTGACGGGCTGGATCGGCACGGAAGCCGGCCGCGACTCCACGATTTCGGACATGACCTTCACCCTCGTGCGTCTGATGATGTGGGTGATTCCCATTCTCGGGTTCATCGGTACGGTGCAAGGGCTGGGCGCGGCCGTCGGCGGATTCGCCAACTTCTTGTCGGGCTCGGCGGAACTGTCGGCCATCAAGGGCGCCATCGCCAACGTGACCATCAGCTTGGGTGTGGCGTTCGACACCACATTCCTTGCACTGATGCTGGTGACGGTGGTGCAATTCCCGCTGACCTCGCTGATGCGGCGTGAATCCACATTCATGGCGGAAGTGGATATCTATTTGGACGAACACTTCATCCGCCGTCTGCCTTCGGCCGAGCAGCAGCCCGTGGTCATTGAAAATCTGGAAGACTCCATCGAAGCGGCTTTCCGCCGTTACATCCCTGATCCGGATCGCTACGAAGAAGTCTTCACGGTGTCCATCGAAAAGGCGGGCGATGAACTCAAGCGTCAATTTGAAGAGCTAACCCGCCGCTATGTCGAGGTGCGCCAGCAGGCCACGGACGACGAAGTCAAGGCGCTGGCCGCCGCGATGGAGCACGCCCACAAACGCGCAGCGGAAATGGCCGACCGCTACGCCCGCAGCGCCGACAGCATCCAGGCGACGCTCGGCGAAAGCCTGCAAAAAGCGGCCAACGCCGCCGGCGTGGTGGAGCAGCAGATTACCACCATCATGGATTTGGGCGCCAAGATTCAGGAACTGCTCAAGGTGGAACAGGCGCTCGAGCGCGCCATGGCGGGCATTGCCGGTTCCGAAGAGTTCCGGTTGGCCTTCAGCCAATTGCGCGAACATCTGGCCACCACCGACGAATTCTGTCGCCGCTTGAGCAAGCCGCGCGTCATTACCCTGCACGAAGAAGTGATCTCCTGAGTGGGGAGGGCCGAAGGGTGCTCGGCATGCGCAAGCAACTCTCAGCCCGGTGGCTCGCCATAGGCTTTCTTGCGTGGGGCGGGTGGGCGGGAATGGCCTCTGGCCAGACCCTTACCGGCCGGGTGCTGGCGAGTGGCTTGCAAGAACCGACCGGCGCGGCGGTGCATCCCATCTCGGGCGATGTGTATGTGTCCGAGCAGGCCACCGGGCGAATCCTCGTCTTGAAAAACGGCAAGGCGGAATCCGCGATGGCGGCCGACTGGGGAGTCTCCAACGTCCTGCCGCGCTGGGCCATTTCCGCCGAAATGCCGACCGAAAAATGGATGGAAGCCAAACTCAACAAGCCGGGCGCCATTGCGTTTACCACCAATGGCACTCTGTTTGTGACGGAACAGATTCCCAATGGGCGCATTCTGGAGCTATACCCCGATGAACACGGATTGTTCACCACAGCCGTTGGCGTGCCGGTGCCGTGGTTGGATCAGGAGTTCCAATGGCGCAACATTTTTGTGGACCCCATCGGTCGCGTGTTCATTGCAGGAGCGGACGAGATCGGCTCCGATTTCATGAAGTTCGGTTCCGTGCTCATGCGCGAAGCCAATGGCAACTGGTGGGTGATTGACTTCGGTCCCTTCGCTAATTTCACCGCCCTCGCGCTGTCTGAGCGGCTGGATGTGCTGCTGGTGGGCGACCGCACCAAGGGCAACCTGTCGTGGTGGGAAGTGGGTCGGCACATGATGCTGGGCGGCGCGCCGGATGTGCTCGGTCGCGCGGACATGGCGGCCTTGGCGGTGTATCCCGACGGCACATTCATCATTGCCGCGCAGGAGGGGACGGGGAAGGCCACGCTGCGGCGTTTTGAACCCTTTACCGGTCAGCAGCAGACGCTGGCCAGCGACTTGACCTCGGTCGGCGCCATTGCCATGGACCGGCCCCGCGCGCGCTATATCGTCACGGACCCCGCCGCGGGCAAGGTTGTGGAATATACGCCGCCGGCCGGCCTCAAGTTCAATGAATCCGTCATGCGGCAGATTGTTCGTTCCGTGGAGGGCATGGTCGGCATGCCGTCGGAGGCACCGGCATTCCTGAATAACTTTTTTGAACGGTTGCAGGATGCGGCCAAGGAGATTTTGCCGGACGATTCCACCCACGCGGTGGACTTCAACTTGAGCGACATTGCCGGTAAAATGCCGGTGGTGGCCGGGCGAGTGCGGGCCACCGTGGAAGTCGAGGGTGCAGAAGACGACCCTCTCCAAAGTGTGGAGTTTTTCCTGCTCTTTCCGAGCAAAGTGGTGCTGACTGAATCCGCCGTCAGTCCCAGCCTTAGTTTCTTCTCCGCCCGCCGCAAGAGCGGTAAACTGGAGCAAACCCGCCCGGTTTTCCAGGGGAATGTGGGCGTGTACCGGATGTCCGGGACCAACTATTCCCAGGTTGCCTCGGCCCAAGGAGGCCTCCACATTCCCATCGTGGTGTGCGGCATGGATCAGGCCGATGGCGGGGTTTATGTGAACCTGTCGTTCCTCGGCGCGGGGATTTACGGTGATTATTATCTGACGCTCTTCCAAGGGCCGCGCGAACAAAAGGCCAAATTGGTCGTCAAATCCGTGGAGGCGGCCAGCGGCAACGTGACCTATGAAGCGTCATTCATGGAAGATGCCGTCATTGAAGGGATGCAAGGCAGCACCATTAGCAAGGAGCAATACAGCAACCTGCTCATTTCCGGTTTTGGTGGCGGCGCGGGGGCCAACCGCTCCGTGGGCTGGCTCAAGTTGGGACAGTTCCCCGCCCAAATGACGTTTGCCTTCGGCGATAGCGCCATGGAAACTGAGGTGACCAGCGCGCAAAGCGGCCTGAAAGAAATCGTGGAAAAGAAGCGTGTTGAGTTGAGTTTGGAAACCACCGAGGATATTGGCACGGCTGAGGAACAACACCCCGCCGCGCCGGACAATAAGGAGTCCGCGCCATGGCCATGAAGATGGCCGAGTTTGATCAGTCCGGCTTCCAAAACATCGTTTTGATGTTGATCGGCCTGATGACGCTGGTGATGGTGAGCAACGTGCTGACCATCATCAGCAATCCGGATAACATCAAGATCGGGGCGGTGGTCACCGGGTCTGTCTATGGCGAGGAAGAAGATGCCGAAACCTTCATCCCGCCCAAATTCCAGAACATGAAGCAGGATCCGATTTATCTGGATGTGGAGCCGACCCGCCTGACAATTTACCCCGAACTCAAGGTGATCGAGGAACGCGATCTGGTGTTTGAAGGCAACGACTTTGAACAGTTTTTGGACGATGTGGAAAAAGTGAGGTCGCGTCGCTACATCGTGCTGCTGCTGCGTCCGGGCAGCGCCCAATTCCAGCGCAAACTGCGCAAAGTGATTCGGGACCGCGGTATTGATGTGGGTTTTGAGCCGTGGGAAGCCGGGCGCGAAATCCAAGTGGTTCGCGCTTGGGAAGAATTGGTGCCGGAAGGCGAGGGCGGCGAGGGCGAAGCTGTCGAAGGAACCGAAGCCGGAGCGACCGAAACCACTCCTGCCGGGGAGCCTGCTGCAGGCGAGGAGTCCATGACTGAAGCGCCGGCCGCCACCGAAACGATGCCTGAACCAACCGGGGAAGGAATGTAAGCCATGTCCGAAGGCCCCAGCATTGACCTGAGTTCCCTGACCGACATCATGACGTGCATTCTTGGCTGCTTGGTGTTCATTATCATGCTCACTGGTATTGACGCCTCGCAGATCACCGTGCTCGTCGCCACGCCGAAGGAAATGACGGCCGACGATAAAAGCCCGGTTTTCTTTGAATGCCGCAAAGACCAGTTGTTTGAAATCTCGCTGGATCAGTTAAAGAAAGCCTGCGACGAAAAAACCGAAGAAATCCGCGACTGGGTCAAGGGCAACGAGCAGGAATTCCTCAAGCAAGCGGCGCAAACCATGCTGGAAGTGAACGGTCAGCGCTTGGACTACACCTATGCCCTGATGGGCAAATACGTGCTGATGCCCATCATGGATGCCACCGGCTACGCACTCGGCACCGCTACGGAGGAAACTCCGGATAAATGGTATGCCTCGCGTTTGGCGCAGATTGATCCGGAGACCCAATTCATTTGTTTCCTTGTGCGGCCGGACAGCTACCGGGTGTTCCAGCGCGCGCGCAACCTGGCGTGGATCAACAACATCAACGTGGCCTGCGAATTGCAGGACGAGAAGAATCCGATCAGCATCGGCCCCGGCGGCGAACGCATGTACATGCAATAGCCGCGGCGCCGGTTTTCACTCGTGCCTGAATCTTTTTTCCAGTGCCAGCATTGTGGTGCCTGTTGCCGCTGGCCCGGCTCCGTCCTGTTGACCGCCGCGGATGTGGTTGCCCTTGCGCGGCACTTGAACATGACCGAGGGTGAATTCATCCAACAGCACACCACCTTGGCCCGCAACCGCGCGCAATTGACGCTGAAAGAACAGGCTGACGGCGCCTGTGCATTCCTGACCGCCGACAACCGTTGCGCTGTTTATCCGGCCCGGCCCAAGCAATGTCGCGACTTTCCACATGGCTGGACGGTGGCGGGGTGCCCCGCGGTTCAGGAACCGGCGGTCACGAAACCGGCGGCAACAGCGCCTGGTTGAGCGTCAAAAATTGTTCGCGCCATTGGTAGTGCCGCAAAAGGGAATCATCCCGCCGCCCCAATGTGCAGAGTGCGGCAAACAGCGCCTCCACCGTGGCAAGGCCCGCGGGAGGGTCAGAGTGAGCGCGAGAGGTGCGGGGATAGGCCGTTTGCCAGCCCGGCGGGATTGAACGGGCCGCGATGGGTTCAACGGCACGCCGCATGGCGGCAGCATGGTGCCAACTGGCATCCAGCAGAAGCAGCGGCGAGCCGGCATCAGCCGGGGTGAGCCGCGGGGCATCCGGCGTCAGCAACAAGTAGCCCGCAAGATTGGGGCGCTGGCGCAACGGATAGCTCATAAAAATCAACCCCGGCGTTCCCCGCAGGGGGCGCACCGTACATTTGCGTGGACTTTCGCCGCGCCGGACCACAATCATGGCCAGTGTTTCCATGCCAGCGACTATCGCGTATCCGGCCGCTGATTCCAACGTCCAAGTGATTGCTGAACCGCCGTTGGTGTGCTTGAATGGCCGCATGACAAAGGAAATCGGCATGAAAGTGGCCTTGCTCCAAATGAACCCCACCGTCGGGGCCTTGCGCGAAAACGCAGCGCGAATCCTAAAACTGGCCCACGCGGCGGCGGAAGCCGGGGCGGAGATCGCGGTCTTTCCGGAAATGGCCTTGTGCGGATATTCGCCCGGCGATCTGGTGCAGCGCGCCCGTTTTTTGGACGACGTCGCGGCCACCATGGCGCAACTGGGGGCGGAGTTGCCCGCGGGCCTGCTCACTATAATTGGCGCGCCTTGGCGAAAGGACGGCCAAGTGATCAATGCGGCCCTGCTGTGGCGCGACGGCCAGTTGCTAGCTGTGGCCGGAAAAACTGTACTGGACGACAGCGTCGAGTTTACCGAAAGCCAAGGGTTCGTGCCTGCGTCGGCAACGCTGGTGCATGAGGTGAAAGGCGTCCGGGTGGGGGTGGGGATTGGCCGTTCCACGCCGGGGCCGGGCGAGGTGGTGCTCCAATTGGCGGCGCAGCCTTATCGTCATGAACGGGTCGCAGCGCTGAACGAACGCGCCAGCCAGTTTGCGCAAGCCACCGGCGCGCCGGTCTTGGTGGCTAATCTGACGGGCAGCGCGGAAGGGCTGGTTTTTGCCGGCGGCAGCGTCGCCGTGGCGGCGGATGGCACGGTTGCCGCGCGCGCGGCCTTGCTCCGCGAGGAAATGTTGCTGGTGGATCTGACCCGGAAAAATGGCGGTTGGCAGCCGGTGACCGGCGCAGTGGCTCCTTTGCCGTCCGCCGTGGCCGGCACTTATGCGGCCTTGCAAATGGGCTTGCGCGATTATGTGGAGAAAAACAAGTTTCCGGGCGCAATGGTGGCACTCTCCGGAGGTATGGACTCCGCGCTCGTGGCCGCCATTGCGGTGGATGCCTTGGGGCCAAACCGGGTGTTCGGAGTGACGATGCCCTCCCCGGTGACCGCCAACGAAACATTGGCCGATGCCTTGGAACTTGCGCGGCGGTTGAATATCCCTTGCCTGAAAATCCCGCTGGCTCCCGCCATGGGCACGCTGCAAGACATGCTGGACCGCGCCGACTTGCAGACCTACTGGGCTGCGCCCTTGCCCGGCTCCACCGCGGCGGAAAATGTGCAGGCGCGCCTGCGCGGTTTGCTGGCCATGGCGTTGTCCAACCGCTACGGCCATTTGCTGGTCTGCGCCAGCAACAAAAGCGAAATGGCGGTCGGTTATGCCACGCTGTATGGCGACATGGCTGGCGGCTTGGCGCTGCTCAAGGATGTACCCAAAACTTTGGTGTATGAACTCGCCCATTGGCGCAACCGGCAGGGCGAAGTAATTCCGCCCGGCACTATTGCGCGACCGCCTTCGGCGGAGCTGAAGGCTAATCAACGCGACACCGATTCGTTGCCGGCCTATGACGAATTGGACCCCATTCTCGAGCGGCTCATGGACCGCCAACAGGACGTGGCTGAAATCGTGAGGGCTGGCTTTGCCGAAGCCACTGTGCGCCGGGTGGCGCGAATGGTGGCGCGTGCGGAGTTCAAGCGACGGCAGAGTGCGCCGGGTATCTGGGTGACCTCGCCGCTGCGCCGGCGGCCGGCATCACGGCCGTTGACCAATGGCTATGCGGAATAGCTGCGCGCGGTTCAGCCGGGAGGCAATTCCAAAATGAAGTTGCAACCGGCGCCGGGCGCGGTTTCCACCCGCGCGGTGCCGTGGTGGGCCAGCAGGATCTGCTGCACGATTGGCAGGCCCAGGCCACTGCCGCCGGCGGCGCGTGAGCGCCCCTTGTCCGTGCGGTAAAACCGGTCAAAAATATGCTGCGCCGCTTCCGGTTTCAATCCGGGGCCGCGGTCCTTGACGGATAATTCCAGATTGCCGCTGGGCAGCACCTGCGCGCGGATTTCCACCGGCCCCACAAGCGCGTAGAGCACGGCATTCTTGATCAGGTTGGCGAGGGCCACAGTCATCAGATTGGCGTGCAGGCCCCAGACGAGCCCCACGGGGATATCCGTTTGGATGGCAATATCGGCCTGTTGTGCCCATTCGGTACAAACCGACACGGCCTCCGCCACGACATCAGCCACAATGGTCGGCGTGATGGGCACACCACCGATGGCGTCGCGCTCGCTCTGCAGCCAGGCCAAGCGCAAGAGATCGTCCACAATCCGCAGGATGCGGCGGGAGTGGCGTTCGATGGTACGCAAGGATTGGGTGCGAAACTCTGGGGTGACGTTGGGATCGGCCAGCAATGTTTCGGTATAGCCTAGAATCAGCGTCAGCGGAGTTTTAAGTTCATGAGACACATTGACGGCGTACTCTTCGCCGGCTTGTTCGAGCTGCGTGATCCGTGAAATATCGCGCAGCACCAGCAGCACCTGTCCCGGTTTGCCGGCATGTTCGTGAAGCAGGGGCACCCCGGCCACGTTGCACAGCGAATTGGATGCGGTGAGGCGCAGGTCCACCGCCTGAAAAGCCGCCGATGTCCGGATCGCGGTCAGCAGCGCCAACAAATGCGCGCCATCGGCGAGGTCTGCTAGATGCCGGCCCGCCAAGCCCGGCCCGGTCGGTGCGAGCAGTTTTTCGGCGGCAGTGTTGGCCCGCAAAATATGATCATTTTCTTCTACGGTCAGCGTGCCGTCTTGAAACAGATCCAGCAGGGCGTCGAAGTCTTCGCGGCCGGTGGCGTGCAGGATGGGATTCGCGCGTTGGGGCGGCAAGGGGGGCAAGGCGGGGGTGCGCCATGCCCGGACCAAACTGGCCACAAGCAAACCGGCCAGAACAGCGGCCAGCCCAACAAACGCCCCGAAGTGCGCAGCCAAAGTCGCCACCGGCAGCAACCACCAACAGATCAAGCCAAACGCCAACAACACGGCGAGCAGCACGCTGCTCATGATGACCGGCAGCGAGAGATTGGTCGTGCGCGGCACGGACCTAGACTTCCTTGCCGCGATACCCCACGCCCCGCACGGTTTCGATCAAATCGTCGCGCAGGTTCAGTTTTTTGCGCAGGCTGACCATTTGGACATCCACGATGCGCTCTGTGACCGTTTGCGCTTCGCCGCGCACATACTCCACAATTTGGCTGCGACTGAACACCTTGCCCGGGTTTTGCGCGAGCAGTTGCAGAATCCGGAATTCGGTATAGGTCAGATGTACTTCGCGGCCCTTCACAGTGACTTGATGTCGTCCAGGGTCAATGACCA
>Ga0116188_1001430_pt1 | contig 20727 bp, 23 predicted proteins | sample AD_JPNTR2_MetaG_FD_89807 | JGI IMG/M metagenome (GOLD analysis project Ga0116188, IMG submission 89807) | Active sludge microbial communities of municipal wastewater-treating anaerobic digesters from Japan - AD_JPNTR2_MetaG | ecosystem: Engineered > Bioreactor > Anaerobic > Digestate | place...
CCTCCCTCTCGACCGCGTGCCAGGAGAGCACGGGGTTTCGATACAATTCGCACAAAACGCGAATCACTCAACCCAAGAGTTTCGATACACCGCTGAAAAACGCGGCACTCAACCGCCGTGCTCCCTCGGCCCGCTCCCGACTGCGAGCATGACCTGCATTCGTACACTCCATTCGCCTAATGCCCGCTCTCTTGTCTTCATCGCATTCTGCTCAGGTGGTTCACCCGAAGGTGCCGCGCGTCCGCCCGGGTTCTCTTCCGCTGATTTGCGTCTTGTGTTAATTGGTTTATGCTTATTTACATCTTTGTCCCTCAGGCAACTCATGGCGGACATGCCCTGGCCGTGAATACGGCTTGCGCGCTCACGGTCGGCGCCGTCCTCCCAAGCAACCACGGAGGAGAAAAATATGAGCGGCCAGCTTATTACAGAAGATCGCCAGACGGAAAAAACTAGCGTAAGAGAGCAGCCTTCGCCGGATCAAATCATGCAGATCGGACTTGGCTTTTGGGCGTCGAAAACGCTCTTGAGCGCCATCGAGATGGGCCTATTTTCCGAACTGTCTAAACGCCCGCTCGACTTGAACACGGTGCGAGGCCGGCTCGGCCTGCACCCGCGTTCGGCCCATGATTTCCTGGATGCCTTGGTGGCACTCGGTTTTCTCACAAGGGAGGACGGCCTCTACGGGAACTCCGCGGCCGCTGAGTACTATCTGACGAAGGGAAAACCGACTTACATCGGCGGAATCCTCGAAATGGCCAACCGGCGTCTCTATGGTTTCTGGGGACACCTGACCGAGGCGCTGCGAACCGGGCGGCCCCAGAACGAACTAAAGGGCGGAAACGAACAGCTCTTTACCGCCCTGTACGCGGATCCGGCCCGGCTCAAGCAGTTCGCAGCAGCGATGACCGGCATTAGCCGCAGCGCCAACCTTGCGATTGCGGCGAAGTTTCCCTGGGAAGACTACCGGACGTTCGTGGATGTCGGAACGGCCCAGGGGGACCTGGCAGTTCAGATCGCGAACGTGCATCCACATTTGACAGGCATCGGGTTCGATCTTCCGGAAATCGAGCCGATTTTCGAGGAGTACGCGATCCAAAATGGCCTGGCTCGAAGACTGAAGTTCGTGGCCGGAGATTTCTTCGGAGAGCCGCTGCCCAGTGCCGATGTTGTTCTCTACGGACACATCCTGCACGACTGGAATTTGGATGAGAAGAAAGAGTTGATCCGGAAAGCCTATCAAGCCGTTCCCGACGGCGGAGCGATCGTCGTGTACGATTCGATCATTGACGACGATCGAAGGCAGAATGCGTTCGGCCTCCTGATGAGCTTGAACATGCTGATCGAGACACAGGACGGATTCGACTACACCGGGGCCGATTGTCAAGCCTGGATGAAGGAAATCGGGTTCAAGGAGACGAGCGTAGTTCACCTTGTTGGGCCGGATTCCATGGTGATCGGAGTAAAGTAGTTTTTCTGATCCCCTCTCCTCTCCCAGCGGCGCTGCCTCCAGGTTGGATTAGCACGCCGGAGGCGTGAGGCGTGCGGGGAGAGTAGCTCGGGGTGAACCTTCTTTGAGCGCCCCCCGGAACCGGGGAGAGAAGCAGTCCCGCACCCCGGTAAGGGTGTGAGGGTTTTTCACTCCGTGACGCAGTCGCTAAGGCACTCGTTAAGCCGTTCCTGGTTTTTTTGTCCCGACGGGACAAGGCAAGATAGCCCAGGGTACCGTTTTTCAGGTACCCTGGGTCAGTCGATTTTTGGTTTCAATCGGTTCCCTGAAGGGGAACAGCAAGGGCACAACCTCGGCGATTTGCTCTTCGCTCCCAAGGTTGTAGAACGGAATGTTTCATTGTATCAATGACTTGCTTATAACCTTGGATGACTTGCCCCGATTCGCCCTGCTCGGTCTCTGGCGCCCGTACAGCTTCGCTCACTTTGTGAAAGGCGTTGCAGAGTTCGTCTACCAATTGCGCTTCGCTCCCACTCGGCTGTGACTCTTCGGAACCATCGCCCTGCATCCCTTCCTTTAGTTCCATGATCAGATCGGCCAAGTGGGAACCGATGGTGAACAGACGCATCGGCATAGGCTCGTCCCTGGCATAGAGCACCGAGAAGCTCATTTCCCAGAGAACATCCGGATTCACCCAGCCCTCGCCTGGAAAGCTCACTCCAAGGCGCTTGATTACGGCCTCACGGGCAGCAAATCGACGACCAAACTCCTCCCACTCGCGCCTTTCCTGCTCCCATTCCTCCACGGTTTCGCAATTAAGTGAGAAGGCAAAATCATCGTCCAATTGGGAGCCGTCCAGGTGCCAGAACGATGGGCCGGATAACTCGGCTTGCATTTGACAGAGAGGACAGTCATCGTCGATCATCGCTGCTTGGCCCGATTCCCCTTCCGGTATTCGTGCCCGTTCGTTATGGATAATGCTGGCAGCGGTTCGGTCGGCAAAATCCATGTACGGACTGGCAAGCCAGCGGTCGCGCCATTCCGCCAGGCGACGAACCTCGCCGGGAACGAAATCCTCCATCGAAAGATCGGCTGCGCTAAAGCCAGCCAGACGTTCTCCGACGTGGCGGCGGCAACGCCAGATCAACTCCCGGACCAAGTCGTAGTAGACCACCATTTCATGAGTACCGAACCCTCCAAACCGGTATGCTGCCGATTGGGCGCTAATACCAGGAGGACAGCAGCCCATTTGCGACCACTGAAGTGCGCGATCTTCCAGATCGCCATCTATAAAGCGTCTTTTGGAGAGCATAACCTGGCGCGGGGTCTTGCCTCGCAGGTCGTCAAGCGGCGTCATCATCCAGCGCACATGAATTTCCCGGACAAGGTCGTACTCCCGATTATAGGCGGGGTTTTCGTAATCCGGCTCAGCCGCGGGACCCAGGTCACGGAAGACCTCCAGGCAGTTCCGAGCAATGAAGTCGAGCAGTGGTTCGTCGTAGAGCACCGCTCTGCTGTCGAGGGGCGGGTTAAGGCGTCTTTCGCGCCGGCGTTCTTCGGCGAGCGCCTCCCAGTCAGTTGAATCCTCGGTGAGCAGCCAGTCGGCTGACAAACGGTACTTCACCTGAACGTCGGTTGCCGAGTGGCCGTCGTGATACTAGACGCTCCCGTCCCGGGTCGCATGAAAATAGGTAGAGTCACACACGACCAGGCGGCCTTCAAGGTCAACGACGAGAAGTCCCGCATCATAGTACGCGTAACCTGGGGCTGGCTCGAAACCCCAGAAGTAACCCTCTTTGTCGGGTTTGATGAACCTCTCCAGTGCGGCTTCGAGTTCTTCGATTGTTTCAGGCTCGGCTGCGAGAGCAGCCACGATGCACTGTCCAAAGCTGCCGTGGCGATCAGCTCCGATCTGCCGCTTGGCGTCCCGAATCACTATGCGCATTTCGCTCATTTCAAGTTTCCCTCCTATAGCTATAACGCTCGAGTGGAAAAATCTACGAAGGAAAAGCATGCAAAATTCGCTAAACCAACACCGCGTCTAAAGAGCCGCAACATCGCTGTACCGTCTTCCCTGTGCCCGCCGAGTTTAAGCGGTTCTCGCAACAAGCTACAATGGCCGTAACAACGTCCTTGCTCGCCGACACGGCAGGGGCCCATTCAAAGCACGCCAATACAGCCAATCCGGCGGCCTTCTTGATGCATGCTCGCGGGCCTTTTGGGATCTTTTTCGCGCAGCAGACGGAAGAGTCCGATGCCGTTCCGGTCCACCCCGACGTCACATCCTCACACTGCGTAGGAGGAAAGGAGAATTCATATGCAGAAGTTCAGCAAGAACACCGACGCGATCCGAAAGCTCTCGCCAGAGCAGTATCGCGTAACGCAGCAAAACGGTACGGAGCCTCCTGGCACCGGAGAATATCTACACAACAACGAACCGGGTATCTACGTCGATATTGTGTCCGGCGAGCCGCTTTTCGCCTCGTCGGACAAATTTGAATCCGGATGCGGGTGGCCCAGCTTCACCAAACCGATTGAACCCGCGAATGTCAAAGAATTACAGGACACCACGCACGGTATGATCCGCACCGAGGTGCGTTCGGCGCATGCGGACAGCCATCTCGGGCACGTGTTTCCCGACGGCCCAAAGGACCGCGGCGGATTGCGTTATTGCATCAACTCCGCCTCACTGCGGTTTATCCATCGCGACGATATGGAAGCCGAGGGCTACGGGGCTTACTTGGACCAGGTAGAAGAGGTTTCCCGGGGGGAGTCATGAAAACTACAGAAATCGCGAAAGCGGAACCGGTCGACATGAAGCTGGAAGTCGTGGTGATCGGTGTTTCCGACGTCGACCGCGCGAAGACCTTCTATGAGAATCTCGGCTGGCGGCTCGATATCGACGTCGCAAATGGGGACTTTCGCGGCGTGCAGGTGACGCCGCACAACTCTGCAGCCTCGATTATCTTCGGCAAGGGAATCACATCGGCCGAGCCAGGCCTGAAGGACAGGCTGGTTATCGCCGTGAACGACCTCGACGGTGCACGCGGCGAGTTGATCGCCCGGGGAGTCGACGTGAGCGAGGTCTTCCACTACGCCCGCGGCCCCTTTAACAACACCGGGGAGAACCCTCGCGTCAACGGACGCGACCCGGAGGGCCGTTCCTACTTCTCGTTTGCCTCGTTCCAGGATCCGGACGGGAACGTCTGGCTGCTGCAGGAGATCAAGACACGACTTCCCGGCCGTGAATGGAAATCGACGCGAGCACAAACTGCCGATGTCGAAACCCTTGCAGAGCTGCTCCGCGAGACATCAGAGCACCACGACCGCTACGAGAAAACGCACGGCGAGCACCAATGGTGGGACTGGTACGCGCCCTACCTAAGCGCGCGTGAGAACGGCAGCAGTCCGGAGGAATCAGCCGCAGCCGCCGAACGCTACATGGAGGAGGTCCTCCACGTTCTTCGCCGATAGCGTCATTCGGTCGATAATTCCAGTTCGAGAGCCGATTTTCGAGAGCCAATTGCAAAAGTCCCGTCTCTGTTTTTCGGCCTGAAAGGCCGAGACACAATAGCCCAGGCCAGCGCGCTTTGTGCGCCTGGGGTAACAGGTTGGTCAGGATCACTAGCCGTGAAAGCGCGGGACAGTTTTGCTAATGATGTCTGTTAAGCCACCTTCGGGCTCGAGGAGGTAACCATGTCCGCACCGTCTCATTCCCAAAAATACGACGCGATTGTCATCGGGACAGGACAGGGAGGGAAGCCCCTCGCGGTGGCGCTGGGACAGGCGGGTTATAAGACGGGTGTCATCGAACGCAGCCATGTCGGGGGTTCTTGCGTCAATCGGGGTTGCACGCCAACGAAGACCATGGTGGCTAGCGCAAGAGTGGCGTACCTGGCAAAGCGTGGGACGGATTACGGCGTGGGCTGCGGGACTCAGTCCGTCGATCTGGGCAGCGTGATCGAGCGAAAGCGAGAGGTGGTGGAGAGGTTTCGAGGTAATGTCCTGCGGTCACTGGAAGAGACGGAGAATCTCACTCTCGTCCTCGGGACGCACGTCTCCTGAGTCCCAAAGAGATCGAGGTGGCCACCAATGGCGGGGACGTGCTTCATCTCGTCGCAGACAAAATCTTCATCAATACCGGGGCGCACCCTTTGGTACCGCCAATCGAGGGTCTCGACAAGGTGCCGCGGCTCGATTCGACGAGCATCATGGAGCTGACCAAATTGCCTGAGCACCTGCTGGTGATGGGCGGCGGCTATATAGGCCTGGAATTCGGGCAGATGTTTCGGCGGTTCGGAAGCCAGGTGACTATCATTCAAAGAGGCGGGCAACTGCTATCCCGCGAGGATCCCGATGTGGCGGAGGAACTGAAGAAAATCCTGGAGGAAGACGGAATCAGAGTGCTGGTGGGTACCGAAGTGACGAGGGCGGAGCGCGCGGGGGCCGAGCGAATTCGACTGCATGCGAGGCGCGATGGGGAAGAACTTCTCCTGGAGGGCTCCTCCCTGCTCATCGCTGTCGGACGAGTCCCTGAATCCGCCTCTCTTAACCTTGGCGCGGCGGGGATCCAGCCTGATAAGGAAGGATTCATTCCCGTTAATGAAAGGCTGGAAACCAGTGTTCCAGGTATTTTCGCCATGGGAGATGTGAAACGCGGCCCTGCCTTTACTCACACCTCCTACGACGATTTCCGGATTCTGAGGACTAATCTCCTTGAGAGGGGAAAGGCGACCACGAAGGGACGGCTGGTTCCGTACACGGTTTTCACCGATCCACAGCTCGGCCGCGTCGGCCTCTCAGAAGAGGAGGCGAGGCGCGAGGGACGCAACTTCCGGGTCGCCAAAATGCCGATGAGCTCCGTGGCAAGGGCCATCGAGCTGGACGAGACACGCGGTTTCATCAAAGCGATTGTGGATCCTGAATCCGAGAAAATACTGGGATGCGCAGTCCTTGGGGTCGAAGGCGGAGAGATCATGTCGATGCTGGAGATAGCGATGATCGGCCAGCTTTCCTACAAGAGACTTAAGGAAGGAATATTTGCACATCCAACTCTGGCTGAATGCCTGAACAATCTCTTTGCGTCCATTTAAGGACACACGAAAAGAGCACGATATGAGCCAATCACAAGCAGCCGAGAAAATTCTGCCGAAAAGACCGGCGTTTTTGTTCGATCTGGATGGAACGCTTATTGATAGTGTGTATCAGCATGTCCTCGCTTGGAGAGAAGCGCTCGAGCGTGTAGGAACGCAGCTGTCGGTCTGGCGAATTCACCGCCGGATCGGAATGAGCGGGGGGCTGCTGGTCAACGCCCTTCTCCGCGAGACAGGGAGGGCTATCACGAGCGATGAAGTGGAGTCGCTCCAGAGATTTCATGCCGATGCTTACTCTCGCCTGGTTGGCCAGGTGCGCCCTTTACCTGGAGCGCGTGAGCTGCTGAAACACCTGTCCGAGGCCGGAGTCCCGTATGCGATTGCCACAAGCGGGCGGCTCGAGAGCGCAGCGTCGGCGCTTCGGGTGCTCGAGCTTCCGGAAAATGTCGTCGTCATCACACGCGATCGTGTCAGGCACGCCAAGCCGGACCCGGATCTGTTCCTGGCTGCCGCCGAAAGCCTCGGCGCTTCGATTCAGGACTCAGTGGTCGTTGGCGATAGCGTGTGGGATCTGCTCGCCGCTCGTCGCGCCCGGGCGCTCGGTGTCGGGGTCTTGTCCGGCGGATATGGCGAAGAGGAGCTCGAAAGGGCCGGAGCTTACCGGGTGTATCAGGACCCACAGGATCTCCTCTCTCACCTGGACGAAATCGGTGTGCGTCCGTCAGATTGAGGTTTGGTCTGCTCCAGCATTGCGGCCACCAAGCTTCTAAGCGAGCGGAGATATACAGGTTTTGCGGCTTCCCGGGCTTGCTTTGGAATGCTGTATGCTGCGCGAAGGCCGCAGAGGCATACTGATTGCCATTCCGCACTTGCATGCATTATGCTGAAGAATGCAGGAACTGATTTTATGCCCTCTCTACAGATTAGGGATTTGCCCGAGGATATCTATCGAGAATTGGTCCGCCGGGCTGAAAAGGAGCGGCGGAGCCTCTCACAGGAGGCGGTCATAATCCTCGCCCGTTGTTTGGGGAAAGAAGAGACGCCGCGTGCGCGCAGACGAGAAGTACTCCGTCGTCTTCAAGCCGAACCAGTCCTACGCGACACGAATCTGCCGGACCCTGCGACGCTTGTTCGCGAGGACCGTGACCGATGATTGCGATCCTTGATGCAAGCGCCGCTTTGGAGATCGTGCTTGGCGGGAAACGGAGCGAAGTGCTAGCCGAGCAGGTTGAGCGAGCGGATTGGGTCGTTGCGCCGCACTTGTTCATGGCAGAGGTTAGCAATGCGCTGTGGAAATACCATCGATTCCACGGCGTGGTTCTAGCGACGTGTGAAGAGGCGCTGTACCGGGCAGTATCCCTGGTCGACCACTTCGCTGACGAACGCGATTTGTACCGCGAGGCATTCGCACAAGCCTGTTTGGCCGAGTGCCCGGTCTATGACATGTTCTATCTCGTCCTGGCGCGACGGAACAATGGAGTCCTTTTGACAACCGACAAGCAGTTGGCCAGTCTTGGGGACCGGTACTCCGTCCGCGTCTTTTCAGGACCAAATTGCCCCTGACGAACGGAGGTGGGCAGGCGAGGACACGCGGATTTCGCCCGTTAAGCCAATTGCCTTATCCCGCTCTGAATCAGGTACTCCCCGGTTTCATCCAACTCGGGAAGGAAACGATCCCATGAAGCGGAATGTCGAGATCAAAGCGCGTGCAAGTCGCGGGCTGCAGTTGTTTCGAGACGCGGCCCGTGCGCTGTCCGCAGCGGCCGGGGAAATCATCGAACAGGAAGACATCTTCTTCCACGTTCCTGCAGGCCGGCTGAAACTGCGCGTTCTTCGGGACGACTACGGCGAGCTGATCTACTATGAGCGGGCGGATCAGGCGGAGGCCCGGCTTTCAAGCTATAACATTTCGGTCACGCACGATCCCTCCGGCCTCCTCTCCGTCCTCACTCGGGCCCTCGGCCGGCGGGCCGTTGTCCGCAAGCACCGCGAGCTGTACCTTCTCGGCACAACTCGAATTCACCTCGACACGGTGGAAGGGTTAGGCGAGTTCATTGAGCTCGAGTACGTGATGCGTCCGGAAGAAGACGAAGTCCAGGGCCAGCGGGTCGTGTCGGAGTTGATGCGCCAACTTGGCATCAGCGAGGACGACCTGATCGATTCCGCATACGTGGACCTTCTGGCTAAGAGCGAATCGGCCCGGTGACCCGGTCACCGCATGGCGTGCAGGACGGCCTTTTCTGCCACGCCTAAGACAGTCCCCGACGTAATCGGCGCCGGCTCAGGTCAGGTGATTGTCGTCCCTTTGGCTACCCTTCTCCCCTAAGGCGTCCGCTCCGAATGGGCAGGTTTCGAAAGGTGTGCATAGTAACCGAGGTCTTCGCCCGTCAGGAGTTTCGTCGCAAAGATGATCTGGCCGGTGTGTTGCGCAAAATGCTCGGGCATCGCATAGACGGCCTCGAGAACCGTTACGGTGTACTTCTGAACAGTCAGGCGTTCGGTCAGCCGCTCCGCCTGAATCGCGTTGAGGACCTCGGTCGCCTCGCGGACGGTGTGTGAGAGCATTTGCCTGAGATCCTCTCTTGACACGCCTTCGCGAGCGGCGAACTCGGCGTCGCGCTGCCGGATGTCCTCAGCACCTCCGATAGCTGAGATGGCCCACTGGCGCACATTTCCGCACAGGTGAAGCACGAGGTTGCCAACAGCGTTCATGTTGTCGGAGTCTCGTAACCACACCTGTTTGTCATCCAGACGCGACAGGCAGTCGTCGATCCTCGACGCGAGCAGGTTGAGTTTGCGAACCGAGAAATCGATAAAGAGGTCTCGAATCTCTTCCATAGCGGCATGGTCTCAAAAACATGGCCTTCAGGCAAAGTCCGAGGGCACCCGCCCGTTGACTCGACACAGCGTTGTTACGCTTGGGGCTCAATGGCCGAGTCTCTCAGTCGCCAAACGTTTTCTCCAACTCCAGGAGAAATGGTTTCCCCCAACTCTCCATCCTCGCCTCGAGGCGAGCGGTGCAGTCGCACTCAGAACAGGCCCAGGGTGAACTCCCGTTCCAATCCTTGCAACGGCGGCGGCTGTGAGCATCCTTGATCCGGCTCAGTTCGAAATACTCTTCCCAGTAAGGCCGTTCCTCTTCCAGTGGAGTGGGGCAGTAGCAGACCTCGATCCACGAAACCTGCCCGTTCTCATCCTGTCGGGCGTTTTCCATATCGCGGAGATACTCGTCTCCCGCGATGGATCCGCGGCCCAGCACACGGTCTTTGATGGCGCGCAGGAGGGCCAGGGCTTTTCCCTGCTTGACCCGCGCCCGAACAAGGTAACGCATCGTTTATTTTACCCCGCCGGGGAGCGTTGGCGCCGACCAACGCACAGTGGCGTTTTCCGAAAATGGGGCGCCGAGGTCGCGACGGCGAGGTCAACAAGCTTGGAGCGAAGCGTCTTCCAGCCGAGCGATTTCAGTGAGACTGAGTCGACGCGAGATCAACAAACACGATGGCGGAGGGGTTGCCGACCGCCGCATACTGTCCGGTGAACACCAATCGGCCGGTATTCCGATCCACCCGGAAAACCGTGACATTGTCGGCGCGCTGGTTGCAAACGTAGAGGAACCCACCGGTGGGATCGAAGTTGAAGCTCCGCGGGTAGTTGCCGCGGGTCCATTCTTCTCCGACGTACGTCAGTTCCCCATCGGAACCCACCGAGAAGATGCCGATGCTGTCGTGGAGACGATTGCCCGCATAAACAAACCGCCCGTCGCTAGAAACCTTAATCCCAGAGCAAAAGTTGCTGCCGACGAATCCGGGCGGCAGCGTAGATATTGTCTGGCGCGGCGAAAGGCTTCCCTTCCTCGCATCATAATCAAACAGGACGATGGTTGACGCTTCTTCCTGGATGGAGTAGCACCATCGCCCATTCGGGTGGAAATCAAAGTGTCGCGGCCCATCCCCGGGTGGAAGCGAGATGCTGTGAGGATCGTTCGGGACCAAAACGCCGTGCGCCTCGTCGAATCTCCACACAAAAATCTGATCCAGACCCAAATCGACATGCAGCACAAACCGTCCAGTAGCGTCGGCTTCAATCATGTGTGCATGGGTGCGGTCATGGCCGCTGAAGGCAAAGCTTCCCGCCGGCGCGTTGGTAGCTTTTCGAGGTCCTATTGTTCCCGAGTCCACTTTAACGTCAGAGGCCTCAGCAAGACGCCCGTCGGGCAGAATGGGAAGCACGGCGACTGAGCCTCCGAAGTAGTTGGCCACCAGGAGGAACTTACCCGAGGGATGAATGCTCGCATAGGTAGGTCCGGCACCGCCGGATGGGACGGTGTTCAAAAGTGTCAACTGTCCGTCCGTCCGGTTGATGGCGAAAGCGCTGACCGTGCCTTCCTTGTTTTCGCCGACACGATCCGTCTCATTAGTTGAGTAAAGTCGATTCCCTGCCGCATTCACGGCCAGGCAATTTGGACTCGTTCCCGATTCGAAAACTCCGTCCGGCGTCAGCGCTCCCGTGGCGCGATCAACCTGAAAAAGATGAATTCCCCGTCCATTTCCTGGCGGTAAATCCACCTGAGTTGGAAGCACATCGCGCAGCGGAGAACTGAAGGTTCCCACATAGGCCATCAGCGGTAAGCGTTGTGCGGTCGGCTCTGTATTGCTGACTCCCTCCACGAGCGAACCAGCGGTGAGCATCGAGATCCCTCTGAGAAACGACCGACGGGTTAAGGACAAGGAGACGGCTTCAACTGGGTGATCTGGCATCATGGTATGAAAATACGCGAAAAGACCCCAGCGGCCAAGACAGGGGATTGCGTCGGCGCAATATGCTCGCCCCAAGAGGGTCCAAAGGCTCGAGGATCTCATCTGGACACTTCTTTGCTTCCGTCATGGGTGCCTCTACAAAAGCCTCAACGTGCCCGCTCTTCATCGTCGAAGTATCCGTCGTAGTACCCGACGTCCGGTTCGTGGCGGAGGTGGCGCGAATAGCGCGACAGTTCGGACCCTTCCAAATTGAGGAGGTAAGCCAGATCGGCGGCTCGATAGCAGATCTGCGTTACGAGATCCTCCACCGCTTCGTCGTCCGAAAGCCCTTTTTCGATTGCGAACTGGATCGACTGGCGCACCCCGTTGCGAAAAGCCTCTGCCGGGTTTTCAGCATCGACTACCTCAAGGGCACGATGGTAGGATTCGAGATAACCCTCCGCCTCCTCACGGTTGACTTCCAGCTTCTTTGCAAGCTTCTCAATAGGCCACCGCTGCTCGACTGCCCGCTCCAGAATGTCCACGATTTTGGGCATCACGCTGTGGAACCGCGGCTTATCGAGGTGGTCTGCGTAGTGTGCATAGCTGTACGAGAAGACTTCGGCGGCGAGCAACTGACGCCGATTCAGACGTTCCAAGAACAAAACGCGTCCTCTCGCGCGTGAGCGCGGAAATTGACTGCTCGGCGGTTCGTTGGAGTCGGTTTCAGGCACCTCCTGGCCACCTTGTTGCCACTCGAACCCATTTTCCTGGAGCCACTGAATAGCAAAGCCTTCGATTGTGCGACGGCGAAATTCGTACCACTGATTCGCAATCCCATACCTGCGCACCTTATTTCTGAAGCGACGAAAGGCTCCCGAACCGCGAATCGCGTCGAGCAGCTCGTGCCGAATCTTCTCGTCTTCGATTGACTGGCAGAACCGTTCCATGATCCGAAACTCATGCAAGTCAAATCGGCTAGGAAGCGCCAGGAAATCGTCCGAATCAAGCAGGCGTTTCGCCTCCTGGATGGGACCGCGTTCCCACTCGGGATAGTCTTCAATCACGAGGTCCTCGTCCCGCGCGGCTGAGAGTATTTGGTCTGTAAACCAAGAGACCTCGCCTGTAACCTTGTTCAAATATGCCTGAGTCTCCTCCGGCAATTCGAGGGCTGCAACGATGTCTTCAAGCTTCACTTTGGGTTTGTTCATGGTTGTCCGTCCAAGCCGCCATTCAGTCGTACGAGCATTTGGAAACCGAAGCGAATCCAGATGATGCTGTACTGTGATTGACATTCTACCGCGAGAACCACCTTGAATTTGATGCTGCTGGCTGGAAGATGAAAGAGTAGACTGGTGGACAAAGGTGACTCTCCCCGAATTCCTCGGAGATAAAGCGTTTTTAGGCGTGCACCGGTCCGAGAATCACTCGGAGCCGGTCGAGAGCCGCAGTCCCTCATCGAGCGGGGCAACGGCTCGCGGAGGGCACATATTCGAGCACCGACAGGTCGTGGGAGAATGAAGGTCCTGCCCGTAGGCCGCCGAGGACGAACAGGCGGCCGTTCACGTTCGCTGCCGCGGAAGCGGCTCGCATCCAGGGCAGGGCTGGTCCGCGCGAGAGGGTATTCAGACGCGGGTTGAATCGAAGCACCGTCGGACAGATATCGCCGTCGATTTCGGGAGCTCGAGCGCTGTGACCGCCGATCAGCCAGATTTCATCCCCGTGGACCACCACGGCCGACTCCCCGCGGGGCATGTCCATCTCTGCCACATCGGCCCACTGATCGGTGGCGGGATCCCAGCCGCCTACTCCGGCCGCCCGGTTGGACGTGAAGTAAAGCGTTCCGTCAGCGGTCACCGAAGGTGATGCCTGGTCTCCTTCCCAGTTCTCAAACACTCCCCCGAGCGGTCGAGCGTTTTTCCATCCGTCGCCCTCCTTTTCGGCCACCCACAGTCTCGCGTGGCCGTTCGCCTCCCTGTCTCGGGTGTAGAACAGCTTGCGCCCATCCGGTGAGAAGCATAGCGGCGCGATTGCGATGCCTTCGGGCAGGTTAGCTTCCCGTGGCTCGCTCCACTGACCGCCGATCAGGCAAGATACGCGACGATCGCTTCCGCCTCTTCGCGCGTGAAGACCGAAAGCCTGTATCGCGCATAGTCGTACCAGGTAACTGCGCCGTAGCGCCTCGGGTTGACGAATGCGAGTCTCTTTCTGGTGACGGTAACCGTGCGAGTCTTGAACGGGTAATCAACGCTGAACTCGTAGAAGCCGTGAATGAGGTGAAAGACCGGGTCGGCCGCCTGAAGTTCGTCATTCAGATCCGCGATTAGATAGGCCGGCAGGAAGTAGCGGAAGGCCGCTTCCGAAAAGAAACTGAGCGCCGAGTAGTGCGCGTCGAGAAAGCTCGCTTCAAGTCCCTGCCACGTCTTATCAGCGAACGGGCTGGTTTCCTCGCTCGGCTCGCAGCCCTCGAAGCTTCCCTGCAGGAAGCGGGCGCCTGAGTGGACATTCGCGCCGAACGCCCTTCTGATCATGTCGATCACCGCCTGTCTATCAGCCATCTCTAAGCCCGACCAAGTTCGAACCAACTGCCGGCCGCCTCATCGTAAAATATCTCATACTCACAACCGTCGACGCAGCGTACCCGGAACCCGCGTCCGTTTGTGTCCCGCCAGCGACGCAGGATTACTAGCACTGGCAGCCTGTGTCCGTCTCGAACGAGTACTCTGGGCTCCTCGTCGCCTCGATAGCCGGCGTAACATTCAACCTGGATGTCTGTCATCGGCGGCTCCTTTGTGCAGTGGTTAAACGGTGGTACCCCGTTCGGAACTCCCGAAAGCGGTCGCTGAACCGCCCGCTTCACTCTCGAATCCTGCAAAGGCTGAGGAATTCGTCTTTCGCCAGTCCGGCGTACGCGAAATCGGGGCGGATGTCGACGGGGACTACCACGCCCTGCTGGAATGCGTATACGGTCAGGATCATGAAAGCCGAGAGCGAGCTATCCCACTTGAGAAAGAAGAGGTACGACTCCCTCAGGCGCGGGAACCCCTGACCCAGGACCTGAAATCGCGAGCCCGGCTCCTCTGCCCCTTTCAGCCAGCCGCCGGCCCGCAACGCAGTCAGCACCGAGCCGGGAGTGATCCCGGGGCGGCGCGCAGTCCCGATTGTTTCGCGGACATTCAGCGAATACTCCCGGTAGATTCGAGTCTGGTCCTCGGACAGAAATGTCGAGAATCCGTTGACCGATGCCAGGACCACCACATCGCTGGCATCGATGGAGACTGCCGGAATAGCTTCCGGCCAGGCGCTCGGCTCGACGACGAACTGAGACGGATTTTCCAAGATTTTCCCGGCCGGGCCTCCGTTGAAGTACCGATTTCTGGTCAGCCTGACCGATGCATCCACCTCGTCGACCTGCCTCGCCGGATCAGCGAAGTCTAAGGGTCCTGTGAAGGATTGCGCTGCTTTCCAAAGTCCCTGCAATCCGAGCGGGCTGGTTCGCAGCTTGACATCCACCAGCTGAGATGATCGAAACATCAGGGGGTCGATCTGCCAGTAGATTTCGCCCCCCGGGCCGTAGATCGTCAGCGACTCATATCGCTCACGATAAAGCTCCAGCTTGACGGTCCCGTCCGCATCCGTTTCGCCAACTGTGCCGGAACAGGCGCCACAAGGACAACCGCGCAGGAACCCCGCGAGCTGCTGGCCCGCCATCGGTCTCCCGTCCACGGTAAAGCGAAGGCCGATCGTCACTGGCTGCCAACGACGAATAACGATCGGCACGATCGGATCCTTCAGGACCCTGATGATTTGGTTTTGAAGATTGTCCTGCGAAGAGTTGCCTACAATCTCGGCATCGCGAAGCTCAGGAAATCTGAGCAGGTACTCGAACTCCCCGTCCGGGAGTTGGATTACGCCGTTTTTGTCTGTGAATCCCTTTGTCAGCGGGTCGATCCCGCTCGCAAATCCACAATGGTTCTGGCGGGACCAGAACATGAAGGCCTCGACCGGCCAGTCGCTTATTGGTTCGCCGTCCTCGGTCACAACCCGGATGGCACGTTGTTGCGGGCGGCGAAGCCGCAAGTCGTGTACGACCGATTCGCCGATCTCAATCTCGAGGGGGTCATGGCGGGGGAACCGCATGCTTGTCCGTCGCACACAATCCAATTCCCTATCCGCGATTTTGAACCAGCGTGCGCGGTCCGATTCAATGGGGGCGTATCCGGGGGCCTTGATTAGGATCTGAACTTCGGGCCAATCGCGGCCCGCGAGGTCAGGCCACCAGCCATCGGCGGCGCTCACGTCAGTCGAAACCCGCACGAACTCATCTTCGACAACGAGGGGTTGCCGGTGGATGTCTCCCCAGACGGTCAGAAGCACTTCAGCTTCAGCACCGAGTACCGGCTGGCCCTCCTCGTTGATGAGCCGAAGACGCAGTTCCCCGGCTGACAGCAGGGACGATCCCGCGACGGCAACGCCGAAAAACAAACCAGCAAGAAAGACTGTTGAATGCGAGCGAGCTTTCATGTGCTTCCTTCCCGAGTTTGACCATCGTCTGGTATCCGCAACCAGCCTCCTCCGCCCTGCTTCGAAACTCTTCCACAGTCTAAAGTTGAACGAGAAAGGTGAGCAAGTTAATCTGTGTCAAACCGAAGCGAGGAAAAGCAAGTGAAGCGACAAACGATTCTCACCGTACTTTCCGTGCTACTGATCCTCGTTCCGCCGCTAGCCGTCGGGCAGGAGAAGCAGGTGGCCGGCCCTTCTGCAGCTCAGAGCGCCTTTGAAACCATGAAGAAATGGGCGGGTGAATGGGAGGGCGAAACCACCGGAGGCGAGAAGGGACGGGTCATTTACCGGCTGACTGGAGCTGGATCGGCCTTGATGGAGACTCTTGCTCCAGGGACTCCGCACGAGATGGTCAGCATGTACCACATGAACGGGCCCGATCTTGTGATGACGCACTACTGTGCCGCTGGGAATCAGCCGCACCTAAGGTTCGATCCCTCCGCTTCCAAGCCGGATCTCTTCGTGTTCACCTTTGTGAGGGGTTCGAACATGGATGTCACGAAGGATATGCACATTCACGGGGTCGTTTTCCGCGTGGTTGATGACGATCACATCGAAAGCGAGTGGGAAAGCTATAAAGATGGTAAGGCTGCGGATTCTCTGAAATTTGTGGTCGCACGGAAGAAGTAGGTGCACGCACAGCGCTCCCTTTTTTTGTTTCCGGGAACGCACGTTAGCTGAAGCAGTCAGAGCAGGACGTGATCGAAAAACGCTCAGATGACGCCACGGATGCGGGCGATTTATCTGGGGGAGGTTATGAAGCGGGGTCAAGTTCTACTGCTATTAAGTCTGTTCACACCCATTGCCACAGGCGCCGTTCCGCTGAGTTCCGCTTGCGGGACGTGCTTCGAGCCGAGTTTCGAAGCCGCCATGAGTTTTGCCTCCGGGAAAAGCGACCTGGGAGGAGCGGTGGGAAACTTCAACGGCGATGGCATTCCTGATTTGGCTATAGGCGCCTACGGGGACGCCGCAGTTCTCCTGGGTGACGGCACGGGCCGGTTCGGCCCCGAATCCCGCTCCCGATCGGGCTGTTCGAAATTGTCGTCGGTGATTTCAACAACGATGGCGTCCTGGATCTGGCCGGGATCACCATGGCCAACGAGAGTATCCACTATTGGGCCGTTGGCCTGCTTCTGGGTGACGGTACGGGCCATTTCAGTCCCGGTGCCCAGTTCCCGATGGACTGGCCACGAAAAATCGCAGCGTCGGACTTCAACGGTGACGGCAAACTCGATTTGGCCGTCACGAATCACATTCTCGGCACAGTCTCTATTTTGCTCGTGAGGGGTGAGGGCGAGTTCGATCTGGCGGCCGAGGTAAAGGTGGGGGAGCGTGCAGATTTTCTACTTGCTGCTGATTTCAACCGGGACGGCAGGCCAGACCTTGCATTCGCCGCTGCTCGACCTGGCGGCAACAAGTCGGGGTGAAGGTACCGTTAGACTTCTCTGGGGACAAGGTACCGGATCGTTCGGTGCCGGGCCGAGCTATCCTGTGGACCCGGACCCTTCATCCATTGTCACCGGGGACTTTAATGCTGATGGCAAGCTGGATCTTGCCGTCAGCAGCCGTGTCAACCATACCGTTTCGGTTTTGCTCGGCGACGGCGTCGGCGGCTTCGCTCCGCCAATAACATCGCCCGCGGGGAATGACACCGGCTGGCTGGCTGCCGGAGATTTCAAGCGAGACGGCAACCTCGATCTGGCAGTCACCAACTGGGGCTCTACCTCGGTCTTGCTCCTGCCTGGAGACGGCACCGGACGCTTCGGAGCGCCACTGACCTTCACTGCCGGCGGCAAATTCACTTCGCTGACCGCCGCCGATTTTGACCGGAATGGGACGCTCGACTTGGCGGTAACCTGTGAAGACCCTAACTCGCTAATAATCCTGAAGAATGATGGCAACGGCGGATTTGGGGTTTCCGCTGAATACGCGCTGGGGGCTGTTCCGATCGAGATCAGCAGCGGAGACTTTGACGGGGACGGGTGGGCTGATCTTGTAGTGACCAATCAGGATGACACCGGTGCCACGGTGCTGCTGAATAACGGGACAGGGGCCTTTGGGAGGGGAACCAACTACTTCCCGGGCGGTAACCCCTCTTCCGTGACGCTCGGCGATATGAATATAAAGATGGGAAGATCGACCTGGTAATCCCCCTCGGCACTGGAAACGTTGGCATCCTCATGAATACCTGCGGCATAGCCCCCTCCTCCGCCTGTGTCACGAGCCTCTTCTTCCCCCGCTTCGTCTCAGATGCGAATCAGTCTACGGGGATTGCACTCGTCAACGCTGACAGTGAAGCCGCGACGCTACGGTTTACAGCGATTGATGGAAACGGCGCCACCGTTCAGGGTCCAAATATCACGAACCCCGCCACGAGAAACCTGAATGCCGGCTCGCAACTCGCGCTGGGCTGTTGACGTCTTGGAAGGAGGATCGACATCCAGCCAGCCGGCGAGTTGGTTGAAAGTCGAGAGCACGGCCCGCAAAGTTGCGGGTATCTTCCTCGCGCTCGACCCTGCTGTAACACTCCTGGATGGGGCTGATGTCTCTTCGCGAACTCTAACTTCCTTTGTGTTTCCCGAAATTGAGACTAGCGAGGACGGTTTCACGCAACTGCACATCGTCAATCCCCAAGCGAGTCCGAACCAGACCACTCTGGAGCTCGTCAGCGCCGACGGTCACGTGCGCGCCCGGGCGGACCGCGCGATCGCGGCGAACGGTTGGGTGGCGGAACTGGTAGCGGAGCTCTTTCCCGGGATCACTCCCCAATCATCAGATTACATCCGGCCGACGGCGACTCTCGGAGTCGTGGCCTTTGAGTTCCTGGGCCGTAACGGCCGGTTCGTTCAGGGGCTCAACGGGCAGGACACAGCATCCGGTGCGACCACGCTCTATAGCCCACAGTACGTGGTTGGTGTACCGATCTTGAGCTCGACTCTCTCGGTGGTGAACCTGGACGATGCGAGCGGCGTTGTCACCCTTCGCTTCATCGGCGACGATGGTAGCGTAATTAGCACGCAACAACAGCCGATTTCACCACGTGGGAAGCTTCTTGTCGCTGACCAAAGCTTCCAGCCGACTTCAAGTGTCCAGATGGCAGGCTATGTGGAAGTCATTTCGAACGGTCCGCGCCTTGCCGGAAGCGTGGTCTTTGGCGATCGGGCCCGGAGCACTTTCTCGTCGGCACTCGCTCTGGTGGCAAATCTGCACAGCGACATGATTTTCGCCCAGGTTGGGTCAGCGGAGGGATCATCCCCCTCCTGGTTCACTGGGCTTGCGCTCCTGAATCCAGGATCAACGAATGCGGACGCAAAGGTCCAGATCTTTGCCCCCGATGGTGCAATAGTAAGCTCTGGGACGTTCGTTATCCCCCCGAAGGAGCGTCGATCACAGCTGTTGACTGAGTATTTCCCGGAACTCGTGGGCCGCGACATGCTGGGGGGATACATCCGAGTGACTACCAATCAGCCGCTAGCAAGCTTCGTGTTATTCGGCACCGGAACACTCTCGGTGCTTTCGGAAGTGCCACCCCAGGTTGTCGATAAGTGAACCTTATGTATACGCGTCAGTTATAATCCCGGCATGCGTCTCTTAGCTGCTTTCTTGCTGACCGTCACCGCCGCCGGTACCGTCACAGGACAATCTTGGAAGCCGGCGCATAGCGCTAATCCCTTGCCCCACTTTGAAAACCTGAAAGGGAAACAGGTTTTCTTTGTGGACGGAGAGCCGTTCACCGTGCTCGCCGTAGAAACCCACTGGGAGAAGCTGCTTTACGGCCGCTACGCCGAAACAATGCACGTCTACGATTACTTGTATCCCGCGGCGAAGGAGATGGGGCTCAACGCGCTCAAGGTCCCCGTCAAGTGGTCAATGGTCGAGCCGGCTGAGGGCACGTACGACTTTTCCTACGTCGATCACATCGTGACCATGGCAAGACAGAACCAGCTCAGACTCGTGATCGGGTGGTTCGGACACTACGCGAGCGGCAGCGGCACTATATATAGTGACATGAGCGGCAACGTCTTCGCCCCGATGTATATCATTCAGGACACCCGCCGTTTCCCGCGTGCTGTCGATCGCGAGGGCAGGCCGCATCACGATGCCGTATCGTACGATTACCCCGCCGTCGTCGAGCGTGAGGTAGCCGCTTTTCAAGCCTTCATGGAACACCTCCGGAAGATCGACAGCCGCAGGACCGTCTTGATGATCCAGGTGGAGAATGAGATCTGTGTATTCGGGGCAGGCGCCGCTTTCGATCAGCGCAAAAATCCTAGCGTTTGGCGGGATCATTCTGAGGCTTCCAACGCGAGGTACGCCGAGAAACAACCTATCGACGATCTCCGGTTCTCCGCCTGGAACCTGGCGTCACAGTGGCTGCGACCCTTGATGGAAGCGGGGACGAAAGCCTATCCGCTCCCCCTTTTCGTAAACTTCGTGGGAGGAAGCCTGGCACCGGGCCTGTTGGGCGGGTCACCGGGAGAAGACGTGGCCACGTACCTCGAAGTCCTGCCGAATCTGTCCTTCATCGGAGTAAATCACTATCCCACCTGGGGCGATGAAGCGCCGGCACCAGTCAGCATCTCGGCCTCCTCGTTGCGGCAGACGCTGGACCGGTACCGAATCGGGCGAAATATTCCGACCGTGACCGAGACGAACAGCGACAACAACTCTCTAGCGCCCCGTTTGCTCTTCATTTCGATCGGCGAGTACGGATCGCAGCTGTTCTCGCCCTGGGCAATGGAAACTTCTTGTCCGACTCCCGGAGAACCGTATGTCTTGGAGGACGGGCAACTGGCCAACGGTGCCTTCGCACTGCGGGAAGCCTGCACGGCGATTCGGTGCGGTGGTCCGGCGGTCGCGGAATTCGGTGGAACCGAGCGAGCACGCG
>Ga0116188_1001433_pt1 | contig 20714 bp, 34 predicted proteins | sample AD_JPNTR2_MetaG_FD_89807 | JGI IMG/M metagenome (GOLD analysis project Ga0116188, IMG submission 89807) | Active sludge microbial communities of municipal wastewater-treating anaerobic digesters from Japan - AD_JPNTR2_MetaG | ecosystem: Engineered > Bioreactor > Anaerobic > Digestate | place...
CATGGTGGCAAGGAATGTTCCATCGGGATGGGGGTTGAACTTACCTTTCGGCGCTTCGATGATGGTGCTCATGGCTTGTTGGAATTGTGCCTTTCGGCGGGTTTGTTCTCGTTGGTCTGTTCGGGTTGCTCGTCATCGACCGGGAACCGTTGCCGTCCGGTCAGGTAGAGGCTCTCAAGCTGGCCTTCCTCACCGAAGAGCAGGTGGAGATAGGCGGCGAAATGAAACCGGCCTACGTGACTTATTCCGCCACGGCGAGCATGGCCGAGAATTCCACTATTATGTTATCATATGGTACTGAATCTATCTTTGACCTTGTTGACCAATTCAAGGTCATGTTTTGCACGTGGTTTTACTTTTTGAATAATGGTGAGTTTCATGTATATTTATATGACAAATTTTTATAAAGATTTGAGTAAATTATCGAATCAATTAAAAGAGTATTTAGAATCTCTTAGACCATCGATAACACCCTCTAAGATCTGATCTATCTTTCTACGTCTTTCATATTCCGCCAATATAGTGTTTTCTTCTATCTTCTATCCTAGAATTTATCAGAAATTCTCCTTTCAATTGGCCACATGAAAAAAATATTGATTCGTTTGGGGGAAATCTTTAGCAGCTAACTTCCTGTCTTTCCGAATCCAATATTTTGAATTTCCTGTAGATTCCATGCCCATCAGCCCCTACGAATCCAAGTATCCAGTGGTCCTCTATACAAATGAAATTCATTTGGATTTCAATGAACCAATTAGTCTCCAAGTTAAAAAAACAAATACGGGAATCGTCATGTAAAGGTAATTTTCTGTATATGTGGCGATTCCTGAGGAAATACACATAGGAGTAAGAATCAATGATAGAAATGCCATCAAATGTCTAATTGGTGATAAATTATCATACCAATTATTAGACTTAATAATTACTGAAATTAGTGACTTCATAGGAATATATGATATATCATATTATCCGAAAGTTGTGATCCTTTTATTTATAAATATTCAATACTGAAAAGTAGAATATGTGAATCGCCAGTTTTAACCGGGATGTTGAACATGAAAACCTCATCATATTCAATTTGAGATCTATTCAAACCTTCATAGAATAAATCAATTATCGAAAACATTTCTTCGTTTGATTTTCTAAGCTTTTCTATTCCATCTTTATCCATATATGTCGGTGGAGAAAAATAATTATCCAATTCAATCATAACCTCTATTTTCTCTGAAGTGGGACTAAATTTTATTATCCTATCATCGGATATAGATGTTAATGAGTCTTTTAAGATTTCTATATCCGATAGACGCTTATCACTATCTGATATATGTTTGAGATATTTCATTTCTTGAGAAGAACGGTAAATGATATCGGATTCATTTATCATCCTAAGATATTTCATTGTCTATATATTAGGATTCCGAATCAAAATTCTCGAACATTTTTATATTTACCATTAATTATATAATTAATAAATATCAAACCCTTTATAAAGTTTTTTGAGTCATCTGATCAAGCCGATCAATTAGATTTAATTCAGGATATATTTACCGATCTATCGGATGAGGCTAGAGTTTCAACTTTCTTTTTGGTGAAAGATGGGGAACATTTGACCAAGAGGGGAGAAAGAGGTGTTATTAGTGTTTTTGGTCCTTATAGTATCCATAAGAATTTTAATGGGTATGGTGTTTTCCTAACCTTTAATTATAAATCAAAAGAGGACATTAGCGATAAATATCATCATTATATATAAAACACTCGGAATTGAATTCTTATTAGAGATATCAATATATATCATATGAATCTGCAAAAATTAAATGGATATTTAAAAGATTTGAAAAGTTCTATTGAGGAAGATTTCGAAAACGAAGAAGTTATACTTAATTACAGTCCAAGTTGGATAGTCGATCTCAAGAATATAAGATGTATTACTTGCACTTTGATTTCAAATTTGGAGCTGATGGACGCGCCATCATTTGTAATAGATCAGAAAGCTATTAAATATTTTATGAATCAAATTGATTACATAAGCGACATGTTTAATTGTACACCTACCGGTAATGTAGTTCATTTAGCAGCAAATAAATTCGATGAAATATCTATTACTTTAGATTGGTTTAGGGCTTTAGGAATTGAAAGCCTACCGAATAGGATTGTTAAAATAGATGTTAAATTTCAACCTCCTACTAAACACGTAGAAAGTTTTAAAAATTATAATATATATTCAAGATGAAAAAGATACTTTCAGTATTGATTTTATTAACGATTATATTATCTTCTTGTAGGAATCTATATGTAAATCACAAATCATCGAATAAAAATAATTGGTGGATAGGAGAATATTATATGTTGCGTGGAACAAGTGGTGTGAATGATAAAGATAAAAAATTAATAGTTGATAAGAATGGTTTCCATATATCTACATATGGTGAAGATACCATTAATTCTGAAAATTTCACAATTACATCCACAAGTAATTCTAAAATCGTATCCAAAAAAACTTACTTCATAAGATTGGAGGATGGCAAAAGCTATCAGACAGATGTTACAATAACTATAATACCACACTTGTATAAACAATCGGAAGAAATGTGGATTATTCCAGAGATGACACCAACAAGTACAGTAAGCTGGGAAAATAAACTAATTAGAATTAAATAATTATGACTAAAATATCTCAATTTAAAGAATTCATGATCTTATCAATAGAAGAAGAAAAGAAGATGGTCAAAGTAGACAAATGATGGATGAAATAATTTCTGAATTTCTTAGTGAGGAGATTGAAATTATTAAAAATATCCAAGACATGTCAAAAGAGTGGGAAGATGAAGGATTGGATATTTTTTATTCGATATATATATCGACGGGTATCATTTAATCTAACAACCGAATCAAAAAGATATTATTATCACGCAATAGCCCCCGCGCACCCAAGCCGGGAAATTGACGCAATGCGTTAACCCAACGTTATATGAAATAAAATTAAACTACCATTCCCACATCATTGAACCATTCAATAATATAGGTTCTTGATTTGTTCCTTTGTTTATGAACAATCTGAAAGGTAGATAACTCAAATCATTATAAAGTTGAACCTTAAATTCTATTAAGTTTTTATGTGTTTCAGGTTTATCAGGAAACCAGATTGATTCGTCAAAAACAAAGGACATTTCTTTAACAAAATTTGATAAAGATTTCACATTCCTTATAATCAAGTTCAAGTCTTTAATTTCACCATCGTTGTATTTACCAACAAAAAATTTTGTTAAATCAATAACAAATCTGTATTTAATCTCATTTAATTCCATATTAATCCTTTTAATTTTACATTCATATAACAAGGTGTATATGTAGTGTGAGATTAGAAGCACTACCAACTATACCAATAAACACCATTAGAAGTACTAACTTTTATTAAAACACTGAACCTCACATTACATATACACCTTGTTATGTGTTAGTAAAATAAAAAAATACAAATATGATTGATAAAATAGAAGAACTCTTGAATATGAAAAATCCAACAACTCGTTTAAACTGGATGGGTTGGGATAAAGGTGATTGTAGTAAGGTAGGGATTGTTAGAATACTACTGATACAGACAATTGAGGAAGAAATTAAGGAGCGTGGTGATTACTACGATGGTTGTTATGATGAGTTGTTGGATTCTCTTAATAATGAGTACACAACTTGATTTTTTATTTTATTACACATAACAAGGTGTATATGTAGTTTTTTTACAAAGGTACAATAAGTTTTCAGATTTCCAAATAAAAAACTACATATACACCCAACCGTTATGCGCAACTCTTGGGGACACTGCTAACTTTGAACTAATTGCAAGAATAAACACATGAAATGAAGACGAAAGTCTTAAATAAAAACCTAAATGCTGCGAAAGCGTCAAAAAAAGACGAGTTCTATACTCAACTGACCGACATTGAAAAGGAAGTGAATCATTATAAACCTCATTTTAAGGGCAAAACTGTTCTTTGCAATTGTGATGACCCTAGAGAAAGTAACTTCTTCCATTACTTCTCCTATAATTTTGAACAATTAGGACTAAAAAAGTTAATCGCTACTTGCTACAAAAATCAAAATGCGGACTTATTTACTGAAAACAAATCTGAAACAGCCGTATATCTTGAATATTATGGCGACAAAGACGGTAATAGAGTTCCCGACCCTGAAGAAATTGGCATCAATCCTTTAAAAGGTGATGGTGACTTTCGTAGTAAGGAATGTATTAAACTCTTACAGCAGGCTGACATTGTTGTCACCAATCCACCTTTTTCTTTATTTAGGGAATATGTCGCACAGCTAATTGAATACGAAAAGCAATTCCTTATTATAGGGCATCAAAATGCTATCATCTATAAGGAGGTTTTCAAATTCATTAAGGACAACAAACTTTGGTTGGGTGTAGACAACTACGGGACTAAATGGTTTGGGGTCAAAGACCATTATGATATAACTACAGAGTCAAGAAAGAAAATTGAAAACGGGAAAAAATATTTTAGTATGGGAAGTATTGTTTGGTTTACAAATATTGACAATGCTAAACGCCATGAAGATTTAATACTATTCAAGAAGTATAACGAGCAGGAGTATCCCAAATATGATAATTACGATGCCATTGAAGTTACAAAGGTTGCTGAAATCCCAAAAGATTTTAAAGGCGTAATGGGCGTTCCTATCACCTTTCTTGATAAATATAATCCAGAGCAGTTTGATATAGTTGGTAGTAACAGAGGTATTGACCAAGACCCGGATGGTGTTTATGGACGTGGTTCTTTTATAAATGGAAAGGAAACATTTAAACGACTGTTTATCCGCAACATATCCAAGTGGAAAATTGAGGACCGAAGACTTATCTCAGAAAATTTCTAATTGTGCATCCCTCCATGTTGACTTCATAACCAATTAGATATGAGTCGGAGTTGTCTGAAATGCGACCTTCGTTGACCCACATTTCTACAACTCCTTTTGGAAGAAAATAATTCTCTCCCTCGTTGATTCCTCTTTGTTTGAATCCTGTAACTAATATCATGGATTCATTTTGTTTTCTCCCCTTTGTTATTTTAAGGAATTTTTGATATTCACTCTCATCAATAAAATCAAGAAGTATTTGACCATCTTCATATCGTTCTATAAAGACCTCTATATCCGAAGAAAGCTTTTCATTAGGTTTGCCAGTTGGATCTATTCTCGGTTTATTCAATCCACTAGATCTGTGTTTAGGGATCGATGGTGATTTACCAGTTTTGGAATATTCATCTAGTATAGATTTTTCATCAGATGTTAATGAATCCACCCCACCGTTAGAAATTTTATCCAGTATTTCGTCTATAACTTGGTTCTCGTTAAATCTCTTAAGATATTTCATAGTGTATATATAAAACTGAATTCCATAAAATGCCACTCATGCCCAATCTCTTAATTTGGAATTTCCAAATCATATCAATGGCTCCTTTAGATCTAGGTATACATACCATTTCTTGTTCAAAAAAGAAAATGAATAGTCAAAGTCAACATCGATTAGATATGAAAATGGAATGTACAAAAATGAAGTACTGAATTGTGTTTATAGATGTAAAGAAATGTTCGATCATGAGATCGATATTAAAAAAAATCCATCGATTCTCTTATAGTTAAAACATTTATGTCCACAATTACCATTGATATCTATATAGGAATATTGAAAGATGAGAATATGTCATTAGAGGATGCCTTTTCGAATTCTAAAAATTGTATGTCTATCTTTAATCCAGAATTATCAATTATATCAAATTGAATAATACCTAGATAGTTGTCTACTATTTTGGGATCAGGCTTTTTTGGGATCAGGCTTTTGGATTGAAGGTGACTTGTTGAAATTTTGAAAATATTTCACCAACGATAATTTTGACATGAAATCGTTAATTCATAATATTTAACCCGAGCCTACGCATCCAATTCATACAATCCTCTTGAGTTCTTTGACCAGCAATATCAATTTTCATATCCTTATCTAAGATATGAAAACCACTCCAAACGCCTTTATGTTCAAGAACATTGACATTGTTACCAGCCTCTTTTATCCATTCCCATAGAGTCTCTAATTCCTCTCGGGTATAATGTTGTTTAAAAAACCAATTATCTCTGATGTCATTCATGTCACTAATATACGCTTTTTCAATCACTAATCTATGACCACAAATCTGATTGAATTTATATTATTCAGAACTATAAAATACACGCTAGGATTCAAATACTCAAGATCTATAATTCCACTAGATGATATGATAGATATTGTTTTGATTATTCTTCCAGATAAATCACGTATTTCAAGATTCGTCGGAATCTGTAATTCACTTGAAATATTATATGCCATAAATCCATTGCTAGGATTTGGAAATAGTTGTATCAAATTAATGATCTGATTAGATAATATATCCTTCGTCTAACTAAGATATACACATGAAGGAAAATTCAAATTATTCAAAGAAAATTCCCTCTTATATTCATTCGGGTTGAACAATATTGCAATAACATTACTTAAATCTCCTGTACCATCTATGTCCAGATTTCTCAATCTATAATAATTCATACCTATTATTGGATTTGAATCAATGGATCTATATTTTATGGTTGAAGTACTATTACCAGCAGCATCAACAACATCAAGTGGGATAAAATTTTCACCATCCTCAGATCTCTCCAGAATAAATATATCACTATTTTGTTCGCTAGCTGTGGACCACTCCAATATATTTGAGGTTCCTTCACTATACCCATCAAATTGAATTAGTTCAATGGGTAGGAGGGTTGCGCATTGTGATGTTGTAGAGGTTGAGCATGGTACACATGTTGGTGAAAAAAGAATACCCTGAGAGGAAGTTGTCCATTGTGTATTATTTCTACCAGCAACAATGGTTGCGGATAAGCCATTCCCATTCTGCAATGCGTGAACAGCATTTCCAGAGTTCCATGTGTAACATATTGGCTTATTGAGCATGAAGCTCGCAATGCAATTAGTGCTTTCATATAAAATAAGTTGATTTGTAACTAAAAGAGAATTACAAGAAAACATTGGAACATCTAAAAAGCTAACTACAAATCTCCTATATGGAGGAACTCCTAATGTTTGGTATTTTATAGATCCTCCTGTTGAGGGGTTGGTATCATGCCACGGATTCAATATAGAATTCTGGATTGCGATTGGTGTTACAGATGGGACAGCATTAGTAGTATATGGTGAAAATGTTCCAGCATTTGATATATTAAACGTGATATAATTATTTGGTGATATTACACATTGTGAATACGTGTTGTCATTGTAACAAAAATTGAATCCAATTGGAACTATTCCAGAATGTGTATCATCATCTAGAATCAAAGGTGTTCCAGAGACATAAGAATCGGGAGTGTATGAAATCGGCGTTTGAGTATAGCACATTGGATTTGCGCAAGTGAGTGAAAGAGCATATGATCCAACAGAAGAATTATATCCATGTACTAATATGAAATAGGTAGTTCCAAGAGTGGATGTCCAAGACACTTGAGATTGGAGATTACAAAAATCATCGTTTCCAGATACGCATAAAAGATTATTACAATCTCCAGAATAAATTCGAATCATTGTATCGTAAGAACTTCCGCAAAGGGAGGCGGTTACGATTGTTCCTGTTCCAGAAAATCTATACCAAACTCCGCCTCCAGTACCATCTGATACTACACATGGCAACACAATATCTGATGTAAATGGTGCAGTGTTACCAGTAACTGTTTGTCCACAAATGATAGTTGTTGCTCCAATGCAAACATCTCCTTGTGACTTAGCACTATTGAGAATAAATAATGAAATCAGAATAAATAAATATCTTATCATAAGAAATTTTATATAGTATAGATTATAAAGTTTCAACTTTTATATCTCATAGAGATGCTGCAAATTTAGAAGCCCAAATTGCAAAAATAACCAATCCAAACATACCAACAAAAATTCCTACCATCTTTAGTAAGTCTTTAATTTTTTCATCCATTTTCAAATGGATGAAAATTATATATACTTTGTACACTATGGAAAAATTTTCTGATAAATATTTTGATTTTGCAAATCAGCGGATATAACATTTACTCTAAAATACTAGTCTTTTTAATATAAACGGGATGAGATCAAACCTATTAATATTACTAATCCTACTATCAATAAAATGTGTTTGTCAGGATGCTCGAATGGTTTTAGACAGCGTCTATTTAGTTTTTAATCCGAGTCCAACTACTCCGACATATCTAGTTATCGAAAATCCAAATCCAAGCGCGATATCTATTTTGGACACCTCTCTGATAAAATCAGAGAATGAAATAAATAAAATAAGATGGAGTCATGTGGGAATTGGTGGTAATTACATAATACCATTTGGAACCAGTTCAAATGTGTATATTCCTCTTTCCTTAAATATACCTTCCGGAAATGGATCATTGGTATATTCTACATATGGATATGGAAACATTCCAATGATAAACGCTTGGAATAACTATCTATACATGCCGAGTGATGTTACTCATATGAATAATTATTTTTCTGGATCACTTAATAATTCCAATAACGTTATTGATAGATTTTGGATCATTGATCCAAAAGATAACTCAGAATGGGAATATTCGGGATCTGGAAATTTAGATATAAATTTCACCTATGATCCTAATGAAATAACCCCCGGAAATATTATAATTCCGTCTTCACTATTAGCTGCTCAGAGATTTAATTCAGATACAGACCAATGGGGTGACTATTTACCAATTTCTATTTGCTCCATACCAAACGTCACAACTTCTATTCCCATGTCTCAAATGTATAGATCGTGGACTCTTTCATCACAGATGATTCCTTTACCAGTTGAATTCATGGGATTTTGGTATGAATGTGATAACGATAAAACCATCCTTAGATGGAATGTTGTTAGTGAAAATGATATAGATCACTATTTAGTTGAAAGATCTATTGATGCTGAGGATTGGTCCATAGTCGGTCAAGTTGGTGGATCAGGAAATCATCATGGAGAAATAAACTATTTCCTAGAGGACGAAATAGGGCAATTCTACTATAGATTGTCTAGCTTCGATATTGATGGAACTCAAAGACAACTATCATCTATTTACTCTATATGTGGAGGAAATAATATTCAAATAGTTAATGGGTATTTATCAAATAATTCGATTGGAATAATAGTCCGATCATCTAAAATTACCAATTTAAAATTGAGAATTATTGATGCTGGTGGAAGAATTATTTCAGACGTGAAAGCTCCTATTGCAATTGGAATTACGAATTTAATTGGATATGAAGGATATCTGTCCAGAGGAATGTATTCTCTGAATTTGTATGATGATAATATATCTCTATTCGTTAAAGTGGTTAATTTATGAGAAATAAATAGTAAATGAATCACTTGAGATTATTTGAATCATGGTCACATGCTTTAGAAATTATCGAATACTTTCACGAATTAGAAGATCTAGGGCACATGAGAATACTCTCATATGACGTTCTTAAGAATTTTCTCTATCTTTTCTTCTCTGATTTCATCAATTGGTTGAAAAACATCCATTTCATAGAACGTTCCCTGACCAATCTTATTGTAAATAATATATTTATCATAAGTCCCGATCTTGCCTAGTCCAACATCATAATAGTCTCCAACGATCAACCCATTAACAGGCTTTCGGCAGATAACTTTCATTTCTTCTTTCTCAATCCTTTTTTGGCTAGATGGAAGTTTGATTTGACAACTTCATTTGCTGAATCTATCTTTATATATTTCTTGGATACCGAATCCCATCGTGGCATATCATACATATAGCTCATAAAGTTATGTACCTTTAGAAGATTTGTATACCACTCAACCGAATTTGAAACGTCACAAATGAAATGCTTCTTATTATCAATGAGTAATTTACAAAATGATTTTTTATCACTTTGATATTTCTTCATCTTACGGAGCATTTCGTCTTTAAGAGAATAATCAACATTCATATATTGGCCATTTCTCCAAATTCTTTTGGGTTGTCGATTATCTGGAGCAACTTGCTCATAATATCCAATGAAATTGTTTATTACTTCTTCATTCTTATCTAGCTCACCCAATACAGATCTTAATTGGATATCCCTATCCTTTGTCTTAAAGTAATCGCTTGATTTCGTGGAAGACTTCAGCTCATATTCAAAGATTTCTTGATCCGATTCTGTAGAAATTGCTTTAAGCAATTGAGATTCGTTTCGATAGATTTTTATCTTTCGGTCGTACCGACCTTTGTTTTCGAGTATCCAAATAGTGCTCATTTCATATTTTATATGAATCAATAATGATTAGTTATGTAATTTTTCTAGGTGTTTTTGAATTATTCTTAACTGTGATGGGCGCGATGGTCTTTGGAGTTTTCGGTTTTTCGTTTTTGGATTTGGGAAGAAAAAATTTGACCCACATGCTAGCTAAAAAGAAATCAAATCTAGCTAAAAAGAAATCAAATGGGCTCAGTAAGCCTTCTATTACAAGAAATACAAGAAAGTATACTAATGAAACTAGAAGTATAAATAGAATTGCGTGGACTATAATCACAGATTTTATATTTTTATCAAATATACAATTTAAATGTTTTTAGAAAATTTAATTTTGTTAATTTTTTTCAACCAATGTGGCAAGTTCTTCTTTGTCTCATCATAAATAAAATTGATAAATGTTTCATAATCAATACATTTATTTATAATGGATCTATTAAGGAATTTTGGTGGACAAGTTTTTATATAAGACTTTAGAAAAATTTTAGGAATAATTTCTGGATATTCCAAATCATCTTCTATCTCTTGTAAATATTTATCCTTTGGAGTGTTAAGAATTTTATAACATTGTTCTTCTGAAATCTCTCTTTCGGAATTTGGTATATCCAAAGTATATTCAGATAGACTCGCAAAAAATTCATCTTTGATCATCATGAAATATGCTAAGAATAATAATTCGTTGAGCTTTCCAGGTCCTATGTAATTCAATGTTCCTATCAATGCCTCACCAATAGACCCAGGATAGCAATCAATGCCTCTTTTTTTCTTCTTATAAAATTGATATAAATGGAGCAACTCATGTCGCATAGTAACTTTTATATACTGGATCATTTCTCCAACTTCAATTACTTCTTTATTGGATGATAGATGAATTTCCATGGATGGGACAATTTTTCCTCTATTATATTGAGATTGGGAGCAATCCGCATCTACTTGACCTGGACTTTTAAATGAGTAGGCATATCCGGATCCACTCCACTTATCCGGGGTTATCTCAAATATCAATTTCAATTTGAATCTGGACATTGGAAAATCCTGATTATATGGAATATTCATATCCTCAGGATAAAAAACAAAATCTTCAGAATAACTATTAAATTTCTTTCTGGAAATCCACCATCTGAATTTAGATACAACAAAATCTTCAAGCCAATTGTTGAGGGGGATAATGCTTTCGGGAAATGAATATCCTTCAAACAAATAAAATGGTTTAATTTTATTCATAATCTATATATTTAGAAAGAATATATAGATTATGAATTATCTAAAGAGATTTGGTTCCTTAAATGAATCTATTGGAGGAATGAGGAAAGAAGGGGCAGATTTATTTATTGATGGCATCAATGAGGAAGGTCATTTTCTATACCCAGTTGTAGAAATGTTGAATGATTGTTTGCAAATGAGGAATTCAAATAAAGAACAAATTATAGATAAACTTGACAATGCGTGGAGATTGTGTCGTACCATCTTCCTCGAATTTGTAAATGCATGGGATGTATCCGTTGACGAAGCGCGGTACACACAGTGTAATAGTCTTTATAATTTCATTACCTCTCTAATAGAAGAGAGTGATAATGGCATGGATCTGGTGAATATCAATAAAATTATACATGATATCGTAGTGAATTGTAAATTATCATATAGTTATTTTAATCTAGAGGATGGTGATATCTTCGATTGGTAATAATCTATAATTTTGTTTATTTTTTCGACTCTATATCTACTTATAATCTCTGGCAATTTATCCTTAGTAAATTCTTCATATATTTCTCTATTTGATAGATCAGAGGATGTCCAATTACAATCTCGAAATATTGTGTTTAATACAAAAACAACATTATACCCTCGATCCATTAGATTTACCCATCCGACTTCATGGATTTTATTGATGTCATTTTTAGTGCAAATAATTCCTGACTTTGAATCCTTATACATTATATCATTTGAAGTGTGAGCAAGAGCAATAAATTCTCCACTCCAAATTCTAATATCTAGGAATCCATATACTTCAGAATATTTAAATGATACTATCATATACCTTCGTAGTATGATTCTATTGGTTGATGTGGCTGAGTATATTTTAGATGATAGTCGGCAATATCGATTCGATGAAAAACCAGAAATATTTCCGATTCTTGGTGTTTTGTAAGATCTGAGATCATCATGTTTCTAGCATTTACCCATCCATATTTAGCATCTTTTTGTCTTCTAAGGTACCTCTCGTTATCCCAAAAATAAAAAACATAATCCCACTTTTCTCCTATGAATTTCAGCGATCCTAGAGATCTTTGAATCATTTCATTAAACGAAACAAGGAAATCTTGATCAAATTTGCGACCATTCTCTATTCTCTTTCTGGAATCAAATTTAACATATATCATCGAATTCTCTCTATTCCTAAAGGCTTTCTGAATTTCAACATCATAGTTTAGATCCAAGTCTGAAAAAATATCTTTTATTTCATCTATGCATTCATCCAAAAATTCATTTTTATCATATTTTGCACATACGGCTATTCTAACATTACCAACTTTCCAATTCTTGTGATTTCCAGCCACCACATCTCCTTCGGAAAGATCATCTTTGCTAAGAATATAGTAAAAGCTTCCGGATTGAAAGTAATGCTTATATAGATTCCATTTGTTCATAAGTCTGTAAAGACCACGATAATATTTTGTTCCCTTGATTTCATCAATATTAATCTTTTCGATATTTTTTATTGTCGATGTCAACAAATGATTCATTGATCCGGCTGATCCATACATCTTCTTGTGGGCTTGCTGGCCTCTAGTCTTCTTTTTTAGATCGATAAAAATTTCATTTAACAGAGGCTCCGCCTTTATTATCCAAGATATCAGCCTATTTCCAAGAATATAGAACGCATTCTTCAAAACATATTTATCACTCTTAGATAATTTTTCATTGAAGGAATGAAAATCCTTTATCATTCTTTATATATTATCGTCCAAGATATTAGAAAGCTTATTATTTCGAATTTTTTGAGAATTGGAATCGTACCAAATCACAGATTTAGAATCGACCCATTCTTTAAATTTATCTTTAATCTTTGAGATGTTATCCTTATCTGATGTTGATACGTTGTGAAGCTTAACTTTTACCATATTTCCTGCTGATTCTATTTCCTCAACTTCAAAAAATCCGTAGCTATTACTCTTTGCAATATACATTTCGAATTTTATGATTCCCATTTTCCCCGTTCCTTCTGATAGAGATTTCTTGATTTTTTTATATTCCATTCTTTTCCCTAGGAAAAATCCACAAATTCCAGACATTAAAATCAACAATATACTTATTAGAATGGCTAAATTCATTTTCTAGAAAATTTTGTTAAATATAAGGAATATATATATAAATCTCAATGGATAATAAAATAAGCGAAATAAAAGACTATTTTGAATCAATCGAGGATGAATATCAGGGAGTACTAAATGTTAAGTGTGGTACATATTGAGTACCACATTCAGTACCATATGATAACATAATAGTGGAATTGAGGTATCCAAATGATTACATTATCAAATTTTCTAACAAAGAAGATATAAGTCAAATTTTAGACTATGGATCAAATTATATAAAGTTGATAAAACTTGGAATGACTCACCATGTTTCAAAACTAAGTGATTTTAAAAGATTTTCGTTTATTAATTGGCTAGAATCATTTGAGAGATTTTCGCTAAATAGAGTTGAAATAAATCTGGAAAACACACCCCCAAATGGGACAATCAGAATAGGTCTATTTTTTGATATTTTGTAAACTAAGTTTGATTTTAATATATCTACTGTAGATGGAGAAATCACCAAAAGTTGGAATAGGAGTTATTGTTTATAACAAAGAAAATAAAATTCTTTTTATTAAAAGAAAAGGAAAACATGGACATGGCGAATGGTCCTTTCCGGGTGGAAAATTAGACTTCGGTGAGTCGTTTGAAGAATGCGCCAGGAGAGAGGTTTTGGAAGAGGTTGGAATCGAAATATCAAATCCGGAATTTGTAGACGTAACAAATGATTTATTTCCAGATCATGATTTACATTTCATAACAATATTCATGAAGTCTAATCATGTTTCCGGTGATCCCACAAATTTGGAGCCAGATAAATGCTTTGAAGTAAAATGGTCAACATTGGAAGAAATTTCTAAAGAGCCAATATTTACTCCCATAACTAACTTACTGAAATGATTTATATTGTATGTATAATAACTGTCATTGTAATGATTTATTATGCTGGGGATGATGATCCATACCAAAAGCAGGACAGAGAGAGAGGTATAAAAAAATCGTTTCTCAAATAAAACCCACTAAGAATTTGCTTAAACAAGAACTAAAGATTGTTAATAGTCCCAAGTCGGTGAAAAAATGAAAATATAATTTGCGATTCATGTCGAAAGAGATACGCATTTCTGAGCCAAAAGAATTGGTTCACAAGAGTTGAATATGAAAAACTGAATACATTACATAGAGAGTGTGACTTTTGCAAAACGAAAATTCTAGATATAAGAGATATTTATGAAGATATTGATAATTTATCATCAAATAGAAGAGGATATCTTATTTCCCCATCAGATCTTAGAACTTTGAAAATAAACATACTCGCTATCAAATTAAAAGGAATTGCAAATATATGAAAGACACGCGAAAATGTTGCAGGCTATGAACATTTCTTTTTTCTTGCTGTTCATTTTCGCGTTTGCGCTTATTCACTGGCGTTCCTCCCACATCCCGTTGCGATAGGAGTCTTTTTCGGCGAGTTGGCCGTTGTCATAAAAATGTTCCCATGGAAGTGCTCCCATGGGCCCTCCCGCTTCCCGTTCTTGGTTTGGTTCATTCGGCTTCGTGGTTTCATAAGATTCCATGTAAATATGGAATAGAGTTTCAACTTAATAATAGAGGAAATCATCGCTTAACTTTTTCGTATACCGTTATGGTTCGTTGCTTGGGCTCTACAATGTATGGAGTACCATCCAAGTATCCTCCATCATATGATGCATACCACCCATCAACTCTTATATAGGTATCAAATTTTGGAAAATGAACAACTATCCAATAATCATCACCCATTCCTTCTCCACCATACTGCGCAACACATGTTACCGTCCCTAGAACATGGGAATGTGGCATTCCATCTTTTAAGAATTTGTCGAAGATCACATTTGATGCACCATATTTCATCTCTGGCCAATCTATGTCGCTATTCTTTCTTTTTAAGATAGCAAGAAGTATTTCACTTTGACTCAGAGTGGCATCTTCTAAAATATTATTCAGATTTAACTCCCTTGCAATATCAATTAGGCTTTCTTTTGCTTCCATAGTTCTAGTTGTGTATTAATTATGTTTCTATATTCTATTTTTGGTTTGTTCAATGTCAAAAAATTACTCATAGCAAATAAGGCGAGCCACGTTGGCGCTAAATGTCCAATAAAATATATCAGGTTAGTTCTGTATATAAGTCCGGGACTTGTGGTTTTCCCGTTCTTTTCCCTTTCAAAAGAAAGAACATAGACTTCTTCCCTCACAACATCAAGTTGTTCTTCGTTTGTTAATTTTGAAAATTTTGATTCACAAATATTAACAGATCCGTCACCAACTAATATTTTTTTATAAACAGGAGTTGGATTTATCCAAAGATGGACTTGATCATGATGAACCTCACGTGTAAGATAATCATCAAAGAAATCTTCTTGATTCTTGTCTTGATCAGACTGGCTTCTTTTTCCATACAACTTTGCCCAGTGATCGTAAAGTTTATAAAACATTTCTTCATCAATTTTAAATCCCTTATTTAGAAGAAATTCTATATCAAATATGTGTTTTTTTCTAGACCGAACAGTCCAAAATATGTGAGAAGCCTTTAAATTTAATATTTCCTGCGGAGTGGCATATTCTTTGTGACCCCACCAATCAGGCGCTGGAATTGTTTCTTTTATATCGTTATTCTCAATAGTCGAAGAGAACTCTCCATCCGTAACAAATAGATCCAGATCTTTAGGAGTTCTAAATTCCGAAAAGTGGTGCTTCAAAGCTGTTGATCCTATTATAGTTTTCATTCAATTATAGTAAGATTATGCGATCTATTCCTATGGCAAATCCAATTCCTCCATCATATGATCCACCCCCACACACTTGCTTTTGTGACCCCAAAGACGGACAAGCTATTTCAAATCCGATTCCATTTTTATAATAATCTAATCCTCTTGAGAACTTCAAATCCCAATTGTGTGAATTGTCTGTATCTTCCCATCTGTGGCTTTTCTCCACGGAAACATTCACCGATATAAAACATTTTAACATCCTTGTTTTATTTAAATACCTCAGTAGACATTTGTTGAACAATATTTTGATTCTCATTTCCAACTTTATTTGAGAAAGTTTCTTGCTTTTGTATGATGGGTATCATTATTTCTTGATATCCATTCTCTATTAGGATATTGGACATAGAAGTCAAAATATCTCTTTTCTTTTTAGCTAGTTCACCAAAAAGAATTCTAGTTCCTTTATATGTTGATTCTAATTTAATATCCATTTTAATTAATAGTTAAAAACATTGATACGTTATAAACTTTTGATAATTCATCTTTCAATTTCCGATGATCAATTGCAAATAGCAATTGATGACCATTTGCAGCAATTGAATGGCATCCCATATCTTTCCCCATTTTATTTGATGTGAAATATCCGTTACCAAAGTAGTTAATGTAATTAACATTATATTCCATTTCAAGCCTATTTAGGACCGGATAAACTGCTTTGTTCCACATATCGAATCCTCTGAGTGAATTTTTAACAGAAGTATTCCAATTTAGCACATAATGAACATTTGATTTTATTCTTGATATTAGATGCCCGATCTCAGAGACAGTCTTGAGAAACGGAATTTCCATAATTCCCTTTCCGGTAGATAAATTGCTAATAAGAAGGGGTTGGGGTTGAATAAAATTCTCAACTCCCAGATAAAAATCGACAGAGTTTCCACTATCTACCCAATCCAGAGATGCGTCATCTAAAAGATTTAATACATCATATGGATTTGGAGATTTTTTAGCAAGGAAATCGCCGATAGCCAATTTGGCAGAATCCATGATAAACTGATCGAAATTTTCGAGAATGGGCATCATGGAGCCAAATATAAGAAAAATTAATATAATCTGGAAATTTCCTCTGTGCTTGTTTCTCCCATTATATCAAAATGGACCATATCATTTCCAATATATCCAATATTTCCAAGATGTAAATCTTGTGTAGAAATTCTATTCTTATTTAGATTTTTACACATTTTGTTATAATCTTTAAGTAATTTCTCGAAGATGTCCATGGATAGATTTTCATTCTTTATCTCAATCCTCATTTCTTCTACATCATCTTCTAATATTTTTTTACCGTAAATATACTTGTCCATAATATTCATTATTGGCAATTCTTCTTTATTAAATCCCCTTGCTCTATCCATTAATATGGCCCATATTTCATATTCCTTTATTCTCTTAATTCTATAATATCTTACCATATTTGGAATATTTTGGCCTAAAAGACCCTTGGCAATTCTTGCTTCCTCTTTGGAGGATGTTAATTTTATTACTTTGTTTTTATCAACAATAAAGGCCATTCCATATGATCCGGAGTTTAGATACTCTGCCCCAGAATTGAAGCCAAATAGATCACAAATTTTTCTTACTATTTTTTTTAACTTTTTAATTGGATCTGGATCGGAGTTTGGAATTCTACCAGATATAGACGAAATGCCTTCTTTACCAGCATTAATATCATCATGTACTTTACCAGCATTCTTGAATTTTTCAAAAGTAGCGATCATATAACGTATATATTAAACAAATAATTTTTTTGATTTAAAAGGTAAAATATGAAATTGATGAAAAACAAAAATAACAACAGATTGATCAAAGCTCTCATGGATAAATATGAATCCGATATGTCGGACGCATTAGCTAGATTGGAAGTTTATTTAAAAAGTCCTGTTGCCATAGGAGAACATCCACAATTTACTGAGGAAATGGACAAGATTATAAACCAATACATGGATGGAAAGGACAAGATGGAGTCTCTCTTGGAGATGACCAAAGAACTTGAATCCTGATTTCATTTTAGTTTCTTAAATAGTCCATACTTGATATATATTTATCTATATCTTTATATATAGATATATGAAAAAAGCATTGTCAGTACTGGCATTTTTAACATTTTTGACATCCTTCGGACAATCGGAGCCTATAGTTAATATCGAATCTATAAAGAACGATAATAGGCTAGAGATTAGACTATCTCCTGATGGAGAATTTGATCAAGTTCTATCATCACTGGTCTTCACCCTTAAATGGGATAATACAATTGGTGAATTAGGAGATCTAGACTCATCCTATTCATCCTATGCGATATTCAAATCTGGCAGTCCAATAGTGGATGACAATCATACATATCAGGTATATGTAGGATTTGATATGTCTCCTATGTCAGAATCTGGAACCTCCTTAGATCCTATATGTCCACTTGGGTCATTTATAATAGATTCTAATGGTTACTATGAAATAGTAAATGATGATATTACAAATTCTATAAACGGAGATTATTACATATCTCTTAATGGTGAGGATATGACAGGAGAAATAATCAATGAAATCCAAACTGGAGAATTGGAAATATCTCAAATATCAGATGCTTTGTATCCAAATCCATTTGGAGATTTCTTTAGTGTTAAGTCAAGAGAGGTCCCAAAGGGAATTCAGATTATTAGTAACTCTGGTAAAGTAATTTATGAGAACTATTCTAAGAATCAAGATATATTTAGATTCGATGTGAGCTCCGTTCCACCGGGATCTTACCTAATAAGGATCATATTTAGTAATAAAGTTGAGGTGATAAAAGGCACAAAAATCTAAATTCCTAGATTCTTTAGTATATCTTGACGATTTCTAGATACTTCTTCGAAAACCGAATATGGGCACCATATTTCTTTTCCCGAATCATTTATTATTTGAACATCAACAAACCCGTTGTTATTAACTTGAGATTTTATATTCTTGTAATGATTATTTACAGTTATCCCAGAATAGTCTGAAATACATTTCAATTGTGACCCAGGATCAACGATCGCTATTTTTACAAGCTCAGATTTCAATTCTGAGGTAAGTGTTTTTATATTGCATTTTCGAAGGTCAAGATCGTCATTCTTTACATATTTAATAAATTCTTGTACAAGATTTTTAGTCATATTCATTTCCCTAGAATATAGACTAGGCATTTGGAACTTCATTGTATAATATCCAAAATCCAAATTTCCAAAGGATTTGATATAGTAATCGACATCGATTTTATTCTGAGATAAATAATTATATATTATTGGAAAGGCATTTTTCAATCCACAGGCAAATGATTTATTTCTGTGTTTAGTATATCGATTCACAATCTTAAAATCCTTCCACATTCCGATGAAAGATTTTTCGGATTTATTAGAAAATATTCTTGAGCTGTCTAAATTACTATTGAGTTCTACTATTTTTCTTTTGACCTCCAAATATGAAACTCTTCTATCATAGAGAAGATGCATTCCATTCTTTTCAGATTCTCTTTTGAATTTCATAAATGAGATAACACTATCAAATCCAATTCCGTATAAAGAACTTTCTAATACTCTACCGTCTTGCAAGTCTCTAAAAATTGGATATGATTCTAAAAAATTATCTAAATTATTTAGATTTTCTTTTATTGTAGAAATCTCAAGAATCATAAAATGGGAACTTTTCTTATAGATCTAAAATGAGAATTGTAATAATTCAAATTGTTGTCTTCTTTTATAACTATCTCCGTGGATGTCATCCTAATTACCTTTCTATTTCCTATATTAAGGCTTGATATTTGTTTCCCCGTATGATCAATAGTTTTTATATCACTCCCCATTCTTACTAGAATGCAGTCGCTGTTCCAATCAATGAACTCCGCTCCTGTTGGAAGATTAAATCTTTTAACAACATTTAGTCCTTCGTAGACAGATATCTCATTTTGGTGAGATCTGATATCGGTTGTTTGTCCAATCAATGGTATTGAAATCATAGAAAAGATGAATATTAAATAGAATTTCATTTTATATATAGTTTATAACCGGTGGGCGTAGTCCCCATTTTAGGACCGGTATAGTTAAGCTATAGAAAAACGAGGAACTCGCTACTCCTCGTTTTTCATTATGGTTGATATTTTTGATTCCCTAGAAACCGATTTTAAAGTACTTTCCATTTGCAAAATAGAATTATCTCTTGATGTATACTGTTCATTCCCTAAAAATGATAGTGGTAAATCATTTAAAGGAAATATTGCATAGAGCTTACAGGCATAATATCCTCCTTCATTTGGAAAATCGTCATAAAATCTCTCAA
>Ga0116188_1001438_pt1 | contig 20672 bp, 15 predicted proteins | sample AD_JPNTR2_MetaG_FD_89807 | JGI IMG/M metagenome (GOLD analysis project Ga0116188, IMG submission 89807) | Active sludge microbial communities of municipal wastewater-treating anaerobic digesters from Japan - AD_JPNTR2_MetaG | ecosystem: Engineered > Bioreactor > Anaerobic > Digestate | place...
CCCGCTCCAAAACCCCATTTGAGGTATTGGGCCGGAGGAGGAGAAGCCGCGGCCGCAGCCAAAGTTGTAACGATGGCGGCCCCGGTTGGTGTCGTCAACTCCGCCTGTACCGTTCCGAGCAGAGTGGGGAAGCCCCGTACCAATTCAGCCGTCGCGGGCGCGGGAACCGGCCAGGTGCCGTGGGAAAAAGTGACTGTCCCCCCACCGAGATTTATCGGCGCCGTATAAAACTTCTCAATCCCGAAATAGGCAAACCCCACGCAGGCGCCGACCACATCGACAATTGCGTCAACGGCACCGACTTCGTGGAAATGGACTTTTTCAAGAGAGGTCCGGTGAGCCTTGGCCTCCGCCTCCGCGAGGCGGGCGAATATGCCGACTGCTCTCTCTTTAACGGATTGCTCCAACGAACTGGAGTTGATGAGATCTTCGATCTGTCTCGGGCTGAAATGCTGATGGTGATGTTCCCTCTCGTGCCGGTGATGGTCGTGAGCGTGGCCGTGATCATGATGGTGGCCGCTGATGAGCACCTGGAAATTGATCCCCTGTAATCCCTGCCGTGTAATCGGTTCCGCGCGCAACTCATAACCGCCCAGATCCAGCTTATTCAACTCGGAACGCAAGTGATCGAGCGGCAAGCCCAAGTCGAGAAGCGCCCCCAGGATCATGTCGCCGGCAACGCCGTTAAATGTGTCGAAATAGAGAATCTTCATGCAATCATCGATGCCCGAATGGCGGGAAATGAAAAGAGTATTATAAGCCGCGCTGGTTTGTAAACTTCTGCTCGCAAACCGCGGGTTCGAAAAAATCGGGGGAGTACTGGATTACTGTATGTCCTTCAGCAGCCTGCCTGGGACCTCCGGGTCCAGGGGAAACACCTCCTGCTTGGACCACATCACATCCAGTACTTCGCAAACTCGGCTGCTCTTAAAGAACTCAATCCAAGCGCCTGAAACAGCCTCGGGTACCGGCCACGGATCAAAATCCAGCCATGGCAGAACCCGGGCCGCCAATCCGACAGGGACACCGGCCTCGACCAGCACCCGATGAAAATCGGAAACGGCCCGGCCAGTACGAAATGCGTTGAGATTGATGTGCACCAACCTCTCGCTCTTACGCGCAAACAGCTGGGCAATCTGCTTTTCGAGCATCGGTGGAGGATAGTGAAGTTGGCAGGAAGAGGCACCCAGCATGACCATGTTCTGAGCCTTCGGGGAGCCGGCTTTGCGGGCCAGGTGAAACCCATTGACAAGCTGGACTCGAGGTAGCTGAAACAAACAGGCGTAAATCGAGGAGGGATCGGGGTAGTCAGGCATATTGACGAATGGGGTGATGTCCGTGATCAGCCAGCCCATTTCCATCGAGAGATAAGGCAGATAACGAAGGGATTCCATTGGCTCAAGGGCCAGGATCATCTCGGCGCTTCCCAGCGGAATCAAGTCGCTGGCTATTGGCTGGTCGCTAACCCGGACGTGGGCCTGAACGGCTCCCCCGCGTTGAGACATCCCGTGCACTTCGGGCTGTTTCAAGTAGTAGCCAGCTTCCATCGCGCTGTGGTCGATCACATAAGCCATGGAGAGGATCCCCTGGCCACCCACTCCGCACAGCAAGATATCTTGCTTCATCGCAACTCTCCCTGGCGATTGCTTTTAGCCGTCTTGATCTCCTTGTAGTAGGTCACGCACTCCCGCCGCGAGATAATGACTGAAAGCCCACGGTATTGAAGCTCTTCGCGTACTATGCGCACGTTCTCTTCGAGATTTCTGGGCAGGGGTTTGATAACCCGTATTCGTTCGCCCGGCACTCCCAACCCCGCCAGCAACCGAACAACTTCTCCGTCGGTGACCATCGTCGGTTGCCCCCCGGTCATAGCCACAATGCTGTTGTCGAGCACAAACACCTTGATGTTGGTGTTCTCCTGGACGGCGTCAAGCAGCGGGGTGAGGCCCGAATGGGTAAAAGTCGAATCCCCAATGACGCAAATCACCGGACTGAAACCGGCATGACTGAGCCCTGCGGCCATTCCGATACTGGCCCCCATGCAAATGCACGAGTGCAGTCCCTCATGGGGCTTGTAGAAACCCAGGGTGTAGCAACCGATATCGCCCATGATCCTGACATCGGAATATCCTCGTATGGCCTCGCGAATCACCTGAAATGTGTCCGAGTGAGGACACCCTTCACACAACACGGGAGGGCGCGGTTTTAGCACGCTCTCGACCCCGGGCAGCACAACCGCCGGGTTCTTCGAGCACTTGAGGGCGGCACCGATTAGATCGGGAGTCAGTTCCCCACTGCGCGGGAGGTCCCCACCGAGCTTTCCCTTGACCTTGGGAACCTTGTGAAGTCCGGCACCGGTCAGTTGCTGCTCAATGAAGGGGTATCCGTCTTCCAGAACCCAAACTTCGGAGCTCTGCTCAATCAGTTGTCGGATTTTCTCGATCGGTAAAGGATAGAATCCCAGAGAAAGAATGTTGAATTCCGCGATCCGCTCGCCCAGCGCTTCACGCAGGTAGCCATTGGTAACTCCTGCCGCGATGATCCCAGGTTTTCCGGCACCGGCTATGGTTAAGTGATTAGCCGGGTGGCTCTCCGAAAGCTCTCGCAGTTCCCCCTGTTTATTCAATAACCGGTCAAATCCTCGTCTGGCATTGGAGGGCAAAAGCGTCCACCAGGATGTATCTGGGCACAGGGAAGCCTGATTCTGCCTGCGCGGTTCTGTCAGCGTAACGATCGAACGACTGTGGGCCAAGCGTGTTACCAGCCTGAGCATGACCGGCAGCTTCAACTTTTCTGATAAATCGAAGCCTTCTCGAGTCATCCAGTAGGCCTGCTGCTGATCGGCGGGCTCGTAACAAATGATCTGCGCAAATCCGGCATAAAAGCGGGAATCCTGCTCGTTCTGCGAACTGTGCATGGAAGGGTCGTCCGCCACAGCGAGCATCAGCCCGCCGTGAATACCGGAGATGGCAGAGCTGATGTAAGGATCGGCCGCCACGTTCAAGCCCACATGCTTAAAGGATACAAGCGCCCGGAGGCCGCCATACGACATCCCTAACGCTTCTTCGTAAGCAACCTTCTCGTTGGTGGACCAGCGAGCGTGAATTCCGAGGTTCTCCTTGGCAGATCGGCTGCGAATGTATTCGAAGATTTCGGTGGAAGGCGTGCCGGGATACGCATAGACGCCGCTGATACCCGCATCTATTGCTCCCCGCGCCACCGCTTCATTGCCAAGCAGGATCTGTCGGTTCATGCGCTTTGCCTCTGCATTTCAGGTGCCGACCGGAAAAAAAGGTGTGAAATTGCGAGAACAAAGGGATAACTACCTTGCGCCTCTAACCGGGGCTGAGTCAAATCGCCCACCCTTGAGCATATTTCCCACGAGGGGCGACCCGCCAGGACGAGAAAACTGGACTCGTTGATTGGAACGCTGAACGCAGACATCTGCTGGTGCCCGGGTCGATGGCTCGGGTTTATTCTGGGCATTATCCGTGATTTTGGATTAGAATGGCCGCCGGTATGAAGGTGTTTGCCCTGCAGAATCGTGGCCATACCGAACGCCATTTCAAACCTTTTCCCCTTCAGAGACCTGCGGAGAGCCATGACTGAAATCGTAATCTTCGGCCGCGGAGGCCAAGGCGGTGTTACCCTCGCGAAGTTGATCGCTCTGGTTTATTTTCTGCAGGATCAGTTTGCGCAGGCGTTTGGCGTGTATGCGGCGGAACGATCGGGCGCGCCGGTACGTGCATTTGTCCGAATAGATAACAAAGAAATCATCTGCAGAAACCAGATCTACGAGCCAGACCATGTCATTGTTCTTGAGCGGGCGTTGATTGACGAGAGAATAACGATGGGGCTTAAACCGGGTGGGTGGCTCGTGTTGAATACCCCTCGTTCGCCCGAAGAGCTTGCAGGGCAGTTTCCCGGTTACCGGATCGCAACAATTGACGCGACTGCGGTCGCTATCGAAAACAACCTGGGAACCCGAACGACTCCTATCGTCAATACGACGATACTCGGCGCCGCGGCCCGTGCTCTCGGTGAGAAGTTCTCGGCGGTCGAGGCAGCCCTTTCCGAAGCGAAATTCCTGGGACCCAACCTGAGCGCGGCCCGACGAGCTTACGACTCGGTCCGTTGCCTTGGCGAGCCGGTCGGTACGAGTGCAATTCAGCCCCCGATTGCCCGAACGGGAACGACCCTGAGCATTTTAGATCCCGCGGCTGGAAGTCAGCCCACCATAAAGACAGGCACCTGGGCGAGGCAACGTCCCTATCACCGCAAACTTGGGTCGCCGTGCAATAGCGGCTGCCCGGCGGGAAATGACGTGCGGGGCTTTCTGGCCGCCATCCGAGACCGTGACCTCGACCGGGCGCTTTCGGTTCTCCACGCGACTTCGCCTTTTCCGGGGATTTGTGGGCGGGTCTGTCCGGCACCTTGCATGGAGGCCTGTCACCGCTCGGAGCTCGATGAGCCTGTAAACATCAGGGAGTTGGAACGGTATGTAGCGGATCATGCCCGATGTGCCCCTGCTTCGGTCTCGGCATCGCGCGATCGAGTGGCAGTAGTGGGCTCGGGGCCTGCTGGCCTTAGTGCGGCCTATCATCTGGCTCGACTCGGCTACCCCGTTCAATTGTTTGAGAGCCAGGCGGAGTTAGGCGGCGTGATGCGGACCGGGATACCACCTTACAGGCTGCCACGAGAAGTGCTCGATCGCGAAATCGCTTTCGTACTCGCGAACGGCGTTAGTGCGAAAACTAACACTCCCATCATGAAATCCGACCTTCTGCACTTATCTCGAGAATTCGCCTCAATATTCGTGGCCACGGGCTTGCAGGAGTCTCGGAATCTGAACCTGGGTAATATCGACCCCTTGGTCGTGACACAGGGAGTAGACTTTCTTAACTCAAGCCGCTCAGGCGCCGAGTCGTTGGCAAAGCAACAGGTTATTGTTATCGGCGGCGGCAACACCGCAATAGACGCAGCCAGAACCGCCAGACGTCTTGGCGCTGAAGTCCGGATAGTATACCGAAGGACGCGAGCCGAGATGCCGGCGATACCGGAGGAGATAGAAGAGGCGCTTGAAGAGGGGATCTGTCTGTCTCAATTGCTTGCGCCCCTTAGTTTGTCGGTCGAAAACGGTCACAGGATCCTTGAGTGTCAACTGATGCGGCTCGGCGAACCGGATGAAAGCGGAAGGCGAAGACCAGTAGCAGTCGAGGGAGCAAGCGGAACGGTTAAGTTCCCTTGCGACCGGCTTATCCTGGCCTTAGGTCAGACGCCCGATTTCTCGATCTTTCCGGAAGGAAGCGAAATCAAGGAGAACGGGAGACTTCTCGGACTTGCTGGCGCCCCTATTTTCGCCGGCGGCGATCTCCAGACCAGCGAAGGCACAGTTGCCGCGGCTATTGGAAGTGGACGAAAGGCCGCATGGCATATTCACGCTCTTTTGAGCGGCGAGAGTCTTTTCCCGGACGTTCCCGAACCGGTGCCGCTTCGGTGGATCAAGCTGAATTCGTACGCGCGTTCGCCCAGGCACGAGGCCCGGCTGAGGAGACCAGACGAGCGTGTTGGCGACTTCCATGAAGTGCGACTGGGTCTGGAAGAGCGCCCGGGTCACGCGGAGGCGGTGGAGGAAAGCCGCCGATGTTTTAGTTGTGGAAGCTGTACCCAGTGTGACATATGCAGGGCAAACTGCCCCGAGGGAGTGGTGATCCGCCGCGGCGACGAGTATTCGTTCAACTATGACTATTGCAAGGGATGCGGTTTGTGCCATTTCGAATGCCCTCGTGGAGTGATTGTGATGGAACAGCTGTGAGCGCGACAGACTTGACGAAGTAGAAGCTCACACGAACCGAGCGGGACTGATGAATTTTCCCGAGGAGAACCACCAACAATGGCCCGGAAGCTTTGCACAGGAAACTATGTCGCCGGTTACACTCTAGCCTCCGCTGGAGAAGCGAATCGCTTCGCCCGCGGCTGCGTCGCCGGAGGGTATCCAATTACTCCGCAAACGGAGATCATGGAATACCTCCGCAGCTACAAATTCACAAAAGGCATCGTTCAGGCCGTTGAGTCGGAACACAGCGCCATGGGGATGTGTATAGGAGCTTCTCTGGCTGGGGCGCGGAGTTTCACGGCGAGTTCCGCCAACGGTCTTGCCTACATGACAGAAAACGTCTACATGGCTGGGTACTGCCGGCTCCCCATTGTCATGGTCGCGGTCAATCGCGCGCTTGGGCCACCGTGGAATATCTGGGTGGATCAAGGCGACACGTTGGCCTTGCGTGATACTGCCTGGCTTCATTTTTACTGTGAATCTCACCAGGACGTCGCCGACACGATCCTTCTTGCTTTCCGCGTTAGCGAAGATCCCAGGATTCTTCTTCCATCGATCGTCGCGTATGACGGTTTTATCATTTCGCACACCTCCACGGGCGTCGACCTGCCCGAGCAGGAGCAAATCGATCGCTTTCTCCCGCCCTTTCAAGCCGCTCCACGACTTGATCACAACCGGCCGATCATGGTCGGAGCGATGGTGACCCCGGAGGACACAGCCGCACACCGAGTGGAACTCGCCGAGACAATGAACCGAGTCCCAAGTGTGTTTGACCAGGCACGAGACGAGTTTAAGAGCGTGTTCGGACGGCTGCCCGATGGGGCAATAACCGGTTACTGCCTGGATGATGCCGAGACTGTGCTAATAGCGTCCAATTCGATTGCCAGCACTGTCCGGGGCGTTGTCGACGAGCGCCGCCAGGCCGGGGAAAAGGTAGGCCTCCTTAAGATCAAAATGTTCAGGCCTTTCCCCCGTGCAGCAGTTGCGAAAGCACTCGCAAACGTCCGTCGCGTCGGCGTCATCGATCGCAATGTTTCTGTAGGGTCGGGAGGCATCTTCTGGCTGGAAGTCTGCGGCGCTCTGAGGTCGCGCAAGGAAATCCTGCTTCAGGGATACATGACCGGTTTAGGCGGCGGAGATGTGACACCATCGATCATCGAGGACATCCTTGAAGACCTCAAGCAGCGCACTGAGCCGGCTGAGCCGATATTCAAAGTCCAGGCTTACGAAAAGATGTACTAAACGGCGGAAAGAGTGAGTCCGCTGTTTGTGGCGATCAGGGCTGCGTTTTTCTACCGTGGCTGGACCCTCCTGCAACGATTTTCCGAAAGCCAGATAATCCAGCATTAAACCGACGCCAGCGTAAGGACTGTCCCCAAGAGGTGCCTGCCGCAAAGGACTGTCCCCAAGAAGTGCCTAACAGCGAAAAAGGACTGTCCCTAAGACGCGTACGGCGGTCTCGCCTTGTTGCCGACAGTTCTTTACCGCGACCTCTTGGGGACGTCTGCGTAAGGACTGTCCCCAAGAGGTACCTGAGAGGTCCCGCAAAAAGACTGTCCCTAAGAGGTACCTAACAGCATAAAGGGACTGTCCCTAAGACGGCGCGACTGTCCCTAAGACGGCGCGGCGGACAGTCCCTTGCTCCAGACGGGTAACAGAGCCTAGAGCGCAGCGTTTTTTCAGGAGCGCCCGGCCCTTGCTCCGGGCCTATCCTTTCGCTTTCACCCACTTCTCTTCGAGCGCTGCATACCTCTCTAGGGCGGGTCTGGCTACGCGGTTCGGGCCGGGTCGCTCCGCTGGTCCCGCAAAAAGACTGTCCCTAAGAGGTACCTAACAGCGTAAAGGGACTGTCCCTAAGACGGCGCGGCGGACAGTCCTTTACCTCGACCTCTTAGGGACAGTCCTTTTGGTGGGCGATGCAGCGGTCAACCCGATTTACCACCAGCGCCGGGAGTCTGCGCTTTCAAACCTGGTGAAGACGTTGACCTTCTCCTCGCGGATAACGACGCGCATGATGAGCGCCAGGACAACCCCGGCAAAGAATCCCCCGATATGCGCAGCGTAAGCGATGCCTCCAGTCTGGCTGGTATAAACGATAGAGCCGAGGCCGTTTATGAATTGAAAGACGATCCAGATCCCGATAGCGGCAATGGCAGGTATCGACACGATCATATAAAACACCACGGCGTGCACCCGATTTCGCGGGAACAGCACCAGATAAGCACCAAGTACGCCGGAGATCGCGCCGGAGGCGCCCAGGCTTGGCACGGTGGATCCCGGATCCACCGCGACATGGGCCAGAGAGCCAACTAGTCCAGATATCAAGTAAAACAGCAGAAACGGGAAGGCGCCAAAGCGATGCTCGACGTTATCCCCGAAAATCCAGAGATAGATCATGTTGCCGAGTATGTGCATGACGCCGCCGTGCATGAACATAGCGAAGAGCAATGTAAGGTAGATGGGAGTAGGACCCGGAAAGTGCCTGATTTCAGCGACGCCCCGGCTTGTAACGATCTGCTCAACCCCAACCAGGTCCTGGCCCGTGGCTATCTCCCGGGGAATAACAGCCCACGCCGTGCTCACCGCCGGATTGGCAAGCTGGATCAGGAATATCAGGACATTGGCGGCAACGAGCAAAATCGTGATGTAAGCCGGACCGGACAGACTCCGATCATCATCCCCGATTGGGAAAAGCATTGGACCTCCAGTGTTTCGCTACTTCTTTTTTCCAATTTAGCTTTTAGCTTTCACGAAGGGTAGAGCGAACCGCTGCGAGCCAGCGGCATTGCCAAAATGGGACTCTGCTTGCTACGCTTCCAAGGGGGTCATTATGCTGATCGTACAAGTCCATATTCGTGTAAAGCCGGAGTCAATCGAGGCATTTCGGGCAGCAACGATCGAGAATGCCTCACAAAGCGTCCAGGAGCCAGGAATCGCCAGGTTCGACTTCTTGCAGCAAGCCGATGATCCGACGCGCTTTGTGCTCGTAGAGGTGTACCGTGATGCAGAAGCACCGGCGCGTCACAAGGAGACAGCACACTACGCAAAGTGGCGAGACACGGTGGAGGGGATGATGGCCGAACCTCGGACCAGCGTGAAGTATCTCAACGTCTTCCCGGAAGACTCGGGATGGTAGCAAACATCGCGTGTGACGAACGGCCGATAAAACACTAAGACGACCAAGGACGATGCGGGGCGATCCTTGATCTTGGCCCGTCGTCTTGGTCGTCTTTTCCGATCCCGTGGGTCTTTGGTTAGCTGTGCCCCCACGGCCTTCGGTATTCGTAATCCAGGTATTTGTTCGCCTCCGGAAGGTTGGTGATCTTCTCCGTTTCCGCATCCCAGGTGAGGCGGCTCTTGGTGGCCAGGGCGATATTCGCGAGCAGGGCGAAAGTCGTGGATCGATGTCCTTCTTCAAGGTCGCACCACACCTTTTCCCTGGACTTCACGCAGTCCAGGAAGTTGCGGATCAAACGCGCCGTTATGTTTTCACGGCTTTCGAGAGTCTTTTTCTGATCCTCAATGCTGGACTCGCCTTCCTGGAACTGTCCCGGCCTAGTCGGGAGCACGTGGTAACTCCGATCATTCACGTAGAGGTTCCCTTTAGCCCCTCGCAGCTCGACTTCTCCTTCAGGTAGAGTGCTTCCGCCGGCAGCCTCATAAACTCCAAAAACCACCAGTGCCCCCGACGGCAATTCGAAAGTGACTTCAAGTGTATCGGGTATGGTGCGATCATCAGTCAGCAGATATTTGCCACCGTAAGCAGTGACTGAAACAGGGGCTCGTTCGTTTATCAACCAGCGAATTGCATCCAGGTAATGCACTCCCCAATTGGCCATCTGGGAGGAGTAGTCTTGCCACCAACGGAACTTGTACGGGGCAATGTTGCGCTGGTATGGTCGGTAGGCACGCGGGCCGAGCCAAAGATCCCAATCCAGTCCCGGAGGCGGGTCTTCCGGCTGCGCCTGGCCGATTCCGTTCGGGTACATACGACTCGTATATAGCGCCCTGGCTACTGTTACTTTCCCGATTGTCCCGGCACTGACCAGTTCGCGGGCTTCCTTATATATGGTCGAGCCTCTCCGATTCAGTCCGACCTGGACCACCCGGCCGGTCCGCTTGGCCGCTTCGACCATCCGTCGTCCTTCAGCGATCGTTACGGTCAGCGGCTTCTCGACGTAAACGTCTTTACCCGCTTCACAGGCGAGGATAGTTTGAATCGCGTGCCAGTGGTCTGGAGTGGCGATGCAAACGGCGTCAATATCCTTCCGCTCAAGTAGTTTTCTGAAGTCTTTGTGCCGGAAAGGCTCCCTCGCGAACTTCTCGCCCATCATCGGAGATTTGTTGCCCACCTCCTTAATAATGTCCGGATGAACCTTGCTCCGGTCCCTTGACAGATACGGCTCGTACACATCACACAATGCGGCAATCTCGACATCCGGCTCGGCCATGAAGTAGCCGAGCAGCTCGGAGCCCCGGTTTCCAACTCCGATAAAACCCATTCTGATCCGGTTGTTCGCACCTAAGACCCGTCCGCTCGCCGGTCCTATGGTTGCCTGACTGATCAGCCCGGCAGCAGTAGCGGCACGTGCGGAGCTCCCAAGAAACGATCGTCGCGTCATGGATTTGTGACTGTCTGACATGTGAAGCCTCCTCGAGGGCATGGTATCACTGGCAAAAGACGGCGCAAAGCAAGAACTGTCTTCCCATCCGCCTAATCCGTGTGATCCGTATTATCCGCGGGAATAGCAATTCTAACGAACAGCGCGGATCGCAGCGATCACGCGGATCCCGCTTGCCAGCAAAGACCGATTGGGGTAGGCTTTCTTCCCGTTGTGCAGGTTCATCGTTCAGATCCCGCAACGGTACTGCTTCGCGCTGCACTTCACGCGCTGGGACTTGCTTATCTCGCCTTCTTTTTGTCTACAGCGGAAGTTCGATCTGAAATGGGGCCTGCTTGGCGTTTCTGGACCTCTGCTCACGGTCTGGGCGAATCATACGTGAGGAACTTGCACCAGGATGCGGAGGGGCGAGTCTGGTTTTCTCTCGGCTCTGTCGGGCTGTTTTCGATGCTCGATGGCTATACGGTCCAGACGTTTCCTTACTCATTGACGGGCAGACAGATTCTGGGGAGCGCAGCCGGACAGGCTTGGGCACTGGACCAGAACTCGCTGCTGCACTTCGAGAACAACCAATGGAAGAGTTACTCGCTCGACAAACTGCCTGGCTTTCCCTCGGGTGGTCCCGTGCGGGGGTTGTGCCCGCTTGGTTTGGATGAAGTGGTCCTCATGTTCGACGATCGCCTCCTGCTTTTCAATCGTAAGACGGGCAAGTGCGAGACACTGGTTGAGGCCGGAGAAACCGGAGTAGGCGAATACCGGGAAATTCTGCCTCGGCTCGACGGCAACGGCTTCTGGATCGGTGCGCGCCGGGGAATAGTGGCTGCAACCCGGATCGGCGAAGGGCGAACGGGCATTCGATTACGTTCCTGGCCATCGCCAGCCGGCCTCGGTTCGTTCTCGCGGATGCACGAAGGCGACGGGGAATTGTTTGTCACTGGGCAGGAGAGGGGACAAAACGTCATCGCCAGAGTTGTGAACGGAAGCTGGGAAATCGTCTTTTCGAGTCCCGTCACCAACCTCGAAGGATGGAGAGGACCCGGGCAGGTAATCTGGATTCGTCAAAATGACGAGCTGTTCACGCTGGCAAACAACGGATTGCGACCAGTGAAGAGGTCTGAAGTACTGTCTGGTAACATCCTGAGTATCTTCTCCGGGCGCAAAGGAGAGTTCTGGGTGGGAACTTCTCAGGGAGCCGCCCATTGTTTGAGCAACATCTGGTTGACACCGCCGGAACTCTCCGAATTAGACACAATTCCCTACTCTGTATGCCAGGATAGACGGGGAAGAATATGGGCGGCCTACCGCGACACCCTTGCCGTCCTGGAGAATGAAAGGTGGCGAAGGATTTCTCTTCCTCTAAATCTTTCGATTCGATCCACGGGCACCGAATCAATTGTCCCCCTTTCCGATGATCATCTCATAATTTGCGCGGACGCCAGAGGTATCTCTCCATCACCAACGCTCCTGCGTTTTAACCCCGAATCTGAAAGGTTTTACCCGGTGCCTCATCCCGAGGGCTTGCCCGTACGAATGTTCTTTCCTCGCGCAGATGGGACCCTTCTCGTCCACTGCGGCGGGACTTCTTCCTATCGGGTAGATGTGTTTGACGGCACGACCTTTCGTCCCTACGTACACCTTGGAGAGGATAGGATCGGAGACTTTCGAACGCTCTATGAAGCCGACAACGCTGATCTCTGGATAGGAGGTCTGCAAGGCATCTTGCGGTACCGCAGGGGTAAAACCGAGGTGTTTGGGGCCAAAGAGCTGGGTGAAAAGAACGGAGTCTTCACTTTGAACCAGGGCCGGCCGGGCAGGATTTGGATCGGAGCACGTGACGAGTTACTTGAGTATGACGGTCAATCCTGGCGACCCCTCCTTCAAAATGTAGACCGTGTCCGCACTATTTTTCCCAGCCCCGGAGGAGACGTTTGGGTTGCATCCGGAACGGGCTTGCATCGGCTCCGTAACGGTCAGTGGATCACCTACACCGCTGAAGACGGCCTCCCCTCTTCGATGGCATGGGAGGTATTCGAGGATCAGGACGGGCGCATCTGGTGCGGAACAACTCTCGGGCTTGCGGTTCACCAACCGGAGGCAGACAGGGACGCGCCCGAGACCTTTATCCCCCTTGACCGGAACCTGCGTGAAACCCCGCCCGGCGGATCCGTCCGGTTGAGATTCACGGGAAGCGACCGCTGGAAACAGACACATGATGAGCGGTTGCTCTTCTCCTTCCGTCTTGACAAGGGAAGTTGGACGGATTTCGGCGTAAACGCCTTCGCGGCTTTCAACGAACTGGAGTCGGGGGAACACTTGTTTGAAGTGCGAACGATGGACCGAAACGGGAATATCGATCCTACTCCGGCCGCTTTTGCATTCACGGTCCTTTCGCCCTGGTACTTCCAGAAGGGGTTTCTGACGATACTCACCCTCAGCGCCGTGGCGATTTTCGTCCTCGTGCGACGTATCGTCGGAGACTTCAAGGACCGCGGTCGTATGATCGCCGAGCTGACCAGCGCGAACAGGCAAGTGGAGGATCGAACCGCGCAACTGGCGTCCGCCAATGACAATATCCGCAGGGAACTTGAGGAACGCCAGAAAGCCGAGCGAAACGCAAGAGAAAGCGAAGCGAAAATCCGTGAACTTTATGATCAATTGGCCTATGCGGTGGCCGAATTGACACAAGGAATTGGCGAAGTGGCGACAATGGCCACTGACCTGGCCGAAGGGTCCCGGCAAATCAGCAATGCCAGCCAGGCGTTGGCTTCGGGATCGGCCGAGCAGGCAGGTGCGGTACAGGAAATATCATCGGCTCTTAAGATGGTTGCGGCAGGAACGTTGGAGACCCGCAACCATGCGGAAAAACTCGGCAAGCTCGCCGATACGGCTCAGCGCACGACCAGCGTGGGTGTAAGCCGAATGGCCGAGCTCAGCACCGCGGTGGAAAGAATCAAGAGTTCCTCTGATCAGACGGGACATGTCATCAAGGCAATTCGTGAAATCGCGTTTCAAACCAATCTGCTTTCTCTAAATGCGGCGGTGGAAGCAGCCCGAGCTGGAGAGGCTGGCCGGGGCTTCGCGGTGGTGGCTGAAGAGGTCCGGAATCTCGCCATCAGAAGTGCCCAGGCGGCCAAGGAAAGCGAGGAACTTATCGAGGAGGCTCAGCGCCATGCCGAGCACGGAGTGCAGCTGAATCTCCAAGTGGCGGAGGGTCTACACGCGATCGAACAACAGGTGAAAACAGTCACTGAGGTTTTGAAAACCGTCAAGGAGACGCTGGAGGACCAAAGCACTCAACTGGATGAAATCGCCCGCGGCATGGACCAGATCAACAAGGTTACGCAGTCTGCCGCGGGATCGGCAGAGGAATCAGCGGGAGCCGCCGCTGAAATCGCCCAGCATGCGGCCCATCTTGAAAACGTAGCTAATAAGCTCTCCTCCGCTGTCGCCGATCTGAACCGACTGCCCGGCAGTAGCCAGCGAAGCCTTGGCGGCGCCTTGATTGACCGCTGAAGAGCCTCAGGCGGCGCGGGATCAGGTCAGCAACGACAACATGAAAAACCGCAATATATTTCGGCTTTCGAGTCGTTGCTGACCCTGGTATCTCCTATCGTTTCTCCAGATCCAGCAGGAACCGTTTACGCCAGATCCCACCTGCATATCCGCACAGGCTGCCGTCGGAGGCGATTACCCGGTGGCAGGGAATAATGATCGCCACCCGATTGTCACCGTTGGCTCGGGCCACCGCCCTGACAGCGCCCGAGCAACCAACGCGCCTCGCCTGTTCCGCGTAGGTCGACACTTGGCCGTAGGGAATCTGTCTCAGACCTTCCCAGACGCGCTGTTGAAACTCCGTTCCCGGTGTAAAAAGGGGAACAGAGAATTCTCTCAGCTTCCCTTCGAAGTAGCTGTTCAGTTGCTTCTCTACTTCAGCTATGACCGGGCTTTCGCCTGGAGTCATCAGGCACTGGAGGCGTTGTTGTAGACGTCGAACCTGGGTCTCGAGCATCCGCCGGTCACAGAACTCGAGCAGGCAGAGAGATTCGTCCATGGCTCCGGCAAGCATTGGACCAAGAGGGGTGAGGATTCGGTTCACGACTACATGGCTACGAAAACGCGACCGTCCGGGTGTGACGCCAAACAGCTTCTGAAACGCCTCCCGAAAGCCGCTGAAGGATTCAAAACCATATTCGTAGGCACTATCGGTCAAATCTCCGCCGCTGCGGATACGCCCGAGAGCCATACCCAATCTGCGCGCTCGTTGATACGCGTGGAAAGTCATCGAGTGATGGGTCTGGAACCAGCGACGAACCCGCAACGGATTTAGCCCGATTTGCCGGAGATCGGCGTCAGTCCAGCGGCGCGTTGGGTCTTCATCGACACGGTCAAGAAGATCCTTCAGCCACTCGGGCTCCGCGCCGGCGGGATCTAGCGGATGGCATCGTTTGCAAGGCCTGTAACCGGCAAACAAGGCATCTCGCGCCGTGGGAAAATATTCTAGATGTTCACTTTTCGGCTTCCGTGCCGGGCAACTGGGGCGGCAGAAGATCCCGGTAGTTCGGACAGCCGTATAGAAGACACCGTCAAATTGACTGTCGCGCGACCGGAAAGCCCGGTCCATGACATCGACCGGAGGTAAAGTTCGTAAACTCATGACGCCAGTATCATCCAATAGGTGAAGCGTTTTCTACCGATAAACGATCAGGGAATTTTTTCGACGAGCTAACAGTTTGTCTGCTCCGACATTCTGGCTTAAACTCCCAAGCGTATGCAAAAACGAACAGCCTTCCCCACCGTTTTCTGGGTCGCCAATACAATCGAGGTGCTGGAGCGATTTGCGTATTACGGCATCTATTTCGGCTTCGGCATCTACATGGCGCAACTCGGCTATTCAAGAGCCCAATTGGGCGCGGTCCAAAGCATTTTCCTGCTGCTGTCGTATTTCATACCCGTCATTTCAGGGACCTTTGCCGATCGATATGGTTTCAAGAAGGTGCTGATCGTTGCTTATCTGGCCTATCTTCCGTCGATTCTCCTGCTGATATTTACTCGTTCTTTCTCGGGAATCGCTCTTACCATGCTCAGCATCGGACTGGCGGCCGGCATATTCAAGCCTCTCATAGCCGGGACGATTCGCGCCGTCACTGATGGAACCAACAAGACACTGGGCTTCGGAATCTTCTATGCGATGGTGAACGTCGGTGGATCGTTTGGCCCCATCGTGGCCGGCAAGCTGCGTGCCATTTCATGGAACTATGCATTTCTCGCCTCAGCGATCGCAATTGTGGTGATGCTGTTCGTGACTATCTTTTTCTACAAGGAACCGAAGCGGGAAATCGAAGGAGTGACACTCGGTCAGAAGATTCATGATGTCTGGCTGGCGCTGTCCGATGTTAAGTTCGCGATCTTTCTGATCCTGCTCGGGTTGGTTTTCTGGCTTCCATTCTGGGCCTTTTTCAATTTGTGCGCTCTTTACGTCGATACCAACATCGACACCCACGAACTCTACACGGGGATACGAAGTGTATTCGGAGAGAGCTTTGCAAACTTCTTCTCGCATGAAGTAGAGGGCGAGAGGCGGATTCTGGGCGAAACGATCTCCCATACCGGCTACATCATCATGATTTTCCAGATTTTTGTCTCCGCTCTCGTGACTCGGTTCAAGCCGATACCCGCGTTCCTGGGAGGCCTGTTCATCGCGGCGGCAGGCTTCGTTGTGCTGGGCTATGCCGCAGTCAGCTCCGCTTCGCTGGTCTTCCTCGGCATTTTCCTCTTTGCCGTGGGAGAAATGATCACGTCGCCCCGGATCCAGGAGTACATTACCTGGATCGCACCGAAGGAGAAGGCGGGCCTGTACATGGGCGCGAACTTCCTGGCCACAGGCATCGGTGGCTTTACGAGCGGCTTCATTTACACGTCACTTTACGGTTATTTCCAACGGCAGGAAAGCCCCGGGTACGTCTGGTATACCCTGGCTGCTCACCTGCTGGTCGGAATGGCCGCCTTGTGGATTTTCACAAAAATCGCCGGAGAGTTTCGAGAGCGCGAAGAGTGATGATTCGGCCATCCCCGCGGCAGACTCTCAGTTCAGCCCTCGTTTCTTGAGGAGCGGCTCAACAGAGGGTTCACGGCCGCGGAAGCTCTTGTACATCTCCATTGCGTCCATTGTCCCGCCCCGTTCCAGGATATTGGTGCGGAACGATTTGGCTGTAGCCGAATCAAACAGCCCCTTTTCCTTGAACGCCTCGAAAGCATCGCTGTCCAATACTTCGCTCCATATGTAGCTGTAGTAGCCGGCTGAGTAGCCGCCCGAGAAGATGTGCTGAAAGTAAGGACTTCGGTAGCGGACAATGATTTCAGGCATCATTTGAATCTTGGAGAGCGCGGCCTTTTCGAACACCCGCGCCTCGACTTCCCTGGGTTCGCTTAGAACGTGCCAATCCATATCGAGGAACGAAGCGGCCAGATACTCGACGGTGGCAAACCCTTGGTTGAACTTTTTCGCGTTATTAATTCTCGCGACCAGTTCGGAGGGAATCACTTCTCCTGTCTTGTAGTGCTTGGCATAGACCTTTAGGACTTCTGGCTCTAAAGCCCAGTTTTCCATGATCTGCGACGGCAGCTCGACAAAATCGCGCGGAACCCCGGCCAGACTCTGATACCGGATCTGCGACAGAAGGGAATGTAGCGCGTGTCCGAATTCGTGGAACAGGGTCTGCACTTCCTCGAGGCGCAATAGTGCCGGCTGCTGGCCGGCTGGTCGGGTAAAGTTGCAGACATTGACTACGATCGGTCGGATGTCCTTACCGTTCTTTATACGTTGGCCGCGATAGCGGCTCGACCAGGCACCTACTCGTTTTCCAGGCCGGGGATGGTAGTCAGCCAGGAAAACTCCGAGATGGCGACCATCGGCATCTTTGACTTCGAAAGTCTTCACTTCGGGGTGATATTTGGGAATATCCGTCCGCTCCTCAAAGGTCAGGCCGTAGAGCCTGTTGGCTACGTAGAATGCACCCTGGCGAACGTTGTCAAGCGTGAAGTATTCTCGTACCTGGTTTTCGTCGAGATCATACTTCGCCTTCTTGATCTTTTCCGCGTAGTAGTGCCAGTCCCACGGTTCAAGCTTGAAATCATGCCCTTCCGCCTCGATCATGGCCTGAATCTCAGCCGCCTCCTGCTTCGCGACCTTGAGGGCCGGGCCCCACAGCTGGTTCAGTAAGTCATACACTTGGTCTGGTGTCTTGGCCATCCGCTCTTCCAGCACGAAATGGGCATGAGTGAGGTACCCGAGCAGTTTCGCGCGCTCCGCCCTCAGGGCAGCGAGCCGGGAAACGATGGCTTTGTTGTCGTACTCGTTACCGTTGTCTCCGCGCATCATGTAGGCCGTTACCATACGGCACCGCAAATCCCGGTTCTCGGCATAGGATACGAAAGGCCAGATGCTGGGCGCGTGAAGCGTGTAAACCCATTTCCCTGGCAATCCTGCAGCCTTTGCCGCTTCCGCTCCGGCAGCGATTACGGGAGCCGGGAGTCCAGCAAGATCCTTTTCGTCCTCGATTACGAGCCGAAAACCGTTCGTTTCTTTCAGAAGATTCTGGCCGAATTTCAAGCTTAACAAAGCCATCTCTTCGTTAATGGCTCGCAGGCGCTTTTTCTGTTCGGGGGCGAGCTTCGCCCCGCCACGCACAAAGTCTTTATAAGTCTCCTCAAGAAGCTTGCGCTGATCGGATGAAAGCTGGAGCTCGGCGCGTTTTTTCCAAAGGCTCTCCACCTTGGAGAACAATTGCTCATTCAGGAGGATATCGTCATGAAGAGCGGTCAGTTCTGGCGAAATTGTCCTGGCAATTTCTTCGAGCTGATCGTTGGTTTCGGCAGATCGCAGATTGCTGAAGACTCCCTGAACTCTATCGAGGAATTCGCCACAAGCATCCAGCGCCTCGATAGTATTGGCGAAACTCGGAGGCTCCTGGTTTTTGATAATCGCTTCGACCTCCCGCCTCTGTTGCGCAATGCCCTCCCTTAAGGCGGGCAGAAAATGCTCGGTCTTGATTTTCTCAAACGGCGGCACTTGAAATGGAGTAGTCCATTCACTGAAGAAGGGGTTGTCCTGGGTCGATGAATCCTGGGCTTGAACCATACCAGAGGTTACGATGAATCCGAACACTAGCACCAGCCATAGCCACTTCATAGAAGCCTCCTTGAATCGGGCCCACATTCTACCCCAGGGAAAAGTATCAGCGCACGGGGCGTTCCTACGTCGGCCGCCTGAATATTCCTCGGTGCCACGTCCGTCTTGACTCGGTTGGATGCCCGCGTCATTCTCGTTTCATGAAAAACGAAAGCCGGTTCTTGACGATGTCCGTTGTGACAGTTTTGGCGGTTTCGGTGTGTCTGCTGTTTTGCTCGACTGCCGGGGGAAACGATCCCGAATTCGTTTCGATTTTCGATGGTAAGAGCTTAAAGGGATGGCACGTGAGTGCCCAAACCGGCCACAGTAGAGCCAGCAACAACACATCGGGCGGTAAATGGACTGTGAGCGACGGGGCCATTGTCGGCACTCAGGACGTGCCAGGCAATGGGGGAATAATCATCACCGATGAGCAATTCACCGACTTCGAAGTCGTCTTGGAGATGAACAACGACTTCGGCCCCGACAGCGGGCTTTTCCTGCGGAGCACCGAGGACGGCAAGGCATATCAGGCGATGATCGATTACCACGAGAAGGGTAACCTGATGGGCATTTACGGAGAGGGACTGGGCGGCCAGCCGCACGTTCGCAACTTTAGCTACCTCGATAAGGTTACGGAAATCGAAGTGCTGGAAAATGCGCCCGTTCCCTTCCCGGTTCTGGCAGAAGCCTGGCCATACTTTTGGCGGCACGGGCAGTGGAACGAGTTGCGGGCTCGAATCGTTGGTAACCCACCCACAATCCAGACTTGGATCAACGGGGTGAAGATCATGGAGTGGACCGAGACGATGAAGCGGCATCCCGACCAAGGCGGCATCGCGCTTCAGGTTCACGGCGGCGGCGATTGGACTCAACACTTTGTTCGATATCGGAATATCCGAGTCAAGCGCTTAAACAGCAACTAACAACGCACTGCTTGGGGACAGTGCTTTTGGGCCAAAAGGATCAAAGGGACTGTCCCTAACTAAGACGTCTTAAACTCCCCTCTGGAGACGGTTCGAAGAGGGTAGATCGGCGAACAATCAGAGGCTGTAAGGCAATGGGAGAACAACAAGTTACAGGAATTTAGCCAGGTGTGCTTTAGAGCTCATACAAATAGCTGAAAACAAAAAATATCAACTCCCCTGCCTCACGATAATTCGTTTAGGAGTGCTTGCAAGTCGAGCGGGCGAGTGAACATGTTGAGTTCGCCTCGTTCGTTGCGGGGCCATTGCTCCGGTGGCCGGTCGCAATACAACTCCACACCGTTACCGTCCGGATCCTGCGCGTAAACAGCCTCGCTCACCCCATGATCGCTCGCTCCCTGAAGTGGAATACCGGCAGCCAGAAGGCGACCTACTGCTTTGGCCAGTTCCCTTCGATTCGGATACAGGATTGCGAAATGGTAGAGTCCGGTCGAACTGGGGGGCGGCGCTGATCCTCCGGCACTTTCCCATGTGTTCAGCCCAATGTGGTGGTGGTACTCTCCGGCGGCCAGAAACACAGCTGATCGGCCGTACTGCTGCGTTATTTCGAAGCCAAGAACGTCACGGTAGAAGCGGAGAGATCGGTCGATATCGGCGACTTTCAGATGCACGTGGCCGATCTTCACGCGTGAATCAATCGCCGTGTTTTCTTCTTGTTCTTGCCGCGGTGTGCTATCCACGTCTCAGTAGACGAACTCCAAGGGGAGATGGTTTCCGCTGTCGCCGGCAAACCACGAGGAAGCGCCTAGATGCGACATTTTGTCGAGAAGGCTGGGAGGAGGATTCCGCTCCTCACGGTCGTATGGCTAGTGTCTGGCCCAAAAAAGCTGACTTTCGCGCAAGCCCCGATCCGTGGAGACTTGCTACTGGCCAAGAGTCTACAAGGAAGCCCAGCGGCTCATAGTCTGAAATAGGTTTTCCGGGTGGCACGCACGGCGTAGAGGTTGCCGACACCGCAGGGAATCGGATGCCGCCGGCGCTTGTAAATCCCCTTCTCTCGAAGCGCCCGAAGCTCCGCCTCGATCACCTCCCGGCTGCCGATCTTCCCACCCCGCATCAGG
>Ga0116188_1001447_pt1 | contig 20631 bp, 14 predicted proteins | sample AD_JPNTR2_MetaG_FD_89807 | JGI IMG/M metagenome (GOLD analysis project Ga0116188, IMG submission 89807) | Active sludge microbial communities of municipal wastewater-treating anaerobic digesters from Japan - AD_JPNTR2_MetaG | ecosystem: Engineered > Bioreactor > Anaerobic > Digestate | place...
ACGGTTCGTCGGGATACCCAGGAGTAGCGGAAGACCCGGGAATTGACAGAGCTTTTTCCGCAGTCGCGCCATAGGGGCGCCCTATAGTGCACCGGATTTTCCGGAGGCGGCACCCCTAGAGGTTGGTTTTCTGCGACTTTCGGATGCCTGGGCCGACGTCAAGAGTTCGCCGGCAACGTCTGAACAGCCTGGCTGACCTCCTGAGGCCGATCGGGGCGGATCCGTTGAAGGTTCGGGAAAGCGATGCATTCGGACGATTTCTTGTAAAACAGAGCCTGCCCGCTATCGCTTGACTGGGAGAATGGGAAGACGGGTGTCCTTTCTTGCGCGCCTGCTCCGTACGCGGCACTCTGTACCCGCCGGCCGAAGAGCTGTAGGTCGATTTAACTCCTCCGGGATGTCCCGCCTCTTTGGAAGCTCCGAGAAACCTCGGAAACGATCGAGCGGACTCCCGTAGGACGCCGCAGAGCAGTACCCTTAACGACGTTGCTCAGCCTTTCGCTGGCAGGTGATGCATAGCCGAGCGGTGGGAACCGCGTTAAGGCGTGGGAGCGCAATTTCTTCTTCGCATTCCTCGCAAATGCCGTAAACGCCCCGGCGGATTCGTTCCAAAGCAGCGTTGATCTCTTTCAGTTCCTGCCACTCCCGTTCGTCGAGAGCCTTCAAGCTGTTGGCCACAGCTTCTTCCTGTGCTTCCTCGGAGAACTCGGGTGGTCGGCTCTGCTCTAAATAAGCGAGAGCTTCTTCGAAGTTCTCCAGGCGAGCAAGGATCTCTCGTCGGCGGTCTTTTAGTTTCGTTTCGAACTGTTTCAACATCGTTTCGTCCATTGGGTACGTACCTCGTGCAGGAGAATAGTCAACTTTGGGACGCATTAGTTTAGCAAATAACAAGTGGGAAAGGGTGCTCTATAACCGCAGTGCCCGAATCCGGTTCGAATCAGCAGAATCGGGTACCTGCCGACCGCGTATTGCCGACCCTTGGGGACTTTTCCGCAAGTTCTCGAACTTGGCAAAGTGTGATGGGTCCATTGAAAGAGGCTCCCCGCTCACGAGCGGTCTGCATCGCGCGGGGCCTGAGTAGCTTCCTCTGATAGTCTCTGGGGAGCCGTTTGGTTCCGAACATCAGGAGGCTGCCTGGGAGTTGGAATCCGGTCGATTCCACCGGTCAGGCAGTTCGGGGAAGTCTCGGCTTAGATCTACGCGATCTGGGGAGCCGTTCGCGACACGTGTCTTTCTGTCACTCGCCGTCCCATAAATCCGCGGAAGGCTGACCACCTCGTTTTTAGCCGCCTTGTTTCGGCACGCGGGCCGAGGTGCCATATCATCGCGCCGCTGAGCGGTGAAGGAAGCCGAAGTCGCTTTGCCGTGAGTCGGAGAACGGCTCCCGAATCCGTGCCGCGGCGCCTGCCTTAAACGGTAGGCTGGGAGTGGGCTTCCGGCGGATTGGCGGCCGGCTTCTTTTTGGCTTCGGGTGGTTTTCTGATGCCGTATTTCTTAATCTTATAGCGCAGGGTATCGCGGGAGACAGAGAGCAGGCGCGAGGCCTTACTCTGGTTCCACTGGGATTTGATCAGAGCCTGGGCGATCAGTTGCTTTTCCACATCGTACAGGTTGATACCTTCCTCAGGGATACGCATACCACCCACGGTCTCCGTCTTAATCTTGGGACGGAATTCCGCAATACGGATGGGAAACAAGTCAAGACCGAGCAATCCCCGGTCTTGTAAGATCATCGCCCGCTCGATAGCGTTGCGCAACTCCCGGACGTTCCCCGGCCAGTTGTAACTCAAAAGGGCGTCCGACGCTTCCTTCGTAAGCCCCATGACGTTCTTTCGGAAACGCCGGTTGAAGTAATCCACGAAGTAGTCAACAAGGACAGGAATGTCTTCACGCCGCTCCCGTAGAGGAGCCAGATTGATCGGAATGACGGAAAGCCGATAGTAGAGGTCCTCGCGAAATTTGCCCTCCGCCACCATCTTCTCTACATCACGGTTGCTGGCGCAGATCACTCGAACATCGACCTGGATGGCCTTCATCCCGCCGATCCTCCGGAAGGTCTGGTCCTCCAACACCCGCAGAAGCTTAGCCTGAAGGTTCAAAGCCATTTCGCTGATCTCGTCGAAAAAGAGTGAGCCGCCGTCGGCTAGCTCGAAAAGCCCCTTTTTCATTGCCTTGGCGTCAGTGAAAGCCCCGCGCTCGTGCCCGAAAAGCTCGCTTTCCAGCAGCTGTTCGGGGATTGCCGCACAGTTGAGAACCATGAAGGGATTGTGGCTGCGCTGGCTTTCATAGTGGAGGGCTTTGGCCACCAAATCCTTCCCCGTACCGCTTTCGCCTTGGATGAGAATCGTGTTCGCCTCGCTCACGGCGACCTTCCGAATCAATTCCTTAGCCCCCTTTATGTGGGATGACACGCCGATGATGGAGTCGAGTGAGTAAGTCTTCCTCTCTTCCTTCTTGGCACGGTCCACCTCCTCCCGAAGGGAACTTGCCTCGAGTGCATTCTGCAGCGCATGCAGCAAACGATCGAAATTGACCGGCTTTTCCAGGTAGTCGTAGGCGCCGATCTTCAAAGCCTTGACTGCATCCTCCACGGCTCCGTAGGCGGTGATCATGAGAATAGGCGTATTCGGAGCGAGCTTCTTGAACTCCATGAGAAGCTTCAAGCCGCTTCCGTCCGGCAGACGAACGTCAAGTGTCACCAAATCCGGCAGGTTTTCCTGGAACTGGGCCATGGCGGAAGCGCAAGTATCGGCTTCCAACACTTGGTAACCGCTTGCCTCCAGCTTCTGCCGAATCGACCAGCGGACCAGCTTTTCGTCATCGACTACCAAAACGGTTCTCATGAGCGAGATCCTCTCTCCAACAGTTGTCGGGTGAGTTCATCTTTACTTGCTTCGGCGCAGTAAGAGGGTAAGCAATTCCGATTCCTGATTGACAAGCCGGCTGAGGTATAACAGGTTACACCTCGGAGGCCGATTCGATCTGCGCCATTTCACCCAATTGGATCTTACCGCAAACACGCGAGATTTGTTTGGCGCGCCCGCCCGCGCCTGGTCCGGCAACAAACAAGAAAGGTTTGCGGAGGCGCCGACGGGAGAGTCTCAGATACCGAAGTTTTCTCGTTCCTCGGAAATCGTACGTCGGGTCTCAGCCGAAGGAAAACGCAGTATTACTTTGGTTCCCTTTCCCTCGGCGCTTTCCAGACGGATCGAACCGCTGTGGGCGTCGACGATTTTCTTACAAATCGCGAGGCCCAAACCCGTTCCTCGGTTTTTGGTCGTGAAAAAGGGACGGAAAACATTTTGCAGAAGATCTTCTGGGATCCCTCTGCCTGAGTCCTGAATGGATACTTCCACAAAGCCCGGTCCCTGGTCGAGTGAAAAAGCGATCCTTCCTCCACCCTGCGGCATGGCGTCGCGCGCATTGCCAAGGAGGTTCCACATTACTTTTTCGAAGAGCCATGGGTCTAACCGAACCGGGATGTCGGCGGGACCCTCGAACCGGTAACTCAGCTCCCAAGCCTCCTCCTGTTCCTGAAAAGACGAGGCGACTCGTTCCACCAACTCCCGCAAATTGCACCACTGTAGGTCCGGATTCCATGGACGCGAAAAGGCCAGGAGATCACGCACGGTATCGTCGAGGCGCTCGACCTCGCTCAGGATCTCCTGCATGATTTCCCGCCGGTAGTCATCGGGCGCCAGCGTGTCTCGGAGGATTTCGATCGCTCCACTGATACCAGCCAAGGGGTTTTTGATTTCATGCGCCACCGAAGCCGCCATCTCGCCGACGGCGGCGAGTTGCTGGGACTGTACCATCTCGGACTGCAGTCGCTTGTAGTCGGTCAGATCACGGGCGATACCGGCGAAGTACACCCGGTCGTCGAATTGAACTTCGCTGACCACCAGGTAGAGCGGAAATCGCTCTCCGTTTCTCCGCATCCCGGTTACTTCACGGCCCCGGCCGACAACGTTGCTTCGGCGCGTACGGAGAAACTGCTGAATGAAGGTTTTATGTTCGACGTCGGCCGGCGGAGGAACCAGAAGACTAATTTCTTGGCCTAGCACTTCCGCCTCGGTGTAACCGAAGATCCGTTCCGCCGAAGGGTTGAAGGAAAGGATTCGGCCCTCGGTGTCGATGGTGACCACCGCGTCGAGACAAGTATCGAGGACCGCTTTCAGAAGAGCACCGGCGCCTTTACAATCGGCTCCCGGCAATCGGGTCGACTCCACTCTGCCTACTGAATTTAAGGTGCTCTTTTCCATGTTTTGCCTCGTAATGTATCAGAGCCGGGGTTTCTGCATCGAAGAAACCTCGGGTTTGCTCCGCAAGAGAACGAAAAGGCCGCCACCCGAGGTTTTTTTCGACCGGTGGATCTATGCTCGAGGCGGTCGGTTGTCCCCGGTGCGAATGCAAGAGAGGGACTTTAAGCCGCCGGTCTCCCCCGAAGCCGTTCGCCTCGGGGACGCCAGTCCGCTGAATGGAGGATGCCCGCGTTGTCGAAGCGAAATGAACTGAAGACAAGGCCGTGCACGCAAGGGAGGTCAAGCAGTTCCGCTTCCGCAACCGGATCGCTCTCGGACCACTGGCGCGCCAAAAGGAGATTCGTTTCCGTCGGCTGCAGCGCGGGTTGGTAACGTCGGGTAAGGTCTTCCCGTAGGGTAGGTTGATTTTGTCCCGTCAGGTAGTTCTCGAGATATCCGTCGCCCCGGTGCATAGGCCAGAGGTCCAGCCAAGTGGAAGGGCACCGAGAGGAGTTCTGGTCGATAATCAGCTCGTCAATCAAGCCGGATCGGGCCCAGGTTTCCCAAGCCAAGGTTCCGTTCCCCAAAGGCGGGCCGATGACGTCTCCTCGGGGGGCTCCCACCGCCAACCGCACGCCGGACTTTCGGGTGAGTTCGCGCAATTCCCACAGAAACCTGGTCAGGAAGTCTCCCTGAAGGTTCCTCCAGGCCTGAAGGTCGAAGTCTTCGCGAAGGATGTCGACAGAGTACCGATCCCGATAAGCCGTGACAACGGGAGGATTGAAGCCGAACTGGTCGGCAAAATCGGCCGGTTTGCTTTGAGAACGCAGACACACGAAGAGTCCGTCGAAATCACCCTGACTCAGTAAGGTCGCATAGCGTCGACGAAACTCGTCGCGAACCTCCAAATAGGCAAGGCAGAGAACCCCCCACTGGCGGATCCGGCCTGATCGATCGACTACGGTGAATTCCGGATGAGAACGAGAAAAGTCTGACTGCCAAGACACATCGCGCGCGTGATAGGCATTGTGGTGGCTGTTCTGCCGGATATTGTCCGACGGTAAAGGCCAACCCTCGTCAAACAGCGTTACGTAAAGATAGACGCGCGATCCCAGCTGACGCCCGGCCCTACAGACGGTTTCGAACTCGTCCCAGTCCGGCCGAACGTCGGAAACAGGCCTGGGGTCGCGCCCCGCCTGATACACCCAGCCGTCTCGGCGGGTTCTGTTTTCCCTCCACAAAATGGTCTGCACCCCGAGTTCCTTGCTCCAGACCTCAGCTCTCTTCCTTAACTTGTCGGGAGTGTCCAGCCTGCCTTCTCCCTCCCCGAACTCCAGATGATCGCCCCAGGACACACTAATCCAGTTTTGCGTTCCGGCCATCAGTCGCCGTATCGGCCGGGTGGCCTGGGAACTTTAACCAAGGGGAAACGGACGTCGTTGAGCGGCGACCCCGGAAACCGATGCCGTATCGCCTGCAGTCATTGACTGTTCCTCTGAGTCTCTAGTTGTCGGAGACGGTGGTTCAGGTCGTCCATTCGCCGATCGATCCGCTGGACTTCCGCCTGGGCCCAAGACTGATTAGCCGCCGACGCTCGGGCGATTTTCTCCAGCTCCGATGAAACCTGCTTTAGCTGAGTATCCCACTCTTTGCGGAGGTTGGCCAACCCACGCGTGGTTTGGTCCGTTTGGCCGGCAAGCTGGCCCACCAGGCGGTCAACCGACGACTCAAGTTCGACCAAGGCTTGGTGCTGAGTTTCCACATTTCGACCCAAGGCGTCCAGCGCCGCCGCCACTTGAGTTTCAAAGTCCATCCGGGCCGCGTCCATGGCGGACACTCTTTGAGCAAGTTCTTGCAAGTGAGCGTCCATCTCGGTCAGCAGATTGCGAATCTCCTGTAGCGCTGTATCTCGCCGTTGCAAACTTTGCCGCAGGACTTGCGAAAGACCCTCACCCTGCTCGGTCAGCTGGGAATCGATCCACCCATATAAATCTTGAATCCGTCGGACTTGCTCCTCCGTGCGATGGCGTTCGACGCTTTCTCTGCGCAGATCAAGCCGCAATGTCTCCAGCTCTTGTTGCAAATCCGCGTGTCGCGCCTCCCAATAAGAAAGGAGCTGCCAAATGCCGGCCGACAAAGCCAAGATCACGAGAAATCCATATACCCAAGGGCGCCAACGAAAAGATCGAGACATGCTTCTTACCTCCGAAGCAGAAGCTCTCTTGCGGCGGATGAATCCAACCGTCAAGTTGTTACGAAGCTAATCAGGTTTCTCTCTCCCTTGCGGACGACGATCACCTTACGAATCTGCTTGCCTTCCAGATAGCGAGCCGCCTCTCGAGAAGCGGCCCCGCGCAGTTCGTCATCACTGATATCGGCGGGGACCCGTACACGACCGCGGACCTTACCGTCGACCTGAATAGGAATTTCCACTTCCGGATCGACTGCCAGCTCGGGATCAAACTGCGGCCAAGGATGATTGCTGATGCACTTACCGTGACCGAGACGTGACCAGAGTTCTTCCGCCAGATGCGGAGCGAAAGGGCTGAGTAGCAGTAGGAACGTCTCCCAGTCGGTGCGACGGATCGTTGGCTGATCACCGAGGGCGTTGACGAGCGTCATCAGCGCCGCAACCGCCGTATTGAACTTCAGTGCCTCAATCCGTTCCTCAACCCGCCGGATCGTCTGGTGGATGAGCCGAGTAATCTCCGGTACCTCGGCGGTTCCGTCGTCCACCCGATGCTGCAAGTCCCAAACCCGGTTGAGAAACCGGCTCATACCGATCAGGCCTTGTGTCGACCAAGGAATGGCCTGGTCGAACGGTCCCATGAACATCTCATAGAGACGAAAGGCGTCGGCCCCGTAGCGCTCCACCATCTCGTCGGGGTTGACCACGTTCCCCCTGGATTTCGACATCTTGGCTCCGTCTTCGCCCAAGATCAGACCGTGAGAGGTTCTCTTTTGGTAAGGTTCAGGCGTCGGAACTACGCCGATGTCGTAGAGAAACTTGTGCCAGAACCGCGAGTAAAGGAGGTGCAGCGTGGTGTGCTCCATGCCTCCGTTGTACCAGTCGACGGGGGTCCAGTACTCGAGTTTGGCTCGGTCAGCCGGAGCCCGGTCGTTGTGGGGATCCACATAACGGAGGTAATACCAGCTGGATCCCGCCCATTGCGGCATGGTATCCGTCTCCCGACGGGCAGGGCCGCCGCATCGGGGGCAGCGGGTTCGGACCCAATCCTCCAGCAGCGCGAGCGGAGACTCACCGGTTTCCGTGGTGCGGTACGCTTGGATATCCGGCAAGACCAAGGGAAGTTCTTCTTCGGGGAGCGGTACCCAGTCGCACTCGGAACAATGCACCATGGGGATCGGTTCACCCCAATAACGCTGGCGGCTGAAGACCCAGTCCCGCAGCCGGTACTGGACCGAGAATCGCCCCCACCCCTGCTTCTCTGCAATCTCGATAATGCGCCGGATCGCGTCGACCGGCCTTAGGCCGTTGAGAGGACCCGAGTTGACCAGAATACCGCTCTCGATGTCGGTATACGCCGCCTCTTCGATGTTGCCGCCTCGGACTACTTCCATAATCGGAAGTCCGTACTTGCGCGCGAAACGCCAGTCCCTTTCGTCGTGAGCGGGAACGGCCATGATAGCCCCGGTACCGTACGAGACGAGGACATAGTCTGCGATCCAGATCGGGATCAGTTCGCCCGTGGCGGGGTTGCGAGCGTGAATACCCTGCAAGGGCACTCCACTCACCTCCCGGACGAGCTCGGTGCGCTCCAGATCAGACTTACGTGCCGCCTCGGCGCGATAACGCCGGATTTCGTCCGGATTCTCCGCACGAGGTAAAAGTTCGTCGACGAGCGCATGCTCGGGAGCCAGCACCATGTAGGTGGCTCCAAAAACGGTGTCCGGACGTGTTGTAAACACCCGAATCGCCTTGCCCGGGAACTCGGCGACCGGGAAGTCGAGCTCGGCTCCAGTGGAGCGACCGATCCAGTTCGCCTGCTGAGCCTTGATCTTGTCCAGGTAATCGACCGTCTCAAGATCCTGCAGTAAACGCTCGGCATACCGGGTGATACGCAACATCCACTGGCTTCGCAGCCGGCGGACCACCGTTCCCCCGCAGCGTTCACACACCCCGCCTTCGGCTTCTTCATTCGCTAGACCGACTCGGCAGGACTCGCACCAGTTTACGGGCATCTCGGCTTTGTAAGCCAATCCGTGCTCCCACATCTTGAGAAAAATCCACTGCGTCCACTTGTAGTAAGCAGGATCGCTCGTATTGATCTCGCGCGTCCAGTCAAAAGAGAAACCGAGCCGCTTCAGTTGGCGGCGAAACCGCTCGATATTTCGGGCCGTGACATCTCGGGGGTGTTGTCCCGTCTTCAACGCGAAATTCTCGGTGGGAAGGCCAAAGGCATCCCAACCGATGGGGTACAACACGTTGAACCCCTCCATCCTGCGCTTACGGGCGACCACATCGAGAGCGGTGTAGCTGCGCGGATGTCCCACATGCAGTCCTTCGCCGGACGGGTACGGGAACTCGATGAGCAGATAGTACTTCTTCCGAGATGGATCATCTTGGGCTACAAACAGCCCGTCTCTCTCCCACCTATGTTGCCAGCGACGTTCAATTTCCTCGAAGCTATACGCATCAGTCATGACTGCTTTTCTCCGCAGAACCGGACCGGGTCCTACTCCCGGAATCGTTCTCTCGAAGAGAGCCCGGTTAAAGGGAGTTATTGTAACGCCTTGTCTTGAGGCGCGCGGCGGATGCACAAAGCGGATGTACCTACAGCTATTGGCAAGACCGACTTTTGAGAGGGATTTGCTCAGGTTTCCGCCGTCGGCTGCCGAGCGGGGAGGCCGCCGTCCCGGCGATGGTCAAGCCGATCCGGTGCAGAGCTCGGTTTGACACGGTGCCTGCTAATATGAGACGGTGCCCGGGAAGGAGCACCATGACTTTAGCAATCAGTAAGGACTGCCGGGTCACGATCCACTATGAGCTGAAGGTGGACGGGGAGACGCTGGACAGCACGCTGGATAGTGACCCCATCACTTATGTTCATGGAAGGGGCCAGATCATTCCGGGCTTGGAAGAAGAACTTCAGGGTCGTCAGTCGGGAGAAGAACTGCACGTAGTCGTCCCTCCTGAGAAGGCTTACGGCGCTTACTCACCGGAGAACCTTCACGACATTGCGAAAAGCGCGTTTGTTGACCCTGACGCCATCCAGCCGGGCATGTACGTAGAGGGCCGGACCCGATTGGGTGCCCCTTTTCAAGCCAAGGTCACGGAAGAGAGGGAGGAAAGTTTTGTCATCGACTTGAACCATCCCTTGGCGGGGAAGTACCTGGAATTCGAGGTTCGCGTCGTGGACGTGGCTCCTCCTGAAGAAAACGTCGGCGAAGAACAAGCCGGCGCTTGAGCAGTCGGAGAGTCGGTAGACCGCACCGAGTGTTGACGGCGCTCCCGATGGGATGTGGCGCGCTCCCGGCTCCGCGATAGAGTAGGTGCTGGAAACCCCGTTTCGGGTGAGATATCTGCGCCGGTCTTGGTTGCAGAAGGGTTGCTTTCCTCAAGAAAGCGCCAGGCTGCAAGATGGAGACCTCGGCGGAGGTCGTCGGCTTTGCCGCCCCACGCTGCTTCTCTAAAGCAGAAGTTCGCCTCCCACCACGAGATCCTTGATCTTCCACCTAAGGTATAGCTTCTCTTCGGTCACAGGTACCGTAAGCTCGAAAGCGAGCTCCTTATCCTCGGCGGTGACCACCGGTTCGCCGTCGACGTAGCGGGGGAAGATAAACTTAGCTCCGGTTCCGTCCGCCGTAGGAGGCTGGTAATCCAGCGGAGAGAGGCGACCCGCCCTCGGGGTCAAGAGGTAGGCGCGATCGAGGAATTGGGCTACCGTCGCCGTTCGCAGAAAGCTTTGAACCGCCTGCAGAAGGTCCCGGTCGTTACTGCCGTAGTCGAAAGCTACGACGATGTGCTCGGGGAATCGAGCTTCTACAAGAGGCGCGAGCTGTCGTTCAAGGACTGCTTGTTCCGGAGGCGACATGCGGTCGTAACCGTTTTCGAGGGCGATCAAGCGGGCGTAAGCTTGTCGCACGGGAGCGGCACTGAACAGCCAAGCCCAGTATGTGTCTTGGAAGACGTTCTCCCCCGGTGCCCTGTAATCCGGCGTGCGGAATTCTCCACGAGAAACCTCCTCACTGGGAAGCGCCGTGCGTCCTCGATAACGCCGAAGCTCATAGCGAGCCGTCCAAGGGGAGTTTTGCAAAATCCGGAGAGCGTCCTTCTTGGACCACTCCATGTACGGCTTAGTCCAGACCGGCGCCGCCATCACCAAAGCCGTTGTACCCAACAGCAGATATCCGGCGATTCGTCTCATTTTCTTTGGACATCTCATAACCGTTTCCCTTTTTCTCACTCTAACACGCCCGCGGAGAACCAGGCGCCTCCGGAAAGCGGATTACTCCGAATGAGGTCTTGCGCCGGGGACGTCGAGGAACGATGCCGGTAAAACCGGTAAGTAAGAGGGCGGAGCGAATCGGAAAGGGAGTACTCGTCGAGCGAGTGCGGCGTCACCCAACCCGGCTGCCGGCGGTCGCCGCCAGGCACCCGACCGTCGATTCTGCAAGGAGGTCTTATTGGAAAAAGCCGGATCGCAAGTGCCGGCAGATTACCCGTCCGACGTTTGTCTCCCTCAGTAGCCCAAGGCACAGCCGTCGTTGCGCGATTCGGAGGCGCCCCAGTAAACGTCGTTTTTTGTATCATAGAGTATTGCTTGGTATCCACCGAAGCCTCCCCGCTCAAAGCGCACCTGATGGCCCCGCGCCGCGAGGTCACGGAGGGCGGTCGGAGCAATTCCTGACTCAAGAGTCACATAACCTCCGTCCAACATGAAATCTCCCGTGGGAGAAGAGGAACCTCCGTGGCGGAAACGGGGGGCGTCACCGGCTTCCTGGAGGGACATCTGAAAGTCGATCAGGTTGCAGAGGACCTGGACTTGTCCCTGTGGTTGCATATCTCCTCCCATCACGCCGAAGCTCAGGTACGGTCTGCCGTCCTTGCTGACAAAGGCTGGGATGATCGTGTGAAAAGGCCGTTTCCCGGGAGCGTAAGAATTGGCGTGATGCGGATCCAGCGAGAACAGGGCGCCCCGATCTTGCAGGCCGAAGCCGGTGCCGTCCGGGACGAGTCCCGACCCGAAGCCGAGGTAGTTACTCTGGATCAAAGAGACCATGTTGTGATCCCGATCGGCTACCGTCAGGTAAACGGTGTCTCCCCGGCTTAAGCTGGGATCGCCGGCAAAGAGGATGCGGGACGCTCTTTCGGGGTTGATCAGTTGTCGTCGCCGGCTTGCGTATTCCTTGGAGATGAGGTTTCTCAGCGGAATGTCGGAAAAGGCCGGATCGGCGTAGTACCGGGCTCGGTCGGCGAAGGCCAGTTTCTTGGCTTCGATAAGGTGGTGCAAGTACTTCCCGCTGTTGTGACCCATCGAGCGAAGATCGTATGCTTCGAGGAGATTGAGCATTTGAAGCACCACAACGCCCTGCCCGTTGGGAGGAAGTTCCCAGACCCGGTAGCCTCGATAATCGGTGCTGACGGGTTCCTCCCAGGTAGATTTGTGAGCGGCGAGGTCCTCCCGGCGCAGGTAGCAACCCACTCGCCGGCAGTATGCGTCGATCCGATCCGCTAATTCGCCCCGGTAAAAAACATCCCTTCCTTGCGCGGCCAGGAGTTCAAGCGTCTGCGCGAGAGTGGGATTGCGAAACACCTCGCCCGCCTGGGGAGCTCGTCCATCGACCAGAAATGTCTCGCCGAACTCGGGATACAACCTGCCCAACAGTTGTCCCGACTTCCAGTAGCTTGCGATAACGGGTGGGACCGGTGCTCCCTCGCGGGCATAACGAACGGCTGGAGCCAGGATTTCCTCCATAGAAAGCCGGCCGAACCGCTGGTGCAACTCGAACCATCCGTCGACGCATCCAGGCACGGTCACCGGGAGCGGGCCGCGCTCCGGCATGCGCTCGAGCCCGGTCTTTCGCAAGTCTTCGAGTGTCAAACCCATGGGAGCTCGCCCGCCGGCATTCAGGCCGTGCAAGCGCTGTTTATCGTTCCACCACACTAGAGCAAATAGATCCCCTCCGAGCCCGCAGGACGTGGGTTCCAGTACCGCCAGGCAGGCGTTTGCGGCGATGGCCGCATCTACGGCGTTTCCGCCCTTTCGCAAGATGTCCAAAGCGGCCAGTGTGGCCAGCGGGTGACTCGTGGCGGCCATGCCGTTACGTCCCAGGGCTTCCGACCGGGTGGCGGAGATCTCTCCGATGATGCGATCTCCGGCGGGAAGGAGCGATGGACATAAGAAGCAGCGAAGAATCAGAAGTACCGGCAACAAGCGGGAACTCATAATGCACATCGGTTGTTCTCCTCGTCCTCCTATTAGGCCACGAAAGAAGGTGCACGAACACTTCTAGCGGTGGAGACGGCTTGTTGAAGACTCTTACGACGGCCGGAGGAATCCGGCTTGACACTCCCGGTTCAGTGGGCTTGGATCTGAGTCTCGTGATATCGGGCGTGCGGATGTGGGTCAAGAGCTCGGCGATTGCCGAAGAACAGCTCCGCTACGAAACGTCGGGCGCCTCGGCGCAGAACCGAGAAGAGGAAGATCACCGCTAAAGCCGCCAAGGACAGTTCTTGCCAGATTGATGGTTCCGTTTCCGTCGCCGGATTTAAAGCGCCAGCTCCCGCCTCCGGTAGGAGAAGGTTTACCGCCAGGCCCAAGCCGACGGACAGGCAGATGATCGTCAGACTGAAAACGACCGCAGTCCGGCGTCCATGCAGCTGAGTCAAGATACCGAAGGTCGTAATGTTTGTGGCCGGACCGGTCAGCAGTAGGGCCAGCGCCGCCCCGGGTGAGATTCCGCCGCTCAGAAGAACGGCGACCAACGGGGTGGCCCCGGAAGCGCAAATGTAAGCCGGCAGCCCCAGCAGGGCGAAAAGTGGCACTTCCAGCAAGGAAGGAAGGTGATGCGGCCATCCTCCGGACAGGAAAGGTTCCACCAGCGCCGCCACCAAAATCCCCACCAAGAGCCAAGGAGCTGTGTGATCGACCACCTCACCGAAGCCGACTTCGAAGGCTTTTCTGAACTTGTATAGAAGCCCCCGGGGACGGCTTGTTGCTTCATCCTCGAGAGGAGGTTCCACGGCGGCTTGGTAGTGGCGTTCAGTCCAAGTCCCGACCCACCAACCGACACAAAGGGCCACTACCGCGGCCGCCAGAACTCGGACCAACGTCATGGGCAGGCCGAGTAATGGAAAGGAAAGGAGAACGGCATCGAGACCCAACTCCGGTGTGGCGATCAAGAACGCCATGGCACTGGTGGCCGGAGCTCCTCGAAGGATCAATCCCCGGTACAGCGGAACTACACCACACGAACAGACGGGAAACGGGAGGCCGACCGCCATCCCCTTGGCGGCTTGGATCGCACCGGAACCTCGCCTTAACCAGTTGATTGAGGAAGTCGGGAAAAAGGCATGCAGCAAGCCCGCCGTAATGTAGGCGATGAGAAGGGCCGGTGCGCTCTCCAGGGCGAGGACCCAAAAGGTCCGGCCGACCTGCGCCAAGTTCGCCGCATGCTGGGGCTCCGCGCCTCCATGCAGAGAACCTTCGACCAGAAGAACAGTCAAGATGCCGATGCCGGACAGTGCTCCGATTCCCTCCCACCAGCCGTCGGTACCGCCGGTGTCTCCGCAGCCACATTGAACTCCGGAAGAATGAGGCTGGTGAAAGACGACGTGCATCAGGGAACCTGCCACAAAGGCCTGGAACCAGGAAAGGGCTTCACTGGAGAGAGCCGCAATCAAAGAAGGACCTGAGGCGTAGCCGAAAAGGGTTGCCGCGCCGATAAGGATTAACACCAGGCTGGGGACGCCCCGGCCGTAAGCGGGACGCAAGAGCCACCAGATGGTTAACGCCACCGGCAGTCGATGGAGAACGACGGCCAACGGAAGTAGGGGTTCGCCTTCCAGCCCACCTTGAGCGACGGCCGCTCCGTCCAGCAAGGAATGAAGTCCCACGCCGCACAGTGCCAACAACAGAGTGGTCCCATGCGTACGGCGTGCCGCCCGTCGCGAAAAGGCTTCCACCAAGGTGGGGCCGAACAGACCGAGGAGCGCCACCGGAAAAACCGGCCAACCGCCACTCTCATAACAATGAGGCAGCACGAAAAGCAGAACCAGTCCCGTGATGGTCACGAAGATGAGACCATCCAGCAAGGTCAAGGCGGAATGCCGGCGTATGGCCAATGTATAGAGCAAGGGACCGGCCAAAAGCATCAGCAGACTGGCGAGAAGTAGCAGATCCATGATCGTTCACCGGGGTCCGCCGGTCGGCGAAAGCGACCGAAACTGCATGTTAGCACGGGCTACGTCGGGACATGGGGAAGCTAGTCGGCAGCGTCGTCCGGGCTTTTCCAGCAGCCCGACGCTCCAGGTAGCCAGCCGAGGGGAGGTTTGGGGGTACCGCGTGCCCAGCCTTTGTCGATGCGATTTTGCAGCAGATCCCAGGAAGGGATCCCAGAGGTGGCGTCAACGGCCTCGACACAGGCTGCACCGGTGGCCGCCGCCCACGCCAGTGCGTCTTCCGGCGGCCGTCCCGAAGTCAGTGCAGCGAGGAAACCGGCCGTTGCGGCATCCCCTGCGCCGGTTGTCCCCGCCGCCTGCACGCAAAAGCGGGGAACGTAGAGTCGTCGGCCCGCCCACCGGGCGGGATCTCCACCGAACTTTGCAATCAAAGCCAGGTGCCGACCACGGGGGGCGGTATGGAGAAGAAGTCCGTCGGCCCCGAGCTTCAGTACGGCTATGGAAACACCTAGAGCCACCAATGCTTTTGCCAGCTCCTCCGGCCCCCCTTGAGGCATTCTGAGTAGCCCGCGCGCTTCTTCAAGATTCGGACAAAAGACTGTGGTATGGGGTAAGGTGGCGGCCAGGATCCGCCTCCAGTCCAGGCGGCCGGCTTCAGACGTGGGGTCCGGCAATGTCACGTCCAGAGAGACCGGTATCCCCAGATTCTCCAGCCGATCGAGCAGGATCAGGAGTTCGGCTCCCTCGTTCTCGAACATTCGCTTCATGACCGTGGGATAGCCGAAGTGACAGAACCCGCAATCGGCGGCTTCTGCGACGGGAAAGTCACCGGCGTTCACGCAGTCGTTGGCTCCCGGGTGATGAAGAAAAGCCCGATCGAGATCGGGTGGATTTAGGATGACCGTGTAGGAGGTCGCGGAGTCTGGTGGAATCACCCAGTGCACGTCAGCGTCCGGGCATCGTTCTTTTACGAGGGAGTCCAACAGAGAGCCCAGAGGATCGCTTCCGACCGCTCCCATCAGCTTTACGGGCACGCCGAGGCGGTTGAGTGCCACGCCGACATTGGCGACTGCACCTCCCGGCGAGAGGATTATCGGTCCTACCAAAGTGAGTCCTCCGGGCTTCACCAATTCTTGGATGGTGCCGACTGGATGACCAATGTTGGGGATGATGTCCAGGCAAGTATGACCTGCGACCAGAATCTTCATCTTTCTCGCGCCGTTTCTTCACGACCGGCGGAGAATGCCCAGAACGGCATCCATGTCGGCATGCTCATGCACCAACGTTCGGACGGCTTCCGCCATTCTGTCAAAACGGGGATGCTGGAAGATGTTTCGCCCATAAACCACTCCCCGCGCTCCCGCCTGGAGCATGCGCCAGGTGCGACGGAGGATCTCTTCGTCGTCGACACGTCCTCCGCCCCGAGGCAGCAATGGGATGGGATCGGTCAATCTCACGAGTTCGTGGTAGCGGTCGAGATTGTCCGTGGGGTCGGCTTTGATGATATCCACTCCTAGCTCTACAGCCTGCCGGTGAAGAGCTACAGCCGCTTCGAAATCTCCCACGACTTCGTAGCCCGAACCGTCGCGGCCGGCCTTCAGCACGAGGGGTTCCACCATCAACGGCATGCCGTAGCGTTCGCAGACTTCCCGCAGCGAAGCGATGTTGCGAACGGATTGATGATGTACCGCGGGATTGTCCGGAGCGAGAAGAAGATTCAGCACCACACCCGCAGCATCCAATTTCAGGGCCTGTTCCAAGTGGGGATCCAGGAGCTCGCTGTAACCGTAGTCCGGTCGCCGGGGATCGTACAGGTTTGTCACGTCGGCACGGAGAATGAGGGCCGGCTTCTGCGGCAGGTGCCGTTCCTGTAGGCGTCGGGCCTGCCCCGGGCTCAGCAGGAGAGCATCGGCCCGGGCGGCCACGGCAAGGTCGATAACCCGTTCGAGCTGTTCCACCCCTTGTAGCAGTGCGTACTCATTGAAAAGACCGTGATCGGCCGCCACTTGAAAGCAACGACCGTCCGGCTGAAAGATCCGCTGCATACGTACCTTGTGAGATAAGGACACGAAATCTCTCCTTTCCGGTTTCCATCTGAAGGTTTCTTACCAACCAAGAGCGTCAGCGAAGACAAGCGTAACCGGTTGGTTTCCTGTTTCACGGTTTAGCGTCATAGGCCAACAACTCTAGGATACGCCTTGCAATTCCGGCGTCGGACACGGCCACGACGGACACCATCGGCCGACCGAACAGCCTGCCTAACTGTTCCCTCGTGGACCACCGTACCATCGGGATGCCTTTGGCGGAAGCGGGGCGCCCAAACGTATGGTAAACGCGGGGTGCGGCGTCCGGAGGGATCAAAAGAAGCTGCGCTTTGCCTTTGCCCAACCATTGGAGGCAAGCTTCAGTGCCGACGGCCAGTCGACCGGCTCGTCGGGCCAGGCCGATCATCCCCGCGACTGCTTGGTCGGCGGATTGGGTGTCGGGTGGTAAGCAATTGTCGTTCACGTCTACCGACATCATAGTTAGGTTTTCCTAAGCTTGCGACCAGTTGCGCTTTTTGTGCTTTCTATGTCGGCCACAGCGGTCCATGGTCGTCTTGGCTTGGTGGCTGTAAAGCCTTTGACTGAGCTTGAGCAACTAAGTAAGTAATGTCAGAATACCCCCCCTTGAGTCGCCGGCATGAATCTCCTCGAGCTGTTTGCGAAGGAGAGCGTGATCGACGAGCCTTCGATCTGGAATCGAAACGGACCCAATGAGACGGAACTCGCACAACCGGCAACGGCCGATCGGGATAGGTGCGACGCTTTTCCTGGTGTCTTGCTTGGCCGGCGCTCCTCTGTTCGGCCAGGAAGACGAAGATTGTCTTGCCTGTCATGCGGACTCGTCGCTTGAAGGCCGGCGGAACGGCCAAGTCATGTCCGTCTTCGTGGATTCCGAGACCTACCGCGCGTCGATTCATAGCGACTTGGGCTGTGTTTCTTGCCATTTTGACTTGACCGGCACGGATTTTCCGCATGTTGAAGATCCCCAGCCGGTGGACTGCGCATCCTGTCATGACGACGCTTCCGAGGAGTTGGCGGCCGGTCCGCATGGTCGATGGGCCGGCGAGCCCGGTCGCCCTGCGGCGGCATGCGTCGGTTGCCACGGCGAGCACGACGTCTTGCCGGTGCGGGATCCGGCATCCCCCGTCCATGTGGCCAACGTAGAGAGGCTGTGCGGTAGGTGTCACGACGCGGAAGTGGAAGCCGTGGAAGCGGGAGCCCATGGAAGTTTGGGTCAGAGGGTTCCCCGTGCCGCCTGTTCCCAGTGCCATCAGGGACACGACGTCACCAAGCCGGAAGACGAATCGGCCGAGTTGGAAATCTGCTCAGATTGCCATCCGCGCCAGGTGGCCGAGCAACGCCGCAGCGTGCATGCCCGAGCTGCGCTGCGCGACGATCCCTTGGCGCCCACCTGTATCACCTGTCACGAGCATCATCGGATTCGGCCTCACAGCGATCCTTCGTCACCGACCGCGGTTATGAACGTCCCGCTGTTGTGCGGGAGATGCCACCGAGAAGGTTCCCCCGTGTCGCTGCAACGGGATATCCCCCAGGACCGGATTCTCGAAAACTACTCTATGAGCATTCACGGTGAGGGCCTGTTTCGAAAGGGACTCACCGTGACGGCCGTCTGCAGCTCCTGCCACAACGCCCATCTCATCTTGGAGCACAGTCACCCGGATTCAAGCATCAACCCGAACAACGTAGCTCAGACCTGCATGCGTTGCCACAGCCGGATCGAGCAGGTCCACGTTAAGGTGATTGAGGGGAGGCTCTGGGAAGAAGAACCCGAAAAGGTTCCCGCGTGCATCGATTGCCATCAACCCCACAGGATTCGTCGGACTCCACTCAGTTCGCAGAGGGTGGCCAACGCGGAGTGCTTCCGCTGTCATGCCGACCCTGACCTTTCCGTGGAGCGGGACGGCCGCAAGGTCTCGCTTTTCATCGATGAAGCTCGTTACGCCGCCTCGTCCCACAGCAGTACGGCCTGCGCACAATGCCATAGCGAGGTCAGTTCGGCTCTGAAGCGCCCCTGTGCCGCCATTCAGCACAAGGTGGACTGCGCCGTTTGCCACGCCGAGGTCGTTCAGTTGTGGCAAGAGAGCGCTCACGGGACGTTTGCCGCCCAGGACGATCCGGCTGCACCTACCTGTCGAACTTGCCACGAGCCACACTACACCTTGAGCTCACGTTTGCCGATATCCCCGACTTTCCCACGAAACGTGCCCAAATTGTGCGGCGGGTGTCACAGCGCCGGAGGAGCCGCCGCCGTGCGGATCCGCAGTGACATTCCCGATCTCGTGGGATCGTACGCTCGCAGCGTTCACGGGCGGGGAGTCCTGGAAGCCGGTCTGGTAGTTTCGGCTACCTGCGCGGATTGTCATACGGCCCACCATGAGCTGCCGAAAGCGGACCCCCGGTCTTCGGTTCACCCGCAGAACTTAGCCGCCACTTGCGGTAATTGTCACCGGGGTATCGAGGAAACATTCAGGACGAGTATTCATTGGCCGGGTCGCGACACCCGCACCAAGGAACCTTTGCCGACGTGCGAAGACTGTCATACCTCGCATACCATCACTCGAACGGATGTCCGGGGCTTTCGGACCATGATGATGGAGCAATGCGGGCGGTGTCATGAACCGGAAGCCGAAACCTATTTTGAGACCGTCCATGGAAAGGTCTCGCGTCTGGGAGAAGAAGGAGCGGCCAAGTGCTACGACTGTCACGGCACTCACGGCATTCTTCCGCCCGAGGATCCCCGCTCGACGCTTTCCCATGACAACGTGGTGCAAACCTGCGCCACTTGTCACCCCGGGGCGCACCGACAGTTTGCCGGTTACTTGACCCACGCCACGCACCACGATCCCGACAAGTATCCTTACCTCTACTTCGCCTTCGTTTTCATGACCATCCTTTTGGTAGGGACGCTGGCGTTTTTTACTCTTCATACGCTGTTGTGGTTGTGGCGCTTGTGGAGGACCCGGGAGACTTGGCGTGCCCGGCGCGAACCGGCGGCAGACCGCTTTTACGTGCGCTTCAGCCCGACCCACCGCTGGATGCACCTGGTGATGATCCTAAGCTTCTTCACGCTGGCGATCACGGGAATGGTGCTGAAGTTCTCGTATGCCGGCTGGGCCGCCGTGCTCGCTCGGCTGTTGGGCGGTTTCTCCGTCACCGGGACTTTGCACCGTACGGCGGCGGTAGTGCTCCTGGGTCTGTTCGGCTTTCATCTCTCCGAGCTTGTCGGTGCCAAGCGGAGAACAGGCAAAAACTGGTGGGAGTTTCTTTTCGATCGCGATTCCCTGATGTTCAATCTTCACGACGCCGTCGAGTTTTGGCAGAGCGTGAAGTGGTTCCTGGGTCGCGGAGAACGCCCGAAGTTTGGGCGGTGGACCTATTGGGAGAAGTTTGACTACTTCGCCGTCTTTTGGGGCGTCTTCGTAATCGGATCGACCGGCTTGGCGCTGTGGTTTCCGGAGTTGTTCACTCGTGTCTTTCCCGGTTGGACCATCAATGTGGCCACCATCATTCACAGCGATGAAGCACTACTGGCCGTGGCATTCATTTTCACGATTCATTTCTTCAACACTCATTTTCGTCCCGACAAGTTCCCCATGGATCCCGTGATCTTTACAGGGCGCGTGGCTTTGGAGGAGCTGCGGCATGACAAACCGGAGGAATACCGGCAGGTGATGGAGAGCCCGGACTTAGAAGCGAAGCTGGCGGGCCCTGTTCCCGAACGGCACATGAGGTGGATAAGGATTTTCGGTTTTTCCGCTTTGACCTTGGGTCTTACGCTCATCGGCCTGATCATTTACGCCATGTTGATCGTGTATCGATGAGGTGGGTTCCGGGCTTCCGGCGCCGCCGCAACCGGTTGCACCGCCTTGTCTCTTTTGGGCGCCGATCGGTACGGCTTTGTTCAGCTGAGAGAGCCGGCGGACCCCGGTTCCGCAGCTCCGGCCTTCCGAGGTACAGT
>Ga0116188_1001448_pt1 | contig 20619 bp, 10 predicted proteins | sample AD_JPNTR2_MetaG_FD_89807 | JGI IMG/M metagenome (GOLD analysis project Ga0116188, IMG submission 89807) | Active sludge microbial communities of municipal wastewater-treating anaerobic digesters from Japan - AD_JPNTR2_MetaG | ecosystem: Engineered > Bioreactor > Anaerobic > Digestate | place...
GCAAAGCCTCTTTGGGCTCTGAAATCTTTATTTTTGACACAATCTCGTCTGGATAATACTTGAATGCGTCAGTATCAATAAGTGCGGTAATGCCAATTGTTTTGTTACCGATAGTTACTGTTATATGTTTCTTTGTTGCCTGCCACCTGCCACCTGCAAAATATTGCAGATTAGCGCACACAAATGGCAATTCATTGCGATACTGGTAAAACGTTTCAACGCCTGCAGCAAATTCCTGATCGCCAATGCCAACGGCAGTATAGCCAATGTGTTTATAGCCTTTGATGATATATTTGGTAAGCAATGTATCAGGATAGTAACTGCAGAAGTCACCGCTTTCAAGAAGCAGTGCATTGGGATATTTTTTCTTTAGCTGGGTGATAGCATATCCGCGCTTAACAAGTCCACCCTTTGGATCAGCAGCACACTGACAGGCTTCAAGTATGCCATTGAGGGAATTGGTGTACAAAAAAACAATTTCCTGCTTAGATTGAGGAAACGCAGGGTATAATAACACTACCAGTAGTAGTGCAGCATAAATATATAGCTTTTTCATAAAACTGCTCCAACCATGTAACTATGATATATTATAAAATACATTACACTCATAGTTATTTCATTTGAGTAAAATGTGATGTGCAGGTTACTGGTTTGATTTCAATTTTCAATTATTTTTTTGTTTTTTGGTAAAAGGCAAATGTAAGGATTGATTGTAATACACAAAAAAATTGATGGGAATCTCAGCATGGAGTCTTTCAAGAATATCTGATGTTATATTTCAAACTTGAAGCTGCACCATAACATATTTTTTACCTGCATTTTTAACTTGACTGATATTTCTTTTATATAATATTTGTTTTGATCCTTAAAATAATTTTAATTAAGAAAAAATAACTTATTTGCTAAACGTTATGGTACTAGTAGTAGATTAAAATGAATATAAACACTGACATAAACGTTTTAGGCAGTTTACCTGATTGGTACTTAATTAAATATTATTATGAAGCTAAGTATGAAAACCAAACAGGTAAAGAAGAAACACATTTAAAAACTAAAAAATCAATTAGAAGATTTAAAAGTGCCATAGAAGGCACTTTTATTGCTTTTAAAAATGAAAAAACCAAAATTCTTTTTGATACACTAATTAAAAATGAAGGTCTTAGTAAAGATTTTTTATATTTCTTATTTTGGAACACTTCAATCAATAATGATTTATTTCACGCTATTAATACCAATGTATATTTTAAAGCTTTATACAATGGGAGAGCTGCTTTAAGAAATGATGAAGTTTCTTCCTATTTACAAGAATTGAAATCCATTGAGTCGCAATTACAAAAATGGACACAAAACACTATAAATATTACAGCCTCAAAATACCTTACATTGTTAAAAAAATTTGGCTTATTGGAAGGAAAGCAAACAAAAAGTATTTTACATCCATTTTTAAATGATAAAATGTTCATCATTTTCATTTACTGGTTAATTGCGATTGCTGAGCGATCAAATCTATTAAATAGTGAATGGTTAAAATATGGTTTTATGGAAACTGAATTGTTTTTGGAAAGATTGAAGAAAAAAAGTTTCTCTGATTTCTTTAATATTTACTACACGGGTGATAATTTAAAGATTGAGCCAAAAATTGAGTATGAAAAATTATATGAAATCATTATCAGAAATTGAGCCAAAAATAGAACAGGTTAAAAAACTTGTTGAATCTGGTGATAAATCGGATATAAAGCACAATGCGAATGGTGGAAATTCCATCCTGTTGGTTTGTCCACCGGAGGAAGAGAACCTGTATATTGAGGCATCAAGAAAAATTTTATCCGAAAATGTCTTTGAAATGATTGATATTAACCGCCTATTGATTGGATTTATCGGGCAGCATAAGGAAGAACTTCTGGAGAAGTTTAATTTATTGCAAAGCTCGGTTCACCAGTTATTTAAATCGCCTCCGGAAGAAGAGGAAGTTGACTTTTTTAAAACTATCATTGAAAATATTGATAAAACTTTTAGGGCAGGAAAAGTTCCTTTCCTATATGGTGTTGGTTCATTATATGGCACTGGAATAGATAATATTCAGATCATAGAAAACGAAAGGATAATGCAAGCACCATTGCCTCTTGTAATTTTGTATCCGGCAAGAGACACTAAAGATAAATTAATGTTTCTTAACTCACGGCCTGCTTCCAAATACAGATGTATGATAATTAATTAAACTAAGGGTGATTATGAAAATAAAGGAAATACTAACAATTAATCTTGACGAAGACATCAAAAACGTAATTGACCTTGAAACCATCTCCGAGAATGATATAAAAGAAGAGATTGAGAACTACATAGTTACAAATGGATTGGCAAAAGAGTTCGCTAATTTCGTTTCGACTTATGTATCTAATATCCGTGAAACTGGTGTCTGGATTTCGGGTTTTTATGGCTCGGGGAAATCATATTTTGGAAAAATTTTGGGTTATCTGTTGAATAACCAACCAATACTGGGAACACCTGCAAGGGAAAGAATCCTGCAGCGATTTACAGGCATAAGTGATGAAGCGCTGGTTAAAAACTCCTTATCAGGTTTGGATTCTGTGCAGTCAAAAGTAGTCTTTCTTGACATTGCCAAACAGGATACTTCCAAAGGCTTTGCTTATGCTCTTTTTAGAAATTTTCTAAAAGCGCTTAATTTACCCCAAAACGAACACGGTTTCATTCTTTATCAGTTAATGATTAATGACAATAATATTGACGTAGGAAATTATGTATTTAAAAAACTCAATACCGATTGGAACAACTTAAAAACCAAAATGCTGGAATACGCCCGGGCGATTAAGAAAATCTATATTGATAAAGGAAATTCGGAAGAGGACTATAACAATATTCTGGAAACGATAAGACGGGATATAGACAGTTTTGACGCTTCGAAATTGAGAGACCAACTGAAGAATTATCTGGACATACTTAAAGAAGAAAAAATAGTCTTTTTATTTGATGAAGCCAGCGAAGCAATTAATCAGGGAAAATTTTCACTGCTTGATCTCGAAGGTGCGAGCGAAGCTCTATCTTCTTTGGGGAACCGAGTATGGACTATTGCTATAGCTCAGGAAAAACTCGATGATGTGATTAATAATTCAAATATAGGTAAAGCCCAGTTAACCAAAGTTACCGATAGATTCAAAACAAAAATTCATCTTGAAGCCACTGAAGTTGATCAAATTATCAAAAGCCGTCTATTAAAGAAGACCGATGATGGGGTTCGAGCATTAAAAGATCATTTCAGAAAACACTCCGGACAAATTGCCGATCATTCTACTCTGACAGGTGCAGGGATCGTTAAAACCGACAAAGAAGAATCATACATTACTTATTATCCCTTTTACAAGCATCAATTCGACTTAATGCAAAACTTTTTATTTGGCACAAAGGGATCCTCTACTAAGGTTGCGGCACGAGGAATGATAATTACTACTTTTGATATCTTGAGAAAAGAAGCAAAAGATGAAGGATTATATAAAACCGTCACGGGTTGGCAAATAGCCAAACAAGCCCAACCCTCACCTTCGGTAAGATTGGTTAACAGATATGATAATGCCGAAAGAATTTTAAGAGAAAACAACTCAAACATTTCGGGACGCAAACTTCTGGAAACCATCAACTTTTTATCCGAGGCCGAAGTCACACCAGCCAATATCGACAATATTATAAAATCATACATAAGTGAACCTGACCAATACCATAAGGTAAAAACTGACATTGAAAAGGCCCTGGACGAATTGCTGGAAGCTAAAATTTTGCTTAAGTCAAACGGTACTTACAGAATTACTTCCGATATCGAACAACGGCTTCTGGACGAAATGAACGGATATACCGTTCAGGGATTTGTGAAAAAAAGAAAATTTGTTGAAACCATAAAACAATCCGAGATGCTTAAAAATATTTCTAGAATTACTGATAATGGATTGACTTTCGATTTCTATATAACTACCGATAACGATGACGAATTGACAAATCCAGCCAATAAATCACTACGTTTAAAAATTAAAAGTATTTATAATATATCAGACAATAGAAATAATGATATTGAAAAACTGAAAAAAGAGCATCAGAATGATAAGGATTTGATCTGGTTGGCTCCTAATAATAAAGATTTCAGCGAAATCGATAAACTAATTGACGAAGTAGAACGAATCTCTTACCTCGAACAAAAATATACCAATCCCAACAGCGAAGAAGGCAAAATTTTGCTGAGTTTCTCAACGGCCAAAAGCGAAAAACAAAATCGCATAAAAATACTTATTGAAAATGCTCTTAAAAATGGCGAATTAATTTATTTGTTCAATGTATATACTTTAACACAAGATAATGCCGTACAAACTGTTCAGGCTCAACAAAAAGAATTGCTGAAAAATGTATATACTAAGCGTTTGCAAAGCCAGTTAAGCGACGAGGTGGCTAAAGCTGTAATTAAAGAAGCCAATGATTCCCGGCTTCACACCTATTTTCACGGAGATGACTTTACATTTTTCGATAAGCAGGGTAATTTCATTGGCGAAAACCTCAAGGTGACCGAAGAGATCTTATATAAAATCCGGAATACTTTTGTTGATGGTAAAACCTTGGAGATGGAGCTGGAACAGCCTCCAACCGGCTTCTCATTTGGTACGGTTATAACCACCATTGCCGTGTTGATGAGGGCAGGGAGAGTGATTGCAAAATATAATGGCAAAGAGATGTTTTCGTGGAGAGATGAGGGAGTTCTTGATATTTTCTCTGCTGCTCGAGAATTTCGCAAAGCATCATTTAAAGCTGTATCAAAGTCGCTTTCGTTACAGCAAAAACAGGGAATAGTACAATTTATGCTTGATATTGAAGCAGATAAACATCTGGGACTAAAGAAAAAAATAGACTTTAACACGAATGATTTTGAACTGGCCAATGCAGTCAGAGATCTGGCAAAGCACTTTGCCGATAAGATCGAGACTTTGGAGAACAGCGAGAAAGAATTTACAAAGTTCTTCCCGCATGCCGGGGCCGACAGGGATTTTCTGGGCGGATTTACCGGACCCGTAAGTGAAGCAAATTACATCGACAAGGCGACTTACTTTCTTGAAAAAAAACAGGAATATTCAAATGCTGTAAACCGAACGCTCGAAATTGAAAAGTTTATCCGTAACAAATTACCCAACGTCAAGCAGTGGAAACATTTTGCCGATGCTGTGGTGGATGAACTGAAAAAAGCGGCAAAATCGGATGTGGAAGTTCAAAACCTGGTTGCCGAATTCAACAAGGATTATTCAGTTAATATTGTTGAAAAATATAACACTCTTCAGCAAACCGCCCAGAAGATTAAAGACCGCTACCATAGACTTTTTAGTGAGGCAATGAGCCAATGCGCTGAAAAATATAACGAACTTAAAAAATTGGCGGAAGAGTTGATTAAAGAAATACTCGCGCTGCCGAATGGTTTGAATGATGAGGCAAAAACAAAAGCCGAAAATTTAAAAAGTTATGCAGAACAACGAATGAATAAAGAAATAGAACTGGAGTTTGATGTAAAAGACAAAAAAAGCCGTTTTACCTATTCCGAAGTACTATCGTTTATCGAATTATATAACAGTAAAAAAAGTGAAATTGATATTCTGAAAGCTGGTCTGGTAAAAGAAATACCGCAGGTGAAGGAACCTGGACAAGCCCTAAAACCAAAGACCATTATTTCGAAATTGCCTGGACGCAAACTGAAAGTGGCTGAATATCGGAACTGGCTACAGCAAGAAATACAGAAAATTGTTTCGGCTGATGATAATGACGAAGTGACAATCGAATAAGTTATGGAAGCAGAACAATTACATAAGATTATTTCACAAGGTGAAGGAACGCAAGTTGAGTTCAAAAAAGCTGAAGATGGCTTACCTGCCTCTTTTTATGAAACCGTAGTAAGTTTTTCCAATACTAACGGAGGTACGATTCTTCTTGGAGTTTTAGATAGCGGAAAAATTGTCGGAATTGATCATCAAAAAGAGACTAAACTAAAAAAAGATATTATTACAACCTTAAATAACAGAGACATTATAAACCCGCCAATTTATGTACAGCCCTTCACTGTCTCCACTCCCGAAGGAATAGTAATGGTGGTTCAGATACCGGTTAGTAGTCAGGTACATTCATATAACAAAGAGATTTATTTAAGAGAGTATGATGTTGATATAAATATTACTAACGATCAAAAAAAGATTGGCGATATTTATCTGAAGAAAAGAAATTATTTTACCGAAACGAAAATTTATCCTTATCTTACTTTAAATGACCTTGATGAAACTGCATTTCAAAAGGCGTTGAAATTAATCAAGAACAATAAAAGCGATCATCCCTGGCTTGGATTGGATAAAATGGAAATTTTTCAAAATGCCTCTTTATGGAGAAAGGATTTTGAAACCGGAGAGGAAGGGTTGACTTTGGCTGCTGCCTTAATCTTCGGCAAAGACACAACCATTCAGAGCCTTTTACCAGCCTATAAAGTGGAGGCTATGGTTCGTATTGTAAATAAGGACCGGTATGACGACAGAATAAATCCTCCGTTGAGAACAAACTTAATTGACACCTACTTGCAATTGAAGGATTTTATCAATAAACACTTGTCAGAGAAATTTCACCTCGAAGGCGATCAACGAATCGATTTAAGGGATAAAATTTTTAGGGAAGTTGTTGGAAATGTGATCGTGCACAGGGAATACACAAGCTCTTTAGCAACCGAAATAATTATTACGGAATCTGAAGTAACTGTTACAAATCCTACGAAGCCTTTGTTTCACGGCTTGATAGATCCCAATTCTTTTAATCCCTATCCTAAGAATCCAAACATACGCAAATTTTTTACCGCTCTCGGTTGGGCAGATGAAATAGGCTCGGGCATTAGAAATACATTCAAGTATGTGCCGCTTTACGTTTCTGGGGCAAAACCGGTATTTATTGAAAACGATAATTTCATTACAATAATTCCTCTTGTCTCCGTTTCGTTGAAAGACTTTAGCGAAGAATGGACTAGATGGTTGGAAATAGATTCAACTTTCAATGAGCACATCATTTCTGGATTATCGAATATTCCTCTTTCTCCTCCACTTAAGGGTAAAAACTGGCAAGAGGTTTTGCTGTATTTGGTACCCACCTGGAACCAAATAGGTACCCAGTTAAAAACGCTTAATTGGGACGAAAAACAACTTTATGAGAGAGAAGACTTGATGAAGGTACCCAGCTTTGACAAAAAAAGTACCCAGCTCTTAACGAAAAAGAACCGCTATTTTATCGGCATTTTAAGTCTTTGTGCACAGCCGATAAAATCAGCTGATTTGTTGAAAGCATTCAGTTACAAAAACGAAAAAATTTTCCGGGATAATTATCTGAAACCGTTAAGGGAAAGTGGTTTTATTCAATTAACGAATCCCGATAAACCAACCGATCCGAATAATAAATATAAAATAACCGAGAAAGGAGCCGCTTTTCTTGGTGGCATTTACAAAGAATAGTTAACTATGAAACTTGAACAGCACATCGACAAAATTAGAGAACTGATTGAGCGGGCTTACAACAACCGCCTCGGCAGAATGGGAATCAGCAAAGGGAAAATTATCCCTGCTGAAAATATTCCGGCAGAATACCAACACGACCGCCAGCAAATGGAAAAAATTCTGGCAGCTATGACTTCCGAAACTGGTAAGGCCGAAGATGGATACGAAAAACTGGTGGAGGAGCTCACCTTTACCCTGTTTAATCGTATGGCTGCACTCAAAGTGATGGAAGCCCATACGCTGATTCCCGAAGTTATTACCCGCAGGGAACAACACGGTGGACGATCTTTTGTCCATTCCCTCTGGCTGGAACAGCATCCCCAAGCACGCAATAGTGATGAAGAAGGATTGCTACCTTTTTTTGAACATAAGCTAAGTGAACTCTCTGCCGATATACCCCTGTTCAGCCCGCAGCACCCATTCCATTTGCTGCCTACATCCATTGAGCTACTTTCCATTATTAACGCCTTTAATGCCATTGAAAAAGATGCTGATGTAGGGGCTGACATCTGGCAAAGCGACGATATACTTGGCTGGCTTTACGAAAGCTACAATAACTACAAAAAAGCTCAACATAAAGCCAGTGGCAACAAAACTGAATACAACAGGGTAAGTATACAAAGCCAGGTGTACACACCACGCTGGGTGGTGCAGTTTCTGGTGGATAACAGCCTGGGCAAGCTATATCTGGAGATGTATCCCGATAGCGACATAAAACATAAATATAAAATTGCCAATGCTCCCAATCAACGGACACGTCAGCCCAAACCACTGAAAGAAATAAAGGTGATTGACCCCGCTGTTGGCTCGGGTAATTTTTTGCTCTATGCCTTCGATCTGTTTTACGATTTATACCTCGACCAGATTGAAAACTATGAGGCAGATTACGATGAGGATGAAATTCCTAAATTAATTATAGAAAACAACCTACACGGCATTGATATAGACGACCGCGCTGTACAACTGGCGCAACTGGGGCTTTACATTAAAGCCAAAAGGAAAAAACGAAATATTAAAATTGAACGATTTAATGTGGTTAGCTCCGACTTCTTTTTGCCAGAATACGAGGAAGTAAAATATCTTTTTAAAAACGGAGAAAATTTAAAACCTGAACTGGAAAAAATTGTAATAGATCTATGGAGCGATTTGCAAAAAGCTTATAAGTTCGGTTCTTTATTGCGTTTGCAGGAAAAATTCAGTCTACAATTACATGCTTTGGTTAAAGAATTTCAGGGAGCTCAGCTAAAAATATTTACTGAAGAAACATTGGCAAGTTACGAAGAGTTTCGTCAAAACTTCTTCGGCAACCTGCAAAAAGCCATTGAGCACAACAAAACCAAAGAAGGGCTTAACTTTTTAAATACTAAAACCGCCGATGCCATTACTTTTCTACGGCTCTTAACACAAAAATACGATGTAGCAGTAGCCAACCCGCCTTATACCGACAGTTCCGACTTTGGACCGGAACTGAAAAAGTTTATCGACGATAACTACAAAAAACCCCATAAGTTTAATACCAATCTCTATGCGGTGTTTATTAAGCGGTGCTTTGAATTGTTAAATAACGATGGATATTATGGAGCGATCTCTCCTTTAACATTTATGTATATAAAAACATTTGAAGATACAAGAAAGTTTATTCTAAATAATTTTCATATAGAACTATTAGCAGAGCTTGGTTTAGGAGGTGTATTTCTATCTCATTATGTTGTTGTTTATGCAGCTGCCTATATTTTCAAAAAAACAATAAATGATGAAAGTGATAGTTTATTTTTAAATTTCCAGGCATATCACGGTAAACTTAATAAAAAGGAATTATTTGAGTCTGCATATAATAATTATCTTAATGGAATAAAAGATAAACACATTTACACTCTCCCCCAGGAAAAGCTGAAAATTATCGACGGCTGGCCCTTTATCTACTGGATTAGCGATGGGTTTAGGGAGAAGTTTAAGGGGGAGAATTTTTCTATCAAGTTTGAAATTAGTGAAGGACTAAAAACGTCAAATAACGTTAAGTATTTTCGCTCACCATTAGAAATTGAATTAAATCAAAACACCAATTTTTATCCAATTTTTAAAGGAGGTCCATTTAATAAATGGTATGGAAATGTTTGGTTAATTATAGATTATGAAAATAATAAATCAAAAATTGCAAATGAAAGTAGCCCAAGTTTTTCTGGTGAAAAAAATTATTTCGAAGAAGGGATAGTATGTCCGTCTGTCGGGACTAAAGGACCTTCTTTCAGAATTAAGCCAAGAAATGTAATATTTAGTAATGCTGATCTTGGTCTTTTTTACAAACAATTAGATTTAGGTACTTCTTATTTCTATCCGTTATCAATATTGAATAGCAGTTTGGTAGAATATATTAATGATATGTTGAATCCGACAGTAAATATAACTGTTGGCGATATTAAACGTATTCCTTTTGCTAAACCACCTCAAGAAATTGAAACCAAGGTATCCTCTCTTGCAAAGCAAAACATAGAAATCAAAAAACACCTATGCACCTACAGCATCATAGAAATCAACTTTGAGCACAGCCCTTTAACCGCCTTTGTGGGCAATACCCTGCAGGAGCGTGTGCTGGCTTACCTTAACTACGAGAACTACGAGCTTACCAAAGTGCTGGTGAACGAAGCCATTATAGATGAGCTGATTTATCAGGTGTACGAACTAAACCCCGAAGACCGCGCACAGGTAGAGGCAAAAATGGGCAAATCAATTGGTTCGTTGCCGGTACTGCCTGAGGCTTTGCAGGAGTTTAAAACAAAGATAGAATCAGAAAATTCAGAAACCAAGGATATTGTTCTGGAACATCTGCAGTGGCTGGAGCAAACAACCTTTGAAGAGGAAAAGATAAGGGAAATTAAAGAAGGGTTTGCCACACTGTACCAGGCAAACAACGACCTGGAGGAGTTTTGCAAACGGCTTCAGGTGAATCCCATCAATGTTTGGTATTGGTTCATCAAAGCCAATATTTTGCCCAAAGATCGGGCAAAAGACATAGCCCTGGAATTTCTGTCCGATACCATACGCACCCTGTTGCAACAGGACGACGACGGCATTATTCCGCTGGTAGGTTTGCCTGGCGAAGATGCCCTTTCGAAGCGGCTTGAGCATTACTGCCTGCAAAACGGCTTTACACAGGCACAGTTTTTACAGCTTGATCAATTGCTTGGTCGTCCGCTAAACGAATATCTCGAGCATTACTTTTTCAAAGATCTGAGCGATCATCTCAATCTGTTTATGTATTTGCCCAAAACACCCTTTATCTGGCATCTTAGCAGCGGCAGATACCAGGGGTTGGAGCTTTACACGCTTATATACAAATGGAATCGCGACAGCTTATATAAAATAAAATCGCAATACATCCACGACCGCAAAAACAGCCTGGAATACCGTTTGATGCAACTGCATGATGTCAACACTGCCCAGGCACAGAACGAAAAAGAAAGAATCCTTTTCCAGCTGGATGAAATAGAAAAATTCAGTCAAAAAATAGAAGAACTTATCGCCGAAGGCTACGATCCAAAGCTCGATAGCGGTGTCGCCAAAAACATTGCGCCGTTGCAGGCAAAAGGTTTATTGCGTGCCGAGGTGCTAAAATCGGGAGGCAAAAATTCCGAATTGGAAAAATATTTAAAAGCAGACTGGTAATATGATAGATCAATGGTTTATACAGGATATTGACACCCAACTGTCAAAGCGAAAGCGTGTAGTAGTTGTTGATCCTACGCGCAGATACGAGTTTTTAATAAAATTGGCAGAAGATAAAGGTTATATCGTTTTGCGCACTGATGAAAAAGCCGTCAAGGAATGGCAGCGGGTGAAAGATGAGATGCTGCTTCGATATGAGGCCGAAACTGAATTTGCCGATAAAAATGTTATCTTTTATACTAACCGCCCAAAAAATCAATTGAGCTTTCTGTTCGATTACTGTTTTACCCACGGTTGTGTAGATTTTTCGGATCAATCGCAATGGCTCAAGGAGCGTTTGTTTACAGCCACCGGGCTACAGATAACGTTGGAGAGCAATTTACTGCTCACGGCTGCCAAGTTGAGTGTAGGTAAAACGCTGGACTGGTGGAAGAAGATACTGCAAAACCTGGAAGATATTATTTCTCTGGAAGATGAGTTACTGCCATTCTTAAGCGATCCTGTCGGATATTTCAAAAATAAAGACACTGATGTAAAACGCCTGTTTGAGGAAAAACTTTTTGAACTGCTGGGTCAACCCTACACACAAAAACCGCCTCAAACACTGGCAAAAGAAGTGGCGAAACTGATTTTTGACACTTTGCTGAACAATGAAATAAAGGCGGAACTGTTGGAAATCTATCGTAAATGGATGGATAGTCAGACTTATTCCGACTCGCTGAAGAAGTATGCGAAAGATTATAGTATTCCGGAAGATATCAACATCTGGAACGTGCATCCCGACCACTGCTTTGAAGAAATAGATTTACGCCAATTAAAGGAAATCGCACAAAATTTCCGCAACCGCTCATATGTTGAAGAAAAAATTCAAAAGTTACAGGAACGGGTAAAAAGCCGCTATGCACGGCAATTTGTCCCCCACTGGCTAAACGATTTGATTACGCTTGTTTCGTTCGATACCAAACCATTGGCAGGCTGTAATAATCTTCAGAAAGTGATTGAGTTTTACACCTCATCTTTCTTTAAGGTAGATCGGGCTATTCGAAATCTGTATACCGGTTTTATCAACGATGAAAAGATTATTCGTCCCCTGCAGGAGTATTACGAAAGTTTAAATTCAGAACTGCTTGCTCATTGGTTTGAGTATATCCATGAATATCAACCCAATCAGGTTGGCTACCTGGTTGAGCTCTTTAAAAACACCCAACCGAAAACCGCTGTTATTGTAGGCGATGGCCTTAGATATGAAATGGCCGATTTTGTAGCTGCTCAACTATCTGGTTACTTGCAGGTAACCAAAGAAGTAATGCTGGCGGCAATACCTTCCGAAACCGAGCATAATATGAGCGCTTTGTATATGCAGCCAGGAGAAATAGAAAAACTACAAAAAAACAGGGAGAAACGATTGCTCGACCTGACAGGCAAAGAGCTTACATTTAAAAATCTGGAAGAAATAAACTACGGAGAATCTGCCGATTATCTGGTGCTTACCTACAAGGATATCGACAGTGCGGGAGAGGAACTGCAACTTGGCGGCTTGAAGCTTTTTAACGAGTTTGAAAATGTGCTGGTCGAAAAAATAGAACTGCTCGTTAAAAATGGATACAAAGTACACCTTGTTACCGACCATGGTTTTGTACTCACAGGTTTACTGGACGAAGCCGATAAAATTGAGGCGGATGTAAAAGGAAAGGCAGAGATACACGAGCGTTATATCCGCACAGTTGAAAAGCAAAACAAGCCCAATTGGATAGAGTTTGAAGAAAAGTATGGTGACAGAAACTACGTATATGTGACCAAAAATCACAAGCCGTTTAAATCGGTTGGCGTTTATGGTTTTGCTCATGGCGGTTTGGCTCCCCAGGAGGTTATTATTCCCGATTTTGTTTTTGAGAAGAAAAAGACAGGTATTGAAGGACTGAAAGTTGAAATTCAAAATAAGAATGAACTTGAAGAAGTGGTAGGAGAAAATTTTGGTATAAAAGTAAAAGCGGCCCAATCATCGGGCAATTTATTTGCTGTACCAAGGAAGATACAGGTATTGTTATTTGCAGAGAACAAACAATACAGCCAAAGTAATATTGTTGAAATTCAAGCAGGAGAAATAAAATCATTCGAGTTTTCGTTTGCCGGTAATAACACAGTTAAAGCAGTTTTAATCGATTCAGACACAAAAGAACAACTGGATACTGTGGTGATTAAAAAGTCGTCGGCAAGAGATTTTAATGGATTACTATAAATATTAAAGGGATTATTATGATAGTACTGGATGATCTGGATAAAAAAGCCCTGGAACACTTCAGAGGTTTTGTGGTCAAAAAAGATTTGGTCGGTATCATCAAAGGTGGCGCCAACGTTCCGGCATTTGTGCTGGAATATCTTCTGGCAAATACTTGCAGTACCGATGATGAAGAAAAACTTAAGCAAGGACTGGAGAATGTTAAAGCTGTTCTGCAGGATCATTATGTAAATCCTGAAGAAAGTGCATTAATTCAATCGAAGCTGCGGGAAAAAGGGCGTTACAAAATTATTGACAAAATATCCGCTACGTTAGATCCTAGGAACGACCGCTACTGGGCATTTTTATTTAACAGCAATATTAAAAATGCCAACATTAGTGACGATTTGATTAAGCATCATGAAAAGTTATTGTTAGGCGGTATTTGGGCAATTATAGAAATGGAATATGATCCGATGATCAAAGTAGGAAGCACTGTTTATCCTTTTGTTATAAAAGATATAAAACCGATCCAACTTTCAAGTTTCGATAATTCGAAAATAATTAATAAAAGAAAAGAATTCACCAAAGAAGAATGGAAAAAATTATTGCTGCGCAGTGCTGGATATGAACCGGATAGCGAAGGCATTGATAAGCGTAAACAAAATCTGTTGCTTTGCCGGTTGATTCCATTAGTTGAAAACAATTTCAATATGGTGGAATTGGGTCCGCGTTCTTCGGGTAAGTCATATATCTACAAAGAGATTACCCCTTATGCTATTCTGATTTCAGGAGGCCAGGGCACGGTTGCGCAACTTTTCGTTAACAATACAACCGGTCGTGTAGGTGCCGTTGGCTTATGGGATGCAATTTGCTTTGATGAAAGTACAGATAAATTATTTAAGGATAGAGACGCTATTCCTTTGATGAAAGATTATATGGAATCGGGTTCATTCTCCCGGGCCAAAGGAGGTGAGATTACCGGATCTGCATCTATTATTTTAAATGGTAATATCAATCAACCGGTTGAAACAATCCTTCAAACCTCTCATTTATTCAGCCCATTATCAAAAGAAGTAAATTACGATACGGCATTCCTTGATAGGATAAATTTGTATTTACCGGGATGGGAAATTACCAAATTCTCCCCTCAAAACTTCACGAGCCATTTTGGATTTAGCACAGACTTCTTCTCCGAAATTTTGAAATCACAAAGGAAAGTGACTTATTATGATGCACTGGATAAATATTTTTCATTGGGAAGTCATTTAAAACAGAGGGATTCTAAATCGGTAAGAAAAATCGTTTCGGGTTTAATAAAACTGCTTCATCCGGATGGAGAATTTACGAAAGAAGATATAAGAGAATATTTGGAAATTGCTATGGAGATGAGGCGCAGAGTAAAAGAGCAGCTCAAACGAATTGGTGGAATGGAATTCTGGGATACGAACTTTTCATACATAGATAAAGAAACACAGGAAGAAAAATTTATTGGCTTACCTGAAGAAAGAGGTTCCTCCATTATTGAATCCAGCCCACTCCCTCCCGGAGTATGTTACACATCTACAAGTGATGGAGAAAATGTATCGTTGATCAGAATAGAAGTTGTAGCAGTAAAAGGCAACGGTAAAGTAAACATAACAGGTACCAATTCATCATTAGTAAAAGAAGACATTAAAAATACCGTGAATTATATTAAGGCAAATGAAAGAAATATTCTTACTGAACAGTACTCACTTTCGGGAATTGATCTTAATATTCAGATAACTGCTATGATTGGTGCAAATATTGGCAGTGGTATTGGCTCAGGGGTTTATGTTTCAATTATTTCTTCTATTTACAAAAAGAATCTGAAGCCTGCATTGGCCATTTTGGGCAATATTTCAATTGGCGGTGCAATTGAGCGGGCAAATAATTTTGCCGACAAAGTAACAATGCTCTCAGAAAATGGAGCAAAAACAGTTTTGGTACCAATAGACAATTTATCTGAACTAAATACAATTCCTCCATCCATTTTAGGAAAAACAGACGTACCATTTTACAGTAATAGTCAGATGTTATTACAGAAAGCGGTATTAGGGGAATAGAATGAACCGTAAATTAAAAGTACCACTAGCTAATAAGTCATTGGACAAGTGATTGATAAATTATTAGATTTATAACTCTTTCCGGATTATTGAGGAACCCCAACCATTAAAAACTGATGTAACTTTTTCAACATTGAACTGTTAAATTACTTTTGTACCCGTCAAAATAACTCCATCTTTACAAAAACAAAAGTATGTACATATCTTTCTTATGTAAGCCAAGAATATACATAATGAGGAATACAGCAATGAACAAAACGCATTTGTAAAGGAGTACAAAGCGGGAGTATTGGGAAGATCACCATTAGCAGTATGTAGCAAGTTGGTTAAGTAAGGCAGCCTATTGCAGGGAACACAATCTGAATTATAATCAATTTAGCTGGTGGTATCGGCAGTTGCGTGATGATGATGAAAATAAAAGCAGTACATTTGTTGCATTAACACACAACTGTATCAATACAACAAATACAAAAAAAAGGATGTGCCGGTAATAGTATACACGTATGCAACAGGCAGGGGTAAAGATGTACCCATGAAGTTACTTGAATGATATGGTAGGCATGTGCAATCAGATGGATATATGCTTATGATGATGAAACATTTGTCAGGATACGCAAAAAGATGATGTAGCCAGTACTTGATGAAATGCATCACCCGTGTAATCTTTTTTGTCTGCTACCTGATGCAGATAGTAATGAAGCAGTGTGCCAGCTTTTGCCTCGCACATTTACTATGTAAGGTATATCCGCACTTATCAGAACAATACAGTCATACTTATGGATATAAATTTTTGCTTTGATAATATTATGTAAACACCAGTATCATCACATTTATAAAAGAATAATATCCAGGCATATTTCATGATAGTATTTATGGTATGTAGTGTCACAGTTTTTAGTTTAATGAAATATAGCTTACCTGAAAGCAACGTATGTAAAAAATAAATTTTTCTTGCGTTTTTTAATTTATATGTCATCACCTAATCTGTAGTTAATTTGACGCTTACAATTTTTTCCCGGTGGTTTTTTTTCAAAAAATTGCCTAACTCAAGTTAATTAATCACAATTATCTTAACGTAAAAAAATTTAATTATGCCCACTAATAGTTTAAGAAACACCATTTTTAGAAGTATTTTTATCATATCAGGAATATTGCTTGTTGTCTTTACACTATTTATTTCTGCTTTGATTTACAAATCAGGTAAAGATAATGCATATGCCATAATCAGGCAAAGAAATCTTGCAATGAAAAATTACATCCTTGGGTATTTTATGCCTCTTAGAAATACAGTTGAAGCATTATCAGAAAATCCAACAATAAAGAAAGGATCAAAAGTTATAGCCAAAGATAAACAAGAGATACTTGAATTGTACAAAATTGTCAAGAATATGATCCCCAATATTAATTATATTTATTCAGGCTATGAAGATAAAAATCTTTTTATAAATGATTACACACCACCTGCCGGATTTAATCCCACAACACGCCCATGGTACATTAAAGCACTTGAATCTCATCCCTATGTTTCAGATGGCATACCATATCAGGAAATAAAAGATAAATCATGGCTGGTATCTATTAGCAAAACAATAACCGATGTCAATGGCAAGATTGTTGGAGTGCTTGCTATTGATACATCATTACAGCATGTAATGGAGCAAATTAGCGCAAGCGATTTCAGTCTAAAAACTTCATATAGTTATGTTATAAATAGAAATCACGTACTCATAATGCACCATGATAAACAATATCTGAATCATTCGTTAAGCACATTAATAACTCCCCAACCTGATTTTAAAGAACAGGAAGGAAGTTTTAGTTATAGCACTATTGATGGAATAAGCAAAATAGCATACTATCATAGGATTGATGAACTTGGATGGATTTTGGTAACAATAGTAAATAAGAATGAAATTCTTTTACCCCTCATTTTTAAAATAACCCTCGTTCTTGGAGTTGTTCTTATTGCAGCTGTTGTATTGGGAATCATAACAAGTAATATGTTAATAACAAATTTAGTACGGCCTCTTGTAAAGCTAGAGAATTATTTAACTAATCCCACTAAAAACGAAAAACAAATCCAATATCCAGATAATGAAATAGGAAGACTTGCTCGTGCAATTCAAAATATCACTGATGAAGAGCTTTATAAGAAAAACCAGCAGCTTATGGACATGAATGCTCAATTAGAACTTCTTTCTATTACAGATCCCCTAACAGGGTTATACAACAGAAGGAAGATATTACAGGAAATTGAAAGAGAAAGCTTAAGAGTGAACAGATATAATTGTAATGCTTCCATACTCATATTTGATATAGATCATTTTAAAAATATAAATGATAATTATGGACATATTGAAGGAGATCTTATCCTCAAAGAACTGGGACAACTTATCAAATCTTTAATCAGGACAACAGATGTTTTTGGCAGATGGGGTGGAGAGGAATTTATAATTCTTTTTCCAGAAACAAATTTGGCTTCTGCTGTTATTATTGCAGAAAAACTAAGAAAAGCTGTAGAGGAGCATATATTTACCAATGGCAAAAATATAACAATCAGTATTGGAGTTGGAACATTTATACAAGGCACCAATGTTGACGACGTTATAAAAGAAGCAGATAATATGCTCTATAAAGCAAAAAAAGGTGGTAGAAATAGAGTGGAATACATAAACAAAGAGAACGAACAAACGCCTTGAAAATGCAAATTCAGGAACGGAGCCTAAGTGTTCTATTAACTTCATCCATAACTTTTTTATGTATTTCAATTATTTCATTATAAATGTCTTCAGGTTCTTTTTCATCTTCTCTAAAATTTGCATGATTAATATCGTTACGAAGCTGAGATAACTTATGATATGTTTTGCCTAACGAATGTATCATTTGGTCAACTAATAAAGCTTGAATTTTTCCCTCTTCCGATTTTTCTTTCCTACCATCCTTTTTTGTTTTTGGATTTTTTTGATCAATCACTTTATAAAAAGCACTAGCGATCAACTCTCTATCATCCTTTTTTGAATATTTTAAGTTATGCCTCATGCATATCAATGTTATTATTGATTCCTGTAATATGGTAATGCTTTGCTGGATTAAATTGTGTTCCAAACACCATTGCGCTGCCAGGATACCTTTTACAGCATTTTCTTCTTTGCCATAGTCTTTAAATATTTCAATTTTTTTCAAAATATTATCAAGCAATGGTTGTAATGGTTTTAATGGTAATAGTTGTTGATCCTGCCCAAAACTTTCTTTAAGTTCTTTAATTTCACTGTATAACCTTGCATAATTAAACTTAATTATATCTTTGCCACGACAATATGCAAAATTCTGTGTCATTTTTCTTAAATCATCAGCCACTCTTCTTATTCTTCTTGAAATATCATGTTGCCCACTCGTTTCTCTTAAAACTGGCGTTACTGCATTTAAGGTAAAAGTGTGTATTTCCTCAGCATCACCATATTGCATAAAGTTATTTACTGCATTTGAAAACTGTAATAAATAAATAAAACTACTCAAATCAATAATTGGTGCCGTACGTTCACTAACAGGCATTTTTTTAATATCCTCTATCTTTCCAAGTGATTCAACTGCACCATAATATAATCCATTGAAGGTAACGTTTTTTACCATGTGAAGATAATTTATCATCACTACTGCAAGCATAGGTATTGCCCTGAATGCATGTGTTACATCAACAATAATTTCACTGCCTTTTTCTACAGAATTAATTACCGCATCAAATATTCCCCATATTTCTGAGTCATTTTGCCCGCCTGGTATGGGCACATGGCGAACTTCAATTTTTTTATTATCCGCAAATTTTTTTAACACACTTTTAAGTCCTTCAATTTCTCCATTTTCAGGATCTTTGCCTATTTCCCAGTTTTCTTCTTCCGCTTCTTTAGTTACAAATATGATAATTGAATCTCCCTGGCTCCATTCATTGCAAAATATTTTTGCAATTGCTTCCTGGACATAATGAACTCCATAAATAACAGTGTCATGGTACCTGTAATTACATTTGATATATTTGTTTGTGCCAAGAAAACTCAACAAGGCTTTTGCCATTCTTGTTCTCCTAATTTTATAAATTTATTGTATCATTCTATACCTTCTAAACCTGACATGTTTGAAGGTATGAACATTCACAACTTCACCTTTTTCATTTATTGTGCTTTCATACTTTCTCTGCGTGGTTGAATATACAGGAATTCGGTCATGTTTAAAAGCCCATGATACAACCAGCAATGTTGCTCCAAAATCTCCCTGAACAAAAATATAATCACCTTCATTTGAATTATCCAAAAGCCATTGTAAAACAGGCTCAACAATATCCAGAATATCTTCGTTATCCGCTGGTATCTGCTCCCATATCTTTTGTAAATTCTCGGGTGGAAAAATAAATTTTTCTACTTTTAAAGCATTTACCGCATCCTCTATTTGACTTTCTGTCATTCTATGATTCATCAATACACACATTGAAATCATACATATTCCCTTGATAAAAATATTATTTAAAATGAGTCGTTGCAACTATTTTATTTTTAGTTAACATTATAGGAATTGCCCTTGCTATCAATGCAATCCTTTGTCCAATTTATCAAGAATGATGCAATTTCCTTCATAGTGAAAATAAATGCGTCTGGCATCAGCATCGCTTCAGGCATCGCATTCATATTGAAAAATGCAAAGTAAATCCCCACAACACTACTCTGAACATCATTCATCCTATTATCTAGTGTCATACTATAGTGAACACTCTGTCAACTTGAGGAGTCCCACTCTTTTTGGACAACGAAGGATCTTGCCGTTCAACTCATTTAACAACGTTTTCTATGGTCAATATTTCATAACAACACTGCAGGCGCTTGAGCGCCTGCGATTGGTATATCATTCCACATTCAGACAAAAAAAATCCCCTATCAGCGGGGTGCTTCGACAAGCGCTATGTGCACCACCTAAACGTGCTCAGCAACCTGTCTTCAGTGATGATAATTTCCTCCTAGCAACCGGTGTCCGAGGGCACGCAGTGCATCGAGGACCAATCCCCTATTAGCGGGGTGCTTCGACAAGCGCTATGTGCACCACCTAA
>Ga0116188_1001455_pt1 | contig 20547 bp, 20 predicted proteins | sample AD_JPNTR2_MetaG_FD_89807 | JGI IMG/M metagenome (GOLD analysis project Ga0116188, IMG submission 89807) | Active sludge microbial communities of municipal wastewater-treating anaerobic digesters from Japan - AD_JPNTR2_MetaG | ecosystem: Engineered > Bioreactor > Anaerobic > Digestate | place...
ACAAAAAGAACATCGTCACAATCATGATGACGAAGTTGAAAATGAGACTAAACAGCCCGCTGACAATCGAGGTCGTGTGAGCAAGAAGAAAGACGCTTGCCTGTCTCAGCACCCCGGCAATACTGCCGACAATATCCATTTGGTTCAGATCGACAACACCGTTCAACCAAGCGAGAGGCCTTTGGAGAAAAGGAATATCTTCCAGTGTGGTAATTCCCTTAAAGTCGCCTCGGGCCGCCATCGCCTCGAACTGGCTGTAAATCTGGCTCACCTGTTGAGCAAGCAACACCAGTAGAATGACGAACGGTATGACAATGACAAGCGTCAAGCAAAGACAGGCGATTAAAGCAGCCCAGCCTCGCCTCCCCTTCATCTGCTGCACTAACACTTCAAATTGCGGATAGAAAAGGGAGCTGAGCACGAGTGCAACCGCGATGGCCGCGAGAAAAGGACGGAAAATCTGATAGACAAAATAAAGCACTATCAGAGCGGCGAGCAAGAGCACCATCCGGGCGCGTGACTCCTGCGAGATCATAGACGAAGGATAGATCAGTCAGTTATCGATTGCCAAATTGGATCTTGTTGTCTCTCTTGAGGGTGGGACTATTGCTCGCGTTGATCGTCCGGGGGGCGACCGTCGGGCGAACCTCCGTGATCACTTTGACGGCGCTCCCGCATAGCCTTCTGGAACTGTTCAAACTGCTCGGGTCGCAGCACCTCCTTCAGACGCTTGTGGATCCGTTTTCTCACTTCCTTGAATGCCGCGTGGGACTCCTGGCGAGCGTCCGAAAAGATCTGGTCGACCTGTGCCTGCTGCTGACTGTCCAATCCCAGATCTTTGGCAAGACGCTCCATGGCTTCTTTGTGCGACAGCCGAGGACGGCCTTCCCGTCGCGCAGAGACAGGCTGGGAGGAGTCAACGGGAATCAGGAGATACGCCAAGGTACCACCTGAGAGCACCCCGAGCAGGAATACTGTCAACACCCAGAGTACAGCCTTGTTGCGGTTCGTCATCGGTTCGGTCCTTCATCGAGTTCGGCGATCATATTCTCGACCGATACTTCGGGAAAGGCAGATTCCTCCAGTACTACGGCAGGATTGCCGCTCGTCACCGTCTGGCCGTTTGGCTCCTGGCTGATACTGTGAATCAACACACTTGTGACGACGATCAACAGCGTCAGTAGCGGGGCCAGATGCGCCGCAGTCCGCTGGAAATAGTAAACCAGGGAGGGTCGGGCCTCAGAAATCAGATTCTGAACGCGGGACGCGAAGAAGAAGGGAGCCTCAATCCGCGGAAGCCGCGAAAGCTGAACGACGAGTAAACGGTATATTTCCGCTTGGCGCTGGCATTCGTCGCAAACCTCCAGATGTTTCCGGTCCAACTCCGCCTCGGATTCAACCTCCCAAAACCGGATATGGTTGCCGTTCACGGTCTCTCTCCTTGCCTGTTTCCCAGGATTCTGTCGAGCTGGGCCAACAGCTTCTTCTTAACACGACTGATTCGGATCCGGGCTGCGGTAACCGAAGTGTTAAGCGCCTGACTGACTTCGGCATAACTCAGTCCCTCGATCTCTCTCAGTACAAAAGCCATTCTATCCTTCTCCGGCAGTCCGTCCATCATTTTCTGCAACAAACGCAGACTTTCGTCTTCTTCGCTCTCGGTCAGTGACGCGCCCTGCCGGTTCTCATCGAAATAACGCCGGATTCTTTCTTCTTCTTCCTCGCCTAAGTCAGCAAAAGTCTTGACCCGTCGGTGGCGACTCTTCCGTGCCTCGTCAAGGCATTGATTTGCCGTGATGCGGTATATCCACGCTTGCAGCGGCCTGCTTTGATCAAAGCGATCAAGGGAACGGTAGAGTTTGAGAAATACCTCCTGCGCCACGTCCTCGACATCTCCCCTACTGCCAAGGTAATGGTAGATGGCGTTGAAAACAAACTGCTGGTAACGCCTGACAATCTCGCCAAAGGCATCTGCATCTCCGTCCAGAGTGGCAGCCACCAACTCCGCATCAGTCCGGGCCATCCCCTTGAGTATATTACGGCCGGGCAGCGGGGCTGTTTCATTTTCTCCGGCACGCGACATGCATGCCACGCAAAGGAGAGGTATCAGCAGGAGACAGTTTCGGAAACGGGGGTGAACCGGACGTTCGGCCTTTTCGACGAAAAAGCATCATGGCTATAGTAGAATGCTTAAATTTCGTAACTCGAAGGAAGGTTAAGGATGCCTAGGTACCTGCTGATCATAATCTCCGGCCTTTTCTGTTTCCCCCTGATGGCTCAGGCCCCGTTCAGCTATCGAAACGACAAGTGGGAATTATCCTTTTTCACCGGTTCCAGTCACCGGGGGGATGACATATATGTAACGCCCCTGGAGGGCGGGGGGACTCGGGATGTGGGACTGAGATTTGCGTCGGGCTACCTGATCGGCGGACGAATCACCGAGAACCTGGGACAGCATTTCGGCGCCGAACTCGACTACAGCCTTTCCAACCAGCCGGTCCAATTTCGGAATCTCGCACCGTTGATCCCGGCCGTGAATTTTGATCATCGGGTCCATAGCATCGCCTACACGGTCCTGTTCTATGGACTCAAGCGAAAAAATCGGATTCGGCCCTACGCCGCGATTGGGCCGGGAATATCACTTTACGACAGCTTCGGTGACCTGGAAGGTGTTGCGGCAACCAAGGGTTTGACCCTGAAGGATCGCTGGAAAGCGGCCTTTATAGTGGGCGGAGGAGTAAAGTTCAGAGTAGGCGAGCAAGTCGGTCTAAGGTTCGACGTTCGGGACCACATCACAGGTGTTCCGGACTTTGGCTTTCCGGAACGTGGAACTGCACAGGACCCGGGGTTCCGTCCCGAAGGACAATTACATAACTGGCAGTTTGGCGTCGGCGTGTTCTACAGTTTCAGCGGTCGCTAACCGCCCTGAAGCCGAGCGCATGGAGACTGCCTCGTCAAATGGAGTAGAGTAACGGGAGTGAGATACTTCGGCAGTCTCCTGATCGCGCTTAATTGCCTGGTTTTCGTTCTTGCCCAGGCGAGAGACGACAATTTGCGCGGGCCGGCCTTCATGGCCCAGGCTCAAAAAGGCTTCGAGCAGATCTATAGCCTGGATTACGACGACGCCTTTCGCACTTTTTCCAACCTGAAGTCACAGTATCCTCGCCATCCGGCGCCTCCTGTTTACCTGGCCACCGTCATCTGGCTGAGAGAGCTCTTCGAGCGCAACGAGCTGAACCTTGATCATTTCATTGCACCCGGCTACTTCACACAACCTTCGCCACAGAAAATGGCACCTGCGGACCGCAAGCTTTTCATGGACTATCTGAAGGAGTGCGAGACTCTGTGCCGCGCCATTCTGGACAAAGATCCCGATAACATCGATGCTCGGTATTTCCTGGGGAGCATGTATGGGATTCGTGGTGCGTTCGCCATTACGATCGACCGGAGCTACCGGGAGGCCTTCTCAAAAGGAAAGAAGGCTTACGAGCACCATCTGAAGATCACCGAAGAGGATCCCAGCTTTAACGACGCCTACATGAGCGTGGGGCTCTATGAATACATCGTCGATAATCTCCCCTGGTACATAAAGTGGATCGCGGTCATGGTGGGTTACAGGGGGAGTGAAGAGCGCGGATTCGAGTATCTGAACAGGGCGGCTGAAAAAGGGATATATGCTGCGGACGACGCGAGAGTCTTGCAGATGGTGTTGTACGTCAGGGAAAAGCGTTTTGATGAAGCACTGAACAACGTTCGAATCCTCCGTGATAAATACCCCAGAAACTTCGTTCTCCACATTAATCAGGCTTATATCCTAGAGAAAATGGCTAAGAAAGATCTGGCAGCGGCCGAGTATCGGCAGGTCCTCCATTTTGCTGAAAGCCAAAAGCCCAACTATCAGAAAATACCGCTTCCCAGCTTTCGCTTGACGGCAGCCAGAAAACTGCTTAGCCTGGCCGACTACGATTCAGCCCTCGTCCAGTTTCAAACCGGGATGAACCAGCCCGGGCTGCCGGAAGGGCAAAAGGCGTTGGCCCATTTGGGCGCCGGACAGGCACTAGACGCCCTGGGGCGTCGCCAGGAAGCGATCAGACAGTACCAGGCGGTGCTGGAGTTTCCCGAGATCGACGACTCGCATTCCAAGGCCAGACGGTTGATTTCACGTCCTTATAACGGGGCAAAGTGACAGGCGTATGGAGATAAAACAGATTTCGCAGGATGCCTTGAGAATGGCCTGGAAAATGATCGATACCATCTTCGATCAATACAGAATTCCTACGAGGGAGCAGAACGTCCTGTTAACCGCCGTCACGGGAATTGCCCTCGATGACCTGGTGAAGTCAGACGTCGTTAGGTTCAAGAAGGCTTTGCCTCCGATGACCATTCTCCTTCTGGACGGACGATCGGTGCGAACAAAGGCGGCCAGGAAAACGCGTTTGGCCCTGAAAACTGAACCGGTGCCCGAAGACATTGATCGGGCTTTTGAATGGGTCGAGAAGATCTTTGACAAGTACAACCTGACGGAAGAGGAGCGCGCCACGCTTTATACCGCACTCCCCTGCGTCGGTCTGCATACATTGGCCCAATATGTCGAGTGGAAACAACCGCCGCCTTTCACTGAACTAGGCGAGGCAGGCGAGTAACCACGTAGCGGCGGTCGTTCGTCACGCAGATCTGCGTGCGGAGCGGTTCAATGTACCGCAAAAAATCCCGGCACCATACAGCCGTGATTGATTGCAGTTACTCCGCTGTTACTTCACCCCCTTGAACATCGCCAGGATTTTCAAGGCGTTTTTGTTGTAGATTTTCTCGAGCACGGAATCAGGAAGATTAACTCCGTAAATCATCCATCGTCCTTGCAGATGGTGACCGCCGGACGGATCAAAGTACTCGTCATCGGTTTCGAGAAACCGGTAGTAAATCCGGTAAGCCTCCGCGTTAGGTGCGGTATCCGTACCGAAAAGGACCCGATCCTGATACTTGATTAGAAAACGCCGGGCAGTATAGGGCTGCCGGCCCAACTCGCTGATCCGGGCATCGATATCAACATAAAAATTGGGATATGTGTCAAGCCACATCCCGACGGTGTGCAATTCCTCCGGAAGGTTGCCGACGTGCGCACCAATAAAAATCGTATTGGGGTGACGGGCGATAACCCGGTTGCGCTGATTGAGTATCTCTTCTTTTGAGGGATACTGGTCGCCATAGAAGGACCAGTCCGGGTGCGCCATCAATTCGTCATAGCGCTCGTTGTACTCGTCAAGCGGAGTGAAAAAAGCCTTGGGATCGGTGACGTGAATCATTACCGGTATTCCCAGTTCCCCACACTTGGCCCAAATCGGATCGATGCGGGGATCGTCAACGCGAATCAGGGCGCCACTCTTGTCGCGATAGGTCAAGCCAAGGGCCTTTGATATTTTCAGTCCCCTTGCTCCCATCCGAACCGCCTCTTCCAGCCGTTGTGCTTCCTTGATCCCGAAGTCGGGTTCGTCGATCTTGCTGAAATCAGGACGGAAAAACACAAGGAAACGATCGGGAGCGACCGACTGAGAGACCTTCAGGTGCTCTTTAAAACGGTCCCGGGCTGAACTCCCGTCCAAACTGACGCACTTCCAGACTCCCGCCTTGTCCATCTCTTCGAGATACTTGGCGGTGTTTTCCAAGCGGCCGAGATGATTATGGATATCGATAACCGGGAACTTCGGTCGCAGGATTTTAGTTTCCTTTACGACGAGCTGACTCCGCGGCTTCCAGTCCTTTAGCTTAAGATCGCCCGCCTGAGCGAACAGAACGGACAATAAAGGTAGACCAACAAGAACGCCAATACAAGAACGCAGGATCGTGTTTTTCATAGCACTTTCTCTTCATCTAGGCTGTTGTTCGTAGTAATACGAAACCAAACGTTAAGAAAAGTCAAGCGGCGATACCCTAAATTCCTGCATTATCCGCGTAATCCGCGCTATCCGTCCTATCCGTGGGTGTCCATTTCCCGCGGATAGGACGGATCGCACGGATTACGCGGATAATCTGCACACCGACGCCCGGCTGAGAAACAGTGCACTCCAAACTCTGTTCGGTTGCGACAATCTGATTTATGATTACACACTTCAGAATTAACCCGATGGAGGCCGATTAACGATGCAGAAGATGGACCCCGAAATGTTGCTGATGGTGCTGGACACGCTTGGGAAACTGGAGAAAGACAAGCTCCCGCTGGACACCAAGTTGGAACTGGACCATACAGCCAATTTCCCCCTGGACCTGATTCGATTTATGGTAGGCCCGGACGTCGGCCTTCACCTGATATTTGTTCCTGAGGAATATGGAGGACTGGGCGCCGGCGCGCAGGATATCGCCATTCTTTCCGAAAAGATGGCTAAGATCGATCTGGCTATCGCCACCTCTTTTCTCGCAATCTGCCTCGGAATGGACCCGATTCTAGTGGGCGCCACTCCAGAGCAGAAGCAAAAGTACCTGACGAAGATCGCGGAAGAAGGACTGATAGTTGCCTACTGCGTTACCGAACCGGAGGCCGGTTCAAATGTGCAGTCATTAAAGAGTAAAGCGGAACGTATTCTGGACTCAGAAGGCCGAATCGTCGCCTATAAGCTTAACGGCCAAAAACAATTCATCACCAACGGGGGCGTCGCAGATCTCTATACGGTTCTGGCCGATACTCCCGGGGGGCCGTCGTTTTTCATTGTCGAAGCAGGAACGCCGGGACTGATTCCTGGAAGACACGAAGACAAGCACGGCATCCGGGCATCGGATACAAGCCCGCTGACTCTGCAGGACCTCTGCGTTCCAGCGGAAAACCTGGTCGGCGGGATCGAGGGCAAGGGATTGAAACAAGCGAACCAGGTTTTTGGATACACCCGCCTTATGGTCGCGGCTTTCGGACTAGGCGGCGGAATGGCAGCACTCGAGCGAGCGGTTGCCTACGCCAAGGAGCGAGTTCAGTTCGGAACGCGTTTGGTCGAAAAGCAGGGCTATACACACAAACTCCTGGTTCCTCACATTGTCAGGTTGGAGGCGGCGCGGGCCTATATCGAAAAAGTAGCGCGACGGCTTGATTCCGGTGAGGAAGATCTGCAGGTGGAAGGCGCTGTAGCCAAGTACTTCGCCACCGAGGCAGGCGACGCGGCCGCAAACGATGCTATCCAGGCCTTTGGCGGGTACGGCTACATGCGCGAGTATGAAGTCGAAAAAATCAAGCGCGACGTGAAAATCACGACTATTTACGAAGGGACAAGCGAAATCCTTCAGAATGTCATTTCAATGATGCGAATGCGTGAGGCGGTGCGTACCAAGGGGCGCTACTACCTTGACATGGCCGACGGTCTGGCTGCGCTCCCGGCCGACACAGGCGCATCCGCGGTGGCAGCGACCTTGCGGGTGCTTGCTGATGTCATTCAAGAGGCGAGAGACCTGAAATTAACCAAGTCACAGCATGTCATGTTCCTCCTGTCCGACATCATGACCTGGGGCGAAGTAGCAGAGGCGCTGTGCCACAAGGCAGCTGAATGTCAGGACGGGAAGAAATGGTCCCCCGAGTTCACGAAAGCTGTGGCACGGGTGTTTGCACGCGAAACCGTAGAACTTGCATCGCAAAATGCAAGCCAGATCCTGCTGGGCGGCGACTCACCTGCACCCAACGCCGAAGCGATTCTGGCACAACTTCCCAAAGGCTATCAGGCTGGCTTGCTCAAAGACATGGACCTGATTGCGGCAGAACTGACACAGTAGATCAGAGGTTTTCTCATGGCTGACCGCCGATTGCGGTCAGCCACTTCTCGGCCTTTTCAACCTCCCGCCTTGTGGAGAAAAATCGCCAGCGAAGCTTTGCTCCGGGCTCGGTCTGACGGCTCATAACCGGGTACGTTCGAAGCAGTCCCTTCAAAGCTCCGGCGTGACTCTCGGTTGCGGGCGGTTGTTCTCGAACGATCGCCTCCGCCTTTGCGCGCAACTCCAGGAGCCTGGTGTACCCGAGACGGAAAAACGACTGAAAGTGAATCTCTTGGACGCCGGCCAGCGCCCGCTCCGGCCTTCCCTCCGACCAGAGGTCCAAGCCCAGATTCATTCCGGTCAAAGCCTTCCGGATACTTCTCCGGATGAGTTTCGGGTCACCGGACGACACACGATCGACGGTCAGTATCTTGTTGCAAACGAAGAAGAGTTCCTCGAGCAAGCCGGAAATGTCCTGAGATCGGCTCAGCTGAGCCAGCGTCTGCATCAGGAGGAGTCCGCCCGACGGGGAAAAGCGTGCGGAGGCAGGCAAGGTCGTCAGTTCGTTGACACTCTTCTTCCGCAGCAATTTCTCACCTTTTGCCAGCGGAGAGTAAATCAGGATCGCTTCGTAGTAATCCTGAAACCCCATCTCTTCGACTCGCCGGGTCCGGTTCTGATAGGCGGTTTCAGTTAACTCGATTCGTGTTCTGAAACGAGCGCTTTCGAGGCGGAGCCGTGTCCATTCGGGGTCGATCTGATACAGGCGCAACATCATCGCCCGAAGAACCCGGGCAAGATCAGGATTACGGGGTAGCACCACAAGGTATTGCTGATCCGGGGTCTCGAGGTATTCGCAATCGCCCGGATCCCCTTCGAATTCCTCGTCTACCCTCGCGTAGACCTTCAGCAATCTGGCAAACGCCAACTCCCAGAGCTCTTCGTCTGCCGCGGCAATTAACTTTCTCGCGACCGGATCTTCGGCTAAGAGAATATGACGCTGAAGATTGATCAGGTGGTTGATGTTCGCCTGGTCGCGGCTCCAGACATCGAGATCGATAACGGCCTGCCACTGTTCCCGGGTCACATGGGGAGCCAGCAGGGCCACCTCTTCGTCGCTCAGTTCCTTGAGCCCAAAGAAGAGCTGAACCGGCGGCAGGCGCCGGATTCGGGACCGACTCTCCGCCGAAGCCAACATCTCGCGCAGGTCAACAGGCGCATAAACGGTGCGATAAAGGGCATCCTCCGGGCGTTTTACGAGGTCTTCGGAAGCTTTCGGCACGCCGATATATTATAACTTTTACCGGACCCTACAGATGATTGTGGCCCGGACTCTCAAGCAGCGCCCTGAAGCAGCAAGCAGCAGCTGGACGGCGGCGTTAGGAACTACCCCAAGTACCCGCGGCTGGATCGCCAGACACCTTCTGTTCGTGTTCTCTCTCACCCACCGACCGCGACCGGGAGAGCACGGGGTTTCGATACACCGCTGAAAAACGCGGCACTCAACCGCCGTGCTCTCCCGGCACGCTCGCGCCTTCAGCTGCTCACTCTCGCCACCGGAACGAACCGACCTTGGGGCCAGTAGGAGCGCGCCTCCGCGCAACAGGTTGAGGCGAGGCGCGGCGGTTGAGTGACTCGCCGTTTTTTGGCGAGTTGTATCGAAACCCCGCAGCGCGACTCAACCGCGCGTGCCGCCTCCTCCCCTCGACCACGAGTTATACTAGAAAACTGACCGTGACTCTGCTTGCTGAAATCCGCCCAGTCAGAATGGAAGACCTGCAACGGATCCTTCAACTGGAAAGCCGGGTCTGGCAGAAACTGGGGGCATCGCTTGAAGAGTTGAAACGTCGGTTTCTTCTCTTCCCTCAGGGGTTTATCATAGCAGTGGCCGGTACGGAAATCCTGGGGTTCAGTTGTAGTTTCATGACCGATACCGATGCAACAGCTGCCGCTTTAAGCGAAGCGTTTCCACCCCGGCATGTACCGCGAGGTGACTATTTCTTTCTGTTCGGGCTGACCGTCGATCCGGTGTTCAGGCGCCGGGGAATCGCCCGGAGTCTGGTGGCCGAACAGCTTGCCGTTGCCGAAAAGCTGGGATGCCGCAAAGTCCAATTGATCGCGAACAGCTGGTCACGGCCGCTATTCGAAGACTTCGGTTTTCGCGTGGTCCGTCCCGCCGAGGAACTGTACGTCAATTACCGCGACGTGATGCCCGAACCTGTGCTGATGGAGAAGGCTCTGAAGTAAGGCCGGACACCAACCGAGTCGCTCACTCACAATTTCTTCCTGTAGATCACCTTGGAATCGCCGGGCCGATAGAAATCGGCCAGGCGAGCTTCCTCATTGTAGCCGCACGAGAGGTAGAAGCAACGCGTCCGCTCATACTGGCTTCGAGATGAAGTCTCAATGTAGACTCGCTGACCGCCGGCATTCCTGATGTATTCTTCGGTTTTCTTGAGGAGAGTTTTTCCAAGCCCTCGCCCCTGGGCATCAGGATGAACGGCTATCCAGTAAAGGTCGTAGCTCGAATCCGTTCCCGGGATAGGCCCGTAGCACGTATAACCAAGAACGCGCCCGCCATCTTCCGCAATAACCAGGTGATAGCCCGAATCAATCCCCAGATCGAGAGCCTCCTGAACCAACTCCACAGCAATTCGAACCTCTTCTTCCGAAAAAAAGCCGGTCGCCGTTACCAGGGCACGGATCTCGTCAACATCCGTGAGACGAACATCTGTTCTTAGTCGCATAGTGATTGACTGAATGAGTCCTCAATGATTCGGGCAACCACGTCTCGCGGCCGCAGTCCCGCCCTATCAGCCGCAGCCAGAAATCCTGCATTTCTTGAAATACAGGGATTGGAGTTGATCTCTAAGACCCAGGGCTGTCCCTGGCCATCGACCCTGAAATCAACTCGAGCATAACCTCGAAGCCGGAAGACTCTCCAGCAATCGAGCGACAGGCGACGCAACTGGTCCAGGAGGTGTTCATCCTCGGCTGGAAACTCGAACGAGCGAACGGTGTGGTGGTACTCGAAGGATTGCTCGTCCCATTTCGCACGGTAATCGACGATTTTCGGCCGTCCCTCAGGGAAATCGACGAAAACCAGTTCTGCCGGCGGAAGGACTTCTGGTCCATTCGGGCCACCAAGAACCGAGATGTTGAATTCGCGGCCAGGAATGTAGGCCTCGGCGAAGCAGTCTGCAACGGTTTTGACCGAACTCAGTGCCTGTCTGAGTTCCGTCCGGGAAACCACTGAGTCCTGGCTGAGGCCAATTGAAGCGTGTTCCCACACGAATTTGATGATCCACGTTCCAACCTGATCAGTTCCCACGCCCGTCTCCTCATTCTCAATCCAAGGCGGTGTGGGGATACCCTGACCCTTGAGCATTCGCTTGGCGAACAGCTTGTTCCCGGTGGCAAAAATCGCCTCGGTAGAACAGCCGGAGTAAGGAATCCCTAGAAAATCGAGCCATGAGGGCGCCAAATAGGCGAAGCGCCCGCTTCCATCGACCGATTCCACCAAATTGAAAACCAGATCCGGACGAAGGGCGCGCAATCGAGCCGAGACTTCCGCCAAGTCGAGGGAGAAGGACGCCACGACAACTTCATGCCGCAGTTCTTGAAGAGCTTGGGAGACGGTGCTGACTTGATCGAGGACGTCAAGTTCGTCGAGGCTTGCATTGTTCGGGACGTGCTGATGAAGAATAACGACTTTCAGATGGTCCTCCTGATTCTTTCCGAGGCCGACTCAACGATCATCTGCAGCAATTGCTTGTAGGAGATCCCAGCGAAACCGCACAGAATCGGAAGGTCCGACCATACCGGGTTGAGCCCGGCAAGCGGGTTGACCTCCAAGAAATGAATTTCGCCGTTGGCTGCTGAGCGCAAGTCCACCCGCCCCGCATCCCGACAGCCGAGTCCTCTCCAAACGGCCAGAGCCAGCGAACCAGCCTCTTCTCTCAAAGGACCATCGACCAGACAGTACCTGACCCGATCTTCATAGTTGGCCTTATTCTGGTACGAATAAACCTCCGCTTCAGCCTTTTCCAGCAGCAGGACCTCACAGACACCCAAGACTTTCGCTTTTCGTCCGGTCCCGGCAATGCCCACTGTAAACTCTCGCCCGGGAAGGAATTCCTCCACCAGAACGGGCTGGCGGTACTTCCCGAGAAGCTCTGAGCAGACCTGAAAAAGCTGATTGGAGTCAGAAACCTTGGAGTTGGCGGTGATCCCTTTGCTTGTTCCTTCGGCGACAGGTTTGACGAACAGGGGAAAGGTGAGGCGGACGTTCTTGATGTCTTCCTCGTCCTCCACGACGGCAAAATCAGGCGTCGGAATACCCAAATCGCGAACCACATGCTTGGTCATCCCCTTGTGAAGGGTCAAGGAAAGGACCATCGGATCCGAGAAGGTATAGGGGATTTGAAAGGCATCGAGCAAAGCCGGAACCTGGGCTTCTCGGCCGATCCCATAAAAGCCCTCGGCGATGTTGAAAATCAGATCCCAACGCTCGCCTGCGAGCAGACGCGACGCAAGGGCAGCAAGGTGTCCGATGCGGGTTACCCGGTGGCCCAACTCTACAAGCGTCGATTCAAGCGCGTCGATGGTTTGTGGGCTGTCCAGTTCGGCTGTCTCTTCCTTTCCGTAGCCCAGCAGCAAGTAATCATCCTTCAGATCGTAAGTAAGACCGATGTGCATAAAACAGGTCCAAATATCGAGGAATTTAAAGTCTGAACGTTTCGAGGAGTCCAGGTGTTGAAAAGTAGATTCCCCGCAAGGCCGCCGCAAAGAGGGCGGCCCTGCGGTCCATGATGCTTATATTCTGAGGTTGACCAAGCTTCCTCCCTGCTGTCGAGCCGACCCGTTGGAAGGCTTTTCGGGATCAGGGTAACGGAAGGTTTTACCCTCGTAGTTTCGAAGCACAACCTCGTCGCCTTCGCGCCTCAAGAAATACTCCGGCAATAGAGGAATCTTACCCCCTCCACCGGGTGCATCGATCACATAATGAGGCACCGCATACCCAGTTGTGTGACCTCGAAGACCTTTAATGATCTCCAGGCCTTTTTCCACGGGAGTCCTGAAATGAGACGAGCCCGAAATGGGATCGCACTGATACAGGTAGTACGGTCTCACGCGGATCTTCAAAAGCCCGTGAACCAGGCGTTTCATGGTTTCCACATCATCGTTGACACCCGCCAGCAGAACCGTCTGGCTGCCCAACGGGATCCCGGCATCTGCCAGCCTTTGACAAGCCTGACTGACTTCCGGCGTCAACTCGTCGGGATGGGTGAAATGGATACTCATCCACACAGGGTGATACCGACGAAGCATTCGGGTTAATCCCGAAGTGATTCGTTGCGGCAGCACCACAGGCACTTTAGTTCCGATTCTGAGGAACTCGACGTGGGGAATTTGGCGCAGACGAGACAGCAACCACTCCAACCGGCTATCAACCAGAGTCAGGGGGTCGCCGCCGGAAAGGAGAACATCACGAATCGACGGATTCGCAGCTACGTAGTCGATTGCCCGCTCCCACTGCTTGGTGTTGAATCGATATTCACCGCCGGGATTACCAACCATCCTCGAACGGGTGCAGTAGCGGCAATACACGGAGCAGAATCCCGTCACCAGGAAGAGAACCCGGTCCGGATACCTGTGGACTAGACCCGGTACCGGAGAATCGTGATCTTCGTTTAGTGGATCATCCGCCTCACCAGGGACCCTTCTTTGCTCGTCCGTCACCATCACCACCGTCCGCCGAAGCGGCTGCAGGGGATTACACTCGTCCAGAAGAGAAGCGTAGTAGGGTGTGATCCCTACCGGCAATGGGCCAGTGTGTTGCTCAATCGCAATCCGCTCGTCCTCGGATATCCGAACGAATCGTTCCAAGGTACGCAGATCGGTGATCCGATTGCGCAATTGCCAATGCCAATCGCTCCATTCCTGGTCAGTAACGGCTGGGAAATGACGTTCTCTGAAAAGGCGGGATTTTTCACCAATGACGTGTTTCCCGTTTAAGGGAACTCTCGGATCGCCTAAGCGAATGTCCACCAGAGGCAGGTTCGAGCACCTACCGGGAGGTTCAGCTGATGGACTGGCACAGTCCTCATTCATAGCTGACCTTCTCCTTTCTTCAAAAGCCTGCCGCTCGTGCTCTCTCACCTTGAGAGCTACGGACTGCCGCTTGACAGTCCGCATTGCCAACACGCCGACAAGACACACTTCACCAAAACAAAATTCATTATACGGCAACGGCCCGACAACGATAGAGCACGGGTCACATATTTTCTTGATGCCTTCAGAAGGTGTGAAAAGAAATCGGGGGGGATATCCGCGTGAATCCGCACCCTGGTGTACCCGCGGATAGGACGGATCACGCGGATTACGCGGATAAGTACGTGCTTGAAATCGGAGTAGGGCTCGATAATCAGACCGTGGGCCGCAATTTGTCCCCTATCCGCTCTTCGTAGGCGCGGATGTCGGCCTCGTATTGGAGGGTGAGCCCGATGTCGTCGAGTCCCTTCAGAAGACACTCGCGCCGAAAAGGGTCAACTTCGAAGCGAAGCTCCAGTCCTTCATCATCAGAGATCAGCTGCTTTTCAAGATCGACCGTCAGGCGATACGGCCTCCGGTCACGTGTCTTCTGAAACAGCTGATCCACCTCGGTGTCAGGCAACCTGATCGGCAGGATGCCATTCTTGAAACAGTTGTTGAAAAAGATGTCGGCGAAAGAGGGTGCGATCAGGCACCGGAAACCGTAGTCCAGAAGCGCCCACGGAGCATGTTCGCGTGACGATCCACACCCGAAGTTGGCGCGGGTAAGCAAAATCGACGCGCCTTGAAGTTCGGGGGCGTTCAACTCAAAATCGGGATTGGGCTGTCCATCCTCTGTATAACGCCAGTCAAAGAACAGAAACTCCCCGAAACCTGTCCTTTCGATACGTTTCAGAAACTGCTTGGGTATTATCTGGTCGGTATCGACGTTGGGCCGGTCCAGCCCAGCAACAATACCAGTAAGCTTCTTGAACGGTTCCATCTCTAGTCCTCTTTCAATCCCATTCGCGCACATCTACAAAATGGCCCGCAACCGCTGCGGCGGCCGCCATAGCTGGACTAACCAGGTGAGTGCGCCCTCCCCGACCCTGTCTTCCTTCGAAATTCCGGTTGGAGGTCGAAGCGCATCGCTCACCCGGCTGAAGAATATCCGGATTCATTCCGAGGCACATACTGCAACCTGATTCACGCCACTCGAAACCTGCCTGTTTGAAGATGAGGTCCAAGCCTTCTTTTTCGGCCTGCCGCTTCACGCTCTGGGAGCCGGGAACCACCATGGCGCGAACGTTCGGGGCAACTTTACGGCCCTTGATGATCCGGGCCGCTTCGCGAAGGTCCTCGATTCTGCCGTTAGTACAGGAACCGATGAAAACCCGATCCAACCGTATGTCTTGAATCGGTGTTCCGGGCTGCAGTCCCATATACTCTAGTGATCTTTCCACAGCCCTTCGAGTGGTTTCGCCTTCAAACGAGCCTGGATCTGGAACCGTGTCGTTTACTCCCGTCACCATTCCCGGACTCGTCCCCCAGCTGACCTGGGGAGCGAGGCCCGAAACCTCAAGGTCCAGCTCCCGATCAAAACAAGCACCCTCGTCAGTGACCAGCTGTTTCCATTGTTCGACTGCGTCCTGAAACTCTTTGCCCTTGGGAGCGCAAGGACGTCCTTCGACGTAAGCGAAAGTAGTCTCGTCCGGCGCCACCATCCCGGCACGCGCACCGGCTTCGATCGACATATTGCAGATTGTCATCCGCTCTTCCATCGAGAGACCTTCAATCACCTCGCCGGCGTATTCCAACACATAGCCGGTCGCGCCGTCCGTCCCGATTTTTCCTATCAAATAGAGAATCAGGTCCTTGGCGGAAACGTTGTGCGCAAGTTTGCCCCGGAATCGTACCCGAAAAGTCTTGGGAAGCGACTGCTGCAAACACTGGGTCGCGAGGACGTGTTCAACCTCGCTTGTGCCTATGCCGAAGGCTAGAGCGCCGAAAGCACCGTGGGTCGCCGTATGGCTGTCGCCACAAACAATGGTCATCCCCGGGCGTGTGATTCCGAGCTCCGGGCCAATGACGTGAACGATTCCCTGATTCGGACTGTCCAACCCGAATAACGTTACGCCGAAATCGGCGCAGTTCTTCGCCAGCGTCTCGATCTGCTTCTTGGAGACAGGATCGACAATCGGCAGTGATCGGTCCCAGGTCGGCACATTATGGTCCATGGTGGCGAAGGTTCGATCAGGCCGCCTGACTTTACGCCCGGCCAGCCGTAGTCCTTCAAATGCCTGAGGTGATGTCACCTCGTGAACCAGATGACAGTCAATATAGAGAATCGTCGGTTTGCCCGGCTCTTCCCGGACTACATGGTTATCCCATATTTTTCTGAATAAGGTCTTGGGCATGCGTCTTTCCTGACTATAGCTACTTAGCCGGCGGTCTTCGCCGCAACATCGGTGTCTTCCCCCTGGCGTTGTTGCTTCTCGTAGAGCACCTTATTGACAGCGTTCACATAAGCGCGGGCGCTGGCATCGATAATGTCCACGCTGGCAGCCTTGCCGACATAGTTCTTGCCCTCGAATTCGACATTCACAAAAACTTCGCCGAGAGCGTCCTTCCCGCGGGTGACGGCATTAACGCTGTAGTCCAACAGGCGTCCCGGAACCCCTGTGATCCGGTCTATTGCGCGGTAGCAGGCATGAATAGGGCCATCGCCGACCGCCGATTCGACGTAAGTATTCTCACCACGCTCCAGTTTGACCGCCGCGCTCGAGATCCCCGAACTCCCGCCCGCCGAATGGACGTACTTCAGGCGATAGACGTCGGGGATAATCTTCATGCCGTCCTGGATGATGGTCACGAGGTCTTCCTCGTAAATCTCCTTCTTCTGATCGGCTAGTTTCGTGAAGAAGAAGTAGGCCCGCTCCAGTTCCTCGGGGGTCAATTCGTAACCCATCTGCTCGTACTTGTTGCGAAGCGCATGCCTGCCGCTGTGCTTGCCTAGAACCAGTGTGCTGGAGGTAATCCCGACTGACTGCGGCGTCATAATTTCGTATGTCAGAGCGTTTTTCAGCACCCCGTCCTGGTGAATGCCGGCTTCGTGGGCAAAAGCATTGCGGCCGACAATCGCCTTGTTGTGCTGTACGAACATGCCGGTCAGGTTGCAGAGCAGCTTGCTGGATCGTGAAATCTCCTCGGTTACGATGTCGGTATGGTAGGGCAATAGGTCCTTACGTGTACGAATTGCCATCACTATTTCTTCCAGCGAGGCGTTCCCTGCCCTCTCACCGATCCCGTTAACCGTGCACTCAACCTGCCGACACCCCGCCTCAACGGCAGCAAGGGAATTGGCTACGGCCAGACCCAAGTCATTGTGACAATGACAACTGAACACAGCTTTATCCCGGCTCGGGATTTTGCTGAGCAGGGTCCGGACAAACGGGCCAAATTCCTGGGGTATAGAGTAGCCGACGGTATCCGGTATATTGATTATCGAGGCACCGGCCTGAATCGCGGCCTCGAGAACCTCGGCAAGATAATCGATGTCACTGCGAGTCGCATCTTCTGCTGAAAATTCGACTTCATCGCAGAGATCCCGGGCAATCTTTACAGATTCGGCGGCCTGCTTGAGAACCTCTTCCCGGGATTTCCGCAGCTTGTACTGCAGGTGAATGTCGGAGGTCGCAATAAAGGTGTGGATCCGGGGACGACGAGCCTGCTTGATCGCTTCCCAAGCGCGTTCGATATCCAGGCGATTCGCGCGTGCCAGAGCAGCGATAACCGGCTTGCGGATCTGGACGGCAATGGCTTTGACAGCTTCAAAGTCCCCTTCCGAGGCAATTGGGAACCCCGCTTCAATCACATCAACGTTAAGCCGTTCCAGCTGCCGCGCCATCTTTAGCTTCTCTTCGAGATTCATGGAGCAACCTGGCGATTGCTCACCATCACGCAACGTCGTATCAAAAATGATGATCTTATCGGACATCTCGTTCCTCCGATCTCTGGTCGAAAACGGCTCTAACCCTATCAGATTACCATGATAGCTGGCAAATCGGATTGCTGATCCCAAACAACGCCGCCAAAAAATGTGAACAAATTGGCAGACTTATCCGTGTAATGCGTGTGATCCGTGCTATCCGCGGGTATGGATGCCCACGGATAGCACGGATCACACGCATTACACGGATAAGTATTCCGGTTTTCTCTAAAGCTTCTTAACACCGGCATCGGAAAAGAGGAATATCAATGCTGCCAGGGAGAGCAGAACTCCTAGAACAATGAGGGTCGTGACGGGAGACCAGCGCGAGGCGAGAAGCCCGGCGGCGAGACTTCCTAGAGGCATGCCGCCGCGAAAGGCCAGCATGAAAATGCTCATGACCCGGCCGCGCATCTCCTCCGTCGTTTCAAGTTGAACCAGCGAGGTGATGGACGCAAACAGGACCATCAAGGCCACTCCCGCACAGAAGAGAATCAGGTAACTCAGCATGAGATTTCGCGACAGGGCGAACAAGACCAGAAAAGCGGAAAAGGCAAGCTGCATCCGCAGCGTCAAGGCGCCTCGATGACTGACCCCGGAAAAAGCCGCGTAGAGGAGTGCGCCGCTAACGGCTCCCGCCCCCGACAATGCCATCATCGTTGAATACCCAGTAGCCCCGGTATGGAACACATCCTTCGCGAAGATTGGGAGTAGCGTCACCAGAGGTATGCCACAGAAGGCCGAAACAAAACCGAGTACGCACAGCTGCCAGAGCACCCCGTGTGACCTCACGAAGCTGAATCCCTTCCGCATACCTACCCATACAGAATCGGTCGTCGGCAGCGGCCGAAAAGACGAGCGTATCAAGTAAAGGCTGATGATCACCGCCAGGAACGAGACCCCGTTGAGCGCGAAACAGGCAGTGGCGCCGAAAGCAGCCAGAGCAGAGCCGGCTAGCAGCGGGCCAAGCACGCGCGCCAGGTTAAATTGAATGGAGTTGAGAGCAATGGCATTCGCAAGCACTTCTCGCCCCACCAGATTTGGAATCAGCGCCTGGTAAGCCGGGCCGCCAAAGGAACGGGCAGTGCCGACGACAAACACGAGTATCAGCAGATGAGAGATCTTCACCCAGTCGAAATAGACCAGAAACGTCAGAATGAAAGCGCAAGTCATCTGGACATATTGCGAGCCGAGCAGCATTTTCCGGCGCTCGACACGATCCGCCACGACCCCGCCGACGAGCGAGAAAAGCAAAAGTGGAATCTCGCCCAGAAACCCGGTTAGACCCAGGTATAACGCCGAGTTGGTCATGCTCAGAACAATCCACGACTCCGCCACCATCTGCATCCAAGTTCCGGTCGTGGACGTAAAGGCGCCCAGCCACATGATCCGGAAATCCCGATAGCGGAAAGCTTGAAACGTTCTGGCCAGGAAGTCGATAACTAACCGTTCGCCGGCAGGGCGTGTGGAGGGTCGGGATGACACGCCGCCGGCCGCGTCATTCGAGTCAGTCATTTACCATCCATTATGACAGACGGGTATGCATGCGAACTTCGTCGCATGTCAGTTTGTGAATAACCAGACATCAGCTAAAATGACCGAATGCGCCGCGCTGCTTTGACACTGATCATCCTCGGGACAGTATGGCAGGCAAGGGCCGAACAGGAGGTTATTCCACGACCGGACGATCCTGAGCGCCAGAGGCGAGAGTTGACCGAGTGGCGGACTGTGACGGTCGCTGAAGGCCAGGGCATAGAAGTCAAGCCAATCCCCGAGGTCACGCTCTCCTTTCCAGAGGTGGTGAGAAGAGGCGCCATTACTTTTCGCGTGCTCTTTGACGGCCCTAAAGCGTCCGACGGATACCTGACGGGCTCTCCCCCAATTTTTGTGGAAACTGCGGGAGGACTGGAGTACCAAGGCCCCATCGGCATTTGCATTCATTTCGCCCCGGAGCTTTTCCCTGATCAGGGAGCGGATCTGCGATTACTGCGCAGAGTCGATAAGTCGTGGGTTGACGAGACGCGAACAATCGACCGTGAAAAGCATATTGTTTGCGGACAGCTCCCGAGGCTCGGACTGATTCTGCTCGCGGTTCGCAGCATCTCTGGCCTGTATGACGACCTGGCCGAGACCATGCGTTTGATTCCGAATGAGGAATTGCAGCAGGACTTGGCTGACCCGGTCTTAAAGAGCCGCGAGGCGGCTTTGAAGGGCGATCGCCTGGCCTTTGAGCAGCGGCTGAAGGGGATCAGAGAGCAACTTGCCGCAGCAGACAACGAAAGCCTTCCTTCCCAGACCCGGGAATGGATCACCTACTTCCTGAATCGACTCGATGCCCGCGTGAAGTGATGCGGCCAGTTTTGAACTTCCGGCTGCCAACCCGGCGATTGAGTCTCCTCAGAGTCGACTACTGTTCGGAAATTGAGGCGCCTATTGCAGCAAGTCTGTGAGCCACCCTCTCGTAGCCGCGCAGTATCACCTCCGCGTGTTCAATAGTAGTGTTGCCTTCGGCGCACAGACCTGCCACGACCAAGGCCATGCCGGCCCGAATATCGGGAGACTCGAGCCGAATTCCGCGGAGCCGGTGGGGTCCCTCGACGAGAACACGATGTGGATCGCAGATCGTTATGCGAGCGCCCATTCTGCTCAATTTGTCGACAAAAAACATGCGGGCTTCATACATCCAATCATGGATCAGGCAGGTGCCGGTCCCCTGCGTCGCCAGCACGATTACAATGCTGACCAGATCGGTCGGAAAGGAAGGCCAGGGACCAGCTGTGATGACAGGCGGATTGCCGATC
>Ga0116188_1001466_pt1 | contig 20445 bp, 12 predicted proteins | sample AD_JPNTR2_MetaG_FD_89807 | JGI IMG/M metagenome (GOLD analysis project Ga0116188, IMG submission 89807) | Active sludge microbial communities of municipal wastewater-treating anaerobic digesters from Japan - AD_JPNTR2_MetaG | ecosystem: Engineered > Bioreactor > Anaerobic > Digestate | place...
CGGGAAAGTCTCGAACTTGGCATAACCCGCCACGCGTCCGTGCTGCCATTCGTGAAAAAGCTGCGAGAGGCAGGTAGCCAGCTTGCCGCTACCGGGACCGGGGCCGGTGACCACCACGATCGGCCTTTCGGTCTCGATAAACTCGGCCGCACCGTAGCCTTCCTCGCTGACGATCAGATCCACGTCGGTCGGGTAACCTTTAGTAGCCCGATGGGTATGAACACAGACTCCTCTTCGTTCCAGTTTGTTCTTAAAGAGCGCGGACGAAGGTTGACCTTCGTAGCGCGTGATGACAACCGCGCAGACATCCAGTCCCCACGCCCGCAGGTCATCGATCAGCTTCAGGGCATCTGAATCGTAAGTGATTCCGAAGTCGGCGCGCATCTTCTTGCGCTCGATGTCGCCGGCATAAATGCAGAGAATAATTTCGGCCTGGTCGCTGATCTGTTGGAGCAGGCGCATTTTGATATTGGGATCAAAACCGGGCAAAACCCTCGCAGCATGGTAGTCGTAGAGCAGTTTGCCGCCGAATTCGAGGTACAGCTTATTGTTGAAGCGTTCAATCCTCTCGCGGATGGCGCGGGTCTGCTCTTCCAGATATTTCTCGTTATCAAAGCCTATCTTCATGCCGGGTATCGGGCGAAACGACAGGTCGTGTTGTCGGCAACTAAACATGGCGGAAGATGATAGCCGGGAGTTGTGAGATCAGGCAATCGTTGAATCCAGATGGTTATTTTTCCGCGTGATAGCTCTGCAGACTTTTCACGCCGCCCCGACCTGCGCGCTCCGCCGCAATACCGTTGGCGGCTGCTATGGCCGCGGCGGTTGTGGCCAGGTAGGGTACTTTGTATTTGATTGCCGCCTTTCGGATATAGGAATCGTCGTACAAGCTCATCTTGCCTGCTGGCGTGTTGACCACGAGTTGAAGTTCCCCGTTCTTGATGGCATCGGCAATATTTGGACGTCCCTCGTGCATCTTGAGGATGGGTTTGCATCGGATTCCGTGCCTCGCCAGGTAAGCCCTTGTTCCCTTGGTGGCATAGATGGTGAAACCGAGTTCAGCGAAGCGGCGAGCTGCTTTTAGCGCACCTGGGCGATCTGGGGGGGCCACTGTTATCAGCACGGAGCCCTCCAGGGGCAGGCGTTGTTTAGCCGCGTCCTTAGCTTTCCAGTAAGCGAGCCCGGGGTTGACCGCCATGCCGAGAACCTCGCCTGTCGATCTCATTTCGGGGCCGAGAAGGGGATCAACTTCCGGGAACATGTAGAAGGGGAAGACAGGCTCCTTGACGCCATAGTGACGGATGGGCCGCGTCTCAAGTTTCAGCTCACTCAAGCGCCGGCCAAGCATCACTTGGGTTCCGAGCCGCGCCATAGCGATATTGCTTACCTTGCTGACCAGCGGCACAGTTCGGCTGGCCCTGGGATTTGCTTCCAGAATGTAAACCACATCGTCGACAATCGCGTACTGGACGTTCATTAACCCGACTACGTTGAATCGAACCGCGATTTTCTTAGTGTATTCGACGATCGTATCGACCAGCCGCGGGGGGATAGTTACCGGCGGTATGACACATGCCGAGTCGCCGGAGTGAACACCGGCCGGTTCGATGTGTTCCATAACGGCGGGCACGAACGCATCGGTGCCGTCCGCGATGGCGTCGGCTTCGGCCTCGATCGCGTTTTCCAGGAACTGCTCGATGAGGATCGGCCGGGTCGGGGAAATCTCGACCGCGGCGGCCAGATATTCCATCAGCATCTCTTCGTCGTGGACGATTTCCATGCCGCGACCGCCGAGCACGTACGAGGGACGCACTATCAGCGGGTAGCCGATTTTCTCGGCAATGGCCAAAGCCTCCTGCAGGTTGGCGGCCATTCCGGACTTCGGCTCAGGGATCCCGAGGTCGCGCATGATTTGGCGGAAGCGGTCTCGGTCTTCGGCAAGGTCAATCGTATCCGGGCTCGTTCCGAGGATTCTGACCCCTGCTGCCGCCAGTTCGCCTGCAAGGTTCAGGGGAGTCTGACCGCCGAACTGGACAATCACGCCTTCAGGTTGCTCTTTCTCGTATATGGCCAGTACATCTTCCACCGTCAGGGGTTCGAAATAAAGCCTGTCGGACGTGTCGTAATCGGTCGAAACGGTCTCCGGGTTGCAGTTCACCATGATTGAGGTGTAGCCGGCGTCTCGTAGCGCGAATGCCGCATGGACGCAGCAGTAATCGAACTCGATGCCCTGCCCGATGCGATTGGGGCCGCCGCCGAGCACCATGACTTTTTTTCGCCCATTCCCGTGGTTTAAGGCGGGAGAGGAGGAAACCTGGCTGGATGGCGGGCTCGACTCGGCCGGCCGCTTGGAGTGAGCATAGGTGGAGTAGTAGTATGCCGCATTCTCGACCCCGCTGACCGGGACCGAGTCCCATTGTTGCACGATCCCTTGAGCGATTCGGGCACATCGGATCTCGATCTCCGGCAAGGTGAGGATCTTGGCGAGATACTGGTCCGAAAAACCGTCCTTTTTGGCCTGTTCCAGTAAAGCAGCAGGTGGAAGACCTCCCTTGTACTTCAGCAGCTCCTCCTCCAGGTCCACCAGTTCCTTCATCTGCTCAATGAACCATGGCTTGATTCGAGTGCGTTCGTGCAGCTCACAGACTCCGGCACCCTGACGCAAGGCCTCGTACATGATGAACTGGCGTTCGCTGCTGGGCTCGGCAAGCATAGCCATGAGTTGTTCGAGCGACTTGTTGTGGAAGTCTTTTGCGAAGCCCAAGCCCGATCGGCCGTTCTCGAGTGATCGGATCGCCTTCTGCAAAGCCTCCTTATACGTCTTCCCAATGCTCATTACCTCGCCAACTGAGCGCATCTGGGTGCCGAGTCTGTCCTGGACTCCGCGAAATTTCTCAAACGCCCAGCGAGCGAATTTAACCACAACGTAGTCACCTGATGGGGAGTACTTGTCCAAGGTGCCTTCGCGCCAGTAGGGTATTTCGTCAAGCGTCAGGCCGCCGGCCAGCAGCGCCGAAACCAGCGCAATGGGAAATCCGGTGGCCTTCGATGCCAAGGCGGAAGAGCGAGAAGTGCGAGGGTTGATTTCAATAACCAGGAGACGGCCTGTTCGCGGATCGTGCGCAAACTGGATATTGGTTCCTCCAATGACCTCGATGGCTTCGACAATCTTGTATGAGTCGCGCTGGAGGCGTTCCTGCACTTCTGCGGGGACGGTCAACATGGGGGCGGTGCAGCAGGAATCGCCGGTGTGAATCCCCATTGGATCAATGTTTTCGATGAAGCAGACGGTGATCATCTGGTTTTTGGCATCCCGAACTACTTCAAGTTCCAGCTCTTCCCAGCCAAGAACGGATTCCTCAACCAGCACCTGCCCGACCAGACTGGCGGAAAGACCTCGGCTCACGATCCTTTCGAGCTCTTCAGTGTTGTAGACGATGCCTCCGCCTGTACCTCCAAGGGTATAGGCAGGTCGAATCACCAGCGGGTATCCCAGCTGTTCTGCCACGCGTTCCGCTTCCTGGAGACTGTTGGCGATTTCGCTTCTCGGTACTTCGAGTCCGAGGCGGGCCATAGTCGCTTTGAACGCCTGGCGATCCTCACCGCGCTCGATGGCATCGACATTGACGCCAATCACCTTAACGCCCAATTCTTCCAGAATCCCCGACCGTGCAAGCTCGGATGAAAGATTAAGTCCCGACTGGCCGCCCAGGTTTGGAAGGAGGGCGTCGGGTCGCTCTTTGCGAATGATTTCGGTAAGAGTCTCGATGGTTAACGGCTCGACGTAGGTCGCGTCAGCCATCCCCGGATCGGTCATAATGGTTGCGGGGTTAGAGTTGACGAGCACAATCTCATATCCGAGGCTACGCAGTGCTTTGCACGCCTGAGTCCCCGAATAGTCAAATTCACAGGCCTGTCCGATTACGATAGGGCCAGACCCGATAATCATCACTTTACGCACATCCTGACGCCTTGGCATTGTCCGCTCCTGCTCACCACACTTTGCAAATTGAACCAATGGTCGGCCGACAAGACTACAGTTTTTGATGGTTGTATGGCAACTGTTGAATTTGAACGTGAACCGACTCTTGACGTAAGATGATACGCAATAGGCTCCAAACGAGGGTTAGAGGCCCGGCTACGGCTCCGTAAGCTTGGAGTCATTCCCTTCATCTGCCGAGGCCCTACAACGCTCGTCTCCGGCATCCCGAGGAGTGGAAAACATGCAGTTAGGTTTGTTCGGCTTGAGGGCCGGACTGTTTTTGGTCCTGTCCTTGTGTCTGCTCAGCCCTGTCACTGCTCAAACCGATTCCGCTCAACTCTCTGGTTTCGTGCTGGACCCGTCCGGGCTCCCCGTCCCAGGTGCATCGGTGACGGTTACTAACGAGACCACTCAGATAGAGCGTAATGCGGTGACCAATGACCAGGGTTACTACGTGGTTGCCAGTCTGCCGCCGGGATACTACACCGTGGCGGTTGAAATGGAAGGGTTCAAGAAGTTCGTCAAGACTAGAAACAAACTGGATGCGAGTGTCAATCATCGGGTCGACGCCGCTTTAGAGATTGGTGGTGTTGACGAGACCATCTCGGTTGTCGCCGCCCCTTCTCAAGTTCAGTCAGACAGCGCGATGGTCGCGAAACTGGTAGAGAGCAAGCAAATAGAGAGAATGACTCTGAACGGGCGCAATCCCCTTTTTCTCGCTTTGCTCAAACCAGGAGTCCGCAGTGGAACAGCACTCACCGGTTTCAGTTTCGGGCTGACGTCGGGAGGTCTTTCCATTAACGGCGCCAGGACGCAAGACATGCTGATCACTTTCGACGGCGCCGTGGGCATCCGCACCCGAGCCAATGGCACCAGCGTCGGGGTTGCAGATCTTGACACTGTCCAGGAGGTTCAGATTCTCACAGCCAACTACAATGCTGAATACGGGCGCTCCGCAGGGGGGCAGGTCCGGATCGTGACGAAAAGTGGCGGCCAGAACTTCCACGGATCTCTGTACGAGTATTTCCGTAACGACAAGTTGGACGCCAACAGTTGGTCGCGCAACCGCAGTGGTCTACCCCGTGAAGCGAGCCGATTCAACCAGTTCGGTTATGTGGTGAACGGGCCGGTATATATACCGGGCGTGTTCAACACCAATCGGGACAGACTGTTCTTCCTGTGGAGCCAGGAATGGGTCAGGCGCCGCCGCGAGGTGACCTCAATCGTGACGGTTCCAACGCTCAAGATGCGGCAGGGCGACTTCTCGGAATTGCTCGATCCCAATAACCCGTATTTTGATGGCGCGCGAATCGTCAGCGATCCGCTTACCGGCGAGCCTTTCCCGAACAACATCATCCCGCCCAATCGCCTGAGCCCTAACGGGATTGGTTTTCTGAACGCATATCCGGAGCCGACACCCGGGTTCCTGCAAGGAAACGACAACTTCATCCAGACGCGGCCACAGCCTGAGAATCAGCGAAAAGACACCCTCTCGCTCGATTTTGTGGTAAACGCACAGCACTCACTGAAGTTCCGCGGCTCCATGTACAACTGGAATTCGGTTGATGCCTTCCGTGGCGGCTTGGATCGCGCGGTGACGGATTGGGATCGGCCCAACCGTACAGGATCGATCAGTCACCTCTGGTCAATCAGTCCTACCACGATCAATGAAGCCATGGTGACGGCGAGTGTGGATGTTGTTCACATAGGTATCTTTCGCGAGGGTGGACGCTTTGAACGGAGCCGGTACGGAATCAACTATCCCTACCTGTTCCCGGAGCGAAAGGAAATCCCGGATAAGATACCGACGATTGACATCTCCAGCTTCCAGACGCTGGACGGCGGGCCCTATCCGGCGTTCTCCTCCGGTCCCATCTACTCAGTGTCTGACAACTTCACCAAGATTCTGGGTACCCATTCGTTGAAGTTTGGAGCGCTCTATGAGCGTTCTGGTCAAAACGACTTTGACCAGATCAACGTTACGGGCGTGCCGGGTGGAACCAATAACCAGAATGGGCGATTCATCTTCGACGACACTCGGGCTGGGGCGCCGTCAACAGGCCTGGGGATTGCGAATGCTGCCCTCGGTCTGTTCACGTCCTATGCGGAGATCGGGCCGCGTGCTTACACCCCGTATCGAAGCAACATGTTCGAGTGGTACGTCCAGGACAGCTGGAAGACGACGCAGCGACTGACGATGGAGCTGGGTCTGCGTTGGACCTACATGACTCCGTACTACTACAGTCTCTGGGGCAACATCGCCATCTTCGATCCGAATCGGTATGATCCTGCCAGGGCCGTTGTGCAAGATCCGGCGACCGGGTTCATTCTGAGCGGCGACCGGTACAACGGTGTGGTCATACCCGGCAACGGCTGGCCAGAAGCCGCCCGCGGGCGTGTGGCTATTGCTGATACGGGCGAGTTCAATCACCTCTTTTCGGGCGAAGAGTTGGTGGGCGAGCGACATTGGACCAACTTCCAGCCGCGGATCGGGATTGCTTACCAGATCAGCAGCAACGATGTCATCCGAGCGGGGGCAGGCAGGTTCATGGCCCGGCCGGGCGTTTCCGACAACGTCTTTCTGGGCGGGAATCCTCCTTTCCAGCCGATGGTATCGATTGCCACGGGTCAGGCCGACAACCCGGCCGGAGGCAATCCGTCGAATTTTCCTCAGTTCTTCATGACGATGGACCCGGTTTTCAAGATTCCCCAGTCGTACATGTGGAACGTGTACTATGAGCGCTTGCTGCCGCACAACGTTACCGCATCGATTGGGTATGTGGGCCGGGTAGGCCTGTATCTCGAACGGGAACGCAACCTGAACACTCTGCCGGTGGGAACTTTGCACAGGCCGGAAAATGCGGGGATAAACACCAACGTTTTGCGTCCCTTCAAAGGCTTTGCCCAGATCCCGATGGCTGAGAACGCTGGACGTTCCGAGTACAACGGTTTGCAGCTGGAACTGAATCGCCGCTTCGACAGAGGACTTGCTTTCGGTATCGCTTACACCTACTCAAGCTCCTATGACAACGCTTCAGATCGACGCTATCGGTTGCTCAACCCCCTGGATGACTCGCTCGACTGGGGACCGTCCAACTTCGATACGCCTCACGTACTGGTGATTAACGCCATCTACGAATTGCCTTTCCTGCGCGGGTCGGGAGGCCTGCGTAACGCGCTTCTCGGCGGATGGACACTGACGGGTGTCTACCAGTACCAGAGCGGAACCCCGTTCCACATTGGAACCGGCGAGGATTTCGCCGGAATCGGAAGCGGAAACGAGACTCAGCTCTGGAACCTGGCGGGGGACATCGAGCTTCCGAGAGGAGATCGGAGGTTCTCGAATGGCGCCGGAGATGACAACTTCTATTTCCGGACGAGGACCGCCTCCGGCGACCCAATTGCTACTCCGCCCGCGCTCGGGACCTTCTCAGCTCAGACAAGAAACTCCGCCGGGTATCACCCGGGGAGCCACAACATGAGCATGGCTGTGTTCAAGTCCTTTGCCATCACTGAATCCCAGCGGATCGAGTTCCGATCGGAGTTCTTCAACCTTCCGAACCATCCCAACTGGAGTAATGTGGACACCAATCCACGGTCCAGTACGTTCGGTAAGGTGACAAGCAAAACCGGTCAGCGGGAAATTCAGCTGAGCCTGCGCTACAGCTTCTAGTCACCAAACAGCCAAGGGCGCCTGCGAGGCGCCCTTGAACTCGAAAGACTCGAGAACGTAACCTTCAGAAGGTGTGCAAGAATCGGCGGGTTTATCCGCGTAATCCGCGCGATCCGTGCCATCCGCGGCTTGGTACCCGCGGATAGCGCGGAAGGCGCGGATAACACGGATAAACTCGCCGATTCTTTTTCACACTTTCTGAGGGGCACTCCTGACCCTCGATTCCGCTTGCCGATCGGCCAGATCGGTGCTACACTCCGCCCAGCAACGGTAGATTTAAATCCTTCATCCGGAAGGAGGATGCCATGCTTCGGTGCGGCATTTTATTAATTCTTGCCGTTCTTTCCTGCCCCTCCGGCCTGGTTCAGGCAACCGCAGCTCAGACAAGCCCGACCTACGCAGATGAGTACGCCTTGTACGAAAAGGCCAACCAGGAGGCCGATACGGCTCGGAAGAAGGCCCTGCTCCTCGAGTTCGTGCAGAAATACAAGACGTCAGAGCTGGATCCTCATATTTCCGCACTCTATGCCCAATTCTATGCAGCTCCCCGAGAACGGGGCGAGTGGCAGAATCTGGCAGGTGTGGCTGAGGAATTTCTACGCTACAGACCTTCTGACGTCTATGCCATGGCTGCAGCGACAGAAGCGTATCAAAAGCTAAACAGTCCTCAGAAACTTGTCGAATTCGGTACCAGGCTGTACGCACAAAGTCCAAACGGCGGAACTGCCTACTTCGTGGCCAAGGCCTATCAGTCGATGAACGATCGGGCAAACTTCGCGAAATGGGCGGAAAGAACCCTCGAACACGACGCCAACAACCTCGAAATGCTGGTTGAATGTGTGTCATTCGCCTGGAGCGCGCAGAACCTGACCAAGGCCGGAAGGTATGCCCAGCGCGGGCTCAAGGTCCTGGACACAATGGGGGTACCTCCCGGAAAAACCGCGGAGGAATGGAAGACGCAGAGCAACCAGATTAAAGCTTACTTCCATCGAGCCCTGGGCGAGGAAGACTACCTCGTGAATGCGTTTCCAGAGTCTCAAAAGCACTTCCAGGAGGCTGTGAAGCTGGATCCCAAGAATGATTTGGCGCATTATCGCCTCGGGTTTCTTTATTGGCGAGCAGGAAGTATCGACCGAGCGCTGGCTTCGTTTGCTCGAGCGGCGGTCTTGGGAGGCCCGACTTCATCGGACGCGCGCCAACAATTGAATGACCTGTACAAGCAGACTTATCGCAATCTGCTCGGGGTTCCAAGGCTGCTGCAAGGCGCCAAGGCGGAACTTGGCGTGCAGTAATTTCACTCCGACTACAAGGGTAAGCCGCGCAGCAGCTTATCAAGCAGGAAGCCGAGGCAGCCGGTAATGGGCAGCGTCAGGATCCAGGTCCATAGCATCCGCTCGACGAGCCCCCATTTGACCGCGCTAATACGCTTGGTGGCCCCCACACCCATGATCGACGTCGAGATGATGTGAGTCGTAGAGACCGGAATTCCCCAATGAGTGGCGACCTGAATGACAGCGGCGGCTGAGGTTTCTGCTGCAAAACCATGGATTGGCTGTAGGCGTACCACCTTGTGGCCCAGTGTTCGAATAATTCGCCAGCCGCCCGCGGCCGTTCCTGCCGCCATTGTTATAGCGCAGATGATCTTAACCCACAGTGGCACTTCAAACACGGACATCTTCAGAAAGCCGAGCCAGTCGGGAATCCCGTCAAAAACGCCCGAACTTGTCGCGGTAAACATCGTGAGCGCCAGTATTCCCATCGTCTTCTGCGCATCGTTGGTTCCGTGGCTGAAACCCATGAAAGCCGCACTGATCAGCTGCGCTTTTCCAAAGACCAGGCTGACGTAATAGGGCAGCCAGGACCGCAGAGCAATGAGCAGAATGCCCATGACCAGAAAGCCAATCACCATTCCCAAAGCCGGGGAAGTGAACATAGGCAGGACGACTTTCGTCCACAAACCCTCGCTCTTTTGGGTGACGGGATCAAAAGAAGACCATTTGATCACGTCCCATCTTCCATGGGCAGACGCCAACGTGGCTCCGCATAACCCCCCGACCAAAGCGTGACTCGAGCTGGAAGGCAGGCCCAGCCACCATGTCAGCAAATTCCAAATGATTGCCCCCAGCACCGCGCTGAGAATTGTCGTCAGATTGACAAATCGGGTGTCCACCAGTCCTTGGCCGATCGTGGTCGCCACCGCCGTTCCGGTTAGCGCGCCGACCAGATTAAAGAAAGCCGCCCATAAGACTGCCTGCCGTGGTGTGAGGACTTTGGTCGATACGACCGTAGCGATGGAATTCGCCGTGTCGTGAAAACCGTTTATGTATTCGAATACAAGGGCGAAAAAGAGAACCGAAAAAACCAGTATCATCGGAGTGTTGAGACGCTAGGAGTGCTTTAGCGCGATGCGGAAAATCACATTGCCGCAGTCTCTGCACCTGTCGATTACCTTCTCCAACAGTTCATAAAGGTCGCGCAGGGCAATGACCTGCAGCGGCTGGTACTGTCCGCTGTAAAGTTCCTGCAGCAGCAGCAGTATGAGTTGATCGGCCTCCTGCTCCAAATACTGCAAGCGGTCGTTCTGCTCCTTGATTTTTTCCAGGCGAGGGTTATGACGGAGTTGACGGACCATTTCGCACAGGACGTCGATCGTCTGAGTCAGCACCCGGGTTTGCCGCGAAAAGTCGGCGCCGTTTTGAAGCGCCTGTGAGAGCAGCATCCGTTCACTGAACTTTTCAATTGTACGCGGGATCTTGTAAAGGGCCGAAGACAGAGCCTCAATGTCCTCTCTCTCCAGCGGAGTCACGAAAGTGCGACACACTTCGGCGGAAATCTCTTCAGAAATCCGCTTCTCTTTGCGCCTTCTCAAAATGAATTCGTCGAGTGCCCGCTGCTCCGGTGGCAGACGAAGCAGTTCGACCAAAGCATTGACGCTATGACGTGCCTCCTCGGCACCCGCCTCCAACAGATCGAAGAACCGCTGGTCCTTTCCCAACAATCGTTGCAGCGAAAACATGGGACAGAATTGTAGCATTGAGCCGGGTACCAACCAATGCGGAATTTGGCACGATAGTAACCCTCAAAAGCTTTGAAAAAAATCGGCGGGTATATCCGCGTAATCGGCGCTATCCGTGCCATCCGCGGCTTGGTACCCGCGGATAGTGCGGAAGGCGCGGATAACGCGGATATACCCGCGACTGATTGTGGTCGGACTCTCGAGATTCCGACACCGGGCTGGCTGTTCAGTTTCGGGTTACGGGTTCCTCATCCCGGATGGCGGCACGCACCCTGTCTATCAGCTCGGGAGGGAGATCGGTGATCCCATGGGCCGTTCTCGCGTGTTCCCGGCACTGACGAATAACCTCGTCGACCGTCTCTCCCCGGGCAGTGAAATCGCAGTCTACACCCACATCCCGGCACTTAATGATTTTCGACATAGCTTCTCCTTCACGCCCCAGGGCAAGAGCCCTCGAGCGGTTTAGTGATATGTTTCTTAGTTATCACATATTGCGCTAAAGGAGAACCGATACAGAATTATCTTGTTTTTCGGACCTTTCTGCGATATTTGGTCCTAACATCGTCGACCATATTGTCGACCGGCGGAGAGGAAAAAGTGAACTCGCGTGAACCCACAGAGGTACGCGATGCTTTGGACGAGCTGAGCCTGTATCTTGAGGACAAGGTTCCTCCTCTTCTTGTGGCTGACTCAGTGCGCCTCCTTTTTGCCCAGCCTTCAAGAATACTTGCTCAGCATCTGGTTTCATGGGCCGCGACGCAGGGGGCCTCGACCCGCGACGAGTTCGGTGAGACAGTCTGTGCCGCTCTCACTCGGATTGTGCAGCTTGCGGACTTGCGGTTGATCCCGCGCTTCGAGATGAACGCAGGGCTGGCGAAGCTCAAACCTGTGCTGCTGACAATGTGCCCTGTGGAGGCTCAACTGAAGGTTAGCGCGCTGATCGATCAGTTCCTTGAGGTACAGGACAGGGGCTCCCAGGAGGCCGACAAATCGGGTGACCGAGAATTCTCCGACATTCTTTCGCGCCATCTTCTGTCGCTACTGGAGCAAAGAACGCAGAATTTGACGCAGGATGCCGACGCGGCGCGCGCCCAGGAAGTTGTATCTCAGCTGCTGGCGGCTGTTACCAGGACGGCTGAGACGGCACAGCAGCTCGAGGAACGACTCGCACGTCTGAAGGCGCTCGGCGTGGACACGGAAGTGCCGTCCATGCTGCGGGCTCTGGGACAGAGTCTTCCCAACTGGGCATTGATCCCACCTCCTTCCGAGGAACAAAAGCCCGGTGTCCTCCCCGGCGATAGAAGCGCCGGTTCCCCGGCGGGACCGGAATTGGCACATTCCGACGCGCGTTTACGCGCCATGCAGCGCATAGTCGAACTAACCAATGCGCCCGAAGAGAGTGCCGATCGTTTCAATCACATGCTCCAGACCGCAGTTGAACAGTTCAATCAAGGAGCGCTTGGACGCGCCGTTTCCATCCTGGGATCTGCCGAGGAACTGGTGCGTCAGGAAAGGATTCAGTTCGGGCGAGTAAAGCCTCTGTGGGATAAGGCTGCCGAGCAGATCCAATGGCAACGCTTTGAAAGCGCCATCCTCGACCCCGTACAGCATCAGTTGCTCGGCCAGTTCCTGTCGTTTTTCTCGGCTTTTTCCCCGACCCGGCTGCTTGCCGAACTTCGAGAAAGCCCCGAACGGCACAGACGTCGTCTCTTGATTTCACTTCTGACGGTCCGAGGCGAAAAGGTGCGGCCCGAAGTCTGGGGGCATCTGGGAATTTTGGCCAGATCACAAGAACCTGAATGGGATTACTTAAGAGACCTGATCAACCTGCTAGCGTCGCTCCCGCACCAGGATGGGGATGTCCCTGAGGAAGAGCTGGAGCTGATGACACGAATCGCAGCTCTTCCATTGCCGCTCCCCGTATTGCGCGAGGCCGTACGATACGGCACCCGGATAAGAGTCGATCAGGCTGCGACGTTGCTGACGCAGCTTCTCGGTCAAGCCTCTTTGGGGAATCCCGACGAACTTGCCGCCAAGTGCGCACCGGCATCTCACTGGGCTCTCTTGTTCGAACAGATCCTGACCAGGCTGGCTTTTTCCTCGGATGTCCGCATGCATCGGCTGGTGCTCGATCATTGTCTTGTTACTGGTAAGTCAGGGCAGTTCTCCACTGCTCCCCTCACCGTTTGGGCGGGCACGGATCTGAGCGCCGAGCCGGACGTCGTGGCTCGGCTTGTGGGGGCGCTCCAGAAAAGCTTGCCGCCACGCTGGCTCGACTGGATCTTGAGACCGAATGAAACCGTCCTTCTTGATTTGACGCGAGCGCTTTCCGGTACTTCTTCGCCCCGGGTGCGAGCGCTCCTGCAAAAAGTCGCGCGACGATTTCCCGAGCGGTCTTTCGGTATTGCCGCCGCCAAGGCGGTTTCGCCGATTACGCAGCCCGAAGTAGAGGAGCACGCCGTTCAGGAGGGAGAAGCTGGTTCACCGCCGTGCCTTGAGAAACAAGAGAGCGCCGCTGCTGTAGTCGATCCCGACATTCTGTTACTGGAAGGCGAGCTGCAGTCGTTTAAACTTCCCACGCTGATTCAGCACCTGGAATCAACGGCTGCGACGGGGATTCTTGAACTACTGAACGTCACTGAGGGGGTAGAAGGGACAGCAACCTTTGTGAAAGGACAGTTACTTCACTGTCAGACGGGCCCCCTGCGCGGAAGAGAGGCCCTTTTCGCTCTCCTTGAAAGGCCGGTGTTCGGGCGTTTCCGCCTTCTCGGCTCGAAGCACCAGGAAGAAGGTGCCGCGTCACTCACAGGTGAGCCATCATCTGCCTTCCCCGTGGTTCCAACTCTCCTGGAGGGGATGAGACGCTACGACGAATACCAGCAGTTGCGGCTGCTGGTGCCGGATCAGACAGTGCTGATGCCTTCTGGAGAGCTTCCGGGAAGACCGGAGGGCGAGACAGACACAAAGTTTGTAAGGCAGGTCTGGGCGGAAGCGGTTTCAGGCAAGACGGCTGCCGAGTGCGAAGCCGCTATTCGCGTCGATCCGTATAGGGTCCGTCGTCTTCTGGCTTATTGGGTTGCCGAAGGAAGTCTCTTGGCGCACACTGGGAGCGCCGGGGTATTGCAGCACTAGGAGCAGCAGGCCGGTGTCCTGGACAGATGACCTCCGGCACCTAATTTCAAGTCTGGTATGAAGAAAAAGAAGTCTGCCTGGGAAGCCGTTTACGACCTGGTAAGAGAGGTTCCGAGCGGGCGGGTGACGACGTACGGCGATATCGCTCGTGCGCTCGAAGGGAGACTGTCTGCAAGGGCTGTCGGCTGGGCGATGCATGTTTGCCCCGCTGACTTGCCCTGGCATCGGGTCGTAAATGCCCAGGGAGGATACTCTGCGGAGCGACTTCCGCACGTACCCGAAGGATTGCAGAGAGCACTGCTGGAGTCCGAGGGGATTCCCTTCAAACCGGATGGTCGTGTCGATTTAAAGGCTTGCCGCTGGAACTGGAAGCGTCGTTCCCAGACGACTCCGCCTTGAAATTCCGTGGGATCTCGCGACGTCCTGGAGGTCCTTCAGGACCGACACGTGGGGCGACGGTTAAGCACGTGTCGGTCCTGACGGACCTGAAGACGTCCCGACTTCGCGATATGCCGCATTGCCGAGATGTGCATCAAGGGCAGCCTTCGCCGCTCCAACCCCATTCTCTAGCGCACGGTCAGGTCGCGGATGCGGATGTCTTTGAACCACATGTTCCCTTCACCGCCCGAATGAAGCTGAAGAGCAATGTAGCCGTCGAAAGATTTGGGCTTCGGGTCGGTGAAATCAACCATTTTCACGCCATTCAGGTAGCAGATGTAGCGATTTCCCTGCACGATTAACAGGAATTCGTTCCAATCGGTCTGGCGTATCAGCCCTTCCAGCTCGGGTGCAGGCCACACGACCCAATCCCGACCGTCGCCGTAGATGCCGCCTGTATGGCCGCCGAGTCGCCGATCGATTTCAAATTGAAGGCCCTGCGTAACGGTGGCGGTGCCGGGCTTGAAGTCCGCATGGAAGAACACGCCGCTGTTGCCGTCCGCATCGGCCTTGAAGCGCAGATACAACTCGAAATCTCGATACTTCTTTTCTGTACGGAGGTAACCGTACTCTTCCGTGATTCCCTGACCGTGAATGGCGCCGTCCTCGACCTCCCATTTTTCCTGGCCAACCTTGACCCAGCCGGTGAGGTCCTTGCCGTTGAACAGCGAAACCCACTGTTCGTTGGGCAGCTTGTTAGGACGATCTTGGGCCGACAGCATACCCCCGGTAAAGAGCAGAAATAGTGCACATAGTTTCTTCATCCGGATTCTCCTTCCTGACGTGGCCTACTTTACCTCAATCTTCCCCACGGGATACCAGCCATCTGCGTCCCGCCCTTCGATTGCCAGCTGGATGGCCGGCTTCTGCAGCCTCGGATCCAGGATGCCGACAGAGATCTCATAAGTGTCGCTGGGCAAATCATCCGGAACGTAGACGCTGCCGTCCCAAACTGCGTCTCCTGGAAGCCATTCCCGCAACCTGGCATCGGTTCTCAGAACCGCGCTGGCCCGTGCCGATTTCAAGCGAAAAGCGAGCCAGTACTCACGGTAGACCGGAGCGACGCCGGCGTTGAGCCACCAGCTTTGTATGCTCATCATTTGCCCTGCCCGCACGGTGCTCGGATATTCGAAGCGCCGCAGCAGAAAGCGGTATCCCATTTTCTTTTGAAAATCGTCGAAGTGTGGCTTCCACTCAGGTGGAATCGCGGAAGACTTGATGTTTACCGACGTGACATGCCAGCGCAGGGCCTGCTCCAGGATGTAGTCTACGTCCCATCCCTGTTTCTTCCAGTACGCCGGAACCCAGCATGTTTCCAGCGAAACGGGGCTGCGTTTCCAGACTTCCTGGATGCCGGCGCGCACCACCTGTTGGGGATACACATCAAGCATTTCGGGAGGGAAATAGGGATTGTTTGAAGCCGTGCGCATATCACCCAGGCAGTCCAGGCGCCATCCGGCACCTTTGGCTGTGCCATAGGCGAGGGCCCGCTCCTCGTCGAAGTTCATAAGAAGGGGAGTTTTCTTGAAAGCATCGAAGTAAATATCGATAAGTGCCTTTTGATGCTCAAAATCGGGCATGTAGGGACTCCAGCCTTCGCCCCAGTATCCGATTGACGAGATATCAACAGTATCGAGATACGGGTGGCCATCGTAGCGAGCGCCGACTGCGGCAATCAGCCGTCCCCAGTACTTGAGGTAAAGAGGATCGGAAAAATCCGGCTGCCAGATCTCGCCGTCGGGGTCTTCCGGTCGGTTCGCGCGGCGCGCCCCTGAGTTCCGGTACCATTCAGGCAGCGGGTGTTTCTGATCATAAGGCATCAAGCGGATGGCCAGAGTCTGCCCGTGCTTTCTGGCTTGCTCAAGCGCGGTGTCGAGGATCTGCCATTGAATGGCTCCTGATTCCGGTTCGATGGTCTCCCAAAACCAGCGGCAGTAGGCGATCGACGTTCGCGGAAAATCAACCGGGCCCTCACTCGCTTCCCTGACGGCTGTCGGTCCTTCTTCCGACCATTCGAGTCCGGGATTTATCGGCTCGTCGTTAAAACGCTGAAACGTAGTGATCCCCATTCCCGGGTTCACCAGGACGTCATCGATCGGCCGAGGTCGGACAATCACTCGATCCGGTACGTCCTGCGGAAACCCGACCGTGCTCGCTATGCAAATGGTAAGAACAACAAGCGCCCATCGTTTCATCACAAGTCTAGCCTCCAGGTTTGATAACCAACGGTTCGGATTTTTCGCCTTCGTTGTCCCTCAGGTCAACTGCCGAAACCTGATAGTAAAGAGTATCCCCGGGTGGCGGGGCGGTATCGGTAAAGCCGTTCTCCCTGACCAGGTCGTTAATCCTGGTCGTCTCAGTCGGGGTCATACCCCTGTAAACCCTGTAACCTTTCACATCATCGGCATCGGACGGCTGCCAAAGCAGCTGAACTTTCCCTTCGGCGAAGGTCCCAACCAGCCCGGTCGGAGGAGGAGGCCCGAAGGTATCCGTCGGAGTGATCGTGACCTCAGGGCTGAAATCGCTCAGTACCAGTGGGTCTTCTAGTTGGGCTATAGCTTGGACGCGGTAGCTCTTAGCAGTGCCCCAGTTGAAGTCGCGGTCCTCAAAGCGGGGAGCGGAAACCACATGCTGGCCATTGACAAGGTAACCGACGACTTTCGCAGGCTCGCCAGTGAGCGCCCGTTCGGGCGGTACCCAGGTCACCACAAGCCGGTCGGGTGTCGCTTGAACTCTGACATCGTGAGGGGGCTGCGGTACGGGTTGTGAGAGGGTGGCTCTGATGTTCGAGAACGGCGAGACTCGCCGCTGGTCATTCACATAGCGGATAGCATATTTGCAGCCAGGTTGTGGAGCTGTATCGACGAAAGTGAAAATTCCGGGCGATTCTGTCTTCAAGTTCTCCACCTCGACCCGGGCCAGCGGATCCAAATCCTCGCTCCAGGACCTTACGATCCCACATTGCCTGTAAATAAGCACGGTTTCGATTTCGGGGGAGGGGAGAGGAAAGAGAAGCCGGGCTGTCGTCCCGGCCTGGACTAGTCTCAGTTCCTGGGTCGCTTGGGGGATACGCACCATCGGCGGCAGCGGTTCGGCAACTTTGGCACAGGAGGTCAACACAAGCAGCAACAGGATCAGAGTACCGGCACGGCGTTTCGAGGAGGATTCGTGCATCTACAGAATGTAACGGGAAAGATCCTGGTTCTTGATTATTTCTCCAAGCTGCTTTTGGACGTACTGCGAGTCAATCACTACCTTCTTGTTTGGAAGAGCCGAGCCCTCAAAGGAAATCTCCTCAAGCAGGGCCTCCATGATGGTGTGCAGGCGGCGAGCGCCGATGTTCTCTGTCGTTTCATTGACAATGGCCGCGAAGTGAGCGATTTCGCGAACCGCGTCGTCGGTGAACTCCAGCGTGATTCCCTCTGTGGCCATCAATGCTGAATACTGTTTGATCAGAGCGTTGCGGGGCTCCTTGAGGATCCGCACGAAGTCGTCTTCCGTCAAGGTGTCCATTTCCACCCGTATCGGGAACCTGCCCTGCAGTTCAGGAATCAAGTCAGAAGGTTTCGATACATGGAAGGCACCGGCGGCGATAAACAGGATATGGTCGGTCCGGATCATTCCGTACCGGGTGTTCACCGTAGTCCCTTCGACGATCGGAAGAATATCGCGTTGCACTCCCTCGCGGCTCACCTCGGGGCCGTGGCTCGATTCCCGGCCGGCGATTTTGTCTATCTCGTCCAGGAACACGATGCCCGACTCTTCGACGCGGTCCAGGGCTTCCCGCGCAACCTGTTCCATGTCGATGAGCTTTGACTCCTCCTCCATGATCAGGTAGTCAATTGCTTCATCAACCCGCATCTTTCGTTTCCTGGTCCGGCCTCCGAAGACATTCGGGAAGAAGTCTTTGAACATGATGTCCATCTCTTCAATACCTTGAGAGCTGACTATCTCGAAGGATGGAAAACCACGTTCGGGGACCTCCATCTCGACAATGCGGTTGTCGAGCTTTCCAGCCCGCAGCTGCTGGCGCAGCTTTTCCCTGGTCTTCTTCATCTCCTCGGTTTCCCGGGCGCCTTGTTCCCTGCCGTTGCGCTTTCTTGATCTCTTGTTTGGCGGAAGCAGCAGGTCCAGAAGTCTTTCTTCCGCGTGCTTTTCGGCCTTGTCCTCGATCTGGGAGGCTTTTTCCTGGCGAACCATGTCGACCGCAATTTCCGCCAGATCCCGAATCAGTGACTCGACATCCCGGCCGACGTACCCAACTTCGGTGAACTTGCTGGCCTCGACTTTGATGAAGGGCGAATTAGCGAGCCGAGCGAGACGCCGCGCAATTTCCGTCTTGCCGACGCCCGTCGACCCGATCATTATGATGTTTTTGGGTTGAATTTCCTCGGCTAGTTCCGGATCGAGCTTCTGCCTCCGGATACGGTTCCGAAGAGCCACTGACACAGCCCGTTTCGCTCGCCGTTGGCCGACAACGTATTTATCCAGCTCCTGGACTATCTGTCGGGGAGTCATCTCGTCCAGGTTGCGAACGATTTCTTCCGGCTCGTTATTTATCTGATACATCCTCATTTTAGAAAAGTGGCGGCTCTACAATACTTCGATTGTTATGGTCGAATTGGTGTAAACGCAGATTTCAGACGCTATTTTTAGCGACTCTTCAGCGATTTCTCTGGCGGTTTTCGAGGTGAACCGACATAGAGCACGAGCGGCTGCCAACGCGTAGGGCCCTCCTGAGCCAATGGCAAGGACTCCGTCATCCGGCTCCATCAGATCTCCATTCCCGGAAATAAGGAAAGAGGACTTTTTGTCGGTAACGATCAGCAAGGCCTCTAAGTGCCGCAGAATCTTGTCCGTACGCCAGTCTTTCGCCAACTCAACCGCAGCGCGTGCAAGATTCCCATGAGACTGCTCGAGTTTGTTTTCGAAGCGGGCAAACAGAGAAAAGGCGTCCGCTGTTGAGCCTGCAAACCCCGCAACGACCTTTCCATCGTGCAGGGTCCTGATCTTTCTGGCGTTGGTCTTAAGAATCGTATCGCCCTGGCTGACTTGTCCGTCACCCGCAACCGCTACCTCGTCGCCCCTGCGAACCAGTATAATCGTCGTTCCGCGCAGGCCCCTCATGGTTGGTAAAGTATAATATAAGCTTCGCGGAACGCGCAAAACGGCGGGAAATGCGGGACTCGGGGGAACCGCTTAGTGATTTCAATGTACCACGATACGGATTTTCTTGTTATCGGCAGCGGAGTCGCTGGCTTACGGGCGGCGATCGAGTTGTCGTCCCATGGCCGGGTTCTGATCCTCACCAAGTCTCGAGCGGACGAGTCCAACACGGAGTACGCACAAGGGGGTGTGGCCGTTGCGATGAGCGACGAGGATCAGATCGGGCTCCACTACGAAGATACCATCCGGGCCGGAGATGGTCTGTGCAGCGGCGCGGCGGTGCGTCTGCTGGTCGAGGAGGGCCCGGCCAGGATCATGGAACTGATTGAATGGGGAACGGAGTTTGATCGCGAGGGGGCTAAACTCTCCTTCACTCGCGAAGGAGCCCACAGCCGGAAACGAGTCCTTCACGCCAAGGGAGATGCGACGGGCCGCGAAATAAACCGTACACTCTTAAGGAAAGTCAACAGTCTTCCCAATGTCACCATTGTTCCCTATGCCTTCGCCCTTGCTCTCTCACTCTCCGGAGATCGGTGCGATGGCGCTTTATACCTGCCAAAAGACGATTCTCGAGTCCACCATGTGAAAGCGAAGGCGGTCCTGCTCGCAACCGGGGGAATCGGCGCTACCTACCGTGACACCACTAATCCCGACATCGCCACCGGCGACGGTCATGCGCTGGCGTTTGAGGCAGGCGCGGCCCTGGCCGATATGGAATTTGTCCAGTTCCATCCGACCGCGCTGAAGCTGCCCGGAACTCCTCGTTTCCTTTTGACCGAAGCGATGCGAGGCGAAGGGGGCAAGCTGATCAATGTCCGCGGCGAGAGGTTCATGCCCAATTACCACCCACTGGCCGAACTAGCTCCTCGCGACGTGGTGTCGCGAGCGATTTTCAACGAGGCCAACCGGACTGGAAGTGATTTGGTTTATCTGGACCTGACCAACCTGCCTGAAGGTTTTATCAAACAACGATTCCCCGGTATCTACGCCACCTGCAAGAGTTTCGGACTCGACATTACGCTCAATCCTATCCCAGTC
>Ga0116188_1001467_pt1 | contig 20435 bp, 19 predicted proteins | sample AD_JPNTR2_MetaG_FD_89807 | JGI IMG/M metagenome (GOLD analysis project Ga0116188, IMG submission 89807) | Active sludge microbial communities of municipal wastewater-treating anaerobic digesters from Japan - AD_JPNTR2_MetaG | ecosystem: Engineered > Bioreactor > Anaerobic > Digestate | place...
AGAAGAGCAAATAAAACAAGTTCTTCAAGATAAATATAATATTATTTTGGATCCCAATACCGAGATAGAATTCCCGTGTAATATAAAAGAAAAAGGGGATTATGATCTTGTCATAAAATTCCCCTTTAACATAAAAGCAACTCTCAAAATACAAGTTAAAGAACAAATTGCTACAAATTTAGCAAACCATAAATAGCAAGCAATAAAATAAAACTATTGAGTTTCCTGAACATTAACTACTGAAACTAATTTCTTCTTGCCGTCAAATGTTTTTTTAGATTTTTTTGTGAATTGAACTATGCCATTCTTTAAAGCAAAGATGGAATCATCTTTTCCTTGCTTAACATTTCGTCCTGCATATCAATGAGTACCTCGTTGCTTCACAATAATATTTCCAATTTTTACCTTTTGGCCGTTATGAATTTTTACACCCAATCTTTTAGACTCAGAATCTCTACCCAATCTTGTAGATCCTCCTGATTTTGTATGTGCCATAAATACAACTTAAAAATTAAATTTTGAGAAAAAGTTTAAGAATTAAACGACCTTCTTTATCTAGAGTACAATTTAAAACTAATTTTGATCGATTTATTTATGAATATTCTATCAAATTTTTTCAACTTTGTAAAGACTATATTAGGCCAGTTACAAAAACACTTACGTTTCATTTTACTTTTGCTTATTGCGTTTGGTTTAGGGTTTGCTTGGGGTGCCAAAATATTTAAACGACCGCCGATCCTTATTAGCGGTAACGTCGTTGATTTAAATTCGTTATTTTCCGCTACTAGTTCACAAAGTGAGAATTATTATTCATTTACAACTGAAAAAGCTCAGCCTCAATATTATGTCGCGAGCTCGCGAGGCAAATATTACTATCCAGATAACTGTTCTTTAGCAAAAACTTTGAGTCCCAAAAATCTCTTAAAATTTAATACCGCTAAAGAAGCAGAAGATGCTGGCTATATTCTCAATTCTCACTGTCAATAAGTTTTAAATTATGTTATCGTCTTCATTAAATTGGTCTTTGTTATAATTGATATCGCCATTTTGAAAAGGGGATAAAGCATTATAATTAGTAGCTTGAATAATTTTATAAACTTTTTTATTGTATTTCGTTTGCTCTATTTTTTCTCTAATTTCTTGTGGTATCTCTTTAAGTACTTCATTAAATTTGGTTTTATTAATACTAATGATTTTATCTCACTTTCCCAAGGGTTCTAAAATATTTTTAACTTTTGTTCAATCATAGGTGGATTCTTCTTTTTCGGTTTTTGTAAAATAGCCATTATCTCCGTGAATCCTTATTAAATTATTCTCCTTTAAATAAACATCTATCTTATTTTCAATCGACTTCATCTCTTTTTCAATATTCACCTTTTTTTCTTGAAGTATAAAATACCTATCAACGGCGGCCTTAATCTCAGCATCAGAAGGTAAAGACTTAGTATACAACTCTTTAAAAACTGGACAGATATCTTTAAATCCGCATCATGAGCATCTCTTACTTGGTTTAGGACTAAATTCATTTATCGATTCGATTTCTTTAATAGTATTAATAATTTCTTCCTTAGCTTGCTCTAAATCATCATTTGTTTTTTTAATAGTAATTTTTTCATTAAATTTTAATAAATATAAACTAAAATTGAGACGATCAGTGGTTATGTTGGGTCATAATTGTTTAACCCCAATTCCATAAAGTGCTAACTGCTGATTTTTTTGAACGTCTCTAAAAGAGGGGAGAGTTCTATTTGTTTTATAATCAATAATCTCAAATTCTTCATTGCCAATTTTATCTACTCTATCTATTACGCCCGACAAAATATGAGTATTCTGGTTTTTATCTTGAATTACAGATTCAAATTTAGTTTCTAGGCCAATAATTAAAGAGTCATTGAAGTTATTTTTTTCTTTATTAGATTTATAAAAAGTCTCTAAAGTTTCTTTACCCTCTTCATAATAAACATTATTAAGATTTACTTCGCGCTTTGTTTCTAAATCAGTATATTTAACATCAGATCAATTTTGCTCGTAAAACCCCAATAGCTCTTTGAGGGTAATCGTCTGCGGCTTATGACTATAAAATCAATGAAGAATATAATGTATATAAGATCCAAATGCTAAATCTGGATTTTTGGGCTCCTTAATCTTATCAATGGCTAAGAGCTTATATTTATAGGGACATTGCTTAAAGGTGTCTAGTAAAGAGTAAGATATCCTCATATTATAATTATAAAAATTTAAAACTATCTAATTCTAGCAAAATTTATCTTATTTATCAAGTATTTAATAATCGAGATTGATAAACTACACTTAATCTGATATAATAAACTATAATAATAACTAATATGTTTAAATTATTTCAACCTTATCAAAATCTTTTTGCTGTTATTTCCACCAAGCATAATGGTCCAATGAAACTTACTAAAGATTTGCGTAACTTGGAAAACCGTAAAAACTTTGCAGCTTCGCAGGCAATTAACTATCAAGATATCGTCTCTTGCTGCTTACAGCATTCTAACAGGGTAAGTATAGTTAACAATAAATTTATAACTGAAATCGAAAACTGTGATGGATTAATTACTAATCGAGAAAACCTATTTCTTTCCATTACTGTGGCCGATTGTGCCCCTATATATTTTTTTGATCCAGAAAACAAGGTTATTGCTTTAATACATGCCGGCTGACGAGGTTTAAAAAATAATATTATTATAAACACCATTCAATTAATGAAAGAAGTATTCAATTCCCAACCAAAAAATATTTTAGTGGGTGTTGGGCCTTGCTTATGTGTAAATTGCTACGAAGTTCAAAGAAATTTTATAAAAAATTTCGCAGAATATCCAGAGGTCTTTACTAACAAAAACCAGCGTCTCTTTTTTGATATAAAATATATTATTAAAGAGAAATTAATGGAAGAAAACGTCCTAGCAAAACATATAGAGTTTCTGCCAGAATGTACTGCTTGTTCCAAAAATAAATATTTTTCTTACCGTCGAGACCAATATGGATGTGATTTGGATAATTTACAAACGCAAATGGCAATCTTTGGTATTAAGATTAAGAATTAAGCCTTGTACGTACGGCCGTACGTACAAGGCTTAGCTTAAAACAAAAATGAAAATCTAATAATATAAACATTTATAGCTCTTAACAACTAACAAAGCTATATCTTTAAAAGGGAAGTATTATTTTATTAAATGTTTGATAACTAACATATGTCGCACAATATACATTTTGCGACCTATATTAGTTATCTAGTAATCTCACATACTTCTAAGATGCTCAAACACAATTATTTAACTATCATTTTTAATATTCTCACTAAGGTTTCTAACACACCAATGGCAATTGTACCAAAAGCTTTCAAGATCTGTATAAAATTTCCTAAAAGTTGAGTCTCAAAAATCTTATTAATAAGAGTATATAAGGATTGAACTATTTCGTTAAATATTTGGTCTACATTGTTAAAAAAGCTATTAAAATTACCAAAATTCTCCATATTTAATAAATAATTAGTTAAAATTTTCAATTTAAAGGCTCTTCTTAACCTCTGAGAGCCCCGATATAACCTCCCTAGCTAATTTGATACGCCTTAAAGATTCTTCCTTGCCTAAAACCTCTAAAATCTCAAAGGGACTTGGCGAATATTGTAACCCTGATAGAGCTACTCTTAAAGGCCAAAGTACTCAACCTTTATCTTGATTATATTGAGTATTATTCTTAATTAAAACATCAAAAACAGCCTTAATCATTTCTTGACTAAATTGTGTCTCATTAATATTATACAATATTTTATAGCATTCGTCAAGCACAATTTTCACATCTTCCTTGCTTTGTTGTTTCCAGAAAAGAAGGGCGGGGTCATACCGAAGGTCTCTAAAAAGAAAAGAATTGTCATCAAAAAATTCCGCGAGAGTATTAACTCGTGACTTTTCTATTTGAAAATATTTAATTAATTGTTCTTCCGAATATAATTTCTGATTTTTCAAAAAAACAAAATTATTACTTCCCTCTTTCTTTTGAAGAAAACCGAAAGCACAAGCATAATTAAAAACCTCCTTTGTTAATTCTGAAGGATCCTTTTTGTTTATATAAGTTTTATTCAACCAATTTAGTTTATTAGGCAAGAATACCGCGCCGCCTTTTTGAATCCTTTCTATAGAAAATTCTTTTATTAATCTATCCAAAGAAAATATTTCTTCATTAGAGGAAGAATGCCATCCTAAAAGAGCTAAGAAATTATCAATGGCTTCTCATAAATAGCCCTGTTTTTGATAATCTGAAATAGAAACAGTTAAATTATCTCGTTTACTAAGTTTTGTTCTATCCTCATTAAGTATTAAGGGTAAATGAGCATAAGCGGGTAAAGAAAAACCAAGCGCTTCTATTAAAGCTATTTGTTTTGGAGTATTGCTAATATGATCTTCGCCCCTAATAATATGGGTGATGCCCATTAAATAATCATCAACTACAACAGAAAAGTTATATAAAGGCTCGTCTCAAGATTTAGCAATAATAATATCGCCAATCAAACTGAGATCGGTTTTAATTGTACCCCTAATTAAATCTTTAAAACTTATTATACCTGAGGGCATTCTAAATCTAATAGTATAAGGCCTATTTTCTTTCAAATATTGCTGCACTAATTCTTCAGGTAAATCAGCACAATGACCACTATATCTTGGCGCTGTACCGCTAGCAATCATTTCCTCCCGCTGAGCTTTTAAATCGTCTTCTGTACAAAAGCAATAATAAGCCCGATTTTCAGCTAATAATTTTTTTAAATATTGCTTATAAATTTCCTTCCGTTCACTTTGGCGATAGGGACCAAATTTTCCCAAAATATCTGGGCCCTCATCTCAATTTAGATGAAGTCATCTTAATCCCTCAATGATATTTTCTTCATACTCCTTTTTCGATCTTTCTTTATCTGTGTCTTCAATTCTTAAGATAAAATCGCCACCATAATGTCTTGCAAAAAGAAAATTAAAAAGTGCTGTTCTGGCTGAGCCAACGTGAAGTAAGCCCGTAGGACTTGGAGCAAATCTTACCCTGGGATTCTCAATTTTTGAATTTTTTGGATCTGGTGTCATATTTAAAATATTAAATTTTAAAAATATTTAATTTATTATCTATATTTATTTACAATAAATTTTAAAATTTCCTCGCTAATAATATTAGCGGCATCAACTTTAGCAAATTCTTTTGCTTTCTGAGACATTAGTTCTAATTTCTGCGGATCATGAAGTAAATTTTTGATAGTATCAGAAAAAATACTTGCCTTAAGATTAGCTTGTTCCAATACTATTGCTCTATTACCCTTACTATACTCTAGAGCGTTTAACGTTTGGTGATCTTGACTGCTTCAAGGTAAAGGAATTAAAATTGCTGGTTTACCAAAGGCGGCTATTTCAAAAATGGAACCGCTCCCGCTCCTTGAAACTACCAAATCACTTGCTAAAAGACAATCGCGTAGCGAGTCTAAAGAAGGTGTATCCTTTTCCTCGAGAAATGGCACTAAATGATAATATTGCTTAAATTGCTCATCAATATTAAACTCCCTAAACATTACTTCAGCCTCCCTTCTCACTCTCTCATAATTATTTGGGCCCGATTGATGGATAATTTCAACTTCATTAATTAATAAAGGTAAGGAGTCTAATACTAAATCATTAATAGTTTCAGCCCCTTGAGAACCGCCTAAAACAAGAACACAATTTCTGTTAGGCTCTAACCCTAAAGATTGCTTCACTATTTTTATATCTATATTTTCATTTTCTTTTGGCTTCAAGAAGCCTCTAAGGGGGTTTCCAGTTAATAAATAACGCTTTGTTAAAAGATATTGAGAGGTAATTTCAAAAGAAATAAAAGTCATAATACTAAATCGCGAAAACATCTTATTTACCTTACCAGGTATACTATCTGACTCGTGAATAAAAATGGGAATTCTAAATAAAGTAGCAATAAAAAGAGTGGGAAAAGAAGCAAAACTTCCTTTGGCAAAAATCACGTCTGGCATTATAACAAAAAGATATCAAAATGTTTCAAAAAAGCTTCAAAGAAACAAAAAGAAGTTTTTAATATCTTGCAAAATATCATTAAAATTAGAGATTTTATAAAATTTCGCCGAATGAATTACTTTGATAGGAATGTCTTCCCGTTTAAGATAGTCAAGTGTAAAATCTGGAGTACCAAAATAAATAAATTCTAAGCTTAATTCCTGCTTCTCAAAATCAGGAACATATTTTTTTAATTCTCGCAATACTGCTACTAGAGGAAAAACATGGCCACCAGTACCACCTCCGGTTAATACTATTCTAATTTTCAAATTTGGTTGAATAAATTTCATAAAAATCGTTCTATTTAATTTATTTAATTATAAATGATTTTTAAGACGAATATTGTTTAAAATGCCCAAACTTCACAAAGTCACCGTCATAAGACTACCACCATAGCTAATAAAAGGTAGCGGCGTACCACTTAAAGGCAACAAACTACTCGCCGAAAAACAATGAATGAATGCCTGAATAGTAATTCAGCTAATAAGTCCTAACGCCAAAAGAGAGCTAAATAAATTCTGACTATTCCTTACTAGTGAAATACCACTTAAAAAAAATAAAAAATAAAGCATAACAGTAATAAATGAACCAATAAAACCAAATTCTTCACCAATAACAGCAAAAACAGTATCGGTATAGCTCTCAGGCAGATAATTATATTTTTGGCGTGATTGACCAAATCCCTTACCCAACCAGCCGCCACTACCTAAACCAATTTTTGCCTGATAAGGCTGATAAGTCTCGGCGATATTTTTATTAGAAGGATTAAGAAAAGCTTGAATTCTCCTGATACGATAGTCAACACAATTTTCTCCCTCTCGGCAATGAAAACGAGGCACTATTAATAAAAAAACAGCTAAAACTAATGCCAAAATAATACCTGCAATAATAAGATGGCTAAGAGAAGCACCACTATAAAAGTAGAGAACTAAAGCGACTAAAGACAGTAAAATGAAGGTACTTGTAGATGGTTGACTTAAAAGAATCAGCCCAATTAAAATTAAATAACATAAAAATGGTAAAGTTGTTTTAGTAAAACTTTTGAGCTCAGATTCGCTTTTATTACTTAAAATGGCGGCTACCAAAACAATAAAAGTAATTTTCAAAAATTCGGAAGGCTGAATAGTAATTGGGCCTACTACTATTCATCTATAAGCCGTGCCTGCTTGAAGTGAAAACTGTGGAATAAAAGTTAATAATAAAAAGATAATATTTAGAATAAAGAGAAACAATGAAATTTTTTTCAATGTTCTATGATCAAAAATAAAAGAGAAAAACACGAAACCAGGTAAGCCGGCGATGACAATATATGCCAATTGTTGTTTAACAAAATGAAGAGGATCATTAAATTTTTGCTGCCCAATCACCGAGGAAGCGCTTGCTAAAATAATAAGACCTCCTATCAATAGAATTCACGTTACCGGTACAAAAATTTTTGAGAAACGAGTATCTTTCATAATAATATCCTAATTAGAATTATACGACAATTTTAGTAGAAAAGCAAATAGAATTTTATAAATTTGCTGCTGTTTGATCAATAATTTTTTGCGAGAACTTGCTAATTTTATTTACTATATTTTCTAACTCATCATCGGAATTAAAATAAATTGCTATTTCTCCCTTATCTCCCTTTCTCTTAATAGAAACTTTGGTATCAAATACTGACTCTAATTTTTCTCTGAGTTCCAAATCCTGAGGATTAAACGAGTCCCCCAATCTTTGCCGCACGTTTTCATTTTTATGGGGTACATAGTTGGCTAAATATTGGCGGCTAATTTGTTCAGCTTCTCGACTACTTAATTGCTTAGAAATAATCTCACCCAAAAGTGCCCTCTGCTTTTCCATATTGGGCAAAAGTAAAATAGCCCTAGCGTGACTTTCAGTAATTTTTCCTTCCTCTAATGCTTTTTGAGCCTCAAAAGGTAATTGAAGCAATCTTAAAGTATTAGCTATACTTTCACGACTTTTACCAACTTTTTTACCAACCATTTCTTGGGTATAACCGAATTTATTAATTAATTGCATATAAGATTTTGCTTTAGCAATTGGATTTAAATCTTCTCTCTGAATATTCTCTACTAAAGCTATTTCTAAATTTAACGATTCGCTATTAATGTCTTTGATAATTACTGGCACAGTTTTCATACCCAAGAATTGAGCAGCTCTTAATCTACGTTCGCCAGCAATTAACTGATACTCTACGTCTATTCCGTTGGGTGTTTCCTTCTCAATTCTTTGAACTATCAAGGGCTCTAAAATACCATACTCATTAATAGAGGTTGCCAGCTCTTCAATGGCCTGCTGAGAAAATTCGCGACGTGGTTGATAAGGATTTGGTTTAATTTTTTCCGTCTCTATCTGAAAAATTTGGCTATCCAAAGTTAACAAATTTACTTTAGATTTTTGCTCTAATTTATCCGCATTATCACTGTCTAATAATTGAGATGCTGGATCACTTGAACCCAACAAGCTGCCCTCTGAAGATTTGACAATGATACCCTCATTAGGCAATAAAGGTGTTATCTTTGATTCCCCTTGTTCCAATAGGTTTGCTGGAGTTTTAATCTCAGAGAAAATCAAAGAATTAGTGTCGGGTTGTTGACAAGATGTATTATCAAAGTTATCTAAAGGAACATCTCCTACTATTTTTGACGCCCCGTTATTAGAAGTTTCATTATTTTGTTGCTCTGAATAAAAAGAAGAATAATCTAAATTAGCCATCATAAAAATTTAATTTTAGTTTAATATTGAAAATATTATAAAGGGAAAATGCTAGTTATTAAATAACTAAAAGTAAACAATTTTTAGAGCACTCATCCTCACATAAATCAAGCAGTTGATTTGTTCCCTAGGCATTCGCGCTACTCGTGCCCAGGGTGGGACTCGAACCCACAAGATTTGGAAATCATAAGATTTTGAGTCTTACGCGTTTACCAATTTCGCCACCTGGGCAACCTTTATAAGTACTAAATAATTATAGCATAAAAAGGTCTTAAGATGCAAGCTTGTTAAGATAAAACACAAAAATTTAGACATATATTACTATAAGGATAGAGTTGAAATTTATTGACTATTTATGCTATACTAAAATAACACTAAATATTAAATATGAGCAATTGATATCGTCTTTTTATAGCCATTCCTATTCCTCAAGGGCCCCAAAACCAACTAATACAATACCAAAAGAATAAGCTTGATTCTTTTATCTTCAGGCCAATAGCTCCAAATAACCTTCATTTAACTATAATTTTTTTAGGGGCCACTAAGCCTGAATCTCTAAAAAATATTACACTAGCAATTAATGTGATTACTACCAAAACAAAACCCTTCTCCTTTATACTTAAAGATATTAATTATGGACCAGATCCACATCATCCACGTCTTGTATGAATAGAAGGACCAGCTAATAAAAATCTTCAACTGCTCAAAGACTCCTTAGAAAAAGAATTGAGTAAATATAGCAATATTAATTTACATATTACCAATAGAAGCATGAAGCCTCATATTACTTTGGCCCGAATTAAAGATATTAAACAAATTCCACCGGCTTCTTATATTAATGAAGATCTTCCGCTGGAAATTTTCGCCACTAAAATTATTTTATTCGAAAGTAAACTTCAAAGAAGCGGTGCTCAATATACGCCACTTTATCAAAGTGACTTTAAAGAATAAAAAATTTTGGTCCATCTTTAATGGTAATTTTAAATATCAGGATATGTTTATTATTGACGTTTTACCTTTAACTAATCTTCCGCGCCAAGAATCGCAAATTCTTTCTTATTTTTATAATTCCCCTCTTCCCCAAGGATCAATAATTTCTGTCTCTTTAAGAAACAAAGATATTATGGCAATAGTTGTAGAAAGTTATCCAGTAAATAAAGCAAAATCATACTTGAAAAAAACACATTTTTCACTAAAGAAAATTAATAAAATATATACAGTAGAGAGCTTTGTTGCTCCTTATTTTTTTGATTTAATCAATTTTACTTCAGAATATTACTTTGAGAATTTATCGTGAGTAGCAAAAATTTTTCTTCCCAATAATTTGAAATCGCTTATTCAATATTTAGCTAAAGAAAAAAATATAATAGTCAACTTAGATCATTCAGATATAGCGTCGATTAATTTGGATGATAAACAACTAATTTTTCCAGTAAGTATATATGAAAAAATAAAAGAAACTATTAAAAAACAGCAGCAGATTTTAATTAGTGCACCCACAGAGCAACATCTCAGATTTTATTATAATCATCTTAAAACTATTTTTCCAGAAAATTTAATTACTCCAATTTATAAGTCTCCGAGAATAAAACAATTTAATAAACACTGGCTACAAATTCTGAGAAACCAAACAAAAATTATTCTTGGCTTACGTTCTGTTTTTACTTACCCTTTTAGCAATCTTGGACTAATCATTATTTTAGATAGTAATAATTCCCTATATAAATCTTGGGATCAACGCCCGTTTTATAATACTGAGGTTATATTAAAATGACTAAGCAATCATTTAAATATTCCCATATTAATACAATCTGATAATCTTGACAAATCTTTATACGAAGCACTGAATTTGCCATATAAAAATCAACTTATTATTCCTCCACAAAATAAGCCGCAAACAGAAATTATTATTCACCAATATTTTAAAGAAAAGCCCAATAAAAGAAAATATCTGTCTCCATTGCTATTACGCAGTATTCTTCAAACTATAAAAAAACAAGAAAAATCAATTTTGTTTCTGAATAAAAAGGGCTGGGCGCGCTCTTTGATTTGCGAAGATTGCGGCTATATTTATCAATGTAAAAACTGTGATATTCCCCTCGCATTTCACAAAGAAGATGATAATAAAAATTATCTCGTCTGTCACCGTTGCGGCTATAAAGAAAAAGCGCCTACCGTTTGTGGCAATTGTCAGAGCTATAAAATTAATATGCTAGGAGCTGGCGATGAGAGAATAGCAGAAGAGCTTCAAGGATTATCCCGCCAATATAACTTTAGATTTAGACGCCTAGATAGTGAATCAAAAATAGATGACATTATACAAACCATTCAAGAATTTAATAATAAAAAAATTGATATTATTATTGGTACAGAAATTATCCTTAAACCTCAACTTGAACCCTCTAACTTAGTTGGTATAGTTAATATTGATGATCTATTTACTTTTCCTGATGCCCGCCAAGAAGAAAAAATTATGCGTTATTTAGTAAAACTCAAACAATTAGCCAAGGACAAATTTATTATCCAAACAGTACAAAAAGACAATTATTTGTTTCAAATAATAAAAAATAATGATTATGATTTATTTTGAAAAAACGAGCTTTTTTATAGAAACAAATATTCTTGGCCTCCTTATAGCCAAATCATAAAATTAACTTATAAAAATAAAGACATCAATAAATGCCGAAAAGAATCGGCAAAACTCTTTAATGTACTAAAAAGTTTTTTAGACAAACATTCTATTTATAAAAACTTTTTTATTGTTTTAAATCCGGCACCATCTTTTATTGAAAAAAATAAAAGTTATTACCAGTGAAATATTATTATCAAACTCAAACTAAATAAGCCATTTTTTATTACCAAAAAAGAATTGATAATAAGAAATATGCTTTTAAATAATGTCCCATCAAATTGAATCATTGATGTCGATCCTATAACTATGCTCTAATAATTAACAACACTTAATAACTTTACTCAATCTATTTAATCCTTCTTATCTTTTTACTGTCCGCCATAATTATTAATTGCTCTCTGAATTTTGTAAATGCACTTATCTAAATTGTTTAAGATATCAACTTCGCGCAATCTAATAATTTTTCAGCCACCCTTCTTTAAAAACTTATCCTTGATTTTATCTTTTCTCTTTTGAATTGATGTAGCGTGAGCTTTCTTATTATCGCATTCGATAGCAATTCTCCCGTCTCGACAAGGAATAGCGAAATCTAAACAAAATCTTTTTTTATTAATTGAAATATAATATTGACTAAAGGCCTTAATACCTCGTGCCTTCAAGGCGCCACAAACAATTTCTTCAATCGGCGGTACATTATAAAGCTGTAAAATATTTTGTGATTTTAAAAGATGATCTAAAGTAGTAAAAGCAAAAGTAATGCGCCGTGCTGCTTGAACATTGTGAATAGTATGGGGCAATTTTTGAATCTTACCAATTTTGACTTGAAAATAATGATGCTCAGCGTGCGGATGCGATCACTCTCGAGGCAATAGCTCTTTTCTTTGCTTAATAGTTTTATAATCAATTACTTTTGCAAAATATTGAATTTTCTTTCCTTCTTTACCGAAAGAAAGAGGCTGGTAAAATGCTAAATATTGAAATTGGCGTTTAGGGGCATAAGCCACAGGAATCCGATATCACCTTTCTCGAAAAAGAATATCCCTGTCTCTTTTGCTTTTGAGTACTCCGATTAATACTATCTGTTTATTTTCATTCCTTTTTTCTCTAGATCCTATCATAAATATTAATACTTTTTATGTTGTCTAAAGGCAGAATTCAAAAATATCATAATACAACGAAAAAATTAGGGTTGAAATAATTCTTCTGGTAAAAATTGTACTTTTTTTACTGCTGGAAATTGTTTAGCTGTTTTTTCAATTTGAGTCCATAAAATTTTTACTCTACAGGAGCCACCACTTGTTTTATTCATGGGGTCAGAAAATTTTAAAGTCAGAGTACCCTCTTTGTTCAAACTGGCTTCTTTTAAAATAAATCCTTCCAAAGGAAATTCGGTAGTAATACCATTTTTAATATCATCTTGAGTTAAATTTTCTTTACCTTGGAGCAAAAGTTTTATTGTGTCCTGGATAGGGGTTTTAGTTATTGGTATGTCTCTTGCTATCGCAACCAATCCGTCTTCTGAGCATTTGATATTACCATTTTCATCTTTATCTTTTTCAGGATTGTAATAATAAAGTAAAACTTTTTGTAATTGTGATTGATGTTGAGACAATTGAAATTGTACCGGTAGCTCAAAAATTTTTTGTTTTTGAGACAATCCAGACGGATTATCGCTCAAAAATCTTAAAACACCATTCTGAATTGTGGGTTGAGTAAAAAATAGTTCTCCAGAAAAGGGAATAAACTCTTCTGACATTCAATCTTTTTGAGCTTTTAAAATAGTTTGCCCCAAAAAATTTTGTTTTTCATCATATAATTCTGCTTTAAATTGAGCTTCAAAATATCAAAAACCCTTGGCTTGACCTTCTATTTTTAGCGGGCTAGTAATTATATCATTAGGCTTCGGTGATATAATTATAATCCCCTCTTTTTCTTCGGGGCAAAGAGCAAACTCGCACTTTGGGCCTATACGGCTCACAGAAGAACCATCAAGGCATGCTTTTGCTTCTTGAGTACAAACGATTGGTTTATTTTGTTTTTCGTTTCAAAAATACAAATAGCCAAATATTAGAATGGCCATCATTATAACACCAACTCAAATTATCTTATTTTTTCCCATATTAAATTATTAAATTTTGATTTTTTAAATTTTTATGAATTAGTTTAACGTCTTTCAAATCTCTTTGCCTCCCCATTCTTGTTCTTCATTATTCAATAAGCTCTAAGGGTGCAAAATTCAAACCGTGAATAATTTCGGCCATCTTTGTTAATTGATCTAAAATATGAAATTTAGCTCCACCCGTATAAGCAAGAAAAATTTCAATATCGCCTATTTTAATCATATTTTTATTTGAAATTATTTTTTTGTTTTTGTTCGTGTTTTATACATTTGGAGTCATTCGTCTACTAGTGGTCAACCATTAAATTTTTTGCAAGGAAATTTTTTACAATCTTTTGAACAAATATTAATTTTATTATTAACTGCACATTCTAAAACAGGGCAATTGGCACCAATGCTTTTTAAGAATTCTACACTTTTTTTAGTTTTATTACATCCTGTACAAATTTTTTTAATATAAAGACCACAAGTGGAACAACAAATTCCACATGCACCTATTTTCACTCTTTGATTCATATTATTATTTATTGTTATATTTTTAAATATTTCTACTGCTATTGATAGCGACCTTAAATATATTGATTCTCAAAAGATTTGTACGTACAAAAATTAATTGGCGATATTTTAGAAAAATTTTTCTGGCTGGTAACCATTGAGAAAATCACTTGCTTTCATTATTATTTTTCCTTCGGGCTGTACTAATAAGAGCTCTAAAAATCCATCGAGGCAAGCAATAATTAAGCGACGCTGAAAATTAAAAGTTTTGCCCGGAAAAATATTTTGTTTGGCTCATGAAAAATCAGAAGGCGGTGTGAAAGGAAAAGCTTTATAAATCTTTAACATTTTTTGCTGATTATTATGAATAAAAAAACTATAAACTCCTGGCTCCCTAAACAAAGCTCTAATTTTATTATAAACATTAAAAACGTTACTATTCCAATCAATTTTTCCGTCATTAAAAGTAAATTTTTTTGTTAAAGAAGCCTGGGTTTCATCTTGAGGTTTTAAAACAACTTTGCCTTCTAAATAAAGAGGTAAAAAATTAGCGACCAATTTGACACCGAGCTCTGCTAACCTGTGTAATAAAGTCTCATAATCATCCTCGTATTGGATTTCCAAAGATGACTGAGCAATAATTGGGCCATGATCAATAAACTCATCAATAATAAACAAACTAACTCCAGTTTCTTTTTCACCATTAAGCAAAACAGTTTGGATCGGGCTCGGACCACGATATTTGGGCAAAAGAGAAGGATGAATATTTAACAATCCAAAAGGATGAACTTTTAAAACTTCTTTTGGAAGAATCTTACCAAAAGAAGCAACCACTCCTGTTTGGCATTCTCTTTCTTTTAGTTTAATTAAAAAATCAGCTGCTTTTAAATCATCGCCATACAAAACATCTAAATTATACTGGCGCGCTAAAATTTCAACTAAATTGGGGGTAATGATTTCTTTGCGGCCGAGTGGTTTTGGAGAAGTAGTAACAACTACCTCAGGCAAGATCTTTTGTTCTACTAAAGTCTTTAAAACTAAAGCAGAAAATTCAGCATTACCTCAAAAACTAAATTTCATATTTTGAATTTAATGATTTTGGTGTTTGATAGTGCAAATTTTTAGCTTTATCCACAAACAAAATACCATCTAAATGATCAATTTCATGCTGAATAATACAAGCTTCAATATCAGAAAACCTCCACTTCCTTCTATTTTTACTATTTTTTTCTAAAATTATGCCTTCAACGGTAATTTTTTTTGATCTTTCCACCTCACCTCATCAATTTGGCAAACTTAGACAACCTTCTTCAACTTCAATAATCTCAGAAGACATTTTTTTAATAATGGGGTTGATAAAAGTAAATATTTCTTTTGTTTCTAGATCCTCAAATACAAACATCCTTAAGGATTGCCCAACTTGAGGTGCTGCTAAACCAACACCATTATTTTCTTTGAGCGTTTCTTTCATTACTAAAGATAGCTGTCAAATGTTCTTATCAATTTTTTCTATTTCTCGAGATTTCTGACGCAATTTTGGGTTATCTTTACCTACTTCAATTTTCATAATAAAAATTTAGCTGCAAATTTAAATTAAATTTTAATCTTACTCTTGAAAGACAAAAGCCTCATATTCAAAAAACTTTGCTTCTTTACTTTTTCAAGCATCTTTATTAAGACCAGCTTTAAGAGATAATTGTTCCAGAAATTCTTGAGGTTTGTCAATTTCTTCTCAAACCTGTGGCAAAAAAGTAGCGCGAGCTCCTTCACAATCTAAAACAAGGCCGGGTTTATTTCTTGCTAAATAATCCAAAAGCTCTTTTGGATTATTTACTTTCAGCGGCTTTAAGGGAGATAAAATAGAAATTTCTATTTTAATATCGTCTAATTCTTGCCGGTTTACGGGAACAAAACGAGGATCAAAAAGAGCACTCGATAAAGCATTTTCAATAACTGATTGAATAATTGATTTCTGCGGCTCCAACGAGCCAATACACCCACGTAGCTCTCCATTCTTTCAGAGGGTAACAAAAACTCCTCTTTTTTCCAAAAATTTTTTTGAAATAATATCTGATTCTCGCAAAGGAAAAATTTCTTGATATTGAAAATAGTATTCTAAAGCTCTACGCGCTAAATTTAATAAAAATTTTTGTTCTTCCTTGGTTAAATTATCTTGCATCATAAAAACATTTATAATTTATTGGTATAATACAGAGGCATAACCGACCACGGCTTCCTTATTTGCTGAGGCTTGAGCACTAGTAGTATAAAATAGCAATTGTGGTTGTCACTTTCTCTTCAAACTAATTTTCATTAGCGCCGCAATTCCAATCTTTCCACAAGCATCACCAACTTTTCAAAAACTCTCGATATCATTATCTAAAAGAGCATCAAGAGTGATTTTATCCTGACGACGAGCATCGGCTTCTTTGAGATAGTGGCTTAAATCAGAGCTGATAATAAGAAGTGTGTTTTCATCAATCGCTGGCTCTAAAATCCGAGTAATATCTTCATAAGATGCCTCCCCAATTAGAGCTGGATAAAGAATAAATTTATGCCCAAGATATTGCAAAAATGGCAGTTGAACCTCTAAAGAATGTTCTTCAAAATGAGCTGCCTCTGAAACCAAAATTTGGTGCTCCAACAATTCATTCAAATCTCTTGCTTCGCTTTTGCCTAAAGGCGTCTCCCATATTGATGGAGGGCAAGAAGCAAGCCCTTTAAAATAGAAGTGATGGCTTGGGCCCAAAATAATTATTCTTTTATATGAGAAATCTTTAATGGCCTTATAACCATAAGCTGCGGTTTGACCAGAATAGATATATCCAGCATGAGGAACAATTAAAGCTCTTGGTCTATGATCTATGTTTATCGGAGCCACTTCTTTAAAGAAAAAATCAAGCATTTCCATAAGCTCTTTTCTGTCTTCAGGATAAAAACTGCCAGCATATTGTGGTAATCTTCTTATCATTTTCTTTATTTATAAATTATTAAAGTGACCGCTGATTAAAAAACCACAGTTTGGACATTTACTATTCAAAAGGCCGTTTTGTAAAATATCGAACCCCCTCCTTTTAATTAACAAATGCTGACACTTAGGACAATAGGTATTATTTCTATCAGTTTCTATATTACCAATATAAATATAATTTAAACCCGCTTCCTTACCAATCTGATAAAATTTTTCTAATGTTTCTTTAGGCGTTATAGGATAATTTAACATTTTATAAGCGGGGTAAAAAGCACTGATGTGCCAGGGTATATTTCTATCAATTCCGGCAATAAAATCGGCAATGTTTTTTGCCTCTTTTTCAGAATCATTTTCTTGTGGAATCACCAAGGTGGTAATTTCCTCTCAAATATTTAATTCCTTAATTCTCTTAATATTCTCTTTTACTGGCTCCAAATGACTATGACAAATCTTTACATAAAATTGTTCTTGATAGCTCTTTAAATCAATATTTGCGGCGTCTAAATAGGGAGCAATGGCGTCTAAAACCTCTGAAGACATATAACCATTAGAAACAAAAATATTTCGAATGTTATATTGCTTCGCTTTTTTCATTACTTCTAAAGCATATTCTACAAAAATAGTTGGTTCATTATAAGTATAGGCAATAAATTTAATATGGTGTTCTCTGCAATATCATATAATATCATCTGCAGTCATAGTCTCGCCCCAATAATCTAGTTCTTTTATTTTTGGCAGCTGAGAAATATCAAAATTTTGGCAAAACTCACAACTAAAGTTACACCCATAAGTACCGAAAGAAAAAGCTACTTCTCCTGGATAAAAATGATATAAAGGTTTCTTTTCTATGGGGTCGATATTAGCACTAACAACTTTATTAAAGACTAAGAGATATAAGTCATTATCAATATTTTGTCTAACACCACAAACACCAGTTTTACCCTTACTTATTTTACAAAAATGATTGCAAGCATGGCATTCAATAATACTATTGTTTAAGTTTTTATAAAAAGTAGCCTTTTCCATTTTAAGAATCTTATTAATGATATTTAAAAAAGTTCTGTATCTCTCGCTGATTAAAAGTATTTAAGATGTTAGGAACTTCGGCTCAACCCCTTCTCGCTTGATAAACTCCATATTTCATAAAATTGAGCTGATCGATTTGGTGACTATCACTGTTGATAATTAATTGAATTTTATTATGAATCGCTTCTTTAATACTGACATCATTTAAATCCAACCTAAAAGGTGAAGCGTTAATTTCCAAAATGGTTTTAGTCTTTTGGCAAGCGTCTATAATTGCTTCTAAATCAACTTCATATTCTGGCCTTTGATTAATAAGCCTTCCTGTAGGATGCCCTAAAATATCCACGTTGGGATTTTTAATGGCTTTCACAATTCTATTTGTCTGTTCTGTCTTTGATAATTTAAAATGCGAATGAACGCTAGCTATTACATAATCTAGCTCTTTTAACACTTTATCAGAAATATCTAAAGTTCCATCTTTTAAAACATTTGCTTCACAACCATGAAAAATGAAAAAATCAATTCTCCTTTTTTGAAGTTCGTTATTTATTTTCTCAATTAATTTATGCTCTTGTATTAATTCTTCTTCGCTTAAACCATACTCTATTTTTAAATAATTAGTGTGGTTGGAGATACCAAGATATTTATAACCGAGCTGCTGAGCTAAATTGATATACTGATAAATAATTTCTTTTTCTTGCTGACCATCAAACACAAATTTATGACGCGGCGTATGTATATGAAAATCTCCACCGATATCAGATAAATTTACAAGGCGAGGCAATCTATGCTCCTTCGCCGCCTCAATTTCTCCTGTATTCTCGCGCAACTCTGGTTCAATATAATCAAGCCCTAATTTTGAATAGATGGCTTTTTCAGAATCAACGGTAATTATCTGCTCTTTATTATTTTTGGTTTTAAAAAGTCCATATTCATTTAACTTATAACCTTTCTTCATAACAAGCTCGCGAAGTTTAATATTATGATCTTTTGAGCCAGTAAAATATAACAATGCGGCTGCATATTCACTATCCTTCACCAAGCGAATATCAACATCAAAACCCCACTGACTCAAGAAAGAAACTTTAGTCTCGCCTAAAGCTCAAATTCTCACGGGTTTTAACTTTGCTAGAATATTTTTGAAAGTAGTTTTTAAATTAGAACTTTGACTAGCGACTAAAATATCCATATCACCAATCGTTTCCTTTTTTCTTCTAAAAGAACCAGCAATATCAATGCGCGAAAAAGCCTTAGTACTTTTTAAAAAATTTTCTAATTTTTTTCATTTCGACTCAATTTCAGCGAACAAATACCTTTTTGGCTCTTTCTGAAAATTCAGATTTTTTAAAATATTTTCTTCGGATTTGGCTCCAAAACCTGGTAAATTTCTGATTTGACCATTAAGAGCAGCTTTTTCTAAATCATCTCGCGTTTTTATTTTTAAATATTGATAAAGATTATAAATAGTTTTGGGTCCAAGCCCTTCTATGTCTATTAAGTTGAAAATATCCACGGGAATTCTTTTTTGATATTCATCAAATTCCTTAATGTGCTTCGTTTTAATATATTCCTCAATTTTTTTTGCAATACTCTCACCTACTCCAGAGATTTCTTTTAGCGCAGCTAAACCACCGCGCGAATAAATATCTTGAACATCCTCTGTCATTGTTTGAATAGCTTGAGACGCTTTTTGATAAGCCTGAGGCTTGAATGGAACATTTTCCATTTCTAAATAATAAGACAAGGCTCTTAAAATATTGGCTATCTCTTCATTCATAGTCGAAATTATAATAAAAGGTTAGCTTCATTAATAATCTTATTTAATTGAGCAATTGGTATATTATATTGAGAAGCAAATTGTCGGGAATTTATTTTTGCTAAATCATGAATTGAAGATATCTTTGCGCGATAAAAGATAGAGGCTAAAAAACTATTCACTGAAGGTAAGATCGTTAAAGGATAAAACTTTTCTTTTTCAATATAGTATTCCAAACCTCCTTCTTTAGGATAACGCCAGCCCAAAAGATTGATTCCTACACAATTTGCATATTTAATAGCTTTAGAAGAAAATTTGGTATTAGTAACTAATAATCTTCTCGCCTCAATTTTTTTACTTTTTAAAGAACGAATGTAGCTGCCTTTTAACAAATCAAGAAAACTGGCATAAGCAATTAAAGCAACATTAACATCAATCTTTTGATTGTCATTATGATATTTACACTCGGCTAAATAAAACATCCTTTCTTTCTGTGCAATAAAATCTATCTCATATTCAATACAACAACCACGAATAACGACATTAGACTTAGTAAAATACCCATATTTTGTGAAAAGTTCGGCCACAAATAGCTCAAAAGGAAATCCCGATGGCCCTAATTTTTTTATTGCTTCTTTTAACCCATATCTAATTCC
>Ga0116188_1001469_pt1 | contig 20405 bp, 16 predicted proteins | sample AD_JPNTR2_MetaG_FD_89807 | JGI IMG/M metagenome (GOLD analysis project Ga0116188, IMG submission 89807) | Active sludge microbial communities of municipal wastewater-treating anaerobic digesters from Japan - AD_JPNTR2_MetaG | ecosystem: Engineered > Bioreactor > Anaerobic > Digestate | place...
AAAATTTTACTAACTTGCTCTCGTGTAAAGTGTAGTTGTTCCATAGTCTTTTCTATTTTTAGTTTTTTTTCTCTAATTTAAGAACTAACTCACTTTACACACTTTTTGGGACAGTATCGAAAATGCAAATTAAGTTGATACAGGGCGATATCACCAAGATTACTTGCGACGCCATCGTAAATGCGGCTAATAGTAGGTTAGCCGGTGGCGGAGGTGTTGATGGGGCAATTCATCGAGCTGGCGGACCAATCATCGCCGAACAATGCCGGTCAATACGCGAAACGGAAGGAGGCTGTCCCACAGGAGAGGCTGTGGTGACTGATGCCGGAAATCTTCCGGCACGATATGTTATTCATACCGTTGGTCCAATCTGGAGTGGAGGGTTTAACAACGAGGCCGAGCTGTTAGCATCATGCTACCGAAAATCGTTAGCGTTGGCAGAAAAGCTTAAGCTCCAAAGCATTGCTTTCCCAAACATCAGTACAGGGATTTACAGTTATCCAAAGCAACAGGCCGCTGAAATTGCTTTTAACACCGTCAAGGAATCAGGCACCAGATTGCAACACGTGCAAACTATTATATTTGTCTGTTTCGACGATGAAAACTACAGGATTTATAAATCGTTATTGGAGCAATAAATCAACTTAAACTTATTCTTCGGGTAAAATTCTGCGAGCTAAAGAAATTTTGGATATAAAAATAATTGTTAACTTAGCGAAGCTTTTAAAGATGCAGCTTTCAAACCGAGAAACCTCAAAAGAGAATACCAAGAACATAGAATTGTTATATTTAAGAATAACCCGATAAAACTTAATTTATGCGAATTACATCTAATTTTGATGGCGGAAACATTGAGGTGATAATTGCAGAATCTCCCGAAAACATAAAACTTGCGATCCGAAAAGATACAAGGGCTAACTTTTTTCAATGGTTCTTTTTCCGGGTTGAAGGTGCGCAAGGGTTTCCTTGTAGGATTTCTCTAGTAAATGCATCAGAGTCGAGCTATCCGGAAGGCTGGATAGGCTATCGCGCGGTGGCATCATACGATCTTGTGGAGTGGTTTCGTGTTCCCACTTTTTTTAACGGCAAGGAATTGAATATTAATCACATGCCTGAGTATAATTCGGTATATTACGCCTATTTTGCGCCATTCACCTATCAGCAACATTTGGAAATGATTCATAAAGCCCAAATGAGCCGTCAGATGGTGATTGAGAATTTGGGGCAAACCGTTGAAGGTCGAAACATTGATTTGCTCACTGCAGGAGAAGTGTCGGAAACAAAACCGAAAATCTGGATCCTTGCCCGTCAGCATCCGGGAGAACCAATGGCTGAATGGTTTATGCAAGGTTTGATTGAAAGGCTTGGCAATACAAACGATCCAGTTGCCTGTTATTTGCTCGATCACGCGATTTTTTATCTTGTTCCGAACATGAACATCGATGGTTCAATCCTGGGAAATTTGCGATGCAATGCTCTGGGACATAATTTAAACCGAGTGTGGGACAATCCCGATCCGGAAACAACTCCTGAGGTTTATTACGTGCGTCAGAAAATGTTAGAAACCGGTGTCGATCTATGTTTGGATATTCATGGAGATGAAGGATTGCCCTATTGTTTTGCCACCTCGAATGTAGGAATACCCTCATTCAGTCGTCGATTAGCCATGCTCGAAAAGGAATTTTTGGATGCATGGAAAAAAATCAGTCCTGATTTTCAAACGGAGCATGGATATGAAGCCGATAAACCGGGAACCGCCAATCTTGGGATTTGTAGCAAATGGGTAGGGGAAAATTTCGATTGTTTATCGTTGACCATTGAAATGCCGTTTAAAGACAATAACAATCTGCCGGATTCACACTATGGTTGGAGTCCCGGAAGGAGCAAGGCTTTTGGTGCTTCGGTGTTGAACGTAATAGTGCAGATGTTAGATAAAATTGGTTGATATGCCGAGTTTTAACATTATCAAACGTCGTTTGAGCAGTAAAAAAGTGGGTATTGCCGGCAGTGGCGGTTTGGGTTCAAACTGCGCGGTGGCCCTAGCCAGGGTTGGAGTTGGTCATTTGGTGATTACTGATTTTGATAAGGTTGAAGAATCGAACCTGAATCGACAATATTATTTCTATGATCAAATCGGAATGCAAAAGGTTGATGCTTTGGAAGTCAATTTATTAAGAATTAACCCCTTGCTTCAAATTACGAAATACGATGTAAAACTTACCCCTTCCAATATCCCGGAAATATTTGCCGATTGCGATGTTGTTGTAGAAGCCTTCGATCAAGCATCACAAAAACAAATGTTGATAGAAACCATTTTATTGCACTATCCGGAAAAATTTCTGGTGGCGGCCTCCGGGTTGGCAGGATGGGGCGGAAACGAAAAAATAATTCAAAATACCTTCGGAAATTTTTATATTTGCGGCGATTTAGAAACCGAAGTTTCCGATGATCTGCCACCGTTAGCCCCGCGCGTTGGAGTTGTGTCGAACATGCAGGCAAATATTGTTTTAGAGATTCTTTTGGGGAAAATCTTATAAATGAACAAAGTATGAAGATTACTCTCAATAACACACCGGAAGAACTTGAAGGCAACGAATTGACGGTGCAGCAACTCTTAGATTTGAAAAAGTATAGTTTCAAAATGATTATTGTTAAGATAAATGGTCAGGTTGTGCGTCGCCCCGATTTTGATAAAACTTTAATTAGGGATGGCGATGATGTAGTGATCTTTCACTTGGTCAGCGGTGGCTGATGATTTCCACAAAATAACACTATACAATGGAAAAGCCGACTATTGAAAAGTTTATAAAAAAGATTTTAGGTAACAAATTCTACCTGACGGCATTGGTGTTTGTCGTTTGGGTCGGATTTTTTGATGCCAACAGCCTGTTGGAACGTTTTAAAAACTATCGACGAAATCGGGAATTAAGAGAAACAATTGAATATTACAAGAAGAAAATTGAAGAAGATTCGAAAAACCTGAATGAAATGCGTACCGATCCTGAGGTGTTGGAGAAATTTGCCCGGGAAAACTATTTTATGAAACGCGATAACGAGGATATAATTCTTATCGAAGAAGATGATTGGTAGAAAGTTAGCGTAAACGTTTAATTAAAAAATCCCGGGTTTTCTGAAGCAGATTGGATCGTTGAAGAGCGAAATAAATCTCGGTTGAAGCGCCGAATCCAACATTTCTGCGTGCAATATCGGGAATAGACGATCCGGTAAAATCAAACAACAACTCACTCCCTGAAAATCGTTCAATAACCCGATCAATCAAAAGAAACATGGCTTTGGTGTCTTTTCCCTCGGAACTCGATGCGCAAAGCATAAAATAGATGCGTGAGCCATAACGACAAAATAAGCCAACAGCGCATGGATTACTGTTGAAATAGACGCAGACGGTAAAAGGTTCGGCGTGTTGTTGAAGTAACGGCCATAGATTCAAAAGAATATTTTTGTGTGGTTTAGTGAAATTTCCGGGTTCCCATTCAATTTGCAATGGTAAAAAATCATCAAACGGAAGGTTCCATTCTACGGCTAACTCTTGTGCCTTGGCGGCTTGGATATTTCGGCGCGTATTACGATTGTATTCAGAAGCAATTTGTTCATAATCTTTGTTCAGGTCAAGAATATGATTGGTTCGCTCAATGTAATTAAACCCGTTTAGCTTGGATGGGATTTGATTGAGTGATAGGTTGGCAATCAGAAATCGTGAGGGAATTTTTTTTATGAATGCCGAAAGTGTCTCTTGGTTTGCTTTAGAATGGCATAGTAAACTAAATTGTTGAGTTAAAAACGGCTGAAAAAGGTAGGGAATTCCAAATTTTTTACGATACGGCAAAGGTAAGGCGGCGGTGTAGTTTTCATCAACCAATGCTCCCCAATTTCTGTTGGTAATGGCATCGAGATACCAACTCTGGTTATACAGAAAGTTGTTGTTGGGCATTTCAGAGAGTTGCTGCCATTGTTTTCGATCGATCTTATGCTCCGGGATAAAGTGGATTTTCATTGCGTTGATGTTGAATAAAGGCCTAAAAATCAGCGAGGTAGTTTTGTGATGGTAAAACCTTTTAAGGTTTGACAATTTTGGAACATATCTTTGACATAGACTAAAACATAATATTCATTTTCAGTTTGTCCGAAGGAACCCTCGATGCGCTGAAAATCAATCGTTTTGATACTGTTATCTGGGTTGGGAGCAATAACATACTGATAATCGTAATATCCGTTTTTCAGAAAAAGAGTGGCTTGATATTCTCCCGCCTTAGGATTGTAATTCATTTTATTCCGTTCAGAAAAAGAGAAGGATGAGAGAGCCCCAAAGATGAAAACATTTCCGTCGGAAAAGGGTTGGGGTACGCTTAAACGAAAATGAACATAGAAGTATTCTCCATCGAGATCGGGATTATAGCTACCTATCTTATTGGTGAAAGCCAAACCGTTGAAATCGGATGATTGGGCATAAGGTGCATTGGCACGAATAAAATCAGGACTTAGATAAATGTGAGAGATTCCGTGAATGTTTTGAATGCGTTCGATGGAAGAATTGTTTTGGTTGATTTCGCGGAGATTCAACGTGCGGAATTCATTGCCCGGGGCAATGGTATGCCGATATGACAGTTGTTTGTCGTTAATAAATTCAGGACGGAGAATCGTCTGGCTTTGCTCCCACACGAAGTTTGGGATAACAACAACGGACAGGTCGGAGAAAACGTCGTTAACCATCAGCCTCATAAGGTTAATCTGAATCCGGAGCTCATGTTCGCTGAAGCGGAAACTTCCTTTCGACGTTGGATTAACCGATGCTTTGATTTCAACTTCATTGTCAAAAACCACAAAGCGGCGGGAGAGTACAGGCTGATGAGTAGAGGCGTTATAAACAGTCAGCAAATAATTCCCCGGACGTTTAATACGGATATCGTTATTGGGGATTTGGAGAGAATAGTGACGATAAGAGACTGCCGATGTGTTTGATAATTCGTAATCGTTCAGAAAGTTTTGTTCAAATCCGTCGATAAAATTTATTATGTCGGTGAAGCGTTGATTCCATTGGGCGTCGTAGTTTTCAATCCGATAATAAAAGTTGTGTACCTCTTCGTCGAGATCGTCGAACGACAACACCAACGAATGGTTTGGATTAAGAGGAATGAAAGGGTAGGAAAGAGGTCGGTCGGTTTGATAAAAGAAGACTGAATGAATCGATGGCGAAAAAATAGCATCGCGAGCGTTGGAATAAGTGAAGGAATCCAAAGGTTGCGAAAACGATAAAAAATTCAAAAAAAAGATGGAAAAGGAAAAACATATTTGCGAAAACCTTGTTTTAAATTTAGCTTTTGAAAAATAAGTTCGCAAATGAAATTTTGTATTTTTGTCAAAATAAATCATAAAGAAAAACGATAAACCAATGCCAAAGGTAATAAAATTACGAAAAGGATTAGATATTCCCATTGATGGAGAAGTAGAAAAAAGGCTCGTGGATATGCCACAGCCCGAGACAGTTGCCATCAAGCCTCCTGAGTTTAAAGGATTGAATCTGAAGCTTCTCATAAAAGAGGGCGATACTGTAAAGGTTGGTACCCCGCTGCTTCATGACAAAAAAAATCAGTCCATTGTTATTGTTTCGCCGGTATCAGGTCGGGTTGAAACCATAAACCGCGGGGAGCAGCGTCGATTGAAAGAAATCATTATTCGTTCCGACGGCAAGAAGGAAAGTATCGAGTTTTCCGGGTTTATTCGTTCCTCATTAACAAGGGAAATGATAGTAGAACATCTATTGCTGGGAGGTTTATGGCCTTTTATCATACAACGACCCTTTGGTTTGGTTGCCGACCCAGCGGTTGTCCCACACGATATTTTTATTTCCTGTTTTGACACATCGCCTTTAGCTCCCGATTTAAACTACATTGTTGCCCAAGACAAGGAAAGTTTCTTTTCAGGAGTTGAAATTCTGAAGCAATTAACCGATGGTGAGATTTATCTAGGGCTTGATGCAAATAATCCGGGAGTTTTTGAAGAAGTGCCGAATGTTCAGAAAGTGTATTTTGATGGACCGCATCCGGCGGGAAACGTCGGGGTTCAAATTCATCACATTAAGCCCATCGGGAAAAAAGATGTGGTTTGGACGGTTCATCCCCAGGATGTTGTCACCATCGGCCGTTTCTTTTTAACCGGTATATTCGATTTTAGCAAAACGGTAGCTTTAACAGGCAGCGAGCTCAAAAACCGTTTTTATGCCAAAACCATCGTGGGAGCATCGTTTAATCAGCTAGTGGGAGATCAGATTGATCCGCTACAAAATGTTCGATTTATTTCAGGGAATCCACTTACCGGTAGTCAGGAGTTACGTAACGGTTATCTTGGATTTTATCATCATCAGATTACCATTTTGCCCGAAGGTAATTACTATGAGTTTATGGGATGGGCTATGCCCCGCTTCGATAAGTTCTCCGATTCCCGAGCCTATTTCAGTTGGCTTTTCCCGGGCAAAAAATATCGTTTCGACACCAACATTCACGGCGAAAAACGCCCCTACGTGGTTACCGGAGAATATGAACGATATTTACCTATGGATATTCTACCGGTTTTCCTCATGAAAGCAATTATTACCAAGGACATCGAACAGATGGAAAATCTGGGAATTTACGAGGTAATTGAGGAGGATTTGGCTTTGTGCGAATTTGGATGTACCTCAAAAATCGAAGTGCAGAAAATTCTACGAGAAGGAATCGATCTTATGATCAGTGAATTAGGATAATAATCGTTAAATAAAACAACAATAAAACATGATCATGAAACCGGCCATCGGACAACACTTGGTAATGTTATAGCATCCGGATCAACATGTTCATTGTCAGAAAAATAGGAACAAACACATGAAAGCATTCAGAAAAATATTAGACAACCTGAAACCTCATGTTCAAAAAGGGGGCAAATTTCATTGGCTACATTCAACATACGATGCCTTTGAGACCTTTTTGTTTACACCAAACACAACTTCGAAAAGCGGAACCCACATTCACGACACCATTGATCTAAAACGAACCATGGTTGTGGTCATTTTAGCCTTGATCCCTGCTTTGTTATTTGGGATGTATAATGTTGGTTATCAACATTATTTGTCGCATGGGACGTTGGCGCAACAAAACTTTTGGTCAATCTTTTGGTTTGGTATTGTTAAAGTGTTGCCCATTGTGATAGTTTCGTATGTTTCGGGATTGGCGGTCGAATTTACTTTTGCCCAGCTGCGTGGACATTCCGTCAACGAAGGCTTTTTAGTTTCCGGAATGTTGATTCCGTTAGTGATGCCTCCCGATGTTCCTCTGTGGATGGTGGCAGTATCAACCATATTTGCCGTAGTCTTTGGCAAAGAAGTTTTTGGAGGAACAGGTATGAATATTTTAAATCCTGCCCTTACAGCCCGAGCTTTTCTGTTTTTTGCCTATCCATCGAAAATATCGGGTGATTTGGTGTGGATTGCCGATAAAGCCGATGCTTATTCAGGCGCAACTCCACTGTCGTTAGCAGCAGCCGGTCAACCGCAAACGCATTCTGTAATGGATATGATTCTGGGATTCATTCCCGGATCAATAGGTGAAACTTCAGTGATTGCCATTGGATTAGGCGCATTACTATTGTTGATAACCGGTATCGGTAGTTGGCGAATCATGCTTTCTGCCCTGATTGGCGGTGTTACCATGGGGATATTGCTGAATATTGCAGCTACGCCCACTAATCCCGCTATGGCAGTTCCTTTCTGGCAGCATCTGGTTATGGGAGGTTTTGCCTTTGGAGTTGTTTTTATGGCCACCGATCCGGTTACAGCAGCTCATACTCAAACCGGTAAGTGGATTTACGGATTTCTTGTAGGATTTTTAGCCATTTTAATCAGAGTACTCAATCCTGCATATCCTGAAGGTGTAATGCTAGCTATTCTTTTGATGAACATATTTGCACCGCTTATTGATTACTATGTGGTTCAGGCAAATATTAAACGCCGATTGAAACGAGCACAGACTACTATTAAATCAACCGTATGATATTGTGAAGCATGATAAAAATCTTTTAACTTTAAAAGAACAGATAATGAATACCCAGGGAAATACTTATACCTTACTGTATGCTTCGGTGATGGTGATAATTGTCGCAGCGGGTCTTTCGTTTGCCGCCATCAAACTACAACCCTATCAGGAGCAAAACATCATCATCGAAAAGAAACAAAATATTTTGGCATCGGTACATCTTGGAACTGATGCTGATAGCAAACCCAACAAAAAGGTCTATATCGATCAGATTTTCAGCCAATACATTACCGCATCGTTTGTGGTAAACTTTCAGGGTGAAAGAGTTGAAGGTGATGCGTTTACCGTTGATATCATCAAAGAACGAAACAAACCCATCGAGCAACGTCTTTTACCGGTATATGTTGCAACGCTCGACGACGGACAAAAGCGTTACATTTTACCCTTATACGGTAAAGGTCTTTGGGGGCCGATTTGGGGATATATTGCGCTGAAGGAAGATTTCAACACGGTTGATGGGGTTGTTTTTGACCATAAATCGGAAACCCCGGGATTGGGAGCTGAAATTAAAACTTTGCCTTTCCAGAATCAATTCATCGGTAAAAAAATATTCAATGAACAGCAACAATTATCGTCAGTTCGTGTTGTTAAAAACCAATCCACAACCAACAATCCCAATGCAGTGGATGCCATTTCAGGTGGAACTATAACCAGTACCGGTGTTGATGCAATGCTGCTGGAATATTTGAAAGGATATGAACGATTTTTTCAAACTCAAAAACAGGTAAATTATGAGCAATAGAGAACCGTTATTCTCAGATAAAAACAGAAAACTGATTTTTAATCCGCTAGGAAAGAATAATCCTATCACAGTACAGGTTTTGGGAATATGTTCGGCGTTGGCGGTTACCGTAAAGCTAAAGCCGGCAATAGTAATGGCCTTGTCGGTTACAATAGTATTAGCAGCAGCTAATGTTATTATTTCGCTTTTAAGAAACACCATTCCTACACGGATTCGAATCATTGTGCAATTGGTTGTGATTGCCGCCTTGGTGATTTTAGTAGATCAAATTCTCAAGGCCTTCGTTTACGACGTTTCGAAACAACTTTCGGTTTTTGTAGGGCTTATAATCACCAATTGTATTTTGATGGGACGATTAGAAGCTTTTGCTTTGGGGAATAAACCTTGGCCGGCATTTTTGGATGGTATCGGTAATGGATTGGGTTATGGTTGGATTTTAGTGGTGGTAGCCTTTTTCCGGGAATTGCTCGGTTCGGGAACAGTTTTAGGTTATCATGTTATACCCGATAGCTGGTATATTCAAAACGGAGGATTCTATTCTAACAATGGCATGATGATTCTTCCACCGATGGCATTAATTACCGTGGCCGTAATTATTTGGGTGCAACGCAGCAGAAACAAATCGCTAATCGAAGAGAACAAATAAAAATACAACGATATGGAACATTATTTAAATATTTTCGTTCGCTCGATATTCATTGATAATATGATCTTTGCCTATTTTCTTGGCATGTGTTCATATTTAGCTGTCTCAAAAACAGTAAAAACAAGTATGGGATTGGGTATTGCCGTTGTATTTGTTCTAACCATCACCGTTCCGGTAAACTATCTTTTGGAAAACTATGTTTTGAAAAAAGGAGCATTAGTATGGTTCGATGAATCGTTTGCATCGGTTGACCTGAGTTTTTTAAGTTTCATAATGTTCATAGCCGTTATAGCATCGATGGTTCAATTAGTCGAAATGGTTATAGAGAAATTTTCCCCTGCTTTGTATTCATCGTTGGGAATATTTCTACCATTGATAGCCGTTAACTGCGCTATTTTGGGCGGTTCGCTATTTATGCAAGAACGTAATTTTCATAATTTAGGAGAGGCCACAGTTTATGGGCTAGGTTCAGGAGTGGGTTGGCTTTTGGCAATAGTTGCCATTGCTGCAATTCGGGAACGTTTGCGTTATTCCGATGTTCCTGCACCTTTACGCGGGTTAGGAATTACCTTTATTGTTACGGGATTAATGGGAATTGCCTTTATGGCTTTTATGGGAATTAAATTATAAACAACATACTATCATGTTTTTGCAAATATCAAGCAGTGTTATTATAGTTACCGGAACCGTAGTGTTTCTTCTGGTCATATTGCTTTTGGTGATTCTTCTTCTCTATGCCAAGATGAAACTTACACCGCAAGGGAAAGTCAAGATTATTATCAACGAAGGAGAAAAAGAATTGGAAGTTGATCCGGGAAGCTCTTTATTGACAACTTTAGCCAACAATAAAATCTTTTTGCCATCAGCATGTGGAGGTGGTGGCACTTGCGCTATGTGTCGATGTCAGATTTTTGATGGGGCAGGATCAATATTACCCACCGAGACCGGACATTTTACACGCAAAGAGCAACAGGAAAACTGGCGACTTGCCTGTCAGGTTAAAGTTCGCGATAATCTGAAGATGGAAATACCCCACGAGGTGTTAGGCGTGAAAAAATGGGAATGCGAGGTGGTCAGCAATAATAATGTAGCTACCTACATCAAGGAATTTGTGGTGAAACTTCCCGAAGGAGAAAATTTAAACTTTAAGTCGGGTGGTTATATTCAAATTGATGTTCCAAAAATTGAAGTAGATTTTAAAGATATTGATCCGGGAGAAAAATTTCGAGAAGAGTGGGAGCGTTATAAAATGTTTGATTTGAAAATGAAAAATCCTGAGCCTACCTTCCGGGCATATTCCATGGCAAACCATCCTGCAGAAGGGAACATCATTAAACTCAATATACGAATAGCTACGCCACCATTCGACAAATCGAAAGGTCAATTTATGAACGTTAATCCGGGAGTATGCTCTTCCTATGTGTTCTCCAGAAAGCCGGGCGATAAGGTTACCATCAGCGGTCCTTATGGTGAGTTTTTCATTAAACCCACTCAACGTGAGATGATTTATATAGGAGGGGGCGCAGGCATGGCTCCGCTGCGTTCGCATATTTTTCATTTATTCCACACTGAAAAAACAACACGAAAAGTGTCGTATTGGTACGGAGCACGTTCATTGAAAGAAGTTTTCTATTGGGACGATTTCAAAGAAATTGAAAATAAATTCTCGAACTTTAAATTTAATCTTGCCTTAAGCGAGCCAAAACCTGAGGATAATTGGGATGGTTATATCGGGTTCATTCATCAGGTGTTGTTTGATAACTATCTATCAAAACATGAAGAACCCGAAGAAATTGAATATTATCTCTGTGGCCCTCCGGTGATGATTGATGCAGTTACCAATATGTTGCATAATCTTGGTGTGCCAAAAGAAAACATAGCTTATGACGATTTTGGCGGATAACCAATAAGTTTTATTGAAGATTGGTTTGGTTTGTGGGAGTAATTTTTCTAAAAATTGTACCTTTGTAGCCAAACCGATTTTATTATTACCAGGATGAAGAAACACAGTCTATTATTGATTTTATTTACGCTGTCATCAGTTACAGGTATTTTATCTCAGAACAAAGTGTCGTTTGGGATTGAAGTAACACCATCAGTGATTTGGAGTTCGTCGAATATAAAAAACACCAAATCAGCAGGAGCAGCTGTAGGTATAGGCTATGGAATTGCATACATGCAAATGGTAACCGAAAATTGGGGCTATAGCTCAGGAATTACCATGAATCACTATCCGTACAAAATAACCTATAATTCCAATTTTAATTTTGAAACCTACGATAGTTTATACCAAAATATTCCGGCAGGAGCAACCGTAGAATATAAGATTCAAGGGCTTAATATTCCCTTGGGGTTGTTGTTTCGTTCACGCCAAATAGGTTACACCAAAATTGTGGGGGAAGCCGGATTGTTGGCAGGTTACAATATTAAAACAAAAATCGATATTGAAGCCGTTGGAGTTGAGGGTGAAACCGCAAAAAAAGAAATAAAACCGGTGACCGCCGGCTATTACTTTGGTGCGGGAATCCATTACAGTCTTGGTGGCTCTACGGCGGTTAAATGTGTGTTAAGTTTCTCCAGCGGATTGACAGATTTAACTAACGATCGTAACCATCGAGATGACATTGTAACAAGTCATAGGGTTGGATTGTCGTTAGGTGTTCTTTTTTAATTAAGTTTGAAATATGAAAATTGCGATTGCTCAAATCAACACAATCGTTGGTGATTTTGAAGGTAATACACGAAAAATTATCGATCGAATTCAACAAGCTAAGAAGGGAAATGTTGATCTAATCGTATTTCCGGAATTGGTTGTTTGTGGCAATCCTCCAGGTGATTTGTTGCAGAACCGGTGGTTTTTAGACCGTACTATGAGAGCCATCAACGAGATTCAATTACATTGCACTGATATTGTTGTAATTATTGGATCTCCGTCCCAAAATCTCATGGAAGGTAAACAAATTTTTAATTCGGCCTACATAATAGAACACGGACAAATTTCAGCAACCATCAGCCAAAGTACATTTTCGCCTTTTGATTTGCAACACAAAAATCAATACTTCTCCCCGGGTCAGGAAATCAAACCAATAATAGTAAAAGGAAAAAAGATTGGAATTGTTGTGGGTGACGATTTGTCGCTTGATTATTCTTCGATGTCGGAACAAATCACTCCTGTTGATATCTTGGTGCAAGAAGGGGCGGAATTGCTTATTAATTTGTCGGCAAAACCGTTTATAGGTTATTTTGAAAACCGGAAAAACGACATATTTTCCCGTGTTGCTTTTAAATCCAGAACCCCAATTGTTTACGTGAATCAGGTGGGTGCTAACGGAGAATTGATTTTCGACGGACGATCGAAAGTTTTTAATGCTACGGGCGAAATGGTTCTACGTTGTAAGGCATTTGAAGAGGACTTTCAGGTTTTTCAAACTGATCATCTGGGGAAAATGGCCAGGATCGATCAATCGTTTAATCTGATTGAAAATATTTATCAAGCTTTAGTTCTTGGGATTCGAGACTTCTTTGAAAAAAACGGTTTTAAAAAAGCCGTATTGGGACTCAGTGGCGGAATTGATTCGGCTGTAGTAGCCTGCTTGGCAGTGAAGGCTTTGGGAAATCAGAATGTAACCGGGTTGCTTCTACCATCAGAGTTCAGTACTCAGCATTCTATCGATGACGCTCTTGCTTTGGCCAAAAAGCTGAAAATAGAACATCATATAGTGCCGATTAGAGATATTTATCAGGTTTCTAATCAGTTGTTGTCACAGCTTTTCAACGATAACTCATTTGGGTTGGCTCAGGAGAATTTGCAAGCGAGATTAAGAGCTGTGTTACTGATGGCATACAGTAATAAAAACGGGCATATTTTGCTCAACACCGGAAATAAAAGCGAGGCAGCCGTTGGTTATTCAACTCTGTATGGAGACTCGTGTGGAGCCTTGGCCGTTATCGGCGATGTTTACAAAACTGAAATCTACGAATTAGCCCAATATATCAATAGTCTAAGTGGAATCATTCCATCCAATATTCTTATAAAAGCCCCGTCAGCAGAGCTTCGTCCGGGTCAAAAAGACAGCGACTCTCTTCCCGATTATCCTATCTTAGATAAAATTCTTCATCAATTCATTGAAAAGCAAATGTCAGTTGAAGATTTGATCGATTCCGGTTTTGATTCCGAAACTGTCCGTCGGGTTTTTGCCATGATCAAAGAGGCAGAATATAAACGTCGGCAATCACCTTTTGTTTTATGCATTTCCCCCAAACCCCTGGGTTTAGCATTTAAATTGCCAACGGTTTGGAAATATTGTGATTAATATTCAGACCATTATGATGTAGATATCAATAAAGTTATTTGTTTTTTTTATAAATTTGCGGCGCCAAATCACTTTGAACTAAATTTTGAAAAGCCATGTTTGTAAAAAAAATTGCAACTTTATTGTTGCCAATGTGCCTACTATTTCAACTATCGGCACAACCCACTACAACATTTTGGACCCACAATTGTGAAACCTTTACCGGTTGGACAAATGCCGGAACAGGGAACTGGGCATTATCTACAAATTCCTATGCAGGAACTTATTCCTTTGAAACTAGCGGCTCAGCTAATTACACAAACAACACAAGCTATATTCTTGTATCTCCATCGATCGATATCAGCCAATATTCTGAATGTAAACTCACATTTTATGCCGCCATGAACACGGAAGATACCTACGATGGTGCATATATCGAGGCCTCGGCCAATGGTGGGACTACTTGGCAAAAATTGTATAATGTGGTTTTAAGTAAACCTTACGACGGAAAGCTTCCCTCGAGCAATATTTTAGGTGAGAATCTCGCATGGTATAATAGTTGCACCTGGCAGCAGATTGTTGTAGATTTGAAAGATTTTGAAGGAAGTACTTCTTTTCGTTTTCGAATATCTTTTGGTTCAGACAACTCTGTTGTGTATTCTGGAATGAGAATAGATGCGATAGCTATTTATGGATATGCCAAGACCTATATCTACAATTCGTCACCCACGGAACAAGTAGTGTTTGATAATTCCTATCTTTATTTAACCGACCCGAAATTTAGAGCGTCGAGTGATTTGTCAACTTCTTTTAACCGATTTAAGGTTGAAATCAATAAAAGTTCCACTTTTTCCGATATAGCTTATATACAGGAATTCGGTGGCAGTTATACCGGAGGTACTCAGTACACGCTCACTTGCAATCAATTAAATCCGCCGTTGAGTTTTGAGGATAATCAAACCTATTATGTTCGTGTAGCTGCTTCCAATAATAATGGAGTATCTTGGGGAAAATGGAGTAACACCATAAGTTTTACATGGAAGGCAACGCAATCTTCTATTCCACAATGGTATCAGGCTACTAACTATCAGTTTAATAGTGGTTCCTTGTCAGGAGTTACGGTGACCGACAATAAAGTTGGTTATCAATCTAACCTATCGTTGAGTACAAGTATCGCCTCCACAACCGATGATGCGCATGACGAAGGAACGACTTATTATGCAAGTTCATCTTACTGTCGCTTAGGATATAATAATAATGATGGAGTGATCTATACCACAGGCTTACGTTTTACTAATATTCAAATTCCTAAAAACGCTCAAATCAATAAAGCTTTTATCGTTATAGATTGCTATTATCCACATAATCCAGGATATGGAATTAACAATAATGTTGTTACGCGGATTTATGCTGAAGACGCTGATAATCCGGCAACATTTTCTAGTGGTTCTAGCCCACGTTCAAGAACTACCACCACTTCCTATGTAACCTGGAATCTCAATTCAGTATGGTATGACCATTCCTATTACGAAACACCAAGTTTAACAACACTTGTACAGTCGTTGGTGAATCGTTCAGGATGGACCTCGGGAAATTCGATGGTGTTTCTTATTAAAGACGATCCCACAAATTTGGATTATCGGGAGATTCGAACAATCGACAGCGATCCGAGTCATGCACCAAAGCTCTACATTGAATATCAAAATTCGGGAAACGGTACAATTACTTCTTCGGCTATTACGTTGGCAAGCATTCATGGAGCCACATCATGGGGGCGCTTGATCTGGGATGAAGAAGGAACAACCGGCGATTTTCGTGTTACCATTCAGCGATGGAATGGAAGCTCTTGGGTGAATACTGCTCTTAGCAACCTTGATTTTAATACAACAGGAATTGATCTTTCAAGTCTAGGAGCCGAAAGTAGAATTCGTTTGGTCGGGACATTTATTCCCGTCTCGGGGCAGGCTCCAATACTAAAAAGTTGGATGGTGACAACTACCCAACTTTCAGGAAACAGCGATCTGACTTTATCGTTAAACGCATCAAATTTGACCCCATGTAAAAGTAGCAAAGTTACATTTTCACTTCTTACCGCTAATAACGGTCCCGACGAAGCCTCCAATATTGTGATCAATTTTCCGATTCCAACAGGTCTTTCATTAAACAACCATTCCGTTTCAAAAGGTTCGTATGTGTCAGGCCAATGGAGAATTCCATTTCTTCAAAACGGAGAAACTGCAACTATGGATCTTACTGTTACGGTTGGGAACGATCAAGGAGGAAATGATATCAACGTTACAGCCTCCATTGCTTCTTTACTGCAAACCGATCCGAATCTCAGCAACAATAGTGTTGGATTGATATTATCGGTTTATAACAATACAGCACCGATTATTTCTACAATATTGGATCAACAAACATTGTTTAATACTCCATTCTCTACCATCAACTTCACGGTAACCGATGCCGAAACTTCTTCAGATGCTTTATCATACACAGCAAAAGCGGATAATTCGTTATTAATCCCCTCAAGTTCCATGATTTTTGGTGGAAGCGGGATCAACCGTACTTTAAGCATGACACCTGGTAACTATCAATATGGAACAACAACAGTAACCATAACGGTTGAAGATGGAATGTGTCCTGCAACAGTTAATTTTAATGCGCAAGTGGTCAGACATCAGTTTTCAAATATGGAGGCAGCAAAATTGGTGGTTGGACAGCCTGATTTTACAACTACGGAATCTGTCATCGACGCTTCACATTCACCTGGAGCATCTTCTTGCGTTATCGGGGCATTAGGTCATTTGGCTGTTGGGTCGCAACATACAACATCGTTTGGGGGGCATGATGGTCGCGTTATGGTTTGGAACTCGGCCCCAACAACAAACGGACAGAGTTGCAATGTTGTTGTTGGGAAATCCTCAACAACCAGTTCAACATCAGGATGTACACAAAGTTTGACCAGAGCAGTTGATGGCGTAGCATTCAGTGCCGATGGGACAAAACTATTGGTTTCTGATCGATCAAATAACCGAGTTTTAATCTGGAATACCATACCAACAACTACAGGACAACCTGCTGACGTAGTTATTGGACAAAACGATTTTGTTACTAACACTGTAGGTTGTGCTGCCAATAAGCTGAATGCCCCGAGAGGATTATTTGTTTCTTCCGATGGTAAACTCTTTATTGTTGACGGTGGAAATAACCGCGTTTTGATTTTCAATTCAATACCTACAACGAATGGAGCTTCTGCCAATATTGTTATCGGACAAGATGATTTTGTTACCAATACTCGCGGAAATTCAGCAAAGAAATTATATTCCCCTTGGTATTGTACCATGTCAACCGATGGAAAATTGCTCATAGCCGACACTGAAAATAACCGTGTTATGGTTTATAATTCGGTTCCTCAACAAAACGGAGCAGCCGCCGATTATGTCATCGGTCAGGAAGATTTTGGTATTTCAAGTGCAGGACTTGCGGCCAACAAACTAAATAGCCCGATAGGTGTCACCGTTTCTCCCAGCGGAATTTTAGCCATAGGAGAATATACAAACAATCGGGTTCTGATTTTTAATACCGTTCCTCAAACCAATGGAGCTTCAGCTGATAAGGTACTAGGTCAAAACAACTTTACTACTGGTGTTGTTTATAATGATGGTAGTGGGAACTCAGCCAGTGCTGCAAACAATAATTTGTATCATCCATACAACATCTACTTTGATATTAACGATCGTCTGTTTGTTAATGGTCGCGAAATGAATCGTGTTTTAGTTTTTGGCGAAACTCCGTCCGATCAATGCGATTTACAAGTTACAATAATCTCCGATACGGATACACCATGTATGGGAAATCCAGTGACCTACACCATTGAAGCAAAAAATAACGGGCCTCAAAACTCGACGAATGTTGTGGTTTATGCTGCCTTACCCAGTGGATTTTATTATTATGATCATTCAGCAGAAAGAGGCACCTATTCTCCTACAGGTGGGAATTGGCAAATTCCGGTATTAAATTCCGGTGAAACAGTATCGCTAGCCATTTCAGGGACGGTAAATTATAGCATGGGTGGAGCAACTATTCAGGCATTTGCTAGCGTCCGTTCTAACAATCAGGCAGAAACCAACTATGCCAATAATAGCGTTTCAAAAACCATGACTATTACTAATAACTACTCTCCGGTAGTTTCTCGCATAGCCGATCAGAAAAAAAATGTGGGAGAATCAACCGGAATTATCAATTTTACGGTTTTTGACGAAAATGGCGATCCAATCTCAATTTCTGCAACCAGTAGTAATCAGTCGGTAGTGCCCAATGCCAATGTTGTTCTCGGGGGAAGCGGAACCAATCGTACCATACAAGTGACTCCTAATCCCGGAGTGCATGGATATTCCATCATTACCATTGCAGTAACCGACGGGACTTGTACCACTTATCAGAGGTTCAGAGTTTCGTTCGGTAATCTTTGGTTAGGGAAAACCACTGATTGGCACACAGCCGCAAATTGGGCAGGAGAGATCCCAAAATCGGGAACTAACGTTTATATCCCAGCATCGCCACAAGGCGGATGTTTCCCTCATATCTCCAACAACGCTATTGTTCGAGATATCACCCTTGAGCCGGGAGCTTCGTTGACAGCCAGCAATCCGATCTCTTTCACTATTGAAGGTAATCTCACGAACAACGGAACTATTAACATCCAAAATGGTTCCACCAATATCATCGGTACTGGGGTGTCCCTTTCCGGAACAGGTGAGATGCAAGTTCATAATCTGAATTTATCGGGAAGCATAACCTGTTCAACTAATTTGTTAGTTTCAGGGAATTGGATACGAACCGGTTCGTTCACTCACACAGCCGGTAAGGTTTCTTTCAATGGAAACCAGACACAAACTATCACCACTACTGAATCGTTTATATCTCTTGGGATTGACAACTCCGACGGAGTAACTTTGGAGCAACCTGTCGCTGTTGCAGATACGCTTGAATTAACATCAGGTATCCTAACAATTGGAAATACATTACAATTAGCCGATGGTGTTACCATAGTCAGAACAGCCGGATCAATATCCGTTATGCCAACTTTTGCCGGGGTGGTAAATCTAATTTATAAAGGATCGGTAACCACAGGAAACGAAATTCCTGTATCGAGAAATATTGCCAACTTAAAAGTTTCTGCTCCCGGGATTAACGTAACGTTGAACGGCTCATTAAATGTTTCAGGGATTTTAACCTTGACTCAAGGTGTTATTACTACCGGAATTCATCAACTTCGAGTTACAAACAATAACCCGAATTCCATTGAGGGAGGCAGTTCGAATGCTTTTATCAACGGAACCTTGGTGCGTTATATAACTCAAAATACATCGAACTATTTATTCCCGATTGCCAATGGTCTTACTTCGTTGGATTATGCTCCTGTGGTCTTTATGAATAATAATCTTACGGGAACAACTTATCTTACTGTAAGTTTATCGAGTATTAACGTCGGTGGACAAAATCATAATAATTTTCTAAATACCGATGAATCCGGCGGGAATAGCTATGTGGGCGTAATTCCTAACGCTTTATGGCATATTAATCCTGATGCTCAACCTACAGCCGGATCCTATGGCGTTCAACTCTATTTTAATAATGCCGTAGCGGCTGCACTAAGCGGTCTTGATAACTATTTTGGTATTTTGAAACGCCCATCGGGTTCAACATCCTATGCCGACTGGAATAGTTATGGAACGGAAACCATAATTCCTGCCAATGGGCAACCGGGACGAACTGTGGCATCGGGTTATGCTCAGAGAATAGGTTACACTTCGTTTAGTGAGTTTGTCATTGCAACCAGTGAGTGGCCATTACCCGTCCGATTGAAATCATTTGAAGGTCAATTCTTTAATGGATATAATCAGTTACAATGGACAACCCTGTCTGAATATAATAACAAAGAATTTCTGCTTTTGCGTAGCACGGATGCCGTTCATTTTGAAGAAGTAGCACGAATTGCAGGGGCAGGAAATTCATCCATTCAGAAGAGCTATTCTTATATTGATCGTCCCAGCGTAATTCAAAATTATTACTACAAACTTATTCAGATAGATTTTGACGGCAAACAAACCGAACAAGGTTTGGTTTTCATCGAAATGCCAATCTTTTCAGCCGATATTGAGCTCTATCCGAATCCAACTCAGCAATTTATATTTGTTGATTTGCAGGCCTATAGTAGCGGCACAATTCAGGTTTCACTCTTCTCGGTTATGGGACACGATCATTTAAGTCAAGAGTTATCCATTCTTCAGGGATATAATCGGTTAAAAATTGATATTGGCAACTTTGCTCCCGGGGTCTATTTGTTGAAATTGTTCAATGGAAAAGAATTTATTATCAGAAGCATCATTAAGCAATAAATACCTATAAAAAAGAAGGGATGCTGAAAGTCGGCATCCCTTCTTTTTTTGTGGGGTTAGGTTTAAATCAATTTTCGTTCTTGCGCAAAAAAGAAAATTTGATCTACAATTTCGGTAGTTGTGGTAGTATCCCTAAAAGTGTGTAATGTAAGTTAAATTTGGTTTCAAATATAATCATTTTCTTTGAATTTGTTTTGTATTGAATGGGAACGTAGCGAAGGCGTAGCCTGAGCGTAGTTC
>Ga0116188_1001482_pt1 | contig 20278 bp, 10 predicted proteins | sample AD_JPNTR2_MetaG_FD_89807 | JGI IMG/M metagenome (GOLD analysis project Ga0116188, IMG submission 89807) | Active sludge microbial communities of municipal wastewater-treating anaerobic digesters from Japan - AD_JPNTR2_MetaG | ecosystem: Engineered > Bioreactor > Anaerobic > Digestate | place...
GCTCTGGCCGTCGGGATCGAGAGTATCGGGCATATCGGGCGCATCCGCCTCGCCCAGGATGATCGGCTTGTTGAAGCCCCGCACCTGGCGAACGAGGTCGATATGCTCCCAGGGGTAGTTGCTGGCGTACTGGTGCACCTGGATGATGTCCATTTCCGGGAGTTCCCAGAAGTACGCGTAGCTCGACCGAGGCCCATCGTCAGCAAAGCTGGTGGTACGCAGGTGCTCAAAAGGGTCGATGGATCGTATGTACTGGGCCATTTCCTGGTGCCAGGCCGCGATTTCCAGTTCGTGACCCCAGAACGTCGCCCCCGGGCTGCCCACCGCGTCAACTTCGTTGAACAACTCCCAGCACAGGATGGCCGGGTTCCAGGCCAAGCGGGCCACGATGTAACGTAGCCGTCGTTTGGCCAAGCGTTTGGCCTCCGGGTGAGTGAAGAAATCAATAGGCCGGACGCACATGCCCCCGCGGGCCGCGTTATACGGGTTCTCGTCCCAGTTGGCGTACAGGCTTTGATTCCAGCCGTTGAACGAGTCCAGGCAGGCCTGTACATAGATGCCGCGCGTACGGGCGGCTTCGAACATGTTGTCCAGCAGGCGAGCGTTCGACTGAGAATAACGCCCCAGCAGCGAATTGGTTCCCGGACCCCACTCGATATCCTGCCACACATACGGCACTATCCAGTACTTGGTCCAATTCTCGCCCGCCGACGCCATTCTGTTCAGCCAAGTGTTGAAGGAACCGTCCCCCCCATACCAGCACAGATTATGGCCCACCGGCCGGTACGGTTCCCCGTTGTCGAATTGGAGGTAGCGAGAGTTGCGAGGATCGATTCGGATGAAGCCGCGGCTGGCCGAGGGCACGGCGGTAAATCGCACCAAGGCGCTACCGGTGTCACCGGCCGAATCGCGGACCACGATTCGGCCGGTGTGCAAACCAACTTCCAGCGGCACGATGCGGGCTTTCCAGGCCGGCTTGTCATCGGTCCAGTACGCCGGGATGGCCCTGCGTATTCCGTAGGGCCCGGTGAACTCGAACCACACGTCGACCTGGTCCGGATCGTACGGATTGACGTAGCTCTTGGAGAGAGCGAAAGAAACGGTTAGCGGTTCATAGAGTCCGACGGTATTCGCACTCAGTGAGATCGAGTGGATGTTTATCGTGCCCCCGGACGCCGCCGCTGCACAAAACAACAGGCCTGCCGTTCCCAAGGCGGCACTCCACACCCGACTCTCACACATACCCGAGCGCTCCACTCACCCAGCTTCCGTTTCGTCGCCGTGCCTCCGTTGGCCCCGGACTTTTACTCTGCCGGCTGCTGCTCGCAATCCGGATCGGCGAGAATGCCCGGCCCGCTGGCACACGCCAGGAAGGCCGCCAAATCCTCGCGGTCGACCACACCATCGCCCTCCGGGAAGCCGGGCTTCGGCCGATCGAAGCACCCGCACCCGTCGGTGATTCCAGCCGCGCCGAGGGACAGGCAGCGCTGCCAGGCGGCGAAGTCATCCATGTCCACGTCGCCGTCCAGATCGGAATCGGCAAACGGCCTCGGACAGAGATTGGGACAGGTGATGCTTTCGCAGGTGCTGCCGATGCCCATCCAGCGGCCGTCACATTCTTCGTACAAGGTGTCGTTGCTGCACCAGTTGCCTGGATGGCAGCAAGCGCCCCGGCATTCATCGCCTTCGCAAGGCCGCGGCGCCCACTCAACTCCCTTGAAAACCATCTGGGAGGGCGCGGTCTGCAGCGTGATCCAGGTGTCGGCGGCCTCGCAACCGGGCTCGGTGCCGCTAGGACAGCCGGTGTCGGTCACCGTCACCAGCCGGTTGCGTCCGGAACCGTCTCCCGCGACGATGGCATAGAGTACGGCCTGGCCTTGCTCGTTGGTGGTGCCGGTTATGCTTCGCAGGATCGAATCGTTGGAGCTGGTGGGCAGGCCGGCATTGATGGTGTACTGGTACACCCACGTGCCATAAGTCGGTGATTCGGGATCCTGATCCAGGATGAACTTGCCGGCCCCGCCGTACCAGGGCGACGAGGGGTTGGACGGCTTGCCACGATCGTCAGCTACATAAACCGTGGTGTCGTTCTGGAACCAGAAGTCAAAGGGCCTGACGCCGCTGTTGCCTGGCGGCTGGCTGGGAATAACAAGCGGCATATCCGGACCCTCGACGGGTTCTTCGGGCAAGCCAAAGCCGAACCGAACCACACCGCGCCGGCTGTTGTTGTTCCAGGCGCTGATGTAGAGTTGCCCGTTGTGGATGTTCACAGCCAGAGGCTCCGGCGCCTTGTTGCCAGGATCAAGTGACAGCGATGTGGTTGCCCCCCTGACGGCAAACCGTGTACGGGCATCCTTGCTCGAATCGCCATCTTTTCCAACCATCCAGAACCTGCTGCCATCATCGGTGACGGCCATACGAAACTCTGCCACCGGCTTGCTGCCGTTGTGGTAGCAGTCCGTCAGGGCTGCCGCCGTGGAGAAAACGCCGTTGGCGTCCACCAGCCCGATGACACGGTTGACCTCGGATGCCGACGTCCTTACCACTTCCGGCGTCCCGACTTCCGCGTCGTAGCCGGCCATGACCAGGAAGAGGCCATTGCTCGACAAGGACAATTGGCCGACGCCGGCAGCGCCCGGCGGCAAGGTGAATCGCCGGTTGGTTCCGGAAACGGTAGTAGGCAGGGTAATGGTCTGGACGGGCGGGTACTCACGCACGACCGGATCGGTCTGACAGGTCGTGGCGAGGCAGGAGGTTCCCGCGCCACGCCAGGCACCGTCACAGGCGTCGGCATATACACCATCGGTGCAGGTGCCATCATCATGGCAGCAGGCGCCCGTCGCGGTCAGGTCTGCGCAAGTTGATCCCCGGCCCCATACTCCGTCGCAATCCTGGGCGGCCACATCCTCGGTGCACGTCCCATCGGGATGGCGGCAGGCCCCCAGGCAGGCCTGGCTCTCGCAGCTCCCCGCTCTCGTCCACACGCCGTCACACGCGTCGGCAGGCATGTTGTCGCTGCAACTGCCGTCGCGGTGGCAGCAGGCGCCCAAGCAGTTGAACTCTTCGCAGACCGCGTTCCGAGACCACACCCCATCGCATGCGCTCATGGGTACGTTATCCGTGCAGGTACCGTCGCCATGGCAGCACGCTCCCAGGCAGTTGCGGTTTTCGCAGGTGCTGGCGACGCCACCCCACACGCCGTCGCAGGCGCTCTCCGGCACGTTGTCGCTGCAGGTCCCGTCCGCATGGCAGCAGGCGCCCAGGCACTCATCGCCCACGCAGGGCAGGATGGTTGTATACTCGACCAGGTACACGGGGCCTGCCGAATCGGAGTACGCCTGCCATTGGGGGTCTACTGTACCGTCGGCCATCAGCACAACCAGGTTTCCGGGCGTGAACGGCTCCGCTGCCGCCATACCGCTCACGGCCAGGACCGCCGAACACAGCAGTACTGAGGTTCCTCGGCTTTTCATTTTCTTTCTCCCTGCAATAACAGACGAGAGTCTCCAAGCCATGCTAAGCGCGCAGACATCCTGCCCCTGTTTCTCAGGGTTGCTAGCTGGCTACGCGTGAAGCGAAACGAACCGAACAAACCCGAGCCGGCTCAACGAACCTGCCCGGGAATCACTCCGCCGCACCCCGCGATTTGCGAGACCGAGGTGCTGTTGCCCGGCCTGTTCTGGAACGCTTTCTGGCCACAGGAACCTCGAGTTCCGGCTCGGGGCGGCCGGCCAGCCAGCGTGGGACAAATGTCCCCTCCTTGATCTGACGTTCCAAATCCTGCTTGGCGGTGCGAATATGGCTCCGCATCAGTTGCTCGGCTTTGTCCGCATCGCCAGCTTCGATGGCCTTGAGAATGGCCAAGTGCTCGGCTCGAACTTCATCCGGATCACGGCTGATCTGGATGACCTTGCCGAGAACCCGGTAGTTTTCCGCCAAGCGGATCAACATGCTGTTCTGCGAGACGTGTACAAGACGCTGATGGAACTCGCGGTCGAGTGACGCCATTTCCATCAGCTTTCCGCTCTTGGCCAGGCCGTACATCTCTTCGGCCATCTGTTCCATTTCGCGGATTTCCCTGCGGGTGATTCGATCACAGCAGAGTCGGGCGGCCAGCGCCTCGTGCATCTCGCGGACGTCGAAGGAATCGAGCAGCTTCTGGGTACTCAGCTCAGTAACGAACATGCCGCGGTTGTCGATGGTCTCGACCAACCCGTAGGCCCGCAATTCGAGCAAGGCCTCGCGCACCACCCCCTGGGCTACCCCGAAGCGCTTGGCCAATTGCTGCTGCACCAGCTTGGATCCGGCTCTCTGTTCGCCGTTCAAGATCATCTGTTGAAGGCTGTCCCTGATCTCGTGACGGGCAACCATGCGGTGGACTCCTGAGGAAGACATTCAACGCCTCCGTCGATCACGTGATTACTGATAAATGCAATCAATGATCGATAGTTTACCTGCTATCGGCATTTCGATCAATGAAATTCACAGAAATATCGCCCCACCGCCCAGGCCACACCTTAATATAAGTTCCGCGTTTGCAGATACTTACCCCTGACCAGCGTCCAACCCTAAGCCTGGTTCCATTGCTTGCGGATCAGCTCGGCGGCAGCCGGAATGGTGGTGTCCCGGTCGCCGATCGACCCGCATTCCATGCTGATGTAATCCTGGTAGCCGATCCATTTGAGACCGGCAAAGCCGAGCAGGTAGTTGTCTGCTTCCCCGTCCTCACCGGGCATCTTGCGCCGGCGCCGGCTGGCGATGTGGACATGGCGCAGATAGCTGCCGGCGCTGATAAATGCGCCCAGATCGCTGGTCTCCTCCCACGTCATGTGCCAGAAATCGCCCATCATGGCGATGCCGGGGTTCGAAACGTCCCGGCAAATGGACGCCGCGTCGACCAGCGTTCGCAGGAAGTAGCATTCATGACGATTCAGAGGCTCCAGCAACAGGCGAGTTCCGTTCTTGGCGGCGTGGTCTCCCAGTTCCTGGAGCAGGGCCTTCTCTCGGTCGGGTTGCTCTTCATCCCACCGGGCAAAGCCGGTCAACAGTTCCCGGGCCTTGCGGTGCTCGAGGGTCGAATGACGATTGAAGGCCGGCACCACGATGAGGCCGACCGCCTCCAGCTCACCGGCGGCGGTGAGAATTTTCTTGACGCTGCGCATGGCCTCGTCGCGCAGTTCCGGGCGATCACTGATCAGGCAGCCGTCGACGCCGGTACACACGGCGCTGACCTTGATCGATCTGCCCCGGAGAGCTTTCTTGATCTGCTCCACACGATCGGGCAGCCCCTTGCCTCGCAATTCGATTCCGGCAAAGCCCCACCGTTCCAGGCGATCCAGCTTGGCCTCAAAATCTCCATCAGGCATCTTGTCTTCCTGGATGGAGAGTCTCAGTACGGCCTGCTTGCCGGAGGCGGGTGACAGCGCTGCCGCTACCGCCTTGGTTCGGTGGGAAATGCCAACCAGACCAGCCGCTGCGGCTGCCGTCAGAAACTGCCGTCTGTCCACGAAGCACCTCTCTGCTGCCGGTGCATGCCTGTTCAAAGGCATGCCGAAATATCAATCTTCCGAAGTGAGTTACTGCATATCAATGCAGTGATCGGCCGCCCGCACGTTGGGTCCGCTGAGGCATTGCATGAAAGCGGCCAGGTCCTCGGCGTTAATCTCAGGGGTATCGGCCAGGTCGGCTCGAACGCATTTCGGGTCGTTGGCCGAGGAGCCGAGACACTGCTGCAGAAAACCGAAGTCGTCCTGGTCCACGTCACGGTCGCCGTCGTAATCGCACGGCGTGGCCATGCTCAAGATGGCGGCTTCACTGATCGTGGAACAGCCATCGTCCGAAACACGCACACGGTAGCTTCCCTGGTCACTCCGGCCGAATCCCGAGATGGTCAACACCGGTGAATGGACGCCTGAATGACGGGGGCCGTTCAACAGGTCGGCACCATTATACTGCCACTGGTAGGACAGGCGACCTGCTCCCTGGGCCTGGACCGCTAACGTGATCACTCCCCCCGGCCGGCCATACTGGGACTGGGGCTGCTCGATGATGCTGGGCACCGGCCTGGGGCAGTCGGGCACGATGAACACGAGGTATCCAGACTGAGCGTCTCCATTGCCCTGCCGGTTACCGCCGAGCACAACCGTCTGCCCCGCAGCGAATGAGCGAGTTCGTACGTTGAAGTTCACGACCTGGTTACCACGCCCGGTCTCTCGGCCGCTGACCACCTGCGATGTGGCGGACCAGTCGGCCAACCAAGCCGGGAGCACCGTCGAACGGGCATCGTAGGCCACGGCCACCGTCGCGTTTGCGTCAAGCTCGATGCTGATGAATTCATCCCCGTCGTAGGTCAGATCATCCTCCGCATAAGCCACCATCGACGAGCAAGCGTAGGCCGAAGGCAGAGAGGTAATCGTGTATGCACGATCCGTGCGGTAAAGCTGACCGACAGCGGCGGTGGTCAGTGTCGCCCCGTTACGCGAAACGCCGGAGTAACTGGTACAGCGCAGCCCGCAGTGAGGGTTGAGATGCGGGTTGGTTCCGTTGAGATACTCCTCCAGATTGGTGTAGCCATCGCCGTCCGCATCGCCGACACCGTCGGCCGGATTCGCGGGATCGAATCCGTGCTGAGTCTCCCAGTCATCGGGCATACCGTCGTGGTCCGAGTCCGCCGGAGGTGTCCCAGGCGCCAGCACGGGCCACCCGCCTACTTGGTTGGGGTGATCGACCAAGCGTCCAGTGCCATTCAGCACATCCGAGAGCACCCGCCGGTCCGCCGAGTCGTGAACGGGCAGATTGGCTCCCACCGTGGCGGTTACCTCGCTGAATGCGCGCTCCGCGGACGAGGTGTTCACCGGCATGACGGGGTGGCTGGTTGGCGTCAGGTGGATGCGATCCTCGGGGTCAACGACATCGCTTTCAGGCGCGGCGTGACTCTGGCGGTGTGGACCGAGATTGCCCTGCACGTAAACCGAGCACGCATTGTTGCCGGACTCCCACATGATCACCTCGTGGCGTCCGCTGCTGTCCGGCCCCTTCTTGACATAGTTACCCACGTAATTCACCGGCATGTTGTCATAATCCGCGCTGAACACACCGGCATATTCGCCATAGTTGTAGACCACGTTGTTGACGCAGTCGACCACGCCGGAAGTCTTCAGGCGAGGGCTGCGATCCACGTTGTGGGCCAGAAGATTGTGATGGAACGAGACCCGTTCGCAGCCCTCACTTCCGAACAGGGCGCCCATGCTGTGAGGCCCTTCGGAGTGAACGCTGTTTCGCAGGCCCTCGTAGATGAGGCACCACTGCAGCGTGAAGTCGTGAGGATCCCCCCACGAGGAGAAGTTCTCGTCGACGGCCCAACTCATGGAGCAGTGGTCCAGGATGATGTTGTAGGAGCCGTCGTAGATTTGAACGCAGTCCACTTCGCTACCGGTGGTACCGGGAAGCCCGGGACCTGGGCGGATGCGAACATACCTGATAATCACGTCGTGCGTGCGAATATCGAAGCTCGCGCTGGGATCCGTGTAGCGGTCGAAGCCCACCACATTCTTGAAAGCAATGCCCTCTCCGGGGGCGGTCTGACCGGCTATGGTGATGAAGGGGTTGGTGAATAATACGGTGGATTGCAGTTCGATGGTGCCGCCTACCCGGAACACGACTGTCCGGGGCCCGCTGGCTTCGACCGCAGCCCGGAAGCTGCCGGGTCCGCTGTCGTTGAGGTTGGTGACCTCGATCACTCTCCCCCCTCGGCCGCCCAGCGTTCGCGCCCCGAACCCCTCTGCCCCCGGAAAGGCCGGTATCCAAACGCCATTCCCGGCAGCGTTGCCGCATAGCCAGGCCAGCATGACGATAGGCAAGCACGATCGGCGCATTGGTGCTTTCCCTCTCCCGATTACCGATAGAAATTAAGAACAATTGATAATTTACCTTGATTTATCACGAAGGTCAAGTAATATGCGTTTTCGCGACAATGCTAACGGCGGGCCCTTTGCGGACTCTGAAGGAACGCGGTTCCTCCGGGGCAGGCTACGCGGTGTTCGGAGCCAGGAGAAGAATGGGATGTTGACATCTATGGCGATGGGTGGCGGTGTGAGATGGCGAGGTTGGACGCGACCGGGCTTCTTGACGCTGATGACGGTCGTCGTGGCGGTGTGCGGCGACCCGACCATTGCTCAGCAGGACCGGTATTCGACCAGCCTGAAACGAGACGGCATCGAACAGAAGGATCTGTTCATTTCCGGCCAAGACGGGTACACGGCCTATCGCATCCCGGCCATGGTGGTCACGAAGAAGGGCACCATTCTGGTTTTCAGCGAGGCACGCAAGAACAGTTTTTCGGACCAGGGCGACATTGATCTCATCATACGGCGGAGCTTCGACGGCGGGGCCACCTGGGACAAGTTCCGCGTCCTCGTCGATGATGGAGAAAACACCGCAGGCAACCCCTGCCCGGTGGTGGATCAGCAGACCGGTACCATCTGGTTGCCCTTCTGCCGCAACAACAAGCAGGTCTTCATCATGAGCAGCGATGATGATGGTGAAACCTGGACGAAGCCCAAGGAGATCACCAAGGATGTTTCGCGCCCCGAATGGACCTGGTACGCCACCGGCCCGGGACGCGGCACTCAAATGTCCTGCGGACGCCTGGTGATTCCTTGTGACCACAAGCTGAACAACGCGACCAAACTGCAGACGGAGTTTTATTTTTCCCACGTTTTCTACAGCGACGACCATGGCAAGACCTGGAAGCTGGGGGGCACGCTGGGACCGCACACCAACGAATGTGTGGCCCTGGAAACCGAGGACCGGGCGCTCTACCTGAACATGCGCAGCTATCACGGGAAGAACCGACGGGCCGTGGCCCGCAGCATGGACAAGGGCATGACCTGGTCGGAGGTCACGCTCGACGAAGCGCTCATCGAACCCAAGTGCCAGGCCAGTTTGCTGCGTCTGACCTCCAGCAAGTCGGGCAAGAGCCGCGTCCTGTTCTCCAATCCGGCCAGCGACACCCGCACCAACATGACCGTCAAGCTCAGCTATGATGAGTGCCGAACCTGGCCGGTCTCCCGCGTGCTGAACGAGGGCAAGTCGGTCTACTCCGCGTTGGCGGTGGCTCCTGACAACACCATCCTGTGCCTTTACGAGAACGGCGAGAAGAACCAGTACGAGAAGATGACGTTGGCTCGCTTCACGCTCGAGTGGCTGACGGAAGGCAAAGACAGCCTGACGAAATAGACACGAGCCAGCCGGATCGGCCTTGGCATACCGGACGAACGGCCTCGCGCTCGTTTTGACTTGGCCACGGCGGGGCCTTCCCGGCCCCGACCGGAAGAACCCTCTTTTCATGGTCCCACGGGACGAGATTGAGCGCGGACCTACGGTGGAGGACACCCGATGCAAAGCAACCAGATCTCCAGGCGTACATTTGTCAGGGCGGCCGGTGGAGCGATGGCCGTGGCTACCGCGGTTCCGCGGGCCGTGCGGGGTGCCGCCGCTGAGCGACCGCTGAAAGTGGGCGTGGTCGGCTGCGGAGGACGTGGCACCGGCGCGGCCAAGGACGCCATAAAAGCCGCACCGGGCATCAGCATCACGGCCTTGGCGGACGTGTTCCCCGACCGCCTCGAGCAATGTCGTCAGGAGCTAAAGGATCTGGCCGTCGTCGAGGACAAGTATTGTTTCACCGGGCTGGACGGCTACAAGAAGCTCCTGGAAACCGATGTCGACTACGTGATTCTGGCCACCCCGCCTTACTTCCGCCCCGAGCACCTAGCCGCCTGCATCGAGGCCGGTAAGCACGTCTTCGCCGAGAAGCCGGTAGGTGTCGATCCGGTGGGCGTTCGTAAAATAATGGAAACAGGCCGCCTGGCCGAGAAGAAGAACTTGTCGATCGTGGCCGGCACACAGCGGCGCCATCATCGGGGATACATCGAAACCATCCGCAAACTGCACGACGGAGCCATCGGCAAGATCGTGGCCGGACAGATTTACTGGAACGGCGGCCAGGCCTGGTTCAAGCGGCGCCAGGCCGGCTGGAGTGACCAGGATTGGCTCCTGCGCGACTGGAACAACTGGACCTTCCTCTCCGGGGACCACATTGTCGAGCAGCACGTGCACAACATCGACGTGGCCTGCTGGGTCCTCGGGTCGCATCCCATAAAGGCCATGTCCATGGGGGCCCGCCTACGCCGCGTGACCGGCAACCAGTATGATTTCTTCTGCACTGACTTCACCTTCCCCGACGACGTGCACATCCTCAGCCAGTGTCGGCAGATCAGCGGCACGGCGAAGGAAGTGTCGGAACACATGAGGGGCGAGAGGGGTCGGTCAAACTGCAACGGCTGGATTGCGGGCCAGCCCCTGCTGAAGTTCGATGTCAATCCATACGTCCAAGAGCATACCGATTTGATTGCCGCCATCCGCAAGGGAGAGCCCATCAACGAGGCTCAGGCCGTGGCCGAATCCACCATGGCGGCCGTCATGGCCAGGACGTCAGCCTACACCGGCAAGGTAGTGACGTGGGAAGAGATGATGACCTCCGACATGGTCCTCGGTCCGCCGGAGTATGAGCTGACGCGGGAAAACATCCTCGCCCACATTCCCATGCCCGGCAGATCCTGATCTGTGTAGCGAAAAGCATGGGCGAAGCGCTCCGGGGGTCGCAGGAAACATTCGTCACCCGACGGAGCAGCCACGCTGCACGGCATAGAGGGAGCCTGCCTGGCCGAGACTTGCTGGCCAGGCAGGCTCGAGTTTTCAAGTCTCTTGCGGCAGTTCCAGACTGATTGACCGCTCCATAGTGCGAACAACGCCTTTAACTCACACGCCGACAATTCCGTTATTTTCGCCGTGATGATTTCTCAGGTGGCGCCTCCGGGTTACGATCGTACAGAAATAGCCGTTCGTAAATCCCGTTGGCTCCCCATACATCCGCGTTGCACAGAACCCGCAGGGTGATGCGGTTGCGCTGACCCGGAATGAGCAGCTTGCTCACATCCATGTCAAGACTGTGCGGCCGGAACCACTGCATCATGTACGGCCGATGACCGGCGTATCGCCCGTTCACCCATACCCAGGCCTCATTAACGATGGCCATGCCGTGCAGGTGAGCGTGTTCCACGGACGCGTTTTTGGGTATGTCCACCTCGAACTGATACCAGGCGATTCCCTTGTAGGGCCGCCCACGCTCATCGTGCAATCCCTGGGCATCCCAGCCCGCCGTGGTGCGCATGGTACGCCACTGCGACGGATCGGCCGCACCGTCCTGCCATCGTTCGAAGCGTCCGTCGTCGTGCGGATCAAGCCGGAAAGCAGCTTCCAGGGGCAGCGGAGCGATCAGCTTGCCCACCGGGCCGTTGATTTTGGCATCGGCGGCCAGCATTCGCTTCTGCTCCCAGTCGGACTCGTAAACTTTGAAAGGATGCCAGCCCATGAAAGGGGTGCGTTTGTTCAGCTCAGCCTGTAGTTCAATGATGCGCCCGGCGAACTCGGCCGCCTTGCGGAACTCGCAATTGTGCTGGGCCTTCATCATGGCCACGTAGGCCCGCAGCAGGTCGTATATCAGGCGCTCCAGGCCCACGCGGAAGCGATACGGTTCAGACGTGACCGCAGCCTCCGCGGCGGTTATCTGCCGATCCAGTACAGCCATGAGCTCGTCGGTGTAGATGGATGGCAGGATCACATCCTCGTGACCGTGGACATGGGTATTCTCGAAGGCATCCTCGAGGGCCTGGTAGTAGGCTTTCATCGGCTGGGCCGCCGGCCCGAACCACTGGGTGAAGAAATCTTCGAGAATGGCGTCCACGTCCGCCTTGGTATCCCACTGCAGGCGAGCTCTGACCAGACGGGTGGGCAAGCCGGACAGGGCCCAGTCGCCCTCGTCCTGGTCATAAAAGCCTACGACCCCCCACTCCTTGAGAAGAGGGATGTTGCGGCGAATCCGCTGGACCACGGGCGTCAGCGTGCCCTTGTTTACGAGCATCGTGTAGTTGTAGTTGTAGATCCAGACCTTGTCCGAGAGCTTGCACCACTGACGGATCATCTGTGCCTGGCGATGCATCTGCCAGCACTTGGGATCATCATAGGCGTGGATGGTGCACGCTCCGATGTTGGCAAACATGACGGTGAGGTTGTTGGAGGCATCGAACGGAATGTGCGGGGGGACCTCCGGCGGAATGTCACGGTTGGCGTATCCGTTGGAGGCGATGATGTGCTCGGGAAACTCTTCGTTGACCTTCGCCAGGATGCGATTGACGAAGTAGAACCATTCGTTGCTGGCCGAAGACTCGGGAATCGGATCGCGTTCGTTAGCCCCATACCCGTCGAAGGCGTTTCCGATGCGCTCGCAGTTTTCACACCAGCAGCGTGGGTTTCCATCCACCGGGGCAAACGCGGAAACCTTGTTCCCCGATCGGGCTTCCCTCTTTATCCTTTCGGCCACGTACTCAATCATCCCCTCGCTGGTCGTGCAGGGATGGCTGGAGTCTCGCGTGCCGTCGCGCTGCAAGGCAAACCATTCCGGATAGGTGTCGAACTTGTCCTTGGGCAAGTACCTGCCGATGGATCCGTCCGCCGGAACGCCGAAGGCATCCTGGCTGTCGGGATTCAACATGTTGTGAATCTTCCATTCGCGCAGTTCCGCGACCATTTTCCCGCGGCCATGCTCCCAGAAGTTGCGCATCGGGAAATCGGGTTTCTGCGTAACGTTGATCGGTCCGATCTTGATAGTATTCATGGAAGGGACCACTTCGCCGATCTCGCCGGGCATGAACCAGCGCACACCCAATTCGTGCAGCAAGTAGACGACCGCATAGCGGGTTCCGAAGTAAGGCGGCACGTCATTGCCGGCAAGGACCAGTCGATCGCCTACTGTCCGGACCACAAAGCCTTCCTCCCGCAGATTACGGGTCTTGCCGGCGGGGATGCGTAGATCCGGGATCTGGGCGGTCAGCCTGCTGGGCCCGACGAGCACCACGGGGCCCGAGACCTGGGCTGTGTCGTCAACGATGGTCAGACGGACTCCACTCATCTTCTCCACGTACTTCTGCAGTTCAGCCGCCGCCGTTTTGGCGTTGTCGCTCGGTTGGGCGGCGGTCATGATGGTCGCCACCGGGCGGCCCTGTTCGACCAGGACGAACTCGGCTCGCGCAGCCGTCAGCGCGATCAAGGATGTCGAGGCGAGCCATTCAACTACAAACCGGGCTGAAAAAGTGGTGATCGCGTGGTGCATATGCTTCCCTCTCGTGTCCGCCGCTCGGCCGGCTCTCTTCGATGGTCAGTTCCTTTGCTGGTCGACCAGCATGTGCTGCAGGCCGAGCAGTGTACTTGACGGTGTATTGCAGGGCAAGTAGATTATAGATTCTTTTCGAATCTTATCGTTAATCGAAGCGGGGCCGTGTCGAACCAGAGCTCCCGGGCGTTCCCGCTTCAGACTTGCGAGGGCCAACATGCTCACGAGAGGTTCCGGCAGAGGCTGCTTTGGATTGGCATGTGGGTTGGCCCTGATCGGCTGGCTTTCACCGGTACAGGCTGAACCAGAGCGGTTGCTGGATTTGGCCCGATTTGGCCGCATCACGACCTGGGCCCAGGACGATGCGGCTGAAGGTCCGGTCTGGCCATCCTTGGCCGATCTGCCCCCCGCCACGCCCAGGATCGGCGTCGTCTGGGATGAGGAACGCGACGTCAGCGAGGTCCGCGTACGATTCGCCGGTGGAGAGCAACTCGGTGATCTGTCCTTGCAGTATTGGGCTCGCACCTGGCCGCCGGCGCCGCCGGAAATGCCGACCATTGAAGATCCCCAGGACGATCCCTGGCGCGGCGGCTGGCTGACCGCGCGGGTCAATCGCCGCTTCCGCGACGGTACGCACGTCTTCACTTTCCAGCCTCTCGCCAGCGAGGAGAATCCGCTGGCCGACCACCTGCCGGGAGTCACGTATCGTCGAACACTGAAATTGCGACTCGTCCTGCCAAGCACCCACCCACGGATCGAGTCCCTGGAGGTTTATTCGAGCTCGGTGCTGGTGCCGCTGATCGTACGAATCGAGTTTGGCGTGGGCGAGGAAAATGGCCAATACGAGGCCGCGCTGGAGATCGACAACGGGGTACTTGTTGCGACTCGTCCTGTGCTGCAATCGGATCGTTTGAAGGGCCTGATTGCCGAGCTGCTCTCTTCTGTGCCCTCACTGGCAGGCTCATTTGACGTCACGTTGGTCACCGTCCGCCAGAAGGCTCTGGTAGATGAACGAGAGCACACCCGGACCTTCACGTTCAGTACCCTGGACCTGCAGTCCGGTCCGATCTACGTACCAGACTTCAAGACCCGAGTCACGTTGGGCGCTGGGCCGGATCACGAAGGGCCCGTCAAGCCCCCTCGGGGCGAGAAGATTCGAGCCAAGATTCCCCGAGAGCCTGAGCAAACCTATGAACGGGCTACCGCTGAAATCCCGCCCCTGGATCCCTGGAAGCGTCAGCGCGGCGACAAGGTCTACCTGCCGGTAGCGGCCGACGCCAGTTGGCAGAAGTTTGCCGTGGAGTACGGCGGTGATGTGTTCATGGACCGCTATCGCAAGATCAAGGCCAATGAACAGCGACGCTTGCACTGGGAGGGTCACGTTCTGCGTTTTCGCGTAGGCACGGGCGCCACCCCGTACTACCGGGAGGATGGTCGAACCCAAGTATCCGTGGCCGAGGAGTGCCTGCCCATAGTCATCAACCGCTGGGAGAACGAAGGCCTGACCTACGAGCAGGAGACCTTCGTTACCTTGCTGACCGGCCCCTTGGATCCTGACGATCCCGGCCGCAGCGAACAGACGCCCGCCATCCTGATGATGCAGTTACGCGTCCACAACCCGGGCCATGAAGTGAAGCCCGCTCACGTCTGGCTGCACACCGAGCAGATTGAGGCACTCGCGCTTGTCGGCGGCCGTGTATACACCCGGACCGATCCTGGGCGGTTGAGAGCCACCTTCCGCCCGCCGGCCTCAGCCGAAAGGGGCATGCGCGACGGCAAAGTGCACTGTCGTTTCGACGTCCCCCCCGGCGAGACAGAAGCGGTCTTCATAAACATACCCTACGTATCGGACCTGGGTGAGGATGAGGCCCGCGCGGTCGAGTCGCTCGACTACGCGTTTCAGCGACAGCGCGTGGCCCGCTACTGGCGCGAGATGATCGAACGCACGGTGCGCTTCACCACGCCGGAACCTAAGTTCAATCACTTGGCGAGGTTCGTAGTCCCGCATATCCACATCAGCACCACCAAGGATCCTCTCAGCGGCCTGTACATGGTTCCCGCGGCCAGTTTCAGCTACGAGGTCTATGCCAACGAAACCTGCTTCCAGACCCTGCTGCTGGATGCGCTCGGGGATACGGAACGATCTCGTCAGTACCTGCATACGCTGACCGAGTTGCAGGGCAGCCGGCCTTTTCCCGGCAACTATACCGGGCCGCACGACGGGGTTTACCACGGAGCCAAGGTCAACGACGAGTACAACTACACCGCCCACCATTACGGGTTGGACCACGGCACGGTGTTGTGGGCGCTGGCCCGGCACTATCTTTACACGCGGGATGCAGACTGGCTGCGTTCCAACCTGCCCAGCATGTTCAAAGCCATCGAATGGACGCAGCGACAGCGGGAAGCGACTCGCCTGACAAATGCGGATGGAAAAAGAAGGCTCGAGTACGGCCTGCTGCCGGCCGGTCATCTGGAGGATAACGGTGACTGGGCCTACTGGTTTGCGGTGAACGCCTACTGCGTGGCCGGCATGCTGGAGACAGCAACTGCGTTGGAAGACATCGGCCATCCGCAGGCTGCGCAGTTGCGGGCTGCAGCCGAAGAGTACCGCCAGAACCTGCGCGACTCGGTGACGCGTTCGATGGAGCGTGCCCCGGTGGTGCAGATGCGCGACGGCACTTATGCTCCTTATGTTCCCACGCGGGCTTACCAGCGGTTCCGTGGCTTCGGCCCCATGCGGGTGCAGTTCTATAGCCGCTACGGCAAGCCGGACGTACTGCCCTGCTACCGTCTTTCCGCCACCCGTGAGGTCTTATACGGACCGATCATCCTGTTGAACCTGGGTATCTTCAGCCCTAACGAGCCCATCGCCGAGTGGGTTCTGGATGACTGGGAGGACAATCTCACGCTGTCCAGCTCCGGCGGCTTTAACGTACACGGCTTTACCGACGACAACTACTGGTTCAGCCAAGGGGGGATGGTTTTCCAGCCCAGCCTGCAAAATCCTGCCCTGGTGTACCTCTACCGGCGCGAGATCCCGGCGGCGATCCGTACTATGTACAACGGCTTCGTCTCCTGTCTGCATCCGGAGATCAATACGCTCACCGAGGAATACCGGGAATGGAAGCACGCCAGTGGACCTTTCTACAAGAGTCCGGACGAAGCCCGCTTCGTCAATCGCGTTCGAGATGCCCTCGTACTGGAGGTTGGTGACGAGCTGTGGCTGGGCGTGGGCATGCCCCGTCGCTGGCTGGCGTCGGGTCCTGGCGTGCAGGTCGATCGCATCAACTCGTACTTCGGATCGTTGAGCTTTACCTACAAGGCGGGAGCGGAGCCGCGCACCGTCGAAGCCCGGATCGAGCCGCCCACGCGCAACAGGCCGGCCCGCACCTGGCTCTACGCGCGACTGCCGGACCAGGCTCCGATCGCATCGGTGAAAATCAACGGGCTGCCCTGGACGCAATTCGATCTCGACGCGGAGCGGATCGCCTTGCCGCCAGGGGACGGCCCGTTTCACGTGGTAATTCGTTATTGATGGTCGGCACCGACGCCGAGGTCAGACCAGTCGCATGGTCATGCCTCCGTCGATCGCCACGGTCTCACCGGTGATGAAGTCGTTGGTGACCAGCGTGGAAATCAAGTCGGCCACGTCTTCGGCAGTGCCCTCGCGGTGCAGAGGAATGCGGTTTTCGATGTTGTTCTTGTACTGCTCGGGGGTCATCTGCTCGTGAAACCGCGTGCGAATGATGCCGGGGGCAACGCAGTTGACCCGAATGTTGTCATCGGCCAGTTCGCGAGCCAGCGTCCGGGCGAAATTGGGTAGCGTGCCCTTGACCACGCAGTAGGCAGCCGTCCCGGCGAAACCGCGGTGCCCGACGGCCGAGGAAATCAGGATAATGGCCCCTTCCTTGCGTTTCTGCATGAAGGGAACGGCGGCCCGGCAAAGATGAAAGACGGCATGAACGTGAACATCGAACGCCTGATACCACGCCTCGGGAGCGAGATCCAGAAGTCGGCCGCGAACCCCTCCACCTGCCGAGTGCACCAGAACGTCGAGCCCGCCCAGGGAGGCGGCGCATTCGTTGACCAGCCGGGTCGCATCTTCCGGCCGGCCCATGTCGCCGACCACCACCACGCAGCGTCGACCCAATGCCTCGATCGCGGCACGGACCTCGTCGGCCGCCTGGTCGTGATGTCGGCCGCTGATGGCGATGTCGGCGCCGCTGCGGGCCAGTCTGATCGCGGTCGCCGCACCGATGCCCCGCGTCCCGCCGGTGATCAACGCCACTTTGTTCGCAAGTTCCATCTGCAAGCCTCCTGTGGAAAGGGATGACGTCATGAATGATAATGGCAAAACCATCGCGCCCCATTGTGCCCGGGAAACGCGCTGACGGCAAGTAGATTTGAATCGGCGCGGCCATAAGTGTCGTATATTAGCCACACCGGGTGCGGGCACGGACGACACGGATCGTCCTGGCTCAAACACGGACGGACAATCTCACCTGGAGTACGAGTGAGCTGATGCAAACCACCATCAATGCCATCGATTGGGTCGCCATCGTCGCGTACGCAGTGCTGTTGTGCGGCATAGCGCTGTATCACTCGCGCCGCATGAGGACGCAGGACGATATTCTCCTGGCCGGCCGGTCGATGAGCCGGTGGCCTATCGCGCTGAGCATGTACATGGCCTTGTTCAGCACCAACAGCTTCGTGGGGGTGACCGGCTGGCTCAATCGTCCGGATGGAACGGTCTGGATCGGGCTGCAGAACATCGGCATCATGATGGCCGTCCCGTTGGTGGTATGGCTGTATCCGGCTTTCTTTTTTCGGCTTCGCGTGAGCACCGCCTACGAGTACCTGGAGAGACGCTTTGGCTACTCGGTACGGATGTTTGCCGCCCTGTTTTTTCTGGCCGTGCGCCTCATGTGGATGTCCACCATGCTGTACTCTTGCAGCCTGATTGTCTCCCTCATGCTCGGCTGGACGCCGGACCGTGGCTTCGAGCACGGCCAGGTATGGGCCATCATCATCATCGGGGCCATGGGAGCGTTCATGGCCCTGGCCGGCGGAATGCGGGCCGTGATCTGGACCGACGTGGTCCAGTTCTTCATCATGATGGGCGGCGTGGTGACCATGGCCATCTTCGCTCTGTCCCGGTGCGGAGGCTTGGGGGCCTTCGCGAAGACGAGCGTTCAATGCGGGAAACTCAATCCCCCGGCTTTCTTCAGTCTCACCGATGACCTGAGCATGGTCAGCGGGTTGTGCCTGGGGTTCATCGCCATGCTGTCGAGCTCCGGGTCGGACCAGATGATCCTGCAGACCTATCTGACGGCCCGCAGCGAGCAGGAGGCCAAGGCCTCGTTATGGCGCAACGGTTTTTTGCTCAAACCGCTCAGCCTCATGTTCCCATTACTGGGGTTGATCATGTTTGTGTACTACCACTACCACCCGGAAGTCGCGTCTCTCATGCGTATTCCTGACGATGCCCTGCCCGTGTTTGTGCTCAACGTGCTGCCCTCGGGCATGCGCGGGTTGATGATCCTGGCCATCGTTTCCGCCGCTCTCACCAGCCTCGGTTCGGGCATGGCCGCCATGTCCGCCGCGGCCCAGGTGGACTTCATCCGCCGCTGGCGCAAGCGGCCGCTGTCCGACCGCGGCGCGGTCCTGCTCGGCCGCTCGCTCCTGTTCCTCTGGGGGGTGACCATCGTGCTGGTGGCCTTGTGGGTCAAAACCCTGGGAACCAAGCACAACGTCATTCAGATTCTGAACATCCTCATGTACCCCTTCGCCGGCGTACTGCTGGGTATCTTCCTTCTGGGCATGCTGACCACCCGGGCCAACACGCCCGGAACACTGCTCGGGGCGATCAGCGGATTCGTGGTCACGGTGGCTGTACCGCTTTCCAGCCTGCTGGTGAAGATCATCACGGCCTCGGGAACTCCCATTCCCGTGGCCATCACCCCGCGGATCAGTAAACTCTCCGAGATTTCCAACTTCTACTACGGAGCGTGGGGCGTACTGGCCACTGTGCTGCTGGGCTACCTGGCCAGCCTGGTGTTCAAATCACCGCCGGCCCTGAAGCTGGCCGGCCTCACTCACTGGGACCCCCCTGAGCCACTGGCCGCGCCAGCGGCAGAGGCAGCAGGTCGATAGGACTACTGGCTCGGCGGCCGGATGCTCGACAGCCGTAAAGTCACACGGGCGTGACCACGTGCCGCCGGTCCATGTGCAGGGACCAGCCGAAGCGCCTCGCGGTAGGCGGCAAGAGCTTCAACGTGCCTCCCGCGGAGCTCGAGGACTTCGCCTAATCCACAATTGGCGTCGGCATCGGCCGGCTGAATCCGCAAGGCCGCGCGATAATGCTCCACGGCCTCTTCCAACCGGCCCATCTCCCGCAGGACGATGGCCATGTTCACGTGCGCGTCTGCATAGGAGGGGTCCAAGCGCAGCGCCCGCTCGAAGTGATGCAGGGCCTTGTCCCTCTTGCCCTGCTCGTGAAGAGCTAGCCCCAGGTTGTTGTGGGCCTGAGCACTGTCGGGGTTGAGGTCCAGGACGCGGGCGAAGATGGACACGGCTTCTTCTACATGGCCTTGGCCAATGAGCGCTACGGCAAGGTTGTTTGCCGCCTCGGCATGGTCAGGCTTCAGCTTTAATGCGCGACGATAGTGATCCATGGCCTCGGCCGGACGGCCAAGTGCGGCCATCACCAGTCCAAGCGTGTTGTGCGCATGTGCGTGGTCGGGTTGCAGTTCCACGGCCTTTCCGCACTGAACCAACGCGGCGTCCAACTGCCCTTGCTCGAGAAGCAGCAACCCGTAGTTGTTGAGGGCGTCGGCATAGGCCGGCCGGACCCGCAGTGCCTGGCGGTAGTGTTCCGCAGCCTGCTCGTGGCGGCCCAGTCTGGCGAACACGACAGCAAGGTTGTTGTGGGCCTCGGCGTAGTCGGGGTCCCTCCGTAAAGCTGCCGCATAGTGTTCGATGGCTTCATCAATCTTTCCCTGGTCTTTCAGAATCAGAGCCAGATGGTTGTGCAGCAGCGGGGCATCC